>Ga0209278_1001817_pt1 | contig 12519 bp, 9 predicted proteins | sample JI81BgreenDNA_FD_187504 | JGI IMG/M metagenome (GOLD analysis project Ga0209278, IMG submission 187504) | Wastewater effluent complex algal communities from Wisconsin, to seasonally profile nutrient transformation and Carbon sequestration -... | ecosystem: Engineered > WWTP > Effluent > Algae... | reverse complement strand
CGTCGAGTCGGCACTCCGGGTGTCGCCGCCGCGCAGCGACGTCGTGGGCGCCTATGCCGCCTCCGACCTGGTGCTGCAGCTCTCGCGCAAGCCGGAGGCCTTCGGGCGCACGGTCATCGAGGCGCTGTCGGTCGGCACGCCGGTGCTCGGCTGGGCGCACGGCGGCGTCGGCGAGCAGCTGGCCGCGTTGCAGCCCTCCGGGGCGGTGCCGCTGGGCGATGCAAGTGCCCTGCTGGAGCGCGCCCTCGGCCTGCTGTCCAACCCGCCCGCCGCCCCGACGCGTATTCCCTACACTCTGGCGGCCATGCAGCAGGCCACCCTCGACACGTATGCACGACTCGCTGGTTGATCGACTCGCCCGCCTTGCCCCTTGGTGGGTGCTGCTGCAGGTCGCCTGCTGGCCGTGGCGCGGCGTGGCGGAAGCGGTGCTGTCGCTGGGCGCGCTGCTCGGCTTCGGCCTCATGTGGGCGGTGCGTTTCCGCGGTGCGCTGCGCGTGCTCAGCCACGAGGCCTGGGCGCTGACGACCATCCTGTTCTGCGGCTACTGGCTGCCGCAGCTGCTGTCGATTCCACTCGCTATCGATCCGGCGAACACCGCGATCGAAGCGGCCAAGGACCTGCGCTACCTGCCCTTCCTGTGGCTGGCGGCGATGGCGGTGTCCAATGCGCGCGGCGCTCGCGTCGTCGGTGTTGGCATGGCCGTCCTCGTCGCGCTGTGGACGGTCGATGGCCTGCTGCAAGCGGCCACCGGGCACAGTCTCGGCGGCCCTGCGGTGGCGGATCGCCTCTCCGGCATCTTCGGCGCCGACAACCTCAAGCTCGGCCTCGTGCTGGCGACGCTGTCACCGTTCGCCCTGCTGCCGGCCGCGAGGCGCGGCGTGTTGCCGTGGCTGGGGGTGGCCGGTGCGCTCGGCGTGGTGATCCTCTTGGCCGGTGCGCGCGCGGCGTGGATCAGCTTCGCGTTGGCGCTGGTGGTCACGGGGCTGCGCCACTGGGGCTGGAAGCGCACGGGCGCCGGCCTGCTGGCCGGTGGCCTGCTCACCGTCGTGATCGCGAGCACCAGCGATTTCCTGGGGCCCCGCGTGGAGCGCACGCTCGAAGCCCTGCAGATGGAGGAAGAGGGCGTCGACTTCGCACTCTCCGGCCGCCTCGTGCTGTGGCAGACCACCGGTCGGATCATCCTCGACCACCCGCTCACGGGCGTCGGCACCGACAACTTCCAACGCGCCTACAAGGCCTACGCGGCCCCCGACGACCAGTTCGTCGAGTGGGGCAGGGCGGGCGCCTTCCACGCTCACCAGATCGTGCTCGAAGTGCTGGCCGAGACCGGCATCGTTGGACTGATGCTGTGGTGGGCGGCCGTCGCGATCGCCGTTCGCGCCTGGCGTTTCGCCATGCCCGACGCGCGCGAACGGGCCTCGGCGCCGGCTTTGGCCCTGCTGGTCACGGTGTTCCCGTTGAACACCCACCTGGCGTTCTACTCGACGTTCTGGGGCGGCGTGACCCTGTTGCTCGCGGCGCTCTACGCCGGTGCGCTGATGCGCCGCGAATCCGGCGAAAACAGCGCGGCATGAGCGTGCCGCGCTGCTTCGGGTGGCGCGCGATCGGTGCCGTCGCCGCCGTCCTCGCCAACCTGCCGCAGCGCGCCACGCTGGCCCTTGGCACGGCGCTCGGCGTGCTGCTACGTCCGCTGCTCCGCAGGCGTTGGCATGTGGCCCGGGTGAACCTCGCGCTGTGCTTCGCCGCCGAGTCCGCCGTCGAACGCGAACAACGCTTGCATGACCACCAGCGTGCGCTGGCCGTGGCCCTGCTCGAACTGCTGCGGGCGTGGTTCGCGCCGTCGGACACGCTCGCGGGCCTAGCGGACGTCGACGGCCTGCATCACCTGCGCGACGCCGCGGCGAAAGGGCAGGGCGTGCTGCTGCTGACCGGCCATTTGATGCATACCGAACTCGCCACGCGCTTTGTTGCGGAAGCGCTGGAGGCGCCGGTGGGTGGCGTGGTGCGGCGCTACCACCGGCACCCCTGTCTCGAACGCCTGCTCGACGCGGCGCGCACCCGGCGCCTCGGGCCGACGGTTGGCAAGTTCGACGCGCGCGGCATGGCGCGGCACCTGCGCCAGGGCGGGCGGCTCGTGTATTCCGCCGACCAGGATTTCCGCGAGGGCCATGCCTTCGTGCCGTTCTTCGGCGTGCCGGCCGCCACCTTCGTGGGCACGCCGCAGTTGGCGCGGGCCGGGCGCGCCGTGGTGCGCTTCCTGTCGATGGTGCGTGGCCCCGACGGCCGCTACCGCGTGCGCATCACCGACCCCGGCCTCGATGATCGGCTCGACGATCCGGCGGGCTTCGCGGCGCGCTACATGGCGGTGCTGGAGGACGCGGTGCGCGAGGCGCCCGACCAGTACCTGTGGGTGCATCGCCGGTTCAAGACGCGCCCGCCCGGCGAGGCCTCGCCCTACGCGCGGTAGGCGTCGCCGCGCCCGCCCTCGGGCTGGGTCTTGAAGCGCTGGTGCAGCCACAGGTATTGCGAGGGCGCGCGACGGATCATTGCCTCGAGCGCCGCCATCACCCGCGCGGTGTCGGCCGTGGCGTCCTTCGACGGGAAATCGGCCAGCGGCGCCTGCACCTCGAGGCGGTAGCGGCCGTCCGCGAGGCGCTCGTGGAAGAACGGGCAGACCGCCGCGCCCGAGAGTCGCGCCAGCTGGTGCGTCGAGGTGAGGCTCCAGGCCGGCCGACCGAAGAAGGGCACGAACACGCTGTCGCCTCGGCGGCTTTCCTGGTCGGGGGCGAACCACAGGATGCCGCCGCCCTTGAGGTGCTTCAGCGCCGGGCGCAGCTCGTCGCGCGCGAACATCGCGCAGGCGTAGCGCAGGCGGCCGGCCTTCACCGCCCACTCCATCGCCGCGTCGCCGTGCGGCCGGTACATGCCGGCCACCGGCACGTGCCGGCAGAGCAGCCGTGCGCACAGTTCGAGGTGCACGAAGTGCGCCGAGACCAGCAGCACGCCGCGGCCCTGCGCGCGCAGCGCCTCGAGATGCTCGAGGCCCTCGACGGTGTAGCGCGGCGAGCCCTCCGAAACGCGGCCCCACCACGCGCGCAGGAATTCGAACAGGCCGAGGCCGGTCTGCGCGAGGTTCTCGCGGGCCAGCGCGTCGCGCGCCGGGTCATCGAGATCGGGGAAGCACAGGGCGAGGTTCGCTTCCACCACCCGCCGGCGCGCCGGTAGCGCATGCCACAGCACCGGGCCGAGCGCCCGCCCGAGCCCTCGCTGCAACCCCGTTGGCGTGCGTGCCGCGCACCAGCCCAGCGCCACGCCGATCCACGTCGCCCAGTGGCGCGGATGCCAAAGGTCGGGATGCGACGGTGTCGGACGCACGGGGGCAGGCGGATTCATGCGGCGATTGTAAGCGGCCCCCTGCTACCCTTCGCGCATGTCCCTGAGCCTTGGCCGGCGCCTGCTGCTGGCGTTCTATTCCGCCCTGCTGTGGCTGCTGGTGCCGGTCACGCTCTACCACCTCGTGTGGCGGGGCCTTCGCCAGCGCGAGTACCTGCTGCGCTGGAGCGAGCGCTACGCCCAACTCGACGCGCTGCCTGACTTGCCCGTGGGCGCGTTATGGGTGCATGCGGTGTCGGTGGGGGAGGTCAATGCGGCGATTCCGCTGGTGAACGCGCTCCGACAGCGTCATCCCGACCGTCCGTTGCTCATCACCACGATCACCCCGACCGGCTCGGCGAGGGTGCGGGCGCTGTGGGGCGATGCGGTCCACCACGTCTACCTGCCCTATGACCTGCATGGGATGGTGCGGCGCTTCCTCGAGCGTGTCCGCCCGGCGCTGGCCGTGGTCATCGAAACGGAACTGTGGCCGAACCTGTTCGTCGCCTGCGCGCGCGCCGATGTGCCGGTGGTGATCGCGAACGCGCGGCTGTCCGAACGCTCGCTTCGCGGCTACCGCTGGATGGGGCCGCTCATCCGTCTCGCGTTGTCCGGCGTCCGCCGCGTCGCCGCGCAGTCGGAGGCCGATGCCGCTCGATTCCGCGTGCTCGCCGGCGACGACGTGCCCATCGAGGTGACCGGTAATCTCAAATTCGACCAGCCCTTGCCCAAGGCGTCGCTCGATGAAGCCGTGGGGTGGCGGAAGGCGGGTGGCGGGCGGCCGACCTGGGTGGCGGCGAGCACGCATGCCGATGAGGAGGCGGCCGTGCTCGAGGCGCACCAGCGCCTGCGGGAGGCGCATCCGGACGCGTTGTTGCTCTGGGCACCGCGTCACCCCGAGCGCTTCGGTGCGGTCGCGAGCCGCGTGCGCGCCGCCGGGCTCGACCTGCGCCGGCGCAGCGTGGAGCGCAGCCCGGATGCACGCTGTGCAGTGTTCCTCATCGACAGCCTCGGAGAACTGCCGGGTTTCCTCGCCGCTGGTGACGTCGCTTTCGTCGGCGGCAGCCTCTGCGACATCGGCGGCCACAACCTGCTCGAACCCGCGGCGCTCGGCGTGCCGGTGCTGAGCGGGCCGCACACCTTCAACTTCGCCGAGATCACCGCCCTGCTGAAGGACGTCGGCGCCTTGGAGATCATCGGTGACGCCGCGACGCTCGCCACGGCCGTCCAGTGGCTGTTCGACCATCCGGATGAAGCCCGGGTGCGCGGCCGGGCGGGACGGCAGCGCATCGACCGCGAGCGCGGTGCCCTGCAGCGCACGCTGGCGGTGATCGACGACGTGGCCGGTTTCCCGTCCTCCTGAACGGACGAAGGCGGCCTCGCGGCCGCCTCCGTAGCGCCTTGTGGTGCGTGTGGGCGCGGACTTACTTCGTCGCGTCGAGCGAGGCTTCCGCGTCGGCGCTGAGCAGGCGGTTCACCGCCTCGATGTCGGCCGGCGAGAGGCTGCCCGCGGCCTGCTTCAGCGAGAGCTCGTTGACGAGGAAGTTGTGGCGCGCCTGGGCGAACTGCGTCTGCGCCGCGAACAGCGTCTGCTGCGCGAGCAGCACGTCGACGACGGTGCGGGTGCCCACCTCGAGGCCGGCTTCGCCGGCTTCCAGCGCGGCCTTGGCCGAGACCACGGCGAGGCGGCGCGCTTCGACCTCGGCGGCACCGGCCGCCAGCGAGCGGTAGGCGTTGCGGGTCTGGCGGGTGATGCTGCGGCGCTGCTGCTCGAGCTGCTCGGCCGTGGCGTCCCGGTTGGCCAGGGCCTGGCGGACGCCGGCCTGCACGGCGCCGCCGCTGAAGATCGGCACCGTCAGGGTGATGCCGACGTTGTGGCCGTCGTTGAGGTTGTCCGAGGGGAAGGTCACGCCGGCGCTGGTGTTGTTGCCCCAGGTTGCCGAGTCGTTGTACCCGCCCGACAGGCTCAGGGTCGGCAGATGGCCGGCGCGGGCGCTCGACACGTTGGCTTCGGCGCCGTCGAGCGCGAGCGCGGCCGCCTGCAGCGTCGGATTCCCGGCCAGTGCCTTGTCCACCCAGGCCTGCAGGCCTTCGGTGTCGTCGAGCTTCGGCTGGTAATCGGTGCCCAAGCCCTTGAGCGAATCCAGCGGCTCGCCGGTGATCTCGGCCAGTGCCTCGCGGGCGTCGTCGAGACGCGTCGCGGCGCTGATGGCATTGGCGCGGGCGCCGTCGTAGCTGGCGCGCGCTTCGTGCACATCGGTGATCGGCGCCAAGCCGACCTCGAGGCGCGTCTCGGCCTGGTCGAGCTGGCGCTTGGCGGCGGCTTCCTGCGCGCGGGCCGAAGCCAGCGATTCGATTGCCGTGAGCGTATTGAAGTACGCGGTGGCGACGCGGACCGCGAGCGACTGCTCGGCGGCGATGCGCTGCGCTTCCGCCTCGGCCGCGGCGGCACGCGCGGCCTTGAGCTGCGTGTAGTCGCTGTGGTCGTAGAGGGTCTGGCTCAGGTTGAGCCCGTAACGGCGGCTGCGGGAGTCCGAGCTGCCGGTATTGCGGTCGAACACCACGCCGCCTGCGCCGTCGGGGCGGCTGCTGAAGGACGTGCTGTCGCCTTCGTTGTCGGTGAGGCTGGCCGTCGCATTCACCTGCGGCAACAGGACGGCGCGGGCGCGCGACACGCCGGCTTCGGCGGCGGCAGCGCGCGCTTCGGCGGCCGCCAGTTGCGGGTCGCCCTTGCGCGCCAGCTCGTAGGCCTGCAGCAGGTCGGCGGCGCTGGCCGGGACGGCGAGGCCGGCGGCGAGCAGGGCAAGGGCGAGGGGACGCAGGCGCATGGGGCTTCCTTCGGTCGAACGGTCAGAGGGTGAAGCGCGCTTCCGGAGCGAAGCCACGCAGATAGGCGATGTCGGTTTCGAACAGGCTCTCGACGCGCGGGCCAGCGTTGTCATTGCGCACGCAAATGGCCTCCTGCACCGGCGACGCGCCGCGCACCAGCACGAGGCGGCCGCCCGGCTTCAGCCAGCGCAGGAAACGCTCGGGAAGCTCGGCTACGGCGCCGCCGACGAGGATGGCGTCGAAACGGAGTGCGGTGTCCCAGGTGCTGGCGTCGCCCTGTTCGAGGCGCACGTTCGCGGCTTCGAGCGCCTGCAGGCGACGCTGCGCCTCGGCGACGAAATCGGCGTGCAGCTCGATGGCCTGCACCGAGCGCGCCAGGCGGGCAAGGCAGGCGGTGAGGAAGCCGCTGCCGGCGCCGATCTCAAGCACTTCGTCCGTGGGGGCGAGGTCCAGCGCCTGCAGCAGGCGACCTTCGACGACCGGCTTCAGCATGAACTCGTCGTGGCCGAGCGGCAGGGCCAGGTCGGCGAACGCGAGCTTGCGGTGCATGGCCGGCACGAAGTCCTCGCGCTTCACGTCGCCGAGCACGTCGAGCACGCGGCGATCCAGGACCTCCCAGGGGCGGACCTGCTGCTCGACCATCGCGTGGCGGGCCTGGTTGAAGTCGATGGTCATGATCGGGAGTCCTCGGGGAACAGAGCCCCATAGTGTACGGGCTGGCCCTGTCAGCAAGGCTTACAGTGCCGGAACAGGGGTGGCGAAGGCAGTGACGAAGGTCACCGCGACTTTAGGTCATGGCCCGCCTGCGGCCGATGGGGCGTGGGCGCGCAGGAACAGGGCCACGCACTGGTCGACGTGGGCGGTCCGGGCCGCGGCCTCCGGCGGTGGCTCGATGCCGAGCAGGCAGCGGAAGTGGTGGATGCCCTTCAGCAGCACGAAGAACTGCGCCGCGGCGACCTTCGGATCCTCGAGGGCCAGTTGGCCGCGCCGCTGGGCCAAGGCGAGGAAGCCCTCCATCTCCTCCAGCGCCCGCTTCGGGCCGGCCTTGAAGTAGAGCTGGGCGAGGGTGGTCGACTGCGGCGCCTGCGCCGCCATCATCCGCATCAGCTGCACGGCGTCCTCGGCGAACACGAGGTCGACGAAGCCGATGCCGATCTGGCGCAGGGCGTCGCGGACGGGCAGGTCCGCCGGCCATTCGAACAGGCCGTGCGGCAGCTGGTCGGCGCAACGCGCCTCGACGGCGGCCGTGAACAGGCCCTCTTTGTCGCCGAAATGGCTGTAGATCGTGAGCTTGGAGACCCCAGCGGCCTGCGCGATGGCCTCGAGGCTCACCGCTTCGAAGCCGTGCTGGCAGAACAGCTGGCCGGCGGCCTCCACCAGGGCGGCGCGCTTCTCAGGGTCCTTGGGGCGTCCGGGGGCGCCGGCGCGGGCTTTCTTCGTCACAAGAAATTTATTGAACTCAGGAGTTCACGAAATATACCATACCGGCGAGTTCATGAATTGTGGTCGCCCCGATGCCCGCCCGTCGCTTTGCCCGCCTGTCGTCCCGCACCGTCCTCCGGCTCGTGCCCCTGCTGCTGGCCGTCGGCCTGCTGAGTGCCTGCGGCTCCGGCGAGGACGCCGCGCCCCCGGCCCGACCCGTGCTGGTGCAGCAGCCCACGCCCGCCGCGGGTGCGGTGCAGGCCTTCGCCGGCGAGATTCGCGCTCGCCACGAAACACCGCTGGCGTTCCGGGTGGGCGGCAAGGTGGCGAAGCGGTGGGTCGATGTCGGTGATCGCGTGGTCGCCGGCCAGCCGCTGGCCGAGCTCGACGCGCAGGACCTGCGCCTCAGCCGCGACGCCGCGCAGGCCCAGCTCACCGCCGCCGAGGCCGACGCCCGCCTGGCCGCGGCCGAATTCGAACGCATCGAGGTGATGTTCCAACGCCAGTTGGTCAGCCGCTCCTTGTTCGATGCCCGCAAGAGCGCGTTGGAGGCGGCGAATTCCCGCGTCGCGCAGGCCCGCGCGCAGCTCGACGTCGCCGGCAACCAGGCCGCCTATGGCGTGCTGCGGGCGAATGCGGCCGGCGTCGTCGCGGTTCGGCACATCGAGGCCGGGCAGATCGTCGCCGCCGGGCAGACGTCGTTCGGTCTGGCCGAAGACGGCGAGCGCGAGGTCGCCATCGCCCTGCCGGAAGCCGACGTGGCGCGCTTCAAGGCGGGCCAGGACGTCCTGGTCGAGCTCTGGGCCGCGCCAGGCCAGCGCGTGCCGGGCACGATCCGCGAGATTTCCCCGGCCGCCGACCCGCAGGCGCGCACCTACGCCGCGCGCGTGGCGCTGGCGCTGCCGGAAGGCGTTCGGGTCGAGCTCGGGCAGAGCGCCCGCGTCTACGCGGCCAATGCCGCCGCGCCGGCCCTGAGCGTGCCGCTGTCGGCCCTTGTGCAAGCGGATGGACAGGCCGCGGTGTGGGTGCTCGATGCCGACGGCCAGCGCGTGAAGCGCGTGGCGGTGCAGGCCGGCGCCTACAGCGAGACCGACGTGCCGGTGTCCGGCGGCCTCGGTGTCGACGATTGGGTGGTGATCAGCGGCGTTCACCTGCTCCGCGAAGGCGATGCGGTGACGCCCGTCGATCGCGAGAACCGGCCCGTCCGCGTCGAACCGACGGACGCGCCAGCGGTGGCCGGCGACGCGAGCGCCGCGCTCGACGCGGGCGCCGATCGCCTCGACGCCGCGATCGCTGGATAAGCCCCGATGGTCTCGTCCTTCAACCTTTCCGCGTGGGCGCTGAAGAACCGCGTCCTCGTGCTCTACGCGATGATCGTCCTCGCGATCGTCGGCGTCTTCAGCTACCAGCGTCTTGGACAGTCGGAGGACCCGCCGTTCACCTTCAAGGTGATGGTGGTCCGGACGATGTGGCCGGGCGCGACCGCGGAGGAGGTGGCCGCCCAGGTGACCGACCGCATCGAGAAGAAGCTGATGGAAACCGGGCAGTACGAGCGCATTTCCTCGTACTCGCGTGCCGGCGAGTCGCTGGTGATGTTCGTGGCCAAGGACTCGATGGTCTCGGCCGAGCTGCCGCAGCTCTGGTACACCGCGCGCAAGAAGGTGGGGGATATCCGCCACACCCTGCCGGCCGGCATCGTCGGGCCGTTCTTCAACGACGAGTTCGGCGACACCTTCGGCAACATCTACGCCTTGCAGGCCGACGGGCTCGACTATGCGACGTTGAAGGACTACGCGGAACGCATCGAGCTGGAGCTGCACCGCGTAACCGATGTCGCCAAGGTCGAGCTCATCGGCCTGCAGGACGAGCGCATCTGGATCGAGCTCTCCAACACCAAGCTGGCCACCCTCGGCGTTCCACTCGATGCCGTGCAGCGCGCCATCGACGAACAGAACGCCGTGGTCGGTGCCAGCTTCTTCGAGACGCCGACCGACCGCGTGAAGCTGCGCGTCTCCGGTGCCTTCGAATCGGTGGAGGCGGTCCGGCAGTTCCCGATCCGCGTCGGCGACCGCACCTTCCGCCTGCAGGACGTGGCCGAGGTGAAGCGTGGCTTCGTCGATCCGGCGGCGCCGCGCATGCGCTTCATGGGCAAGGATGCGATCGGCATCGGCGTGTCGATGCGCAAGGGCGGCGACATCATCCAGCTCGGCGAGCAGCTGGAGGTGGAGTTCGCGCGCATCCAGCAGACGCTGCCGGCCGGGATGACGCTGTCCAAGGTGAGCGACCAGCCCGCGGCGGTCCGCGATTCGGTCGGCGAATTCGTGCGCGTCCTCGCCGAGGCGGTGCTGATCGTGCTGCTGGTCAGCTTCCTCAGCCTCGGCTGGCGCTCCGGTCTCGTCGTGGCGCTGTCGATCCCGCTGGTGCTGGCGATGACCTTCGCCGCGATGTATTTCCTCGGCATCGGCCTGCACAAGATCTCGCTGGGCGCGCTGATCCTCGCCCTCGGCCTGCTGGTCGACGACGCCATCATCGCGATCGAGATGATGCAGGTGAAGATGGAGCAGGGCTTCGGCCGCCTCGAGGCCGCGGCCTATGCGTGGCAGAGCACGGCTTTCCCGATGCTCACCGGCACGCTGATCACCGCCGCCGGCTTCCTGCCGATCGCCACCGCGGCGTCGAGCACCGGCGAGTACACGAGGTCGATCTTCCAGGTCGTCGTGCTCGCCCTGATCCTGAGCTGGATCGTCGCCGTGGTCTTCATCCCCTACCTCGGCGACAAGCTCCTGCCGGACCGTGAGCAGATGCTCGCCAGCCACGGCGGCGGCTTCATCGGCGCCGTCCGGACGTCGCTCGCACGACGCCTGCCGCCGGCCCTCGCCCCCTGGGTCGCGCCGGACACCGCGCACCACGACAATCCCTACGACACGCCGTTCTATGCGCGGTTCCGTGGCCTCGTGGCCTGGTGCGTCCGTCATCGCAAGACGGTGATCCTGGTGACCGCGCTGGCCTTCATCGGCTCGGTGGCGATGTTCCGCTTCATCCCGCAGCAGTTCTTCCCGTCCTCGACGCGGCTCGAACTCATGGTCGACCTCGAGCTTTCGGAGGGCAGCTCGCTCGTGGCGACCGAAGCCGCCGCGAAGCGGCTCGAGGCGAAACTCGACGGCCATCCGGACATCGTCAACTACGTCGCCTACGTCGGCACCGGCTCGCCGCGCTTCTACCTGCCGCTCGACCAAAAGCTGCCGCAGGCGAATTTCGCGCAGTTCGTGCTGATCACCCCGGACATCGAGAAACGCGAGGCGGTGAAGGCCTGGCTGCAGGGCGTGCTCGACACCGAGTTCGCGGACCTGCAGGGCCGCGTGACCCGCCTCGAGAACGGCCCGCCGGTCGGATTCCCCGTGCAGTTCCGCGTGTCGGGCGAGCACCCCGACGAGGTGCTGCGCATCGCCAATGCGGTGAAGGCGAAAGTGCTGGCGAACCCGCACGCCCGCAACGTCAACCTCGACTGGGACGAGCCCAGCAAGGTCGTCCGCCTCGAGATCGACCAGGACCGCGCGCGCGCGCTCGGCGTCAGTTCCGCGCAGGTCGCGTCCTTCCTGCAGGGTTCGCTCTCCGGCACGCCAGTCAGCACGTACCGGGAAGGTAACGAGCTGATCGAGATCCTGCTGCGCGGCCCGGAGGAGGAGCGCACGCGCCTCTCGCTGCTCGGCTCGCTGACCGTGCCGACGGCCAATGGCAAGCCCGTGCCGATCTCGCAGATCGCCCGCATCGACTACGGCTTCGAGCCCGGCATCGTCTGGCATCGCAACCGCCTGCCGACGGTCACGGTCCGCGCCGATGTCGAGAACGCGACCCCGCCGAGCGTGACGAGCGCGATCCTGCCGACGCTGGACGACATCCGTGCTGCGTTGCCGCCCGGCTACCTGCTCGAAACCGGCGGCACCGTCGAGGATTCCGCACGGGGCGGCAAGTCGGTGGCCGCGGGCATGCCGCTGTTCCTGTTCGCTGTCGTGACCCTGCTGATGCTGCAGCTCCGCAGCTTCTCGCGCATGGCGATGGTGCTGATGACCGCGCCGCTGGGCCTCATCGGCGTGGTGTGGTTCCTGCTGATCCCGCAGGTGCCGTTCGGCTTCGTGGCGATGCTCGGCACGATCGCGCTCTCGGGGATGATCATGCGCAATTCGGTGATCCTCGTGGACCAGATCGAGCACGATATCGCCGAAGGGCAGACGCCGTTCCAGGCGGTGGTCGACGCGACGGTGCGCCGCTTCCGCCCGATCGTGCTGACGGCGCTCGCCGCCGTGCTGGCCATGATCCCGCTGTCGCGCAGCGTGTTCTTCGGGCCGATGGCCGTGGCGATCATGGGCGGCCTGATCGTCGCCACCGCGCTCACGCTGTTGTTCCTGCCGGCGCTCTACGCCGCGTGGTTCCGCATCAAGGCCCCGGAAACGGCGCCGCGCTACTGAGCCTTCCCGGGGCCTGCGCCCCGGTCCGCGATTCGCCGCCGGGTCGTCTGCGAACCGGCTCCCTCCCCCGCCTCTTGCGGCGGCCCGGCGGCGATCCTTCCCGTCCTTCATGGCGCCCCGCGCGCTTTCGCGGTCTAATGCGCCCCGGAAGCAGGGGTGCCCGTGCCGGGCTGAGAGAGACCCTTCGAACCTGATGCGGGTGACGCCGCCGTAGGGAGACTTCGACGCGCCAATGTGCGCCCCTGCCTGCATTCCGCCTGCGCTTCCCTGCGCAGGCCCCGAAAACGCACGCAGGACAACACCATGAACGCCGTCGCCAAGGACCTGCTGGACAAGACCCGCCAGCTCTCCGAAGAAGTCACCCGCCCCATCCCCGGCTCCGTGAAGATCCACGTCGAGGGCTCGCGCCCCGACCTGCGCGTGCCGATGC
>Ga0209278_1001816_pt1 | contig 12522 bp, 5 predicted proteins | sample JI81BgreenDNA_FD_187504 | JGI IMG/M metagenome (GOLD analysis project Ga0209278, IMG submission 187504) | Wastewater effluent complex algal communities from Wisconsin, to seasonally profile nutrient transformation and Carbon sequestration -... | ecosystem: Engineered > WWTP > Effluent > Algae... | reverse complement strand
CTCACCGATCCCGCCGCTGCCGCAGGCTCAGGCAACCTCGCCCCCCCCGTCGCGCTGGAAGACAACGCCGCCGATATGCTCGACGGAGGCGCGGGGGCCGACACGCTCTTCGGCGGCGGTGGCAACGACCTCCTCCTCGGCGGGTCCGAGTATGACACCCTCGACGGTGGCGCAGGGGCCGATACGCTCATCGGCGGCACCGGGGCCGACACCCTCTTCGGCGGTGGCGACAACGACCTGATCTTCGGCGACGACGCGGCCTACACCCCCCTCGGCGCGGGCTTCGGCCAATCCGGCAATGCCTTCGTCATCAACCAGATCACCACCGGCGACCAATCCCCGCCCAAGATGGTCACGCTTCAGGATGGCCGCGTCCTCTACGCCTGGTCCGATGCCACCGGCACCCTGAACATCCGCATCTTCGCAGCCGATGGCAGCCCCTCGACCGACCAGTTCGCCCTCTCCTCCCAATGGGGCATCAGCGCGACCGACGGCTTCGACTGGGACAACCTCGATCTCGACCGCCTCGCCGATGGCCGCGTCATGCTCAGCTATGTCCGCATCGGCACCTCGGGTGGAGAAGAACCCGTCTTCTCCATCCTCAACCCCGCAATCGAACCCGGCTCCCCCGGCTTCGTCGCCGTCGCCAATGTCGAAGTCCAAAGCAGCGACTCCACCACCAGCGAATCCCCGCCCGTCACCACCCTCCTGCCGAACGGGAATGTCCTCTTCGTCTGGTCCAACAACGCGCTCGCACCCAGCAGCCTGACCACCACCCTCGAAGGGCGCATCTACAACCCGTCCACCGGCTCCTGGGTGACCAACGATTTCCAGATCGGCACGCAGGCCATCGACGACAGCGACAATTTCGATGTGAACAGCCTTTCCATCGTGCCGCTGTCGGGCGGCAATGTCGTCGTCGGCTATGTCAGGTCCAACGCCGAAACCGGCTTCCGCGAACCGGTCTACGCGGTGCTGGATCAGAACGGCAACACGATCATCGCAAATGCCGAAATCGAAGGAAGCGACTCCGAAACCCAGGCCACCGTCTGGGAAAGCCCCCCGGTCCTGACCGCCCTCGCCGATGGCCGATGGATGGCCGTCTGGGCCAATGACGGCCTGTCCGACGACATCAACTCGATGACGCTCGAGGCGCGGATCTTCAACGCGAACGGCACGCCCGCCACGGGCGACATCCCCCTCGGCGCGGCTGTCGACGGCTCCGACGCCTTCGATCTCGAACATATCAGCGTGGCACAGCTTTCCGGCGGCCGCATCGTCGTCGGCTATATCGAAACCTATGCCACAGGCGCCACGACCTACCCCGAATTCGTGATCATCGACCCGGCGACCGGAAGCGTCGTCGTCACGCCCCAGCAGATCGCCGTATCCCCCTCGAATATCTGGCCCGGCCCGCCCAAGATCGTGGCCTTGGGCGACACCGGGGCCTTCGTCGCCGTCTATGCCGAGGGCAACCAGTTCTCCGCCACCGCCTCCGGCCTGAACTACCGCATCTTCGACGCCAACGGCAACGCGCTGACCGGCCAGATTTCCGTCACCGGCACCACCGGCAATGCCGCGATGTCGAATGACGACGCCTTCGACTGGGACAACGTCCAAGTCATCTACAACGCCTCCAACAACAGCTTCGTCATCTCATGGGCAGGCAGCAGCGACGGCGCGGGAACCGGCGCCTACAGCAGCGGCCCCATCGCCGCCCCCGGCGGCCTCACAGGCCCCACCATCGACCCGCTCACCGGTAGCGGCGATTCCATCGACGGCGGCGCGGGAAATGACACGATCACCGGCGCGGGCGGCAACGACACCATCACAGGCGGGACAGGCACCGACTCCCTGTTCGGCGGGGCGGGGAACGACTCCCTTGCCGGGGGAACCGGGGCCGACCTCCTCGATGGCGGCGACGGCAACGACAGCCTCATCGCGGCGCAGGGCGACACCGTCCTCGCAGGCGCGGGGGATGACCGCATAACCCTTGCCGATCTGGCCGAGGCAGGCAGCGCCGCCGTCACCATCACGGGCGGCGACGGCTTCGACACGCTCGACCTCGCCCAGCTCACCGTGCGCGGCTCCACCGTCCGCAGCGGCAATGACGCCACCGGTTACAGCGGCACGATGACCATGCTCGACGGCAGCATCGTCACCTTCAGCGGAATCGAACGGATCGTCTGCTTTACCCGTGGCACCGCCATCGCCACTCCTTTGGGTCAGCGCCTGATAGAGGCGCTGGCCAAAGGCGATCTCGTCCTCACCCCGTCGGGCATCCGCCCCATCCGCTGGATCGGCCACCGCCGCCTCGCTGCGGCCGAACTGGCCGCGAACCCGAAACTCGCCCCGGTCCGCATTCCGGCAGGCGCACTCGGCCCCGGCCTGCCGCAGCGCAGCCTCACCGTCTCGCCGCAGCACCGCATCCTCATCGCCAATCGCGTGGCCGAACGGATGTTCGACACAGCCGCGATTCTCGTCCCGGCCAAGGATCTGGTGGGCAGTTTCGGCATCACGCAACTTCCGCCCACCGAACCCGCAGAATACTGGCACCTCCTGCTCGATGGCCACCATGTCGTGCAGGCCGAAGGCGCATGGGCGGAAACCCTCTATCCGGGGGAAGAGGCCTTGAAAGGCCTCTCCTGCGCGTCGCGCGCCGAAATCCTCACCCTCTTCCCGCAACTCGCTGCGCGCCCGGCCCAGCGCTGCTTTCCGCCCGCCTACCCGCTGCTCCGTGGCGCAAAGGTGCAACGGATGGTGCAACGCTGCGCCGCCAACCGCCGCGCCTTGGTCGAAACCGCGCTGTCAGAGGGCCCCGTCCAACGCGCTGTCTGATCGCACGGCCCCTGACCGGCGGCGCCCTACATGCCGTGAACCGGCCTCTGCCGCCGCCGCCACGTCACGGCGGCCCGCGCGCAAGCCCGCGTCAGATCGCGCCAGACCGCCAACCCCAACGCCAGATCGGCCCCCTCAGGCAGCACCATCACCAACCGCGTCTCGCCCTCCGCAATGTCCAGCCGCCCCGCCGGATGTGCGCGCATCCAAGCCTCCCGCTCCGCCTCCGTCGCCCGCACGGCAAAGCGCAAGGCAAACCGCCCGCCCTCCACGGTGAATTCCGGCGCCTCTGCCCCGTCGCGGGCAAAGACCACCGTCCCCTCCCGCTCCACGCCCACGAAACCCGCCGCGACCAAGGCCTCTTCCAGCGTCACGCGACCAAGGCCTCGGCCTTCTTCAGGTCCACGCTCACCAACTGGCTCACGCCCTGCTCCTGCATCGTGACGCCGAACAGCCGGTCCATCCGCGCCATGGTCACCGCATGGTGCGTGATGATCAGGAACCGCGTCTCCGTCCGCCGCGTCATCTCGTCCAAAAGGTCACAGAACCGCGTTACGTTCGCATCGTCCAAAGGCGCATCCACCTCATCCAGCACGCAGATCGGCGCGGGGTTGGCCAAGAACACCCCGAAGATCAACGCCAGCGCCGTCAGCGTCTGCTCCCCCCCTGACAAAAGCGACAGCGTCGCCAGTTTCTTCCCCGGAGGCTGGCACATGATCTCCAGCCCCGCCTCCAGCGGATCATCCGACTCCACCAGCACCAGCCGCGCCTCGCCACCGCCGAACAGATGCGTGAACAGGGTGGAGAAATTGGCATTCACCTGCTCGAAGGCCGTCAGCAGCCGCTCCCGCCCTTCCTTGTTCAGCCCCGCGATACCCGCCCGCAGCTTCTTGATCGCTTCCTCCAGATCGATCTTCTCCTTGGCCAAGGTGTCATGCTCCTCGGCCACCGCCTTGGCATCCTCCTCCGCCCGCAGGTTCACCGCCCCCAAGGCCTCGCGCTGCCGCTTCAGGCGGTTGACATCGGCATCCAGCGCCTCGGCATCCGGCATCTTCTCCGGGTCCGCCTTCAGCGTCTCCAAAAGCTGCTCCGGCGTGCTCTCCGTCTCCTCGAAAATCCGCTCGGCGGCATAGGCCACCGTCTCGCGCGCCGCATCCATCCGCGCCTCGGCCCGCGCCCGCGCCTCCCGCGCCTCACCCGCAGCGCGCTCCGCCTCCCGCTCGGCCAGTTGCGCCTCGCGCAGCGCGCCCTCCGCCTCGGCCAGCGCATCCGCCGCCACCTGCCGCCGCCCCTCCGCCGCAGCAATCGCCTCGGCCAGTTCCTCGCGCTTGATGGCAATCTCTTCCGGCGCGGCGCTCGCCTCGACCAGCTCCTCCTCCGTCTCGGCCTTCCGCTCTGCCAGTTCCGCGATGCGCTTCTCTGCGGTTTCCAGCCGGTGCTTCCAACCCGAAAGCTCCTTCACAGCCTCCTGCCGCCGCTTCACCCGCGCCTCGCCCTCGCGCCGCAACTCGTCATGCGCCGACCGCCGCGTCAGCATCGCCAACCGCGCCGCCTCCACCGCGACCTTTGCCGCCTCCACGGCATTGCGCGCCGCCTCCAGATCGCCCAGATCCTCCATCGCCGCCTCGGCCTCGCGCAGCCGCGCCCGCGCCGCCATCGCCTCATCCTCGAACCGCGAAACCGCCAGCCGCGCCGCCTCCAGCTTGCCACCCGCGATCGACTTGTCCGCCTCCGCCCGCGCCGCCGCGCGGTTCGCCTCGGTCACCCGCCCATCCGCCGCCCGCCGCGCCTCCCGCGCCATCTGGTCGGCGCGCGACAGGTCGGCCAGCCGCGCCTGCAAGGCCTCATGCGCCTGCCGCGCCCCCTCGGCCCGCGCCGCCACCTCCTCCAGATCGCGCTTCAACTGCACCAGCCGGTTCAACTGCTGCAACCGCAGCGCGGCGGCCGACGGCGCATCCTCCGCCCCGGCCCGGAACCCGTCCCACCGCCAAAGATCCCCCTCACGGCTCACCAGCCGTTGCCCCGGCAACAGCGCCGCCTGCAACGCCGCCCCCTGCGCCCGGTCCACCAGCCCGATCTGCCCCAACCGCCGCGCCAGCACCCCCGGTGCCTTCACATGCGCCGATAGCCGCGCCACGCCCGCAGGCAACCCCTGCGGCGCGTCATAATCCGCGAGCTTCGCCCAGCCAGACCGTCCGTCCGCCCCCACCTCCGGCGCGCGCAGATCATCGGCCAGCGCCGCACCCAAAGCCTTCTCGAACCCCGGCTCCACCTCCAGCCGGTCCAGCAATTGAGTCCCCGCGCTCGCCTCCCGCTCCACCAGCCGCGCCAGCGCCGCCACTTCCGCGCGCAGCGCATTGGCCTCGCCCTCCGCCGCAGACCGCGCCGCCCGCGCCTCGGCCTCGCGCCCCTGCGTCTCGGCCCGGGCCACCTCGGCCCGCTCCAGCAGCGCCTCGGCCTCCTCGGCCTGCGCCACCGCCACCTCCTGCGCCTCTTCCGCCGCCTCGAACGCCTCGGACGCCAGCGCCAGCGCCTCCGTAGCCCCTTCCACCGCCTCGCGCGCCGACGCCGCCGCACCCTCTGCCTTCTCCAGCGTCCCCCGCGTATCGGAAAGCATCCGCTGCGCCGATTGATGCCGCGCCGCCAGCCGCGCCGAATCCTCCGTCGCCTGCGCCAAGAGCGTCTCGCGATCCGACAGCACCGCCCCCGCCTCGCGCGCCGCCTCCGCCGCCTCGACCAGCCGCTCCTCATGCCCCTCATGGGCCCGCGCCAACTGCTCGATCTCCCAATCAAGACGCGAGATCGTCTCCCCGGCATCCCGGTTCAACCCGGCCTCGCGCTCCATGTCGCGCACCAATTGCTCGATCCGCCCGCGCAGCGTCTCGATCATCGCCCGCGCCCGCGCCTCCTGCTCGGCCAGCCCGTCGCGCTGCACCACCAACCGCTGCAGGATGGCCGAGGCAATCGCCTCCTCCTCGCGCCGTCCGGGCAGCACATCCTCCCGCCCCTCGCGCGCCTTGCCCGCCGCCCGCGCCGCCGCCTCCGCCTGCGACGCCGCCACCAGCCGCTCGCGCAGCACGCCCTCGGCCTCCAGCCGCGCCATCTCGGCCTCGCGCCAGCGCCGATACAGCAGCATGCCCTCCGACCGCCGCAACTCCTCGCCGATCTCGCGATAGCGCGCCGCCTGCTTCGCCTGCCGGTTCAAGGTCGACAACTGCTGCGCCAACTGCTCCAGCACGTCATCCACGCGGGTCAGGTTCTGTTCCGCCCCGGTCAGCTTCAACTCCGCCTCATGCCGCCGCGCGTAAAGGCCCGAAATCCCCGCCGCCTCCTCCAGCACCCGCCGCCGCGCCTTGGGCTTGGCGTTGATCAGTTCCGAGATCTGCCCCTGCCGCACCAGCGCGGGCGAATGCGACCCCGTGGAGGCATCCGCGAACAGCATCTGCACATCCCGCGCCCGCACATCCTTGGCATTGGCCTTGTAGGCCGATCCCGCATCCCGCGTGATCCGCCGCACGATCTCGATCTGATCCGCCTCGTTGAACCCCGAAGGCGCCAGCCGATCCTGATTGTCGATCACCAGCGCCACTTCCGCGAAGTGGCGGGCGGGCCGCGTCGCCGCCCCGGCAAAGATCACATCCTCCATCCCGCCACCCCGCATCGCGGTGGGGCGGTTCTCGCCCATCACCCAGCGCAACGCCTCCAGCAGGTTCGACTTGCCACAGCCATTCGGCCCGACCACGCCCGTCAACCCCTCATGGATCACCAGATCCGTAGGGTCGACAAAGCTCTTGAAGCCATTCAGCCGCAACTTGGTAAAGCGCACGGGCGGTAATCCCCGGTTGATTCCGTCAAACCCGCATCGTCCGACCGATCCCCCGCCCCGTCAACCGCAGCCACACCGCATATCGGCGAAACCGCGCGCTTATCCCCAAGGTATTGCGAAGACAGTCATGGGCCACCCCGTCCCGGCCCCCGCGCCGGGACCTCCGGCCCCGACCAAACACCTGAACTCCCCCAAAGGCCCCGGATCACATCAGGGGCGGGCTTTACCCGCACCCAACCGCCGCGCTAGGCTTTCGCCCATGCAACCACCCATCACCGGGCGCTGCCTCTGCGGTGCCATCACCTACCGCGCCGATGCCCCGCCGCTCTGGCAGATGCACTGCCATTGCGAAAGCTGCCGCCGCAGCACGGGCGCGGCCTTCGCCTCCTTCTTCGGCCTGCGCGACGGTACATGGCGCTGGACTTGCCGGGAACCGGCGGCGTTTCAGTCGTCCCCCGATGTCGACCGCCTGTTCTGCCCCACCAGCGGCACGCCGATGGCCTACCGCTCCACCCGCTTTCCTGGGGAAACCCACCTCTACGCCGGCACGCTGGACGATCCCGGAACCTACCGCCCCACCGCCCATGTCCACAGCGCCGAAATGCAGCCTTGGGCCGATATCAACGACCACCTCCCCCGCCACGCCGCATCATCGGATGACTGACGCGAAGGCGGAGTTTGCACGCAAACTCCGCGCCGATTTCTGACACAGAAATCGGACCCCCGGCCAAGGCACCCCTCCCGGAATTTGCGTCAAATTCCGGCGCGATTTCTGCGTCAGAAATCGCCTCCCGTCCCGCCTGCGCCCATTAACGGAATGCAAAGACACCGCCCGCTGCGCGCATACGGTTTGCGGTACACTTTGCGGCACAGGGCGCGGTACAGGCGAAACCCCCCTTGCAGGCCGCCCTCCCCCGCATACCTTCCCCGGCATCCGTCCGACGAAAGGCCCCCGCACATGCTCACCCTGCTCGGCATCCCCGGTGCCCTCCGCGCCGCCTCCACCAACCGCCTGCTGCTGGCCGAGGCCCGCCGCGCCTTCGGCGACGCCCACCAGACCGAGGCCGACCTCCGCCTGCCCCTCTTCGACGAAGACCTTGAAATCGCGGAAGGTTTTCCCGCAGGCGTCCTTGCGCTCCATGCCCAGATCAAGGCCGCCGATGCCATCATCATCGCCACGCCCGAATATAACAAGGCGCTGCCCGGCGTGCTGAAGAACGCGCTGGACTGGGTGTCGCGCGTCCCCGGCGCGGCTTGGCGCGACAAGCCGGTGGCGATCATGTCCGCCGCCGATGGCCGCGCTGGCGGGGAACGGTCGCAATTCTCCCTCCGCCTCTGCCTAACCCCTTTCAGACCAAGGCTTATTTCCGGCCCCGAGGTGCTCGTGGCCCACTCCCGCAACGCCTTTGACGAAAACGGTCGCCTGATCGACGACCGCTACCGCAAGTCCCTGACAGAACTCATGAATATCCTCCGGGCCGAGGCCGAAAGGCGCTGATCCCTCACGCCGCCCGCTTGCGTACCAGTTCTTCCAGAACATCCAGCAACTGGTTGGTGGACACCGGTTTCGTCAAAACCCGATCCGTCCCCGCCTGCTCGAAACGCGTCCGCTCATCCCCGATGGCGGCGGCGGTCATCCCGATGATCAGGCAGTCCGCCCCCTTGCCCCGCAGCGCGGCGGTCAGGTCATCACCCCCCATCTCGGGCATGAACAGGTCGGTCAACACCACATCTGGTGCCAGCCGGTCAAAGGCCGCCAGTGCCTCCACCCCCGTCCGCAGCCATTCCACCGTGCCGAAGACCCGCTTCAACCGCGCCGTCAGCAACTCGCCGATCAGGTCGCTGTCCTCCACGATCATCACCGTCCGGTCCCGCCAATCCGGCACGGGCAAGGCCGCCGCCGCTGGCACCTCCACCGGGGCCTCCAACTCCTCCACCCGCATCGGCAGACGCAGCAGGAAGACCGTCCCCCCCGCCGCACGCGGGGTATAAGTCACTGTTCCACCAAGCAATTCTATGGAAGTCTTGGTCACGAAAAGGCCCAGCCCCGATCCATCCACCTTCGCCGTCCGCGCCCCGTCACCGCGCCGGAACGGGCTGAACAGCCCCTCCCGCGCCGCCTCGGGGATGCCCTTGCCGTCATCGCTGACCCGCCAAAGGCCCATCACCCGCCCACCCGCATCCATCTCCTCGCGATAGGCGATCAGGATGCGGCGGCACCCCGAATGCAGGATCGCGTTCTTCACCAGATTGGACAGGGCCTGCATCAACCGCACCCGATCCGACACCCGCAAAAGTCCCGCTTCCGGGCCAAGACTCAGATCGATCTCCACCTCCTTCGCCCCGGCCATCAAGGCGAAAGTGTTCCGCACCGTCTCGGCCAAGTCCTTGGGACGGAAGGATTCCTCGTGAACCGGCAGGTTTTCTTGCGGGCGCACGGCCTGCCGCATGTCAGCCAGCACCGACAAAAGCTGCTCGCTCACCGCCCGCAACCGCGGCCCCATCTCCTCCCAGCGCGCGCCGCCCTCCAACTCGTCCAGCAGCATCGATATGACAGAGGCAGGCGTCCGCAACTCGTGCGACACGATGGAAAACATCTGCGTCTGGCGGTCCTGCTGTTCCGACAACCGCGACAGGGCCTCGGCGAGCGCCTCCTCCCGCGCATGATCCGCCGTCAGGTCGATCAGCGCCCCATAGGCCAGCGCCGCACCTCCCGCCCGCTGCTCGTAATATGCGTGTACGCTCAGGTACTTCTGTGGTGCCTCCTCGTCCCAAACCGGACCCTTCGCAAGGCTGAAGGCCAGCGTCCGCGCCGGAAGCTCACGCTCTTCTATGGCCGCCAGAATCCCGTCCCGGTTCGCCGGTGCAACCCGCTCCAGAAGGCTTTCGATCCCGAAACGCGACGGCATATCCATCATGTCCGCCGCCATGTCATCGACCAGCACCTCGCCGCGGTCCAGATCGACGACGAAATACCCAATGGTGGCCAACCCATGCACCAGCGCCAGCCGCTCGATCGTCTGCCGCCCTTCCACCCGCCTGCTCATCGCATGGTGCCGCTGCAGCAGCAGCAGATAGATCAACGCCAGCAGAAGAACCGAAACCACCTCAAGCCGCAGCACATCCGGCGAGGAGACCGGAAGCTGCACCAGCAATTCCCCGGTGATCGCGACATAGGCCACCACCCCGACGACATTCGCCACCGTCGCCGCATAGACCGGCGCCAGCAAAGCCACGGCAAGCGCCAGCAAAGCCACGTCCAACGTCGGGTGGATGGCGATATCCAACTGCCGCAGGACCCCCAGCAGAACAAAGGCTGGCAGCACCGCGAGCGCCACCATCACCGTCTCCCGCGTCGGCCGGTCCAGCATCAACAAGGTCAGCACCGCCCCGCAAATCGCGATCCGCCCCGCGCGCAGAAGCCCGGCCTCCACCACCGTCAGCCCGTCACCCGTTGCCCCATCCCATGCCGGATCGAAGACCAAAGCCTGAACCAGCACGACCCCCGCGCAGGCCAGCACCAGATAGGCCCCGGTTGTGACCAAGGACAGGATCAGGTCATCCCGCCCCGTCCCGTTCCCCCATCCGCGCAACGCCCACAGCCCTGCCAGCCCCGCCAGAACCGCAGGCACCGCGTTCAATCCCATCGCCCAGACAAGCACCTGCATCGCGGCGGTCCCTTCCGGCAGATAGCCGTCCTCGAAGCTCAGGCGCAGCAGGAAAGCCAGCGAGAAGGACACGACATAGGTGGCAAGCGGCACAAGGATCAGTCGACGCCGGAACACCGCCATCCCCATCAGGATGGCGAATACCGCCTCCGAAGGCACAAGGTCCGCCACCGCACCATTGTTGTCCGCCCGCACCTCGGCAAGGGCAAGGAACACCGTCAGCCCCGTCACGCCCAGCGCAAACAAAAGCGAAACACGCAGCGGCGATTTCAGAAGGGCTTGCCGGAAAAAGGCAAGGCGTGGCTCGGCCAAGGTGGCAAAGAGCCTCTCCGGCCCGATGCGGCCAGCCTCCGTCCTTTCCAGCATTCGTCCTGCCTCAATCCTCAGGATATCAATCTTGTAATTCAACTCGCGCTCTGGGGGAATCCCGACAAAGGCATGGGTCCGCAGCGGCACGCCATCCGGCGGAAACCGGCCTATCCCCTCAGGCGATCCTCGCTCCATCGCGCCTTTTTGCACCTGCAGCATGAGTTTTGACCATTTCTTGGGCAAATCCGGCAACATTCCTTGGCGATTTCATGCCGTGAAGTTCACAGCCCGTTGAACCCTCCTTGCAGTCGTCTTCCCCTCTCCCCTATATGCCGCGCTGAGTCGCGCAGCCTCCTCGCGCGGGAAAAAACCGTTGGGTTATAGTCCTCTATGAAGATCGCAGGCCCCCTCCACCCCAGGCTTTCCCGCCGGGACATCCTCACCGTTGCGGGCGCATTGCTGCCCGTCTCCCTTCTTGGCCAGACCGGCCTCGCATTTGCCCAAGATTCCACCACCCAACCGGCGGCCCCCGCCGTTGCGGCGGCGCAGCAATTCTCCTTCGACCTCCTGACCGAAGAGATGCGCCAACTCGCCACCCAGCCACACCAGACGGCCCCTGCGCCCGAAGGCTTCCTTGGCGATCTGAACTACGATGACTATCGCCTCATCCGCTTCCGCGACGACCGCGCCCGCTGGGCCGAGGAGCCGACGCGCTTCCGCCTTGCCGCTTTCCATATGGGCTGGCTGTTCCCGGAACCGGTGCGCCTGTTCGAGGTGGCGGACGGCCAATCGTCCGAGATGCTCTTCTCCACCGACGATTTCGAGTATCTGAACGACCTCGCCGCCCGCGTCCCGGAACATGCGGAACTGCCGGGGGTCGCAGGCTTCCGTCTGAACCATCCGATCAACCGCCCCGACAAGTGGGACGAACTGGTGGCCTTCGTCGGCGCCTCCTACTTCCGCGCGCTTGGCCGCAACTCCGCCTATGGCCTCTCGGCCCGTGGCCTCGCGCTCAACACGGCAACATCGCAGGGCGAGGAATTCCCCCGCTTCTCGCGCTTCTACATGGAACGCGACACGGCAGGCGGCAGCACGATCACCGTCTATGCCACGCTGGAAGGCCCCAGCGTGACAGGCGCCTACCGCTTCGTGATCACGCCCGGTGCGGAAACCGTCATGGACGTGACCGCGCGCCTCTTCTTCCGGCAGGATGTGACCGAACTCGGGGTGGCCCCGCTGACGTCGATGTTCCTCTTCTCGGAAAAGAACCGCGCGGAATTCGACGACTATCGCCCCAACGTCCATGACAGCGACGGGCTGCGCATCCTGCGCGCCGATGGCGACATCATCTGGCGCCCGCTCAACAACCCGCCGCGCCTGACGGGCAGCTACTTCGCCGAAACCGCCCCGCGTCGTTTCGGCCTGCATCAGCGCGACCGCGATTTCGAAAGCTATCAGGACACGGGCGCTCATTACGAACGTCGCCCGTCGCTGGATGTCGAACCGCTGGGTGATTGGGGCAAGGGCAATGTCCGTCTCGTGGAAATCCCCTCGGACCTCGAAGCGAATGACAATATCGTCGCCTATTGGGTGCCCGAAGCCCCCGCCAAGGCAGGCGACGCGCGCGAATTCGCCTATCGCCTGCACTGGGGCGACCTTTCCCATGACCCGGACGAGGCTTTGGCCTATGTCTTCGAAACCCGCTCCGGTCATGGCGGTTTCGCCGGGGTCGAGGCCCAGCAGGGCACGCGCAAGTTCGTCGTCGATTACAAGGGCGGCATGATCGGCCCCCTTGATGGCCAGACCAAGATCGAACCCGTCGTCTCCGTCGCCAACGGCGAAGTGACCAGCAAGGTGCTGGAAAAGATCGCCAACACCGAT
>Ga0209278_1001815_pt1 | contig 12522 bp, 3 predicted proteins | sample JI81BgreenDNA_FD_187504 | JGI IMG/M metagenome (GOLD analysis project Ga0209278, IMG submission 187504) | Wastewater effluent complex algal communities from Wisconsin, to seasonally profile nutrient transformation and Carbon sequestration -... | ecosystem: Engineered > WWTP > Effluent > Algae... | reverse complement strand
TGGCGTTCCAGAAATTACTCCAGTTGCTGTATCAAAACTCAATCCATTTGGTAAACTTGGCGCAATTGAAAACACTAGATTTTCTCCCGAAACCGTTGGCTGTAAATTGGTAATTGCTGTATCGATTGTAAAAACATTTGGAGTGTTGTAACTCAACAAAGTTGGCGCAACATCAATCACTGAAATCGACAAGGTAAAACTTGTACTTCCACCAGAATTGGTTGCTGTAACTTCATAATCCGTAGCCGATTGTAAAACCGTTGGCGTTCCTGAAATTACTCCAGTTGCTGTATCAAAACTCAATCCATTTGGTAAACTAGGAACGATTGAAAAACTATCGGCTGTAGCAGTTAAAGTTGGTACTAAATCAGTAATCGTTTGCCCAACGGTAAATACGTTTGGTGTTGGATATTGCAATGGTAACGGAACGCCTTTTACCGAAAAATTATTAAACGTAACTCGATCTCCGTTATCAACCGTCATATTTGCGCCTGTAAATCGCAATCGTATTTTAAAATTCGGATTGTTATTTGCTTCAACAATTGAAGAAAAATCAACTTCAAATAATTGATATGCTGATGTTAACGGTAACGAAGTTGCTGTTAATCCAGTTGAAATCCAGCTTGGCGTTCCAGCATTAATCGAGTAATCAACAACTATTGCATCGGCGGCATTTTCATCTTTTGCAGCAAATCCAAAAATTATATTTTTATATCCTGTAGTAGAAAAGTTAAAATGCATTTCATTTTCTAATCCATTACTTTGGAAAGGTTGTTTCACCTGAATTCCGCGCATATTTGACGAAGTAAAAGCTATATTTCCATTTGCCGCAGGAATATAATTTATATCAGTTGGACTGTTTCTTCTCTCCATAGAAGCTTTTCTCCAATTTGGATCACCGTTCACGAAAGGATAACCTTCAAGACAAGATTTATAATCCAAAGTTGCGTTTTGAATAACTTCAAATGTAGAATTGATTGCAACAATTGGAGCGTCATTTGGCAATGCGGAATTCATCATCCAAAAATAAATTGGTTCTTGAACCTCAATAGCAAAACCTTCAGGAATAAAAACCGCAGTGATATCAAAACTTTGATTTGTGGTTACTGTAATTTCCTCATCAGTACTAGTTGAAAATCCTTCCCAATGACTGAAAACATAACCTTCTTTTGCAATAGCTTTTAATTTTACTGGAACATCTGCAAAATAAATTCCTGTCCAAGGATAAGGATTTGGGTTTATTCCCGGTGTAGTTGAAAGAATATCAATCGTATTCATTTTTACATATCCATGAGCTTCATTTGAAACATCAACAGTTGCACTAATATCATTAGTAATATTGAATTTTTCTCTAATATGTTGACGCTGAAAATCAGGTCTTTGATTAGCAAACTCAATTTCTTTATTTAAAAAATAATTCCAACTAAATAAACTTGATGGCGCTTTCCATCTAAAGATGTGATCATTAATTTCTGGTTGTAAAACCGATTTCATTTCATCAATCTTGGAAACAACTCGGTTGGAATGAAAATAGGAATTCATCATGTCAGCAAAGCGATTGATAAATTCTACCTTGAAAGTGTCGTTTTCTAGTAACTTTCTCAATAATAAAGTTGACCAGTCAGGATTTGGCCAATCTGTTCCACCAGCTTCTGTTGCATCGGCTAATGAATTTAAGTCAATACTTCCTCCGCTAATTCCAAAAGTTGAATCCATATCATGAACTGCCCAACGCCATCTTCCGTCGTGTCCAAATGGAGCATTTGGTTCATATTGGTCTGTGTTTTTTCTCCAATAAATAATATTATTTCCCGGCCAATCTACATTTTGAAAATAAATATTAGAAATAAAATAGTCTTGAAAACTATCCGTATCCATTTGTGTTTTTACATAATTGTAATGATTATTTGGCACCAAAGAATGATTTTCAACATAATCAATCATGGCTAAATAATGATCGTTGTCTCCTTCTTCAACAACAGCATCATTTTCAAGAACTTCAATTTCATTTTCATTGATATTGAATTCTCTTTTAAAAAACTTGTCATCCAATTTTTCACGCATACTTTGAATTCCCCAATATTCACCATTAATAAATGTTAAAACAGGTCGATACGCTTCGGTAACTACTCGCATTCCTTTTATCAATTCATGGTTTAATGGATCACGAAACAAGGTGTGATATTGGTCGCCACTTGAACTTTTTATCGAAATTCGAGAGTAACTAGTATCGGCTTGATCTGGAAATAATGGATAATTTAAAGAAGCATTTCCTAACTCGGGACGAGAATAAATATTGAATGCTTTACTAGGATATACTCGAGAATAATTTCCTCTAATTCTAACCCCAATGTTATTGTTTAGCACTTCATTTCCATTTACAAAAAAACTCAAATTGGCTACTCTTTCTGCAGTACTTCCTTTTCTAGCAAAGTTTCCAATTTCATAATCAGGAACTTCGGTTGGATTATCAATTCGCCATTGGTCAAAATCTTTTCCCGCAACATGAATTCCATTATTATATTCAAAAAAACGATCTTCATTGGTACTTATTGAAACTATCGGAAGTGAAAACTCGCTACTTCCTGATGGTGTAATAAAATAATTTCTGGTGACAATTGAACTCGAAATCGCTCCTGCTTTCACCGCTTTTGCTCTAACAACAGTTCCTTTGAAAATTGGTCCATTTGGGAAATAGGTTGGCGCAAAATCATAAGTTGTTGAAATTGCCGAAACTTTATTTGGCAACAGCGATCGATCTACAATAGTTATTGGAGCAGAATATTGAAGTGTTTGGTATGAATTATTTAAAAGTGGTCCAAAAGCTTGACCTGGTAATCTTGGATATTGATTTTTATAAGTATAAGTTGTGCCTAATAAATTGTTTTCATCAGGTTCAGAACCATCTAATGTGTAAAGTATCGTGACATCATCATCATTGGAAGAAATTGTTAAATCAAAACTAGAAGTAAAAAACCCAGAGTTTTGAGAAAAAATTGGAACAGACAAAACTTCGGGAGCAATGATGTTTACATTTTCAGCATTTGGCGTTGGACTTTGCAATTCTATAAAATTACCTGTTCCGTTTGGAAATCGTCCCAAAGAATAATTTGCTAAAACCGATTGTGCAGGCGAAAAATCGACCACATCTCCAAGCGGATTTGTTAGAGAAATGGTTTCGCCACCTGAACTAATTTTAAAATTGGTATGCAACGGATTGGCTGGATTGGTTCTGTTTTTATCTGAGCAATAAATCAACAGGTAACTTCCAGGATTGATGGTTACATTAGGAAAAGTCCATTTAAAAAGAACCGCAGAATCATCGGTCAAACCATAACCATTCAAATTTATTGGACTTGCACTATTGTTGTACAACTCAACCCAATCTTGATATTCGCCATCGTCATCAGTATTAATCGATGAATTAGAAGCGACAACTTCGTTGATAACTAATGCTTGACTGAATGTATTTTTTGTACTCATCAGCACAGTAAACACAATTAGTAAAAGTAATTTTTTACTCATAATTTATTATTTATTTCATACCTATATTCTATTGGCTAAAATACTTCATACCAAAATTTTACTCGAAAATATCCGATGACTGTCTCATAAAACCGTTAAAAAGAAAAAGGAGCTCAAAATGAACTCCTTTTTCTAAAAATCTTATAAAAATTGTTATCGTTTTATAAACTTCTTCACTTCCGATTTTCCGTCGGTAGAAAATTGTAGCAAATAAATTCCAGGTTGTAATTCGTTTACACTAATTTCTGGACTTTCTAATGTAGTTGATTTTATTAATTTCCCATCAATTGAGAATAATTTATAGTCAACATTATCATAATGATGAACAATATTCAACACATCTGAAACTGGATTAGGGAAAATTTTGAAATCTAGTTTTTTGTTTTCGTCTAAACCAAGTTCTAGTTCAATTCCGCTTACACTAAAGTTGTTAAACGTAACTCTATTTCCTAAATCTTCGGTCATATTTGCACCTGTAAAACGCAATCTAACTTTAAAATTTGGATTGTTTTCTACAGCATCAATTGCAGAAAAATCAACTGAAAATAATTGATAAGCTGCTGCTAGTGGATATGATGTTTGTGCTAAACCAGCTGATGTCCAACTTGGTGAACCCGAAACTGTAGAATATTCAACTGTTATGGCATCGACAGCCAATTCGTTTTTAGCAGCAAAAGCAAACTTAATATCTTTAAAACCTGCTGTTGAAACATTGAAAATCATTGCATTTTCGTTTGTTCCATTTTGAAAAGGTTGTTTGATTTGAATTCCACGCATGTTTGATGAAGCAAACGGAACGTTATTGTTAGCTTCTGGAATGTAGTTGATATCCGTTGGGCTGTTTCTTCTTTCCATAGAAGCTTTTCTCCAATTTGGATTTGTTGAATCGAATGGATAACCTACTAAACATGATTCATATTGTAAAACACCATTTGATTGCTCATTATCTACTTGAAAAGTTGCATTTAAAAAGGTTAACGGTGTATCGTTAGTTACATTATTATCAAAAACCCAGAAATAAATTGGTTCTTCAACTTCTACTGGTGCATCTGGAACAAAGTTAGCAGTTACACTAAAATCTGAAGTTGTAGTAATAGTGATTTCTGCTTCTGTACTATTTGAATCGCCACTCCAATGACTGAATACAAATCCTGGTAATGCAATTGCTTTTAAAGTAACTGGAATATCTTGAAAATAAACCCCAGTCCATGGATATGGATTTGCTGCTACACCTGGAGTAGTTGAATTAATTTCTATTGTATTGATTTTTACAAAACCATGAGTTGCATCGCTTACATTTAAAGTAGCATTGATATCACCACTAATTCCAAATTTTCCACGGATATGACTTCTTTGATTGTCTGGTCTTTCAACCGCGAAATCTCTCATTTGCTGAATGCTGTACTCATCCCAAGAAGCTAAATCAAAAAAGTTATCCCATCTGTCATAGTGTTCTCCCATTTCTGGGTTTAAAACAGCTTTGAATTCATTGATTTTATTCACCACTCTTGTTGGGTGGAAATACGTGTTTAATGCATCTGCAAAACGGTTGATGAAATTCAATTTAAATTCATTATTCTCTAATAGTCGTCTTAAAATTAAGGTTGACCACTCTGGATTTGGATATTCAAAAACCCCTGTTGCAGTTGCAAATTCTAATGTATTGTGATTGCTTCCTTCTGGGTAGTTTCCAGTACCATCATCTAAATCGTTGATAGCAGTTCTCCATCTTCCGTCTTGTCCAAAAGGTGCTGCTGGCTCATAAGCTGCAGTTCGCTTTCTCCAAAAAACAGTATTCCAACCTGGCCAATCGGTGTTTTGCTCATAAATATTAGCAATAAAATAATCCCTGAAATTTTCTGGATCCAATTGCGTAGCGATGTAATCATAATTAGCTTGATTGACTAAGGAGTTATTCTCTAAATAAGTTTGCATTGCTAAATAATGAACATCATCTCCTTCATCAGCTGTTAAATCGTCTTTTAAATAATCGAGTTCACCATCCAAAATTCCATATTTACGCTCAAAGAAATGACGGTCATAACGCTCTCTGATGTTTAAAATTCCCCAATATTCTCCATTAAGGAATACAATCGATGGTTGGTAAGCTCTCGTTTCAGTATTCATTCCGTTAATTAGCGTATGACCGATTCCGTCTCTAAACATTGTACTATAGAAATCTTGACCTGAGTTTCTCAACACCAATCTTTTATAGCTATTGTACGTTTCGCTTGCAAAGAAAGGATAGCTAAAGGTATCATCCCCAAACTCTGAACGAGCATATAATCGCAGTGATTTACTAGCTATTCCTCTAGAGTTTCCTCCATTGATACGAATACCAAGATTTTGGTTCAACACTTCATTACCATTCACAAAATAATTTATATTTCCTGATTGTTCCGTATCATCGCCTGATCTTAAATAGTTGGCATTAGCATTTTCTTCATTAATATTATCGGTATCAGCATCAACTGTTGGGTTAGCGGCACGCCAATCGTCAAAATCTTTTCCTGCTACATAAATTCCGTTTTCATAATCAAAGAACTTTGATTCTGTTACACTAAGCGAAACCACTGGCAACGAAAACATAGCACTTCCTTGTGGAGAAACGAAATAGGTTTTGGTTACAATTGGACTAGGCATTGCACCAGTTTTAAAAGCTCTTGCACGAACAACTGTTCCTTTAAAAACATTATAATCTGGAATATAGTTTGGTACATTTTGAAACGTAGATGACATTGCAGAAACATCATTGGCTTGCGATGTTCTATCAACAATATTTAATGGCGCAGTATAAGTAAATGTCTGATATTGATTGGTTAACATTGGTCCAGAAGTTTGACCTGCTAACTCTACATATTTATTTTTATAATTATAAGTAGTTCCTGCCAAGTTAGAAAGCTCTGGATCAGAACCGTCTGTAGTATAAACAATAGTAACCGCTGGATCAGTATGAGAAATTGTTAACGGGAAAGCCGCAGTATAAAAACCACCCGCAACCGATAACGTTGGTGCTGTTAACACTTCAGAAAAACCTTGTGTCGTATTGCTTTCACCAGGTGTTGGTTCTGGAAAAATGACTAATGTTGTCGAACCATCAGTTTGTCTTCCATAAGTGTAATTTTGTGGAATTACAACTGCTGGATAACTATCTACCGTTACACCGCTGCTGTTTGTTAACGTAATGGTTTCACCGCTTGAACTAATTTTAAAATTAGTATGCAATGGAAAATTAATATCAGTTCTGTTTTTGTCTGAACACCAAATTAATAAATGCTCTCCCGGTTCTATCCAATACTCTGGAAAAACCCATTGAAATGGATTTGTTGAAAGATCAGACAACCCATATCCTTGTAGGTTAATTGCAGTTGAACTCGTATTATAAAGTTCAACCCAATCTTCATAACTTCCATCATCATCAGTAATTACTGCTGAATTTGAAGTTATTATCTCGTTAATCACTACACCTTGAGCCTTCATTTGAAACCCAAAAAATAGCAATACGATTACTAATGTAATTTTTTTCATTTTCTAAATAAATATTAAATTCAAATCGAAATTATATAACTTTTTGATAACCCATTGATAAAAAGGATTAAAATCGTTGTATCGCTTTTTATTTCGATAAAAAACCTTGCAACACAAATTTTACCGACAAAAAGTTGTGCATTTTTTATTTTTTTGTTGATAAACAAACTCTTTGGTTAATAAAAAATTAGACTTTGTTTAGCACAATATTCAATGTATAATAATTACTTTTGTTTCCACAAAAAAACAAACATAACTAAACCCAATTTAGAACACATTTTAATGAGAACAGACGCTTTTGCATTACGCCACATAGGTCCAAGTGAGAACGACCTACAACATATGTTTAAAACTATTGGAGTGGATAGCTTGGAACAACTAATTTATGAAACCGTTCCTGATAATATTCTTTTAAAAAATCCATTAAATTTAGACGCACCTCTTTCTGAATATGAATACTTAAATCACATTCAAGAACTAGGCAAAAAAAATAAAGTTTTCAAATCATACATTGGTTTAGGATATCATCCAACGGTAATTCCTGCGGTAATCCAAAGAAATATATTTGAAAATCCGGGTTGGTATACCGCTTATACACCCTATCAAGCCGAAATTGCTCAAGGTCGTTTAGAAGCTATTTTAAATTTCCAAACTACTGTTATTGAACTTTCAGGAATGGAAATTGCTAATGCTTCGCTACTTGACGAATCTACCGCTGCTGCTGAAGCTATGGCGTTATTGTTTGACGTTAGAACTCGTGATCAAAAGAAAAATAACGTTTGTAAATTCTTCGTTTCTGAAGAAATTTTACCTCAAACCTTATCGGTACTTCAAACGCGTTCTACGCCAATTGGTGTAGAATTAGTAGTTGGTAACCACGAAACTTTTGATTTTTCTGCCGACTATTTTGGAGCTATTCTTCAATATCCTGGAAAATATGGTCAGGTTAACGACTATGCTGGTTTTATTTCAAAAGCAAAAACAGCCGAAATTAAAGTTGCTGTAGCTGCCGACATTTTATCTTTAGTAAAACTAACGCCTCCAGGCGAAATGGGTGCCGATGTAGTAGTTGGAACTACACAACGCTTCGGAATTCCGATGGGTTATGGCGGACCACATGCTGCGTTTTTTGCCACCAAAGAAGAATACAAACGCTCTATGCCAGGAAGAATTATTGGCGTAACGATTGATACTAACGGAAACCGTGCTTTGAGAATGGCGTTGCAAACTCGTGAACAACATATCAAACGTGAAAAAGCAACTTCTAATATTTGTACGGCTCAGGTTTTATTAGCCGTTATGGCCGGAATGTATGCCGTATATCACGGACCAAAAGGTTTACAATATATTGCTGACAAAGTGCATAACACCGCTTCAACTTTAGCCGATGCATTAAATAAATTAGGCGTTTATCAAACAAATGCTGCGTTTTTTGATACCATTTTAGTAAAAGCCGATGCTAATAAAGTAAAAGCTATTGCCGAAAAACAAGAAGTAAATTTCTATTATGTTGATGCCGATACGATTTCGATTTCAGTAAACGAAACGACTTCTATTTCAGACATTAATCAAATTATTTCCATTTTTGCGGAAGCAACTGGAAAAGAAAGTTTTGCAGTAACCGAATTATCTACTGCAAACAATTTACCAAAATCATTAGAAAGAACCTCATTGTTCTTGCAACATGAGGTTTTCAACAACCATCATTCTGAAAGTCAATTGATGCGTTACATCAAAAAACTTGAACGCAAAGATTTATCGTTAAACCATTCGATGATATCATTAGGTTCTTGTACCATGAAATTAAATGCTGCTGCCGAAATGTTGCCGTTATCTATGGCAAACTGGAACAGCATTCACCCATTTGCACCAATCGAGCAAGCCGAAGGTTATCAAATTATGCTTAAAAAATTAGAGCATCAATTGAATGTGGTAACTGGTTTTGCAGGTACTACTTTACAGCCAAATTCGGGTGCGCAAGGCGAATATGCTGGATTAATGGCTATTCGTGCGTATCATCTTTCTCGTGGTGATAACCACAGAAATGTGTGTTTAATTCCTGCTTCGGCACACGGAACTAATCCAGCTTCGGCAGCGATGGCAGGAATGCAAATTATCGTTACCAAAACCATGGAAAACGGTAATATTGACGTTGAAGATTTAAGAGCAAAAGCTATTGAGCATGCAGACAACCTATCGTGCCTAATGGTTACTTATCCTTCAACCCACGGAGTTTTTGAAAGCGCTATTTGCGAAATTACTCAACTTATCCACGATAACGGCGGTTTGGTTTATATGGATGGTGCCAATATGAATGCTCAAGTAGGTTTGACTAATCCTGCCACGATTGGCGCTGATGTTTGTCACTTAAATTTACACAAAACCTTTGCTATTCCTCATGGTGGAGGTGGACCAGGTGTTGGACCTATTTGTGTAAACGAAAAATTAGTACCGTTTTTACCAACTAATCCTGTGATAAAAGTAGGTGGCGAGCAAGCCATTACCGCTATTTCGGCTGCGCCTTATGGTTCGGCATTGGTGTGTTTAATTTCCTATGGCTACATCACGATGCTAGGTGCAGAAGGTTTGAAAAAATCTACCCAATTTGCCATCTTGAATGCTAACTATATGAAAGCGCGCTTAGAAAACCACTATCCTATTTTGTATTCGGGAGAAATGGGACGTGCGGCACACGAGATGATTTTGGACTGTCGTGCCTTTGAAGAAAAAGGGATTAAAGTAACCGATATTGCTAAACGATTGATGGACTATGGTTTCCATGCGCCAACGGTTTCGTTCCCAGTAGCAGGAACATTAATGGTTGAGCCTACCGAAAGCGAAGATTTAGCAGAATTAGACCGTTTTTGTGACGCTATGATTTCTATTCGAAAAGAAATTGAAGCTTCGACCAAAGAAGACGAAAATAATATTTTAAGAAACGCTCCACATACGCTAGCGATGTTAACTACCGATACTTGGAGTTTTCCATACACTAGAGAGCAAGCGGCATTCCCATTGGATTATATAGCCGAAAATAAATTTTGGCCAACCGTTCGCCGTGTTGACGAAGCCTATGGTGACAGAAATTTAGTATGCAGCTGTGCGCCAATTGAAGCGTATATGTAAACTTTAAAATTCCAATACTAAAATTCCAATCTAGTTCAGAAAAGAATTTGGGATTTGTTTTATACTGATTAGTCATATGGCACGAATAAAGGTTTCAGGTTTTTAACTTGGAACCTTTTTTTACAATTATCACATCAATAAATTTGCAATTAAACTATTTAAAAAATTATATTTTTATACTACATTTACGCCATAATGCATCATAAAATTAGCAACTAATGATGACATAAAAGTATGTTTCATAAATTGTATAACAAAAAATTTACCTGCATCAATGAATAGAATTATTTTAAAAAAAACTCATTTTTCTATCTTTCTATTTATATCACAATAACGTTTTTAGTTAAGCTTTTTCAGATTTTTTAAATGTCTAAATTTATCTTTTGCTTTTTATTACTAGTATCGTTTTCTACTGTATTCGCTCAGGAGTTAAATGAGGTTGAGATAAAAAAAATTCGAAGTATTCAAGAACAGCTTATTTCCAATCCTGAAAAAGCCTATGCCGAAGCCTTGGAAATTAGTAACTCTAAGAAGGAGTCGTTTCGTTTTTGTGGCAAATACTATGTAGCTAATTATTTTTACAATAAATCCGGTTTTACCCATTCCAGACAACTTCTCCTTACATTAATTGAGAGTATAGAAAAAAGTGATATTCCTAAATCGAGTAAAGTGTATCAAGATTTGTTAGGAATGTGTGTTAACAAACTTTTTTATATCCATAAAAATTTAGGAGAATACGACATGGCATTGTTTTATCTTGATAAATATAAAAACAGTGTACCCAACGATCGTTTTAACGAGCAATATGGTTCTATAAAAGTAGCGATCGGCGATTATGTAAATGGAATTGCTTTATTAAAAAAAGAATTAAAGATTTCCCATCACTTAAAATTGGGTGTTGGAGAAAAAAAGGTAATGAACAAAAAATTATTTGCTGATAAATACAATATTATTGGTGAAGCGTATCAAAAATATTATATCCAGTCCAAAAAAGCTACTTTACTAGACTCCGCAAATTACTATTTCAATGTAGCAGCATCAATGTTAATCCAAGATAATTTCTATCCAGATTACACCAAAGCTTTACTGTACATGCGTGAAGCAAAAAGTGCTGCATTAGCTGAAAATTACGCCAAATCATTATCGCTTTATAGAAAAGGGAAACAGTTTCCTGTCATTAATAATAATATCAGAACGGTGCAATTATTTGATTTAGGTATGGCTGATTGTTTTCAACATTTAAAGCAAGTTGATTCAGCACTTTTCTATTGCAAGAAATTCCTAAAAAGCCATCAAACAACGGAAGTTTCAAATGAAAATCTATTGATGTCCTATAATATTATGACACAATGCTACAATGCAAAAAACGATACTAAAAATGCCTATCGCTATGCGCAAAAAAGTTTAGAATTAATCCAATCGATAGAAGGTATAAAAAGTAAATCTTTAAATTTTCTCCACAATTATGATCTTTCAATCATAAAAAAAGAATCAAACCAAATTATTGCTTCAAAAAACTATTTCAAAATGTCACTTCTTGGCATTTCTATTATTTTAATAATCGTTAGTATTGGCTTTTATTATTATTACAAACTTCAAAAGGAAAAGCAAATGCGCTTTTTAAAAATTATTCAAAATCTAGAAGAAACAAAAACTACTCCAATACATAAACCCGATTCAACTGACACTGATGTACTACCAAAACAAATCATTGATGAGGAACTTATTGAAAAAATTGCCGTCGGTTTAAAAAAGTTAGAACAAAAAGAAGCCTTTCTAGAACCTAATTTCAAGTTAGCTTATGTAGCTAAAAAATTAAACACCAATACGGCTTATTTGTCGCAATACTTTAATCAGGTTATACAAAAAACCTTTTCGGAATATACCCAAGAATTACGAATTCAATATGTATTGCAAAAGCTCAATGATGCGCCTTATTTTCGTAAATATACCTTGCAAGCCATTGCAGAAGAAGTAGGCTATAAAGATGCCAAAACTTTTGTACGTGTTTTTAAAAAGCAAACGGGCATCTCTCCTAATTACTATATTGAAAAATTGGAAAACACCCACTAAATATTTAATATCCAACATACTACATCCCGTTTTTTACTTGATTATTTATAAATAGTCCAATAGATAAATTGGTCTGATACCTCATATCGCATAGTTTTGGTGAGAATTTAATCAAGTTCAAAAATCAAGTTCAATATCAAAATTCGAAATAAAACGTTAATCAACTATACTTAAACGTTTTTATTGCAAAACTCAACGTTTATACATTCATCAAAAATACATTTACTAATTTATCTAATATTGTTGACAAATTTCCAACAAAGCTCTTAA
>Ga0209278_1001814_pt1 | contig 12535 bp, 9 predicted proteins | sample JI81BgreenDNA_FD_187504 | JGI IMG/M metagenome (GOLD analysis project Ga0209278, IMG submission 187504) | Wastewater effluent complex algal communities from Wisconsin, to seasonally profile nutrient transformation and Carbon sequestration -... | ecosystem: Engineered > WWTP > Effluent > Algae... | reverse complement strand
CAGCGCCTCGGCCACGCAGGCGGCCTGACCTTCGACCGAGGGGGCGAGGTAGCCCGCCTTGGCCGCGCCGTCATTGTTGACGGCGGTGCCGCGGATGACGGCCCAGATGTGGTCGCCATCGGCGATAGCATCTTCCAGACGCCGCAGGATGACGGTCCCTGCGCCAGAGCCGAAGACGGTGCCCTGACCGCGGTGGTCGAAGGCATGGCAGACACCGTCGGGTGAGAGGACCTCGCCTTCCTTATAGATGTAGCCGCGGTTTTGCGGCAGTTCGATGGTGACGCCGCCAGCTAGCGCCATGTCGCATTCGCCGTTGAGGAGCGCCTGCACGGCATAATGCACCGCCACCAGCGAGGTGGAGCAGGCGGTCTGGACCGACAGGGAGGGACCCTTGAGGTCGAAGATGTGGCTGACGCGGGTGGAGAGGAAGTCCTTGTCGTTGCCGGTATGGCGCAGCAGGAACATGCCCGTGCTTTCCACCAGCGACCGGTTGGAACAGAGGTTGAAGTAGAAGTAGCTGCCCATGCCGCAGCCCGCGAAGACGCCGATGCGTCCCTTGAAGCTTTCGGGCGGGTGGCCTGCGGTTTCCAGCGCCTCCCAAGCGGTTTCGAGGAAGTGACGATGCTGCGGATCGAGGATCGCGGCTTCCTTAGGAGAGAAGCCGAAGAATTCGGCGTCGAAACGGTCGAAGCCGTCGAGAGGGGCGGCGAAAGGCACGTAGTTGGGATTCTTCAGCGTGGCCGGGCTTTCGCCCGCAGCGGCCAGTTCCTCGGGCGAGAGGCGGCGCACGGCAGAGCGGCCTTCGCGGAGGTTTTCCCAATAGGTTGCGATATCGGGGGCGCCGGGCAGGTGCGCGGCCATCCCCACGATGGCGATGTGCGTTTCACTCGTATCCATGTCGGCCTTCTGATCGTTCCGAGGACAATGCGCGCCGCGGGGCGGCATGCAGCAGGGGGCACTCGTCAATCAAGCGAACTGGTACGGAACCGGGCTTTCACCCAGTAGGAGGTTGAGATGCCGGGCTTCTATGGCGGAAAGATGACCGCCATCGGACAGTAAAAAGAGTGACTCTGCGGTATCTGCCGCAGCGCGGCACATTCCCCCTGTTGGACAATTTATTCCCTCATGGCCTGTGCTCGCAAGGGACCGCTAGGCGATGGCGATTGTGTCGCGGGGGAGTCGTGGCCGGAAAATGGGGCAAATTTGCCATCAATCGGCCTTTCCGGAGGGCTTGATCGGTGATCGGCTGTTGTGTTGGAGCAGGATGCTGCGTTAGAAAAAGTTAAGCGGTTTGAAGGCAAAGCCCCGGAAGAGGGATGTCTCATGCCGAATTCGGTCAGGACCGCGGCGCGTTCGGCAGGCAGAACGGTACGCGAGCCGACAAAAGCCCGTTAGAGGGAAGGGGAAGTGACATGAGATTTGTGCAAAAGTTGGTTCTGGCCGTGGTGATGCTGCCGTTCATAGCGATCCAGAGCTTTGCGCAGGACTATCGGTTGCAGCGCGGTGACACTGTCGCGATCGAAGTGCTTGAAGATACCACGATGAACCGCACGGCGTTGATCCTGCCGGACGGACAGATTTCCGTGCCGATGGTAGGTACTCTGCCTGCTGCCGGGCGGACGCTGGCCGAGGTTCAGGCGGATGTCGCCTCGCGTCTGGCACCGAACTTTGCGACCGCGCCGACGGTCTATGTCTCGCTGAGCGCCCTGCGTGAGCGGGTCACGGGGCCTGCGCGCGTGATCAGCATCTATGTGATCGGTGCCGCAAATTCGGCCGGGCGCGTGGAAGTGCCGCCGGGTGCGACCCTTCTGCAGGCTTTGAGCGCCGCGGGCGGTCTTTCGCCATTTGCCGCCGAAAAGCGTCTGCAACTGCGCCGCGTCGACAAGGCGGGCAACGAAACCATCTACCCGGTGGACTATGACGCCATCGAGCGCGGCACTTCCAAGATCGGGGCGACCCGTCTGAAGGATGGTGACGTGATCGTGGTGCCGCAGCGCCGCCTCTTCGAGTAAGCGGGTTCATGCGGAGAACGGGATTGATCCGTCATTCATCTCTTCTGGGCGCGGCCATCATGGCCGCGTCCACTGCATCGGCGCAGGATGCGCCCGAGGGCGGGTTCAATCTGTCCTTCGGGATCGACCAGCGATTCGAGCTTGGGCGCAACGTCGATCTGGCGACGCCTGCGGAGGGCACCAGCGCGACCTCGGCGACGACCTTCAGCTTTGGCCTGTCCAGTATCACGCCGCTGGACCGGATCGAACTGGATGTGGCAGCCGATCTGCGGATCGAGAACACGCCAGACACGGCCGGGACGGAGGTGAGTTTCGGCCGCCCCGAACTTGGTTTCTCCTATGTGCGGGAGATCCCGGATGCGCTGTTCTCGGTAACGGCGCGCTATGTCGAGGATGACGTGGGTGCGCTGGACGACGACCTGACCGTGACCGGTTCAGACGGGACCGAGATCGATTACGGCGTGACCCTGCGGTATGAGGGGCTGCGGACCGCACCGGCGAGCATTTTCCTTGAGGGGACCTTCGACGCGACCGAATATCGTGACACGACGGACCCCGGCCTGCTGGATACCGACACCTATGGCCTGACGCTGGGCACCGTGCTGCGCCTGAACGACGTGCTGCGGGCGACCGTCAGCATCGGGCAGGAGCGCGAGGTCGAGGAGCCGGGCACGCTTACCGAGACGACGACGACGCGCGTGGAACTGGAGCAGGCGCTGGCGAATGGCGCGGTCTTTGGGTCGGCAGAACATGCGACGGACGGCACGGAAAACCGCGTCACTCTGGAATTCGGGCGGACGCTGTCGCTTGCCAATGGCGGGTCGCTGACCGGGCGGATCGGGGTGACGGACTCGGATCTGGGCGGCAACGACCTGATCGCGTCGCTGGCGCTGACCAATCCGCTGCCGGACGGGGCCATTACGGCCAGCCTGTCGAGGTCGGCGAGTTACGACACGACGGCTGCGGAAACCACAGTGGACACGCGGCTGGAGCTGGGCTGGACACGGGACGTGAACGAGAGCGCCTCGGTCGGTCTTGATTTCGCCTGGGCTGTGAGCGACGCGCCTTCGGAACGGATCGAGGAGACGGAACTGGTGGCGACCTACAGCTATGCGCTGTCGCCTGCGTCGTCGCTGGATGTCGGCATGTCCTATCGGACGCGCGACGATCTGGGCGGTCGGGCGGAATCGCCGTCGATCTTCCTTGGAGTGGGCCGCAGTTTCTGAGGCACCACGATGCGACAGTCGGCGAGGGGCCGGTTCCGGATGTTCCCGGACCGGCTCCTTCCATTTTTACCTGCCGCGATCCCCTGCGCAGGGCAGGGCGCGGGCAATCCTGACCCGAAAACGCCCAAATTCCCGCACAATCAGTTTGTATAGGTTAACGCCTTAGGGATGGCCCGACCTCTGTCTTCCGGAAAGGTTCCGCGAAAACAAGACGTTCGGCCCCCGATGCGATGGAATAAGGTTCGGGTGGGTTACCAATGGCGACGATGAATTCCGGGCTGGGCGGAAGCGCGGGCTATGGGGAGCAATCCTTCAAGGCCGGGTCCGCACCTATTACCGGAAACCTCGACGACGGCTTTGTCAGCGTGAACATCACCTCGGTCTTCGGGCCGGGGGGGATGACGATCAACGGCACGAGCTATACGAGCTTTTTCATTGGCAGCAATGGCCTGATCACCTTCAATTCCGGGGTGACGACCTATACGCCGAGCACGTCGCTGACCTCGCTTGGTCAGCCGGTGCTGGCGCCGTTCTGGACGGATGCCGACATCTCGAAGGGCGGGGACATCTATTGGGACCTCGATCCTGCGACAGGCAAGATCACGGTGACATGGCTTAATGTCGCCCCGTATACCGGCAGCGGGACCAACAGCTTTCAGGTGGTGATCACCGCGACCGGCGGCGGTGATTTCGACATCGAATATATCTACGAGAACATCGGCTACACGAACGGTTATACCGGCCATGCGACGACCGGGATATCGAACGGCACGACGCAGACGCTTTTGCCGGGTTCGGGTGACCCGGCGGTCCTGAGCACCTATTCCAGCACCGATTTCGAAACGAACGATCCGTTGGGCGTCTATGGGTTGGGCTTTGAGGGCGGTACGGTCTTCACCGGCGACGGGATCGTGGACGGCACGGGCGGGAGTGACCTGATCGACACGGCCTATACCGGTGATCCGGATGGCGACCGGGTGGATCGAAACGATGCCACGGGTTTTTCGGGCACGACGGGGGATGCCGATTTCATCCGCGCCGGGGCCGGGGCGGATACGGTCAATGCGGGCCTTGGCAACGACATCGTGCACGGCGATGCGGGCAACGACTCCCTTTCCGGTGGATATGGTGCGGATACGATCTTCGGCGGGACAGAGAATGACACGATCGACGGCGGGTCGGGCAATGACAGCCTGGATGGCGGCGATGGCAACGATCTGATCTATGGCGGGGCGGCGGGGGCGGCGGTCACCTACACGCCAAGCTATACCGAGATCACCCAAGCCACGCAGACGGTGACGGGCAGTTCGGGGCGGCCGAATTTCTCGGTTCGGACATGGTCAAACGAAAACAACCTGACGACAGCGACGAACGGCACGGTCAGCGGCTATCGCATCGGCAACGGGGATTCGAACGAGACGCATAGCCATGCCGCCTCTGCGCCGCTGGCGGGCGGGCGTATCCTGTTCAACGGTCTGGACACTACAGAGAGTTTCGCGATCCAGATCGATGGGGTGACGGTCAATCTTGCGACGGCGGTTGCCAACGGGACGGTCACGTTCAACGGGAATGGGTTCTACGGGATCAACGGATCAGGGAACGTGGCCAGGACCGGGGGAAGCGGCAGCAACCCGGCGACGGTGGGCACGATCACGATCAACGTGCCCTATTCGACGTTGTCCGTGGTGGCATCTGGCACGAACAGTAACAGCACGACCTCGGGCTTCTTCTACGAGTACTACGTCAACACCCAGCCGCTGAACATCGCGGCGGAGGATGCGGGGAATGACACGCTTCTGGGCGGGGCGGGCAGTGACACGCTGTTCGGAGGGGAGGGGACGGACTCCCTTCAGGGCGGAACCGGCGCGGATTCACTTTATGGCGATGCCGGGAACGACACGCTGGCGGGGGGCGATGACGATGACCGCCTGTTCGGCGGCACCGGCAACGATTCGCTTTCGGGGGAGATGGGGAATGACACGCTTTCGGGCGAGGAGGGCGATGACACGCTGTCTGGCGGGGAGGGTAATGACTCTCTGATCGGTGGGATCGGGATCGATTCCCTGCTGGGCGATGGCGGCAATGACACGTTGGCCGGGGGCGAGGGGAATGACCGCCTGTTCGGTGGCACGGGCAATGACTCTCTGCTGGGTGAGTTGGGCAACGACACGCTGTCGGGCGATGACGGCGATGACCGTCTGTTCGGCGGCGACGGGGCCGACAGCCTTTCTGGCGGCAATGACAATGACACGCTGGTGGGTGGGGCCGGGGCGGACACGCTGATCGGCGGCGCTGGCGTGGATGTCGCGGATTATTCGGCCTCGGCGGCTGCGGTGGTGGTCGATCTGGCGGCGGGGACGGGATCGGGCGGCGATGCAGCGGGCGACAGCCTTTCGGGCATCGAGAATGTGATCGGCACGTCCGGGAATGACCAGTTGCTGGGGGATGATCCGACGAACAACACCCTGTTCGGTGGCACCGGCAATGACCTGCTGGATGGCCGGGGCGGGAATGATCAGCTTTACGGCGGGGCCGGTAGCGATACGCTGATCGGCGGCGCTGGCGCTGACCTGCTGGATGGCGGCAATGACAACGACACGCTGGTGGGCGGGACCGGGGCGGATACGCTGATCGGTGGCGCGGGCGTGGATGTCGCGGATTATTCGGCCTCGGCTGCTGCTGTCGTTGTTGATCTGGCGGCTGGGACGGGATCGGGCGGGGATGCGGCGGGCGACAGCCTTTCGGGCGTCGAGAACCTGATCGGCTCTGCCGGGAATGACCAGTTGCGGGGCGACGATGCCACCGGCAACACGTTGTTCGGCGGGCAGGGGAATGACCTGCTGGACGGGCGGGGCGGGAATGACCTGCTTTATGGCGGGGCGGGTGGCGATACGCTGATCGGTGGCCTTGGCAACGACCTGCTTGATGGCGGCGAGGGCGATGACATCCTTTACGGCGGGGACGGGGCTGACACGCTGCTGGGCGGCGTTGGCAATGACAGCATCTTCGGCGGCAGTGTCGGGGATGTGGTGGATGGCGGTGCCGGGACCAACCTGCTGGACCTGTCCGACTGGGGTTGGTCGCGGACGAATGTCCTCTATAACCCCGGCGATGCGCGCAGCGGCACGGTGGAGTTGCTGGATACGAACGGCGCGCTGCTGGGGACGATGCAGTTCTCCAACATCGACATGGTGGTGCCCTGCTTTGCCGCCGGGACCTTGATCTCCACCCGCCGCGGAGAAGTGGCGGTAGAGGATTTGCGCGCCGGGGACGAGGTACTGACGCGTGATGGCGGGTTCCGCCCGCTGCTTTGGGTGGGGCGGCGCGATTTGGGGCTGGCCGATCTGCTGGCGCGGCCGCAGCTTTGCCCGGTGCGCATCGCCGCGGGGGCACTTGGCCACGGGCTGCCGGAGCGCGACCTGACGATATCGCCGCAGCACCGGATGCTGATCGAGGGTCCGCGGGCGGAGGTCCTGTTCGGCGAGCCAGAAGTTCTGGTGGCAGCGACGCATCTGGTGGGCCAGCCGGGGGCGGAACGGATGGCCGCGATGGCGGTGAGCTATGTGCATCTGCTGTTCGACCGGCACGAGATCGTCCGCGCAGAAGGGGCCTGGTCCGAGAGCTTTCAGCCCGCCATGGCAATGCTGGACGAGATGGATCAGGCGCGGGCGGCGGAAATCCTGTCGCTGTTCCCGGATCTGGTCGCGAAGGAAGCGGCCTTCCCTTCGGCGCGGCTTACCCTGAAGGCGCGTGAGGCGCGGGTTCTGCTGGCGGCTTGACGACAGAGCCGGCGTCGCGTCGGCGCACGCCCTGCAACCGACCGATTGGCCGGAGTATCCGATGCTGTCAGCCTTGCATGCCGACGATCATATGAAGGTTTAATTTGGTGGAGCCAGGGAGGATCGAACTCCCGACCTCTTGAATGCCATTCAAGCGCTCTCCCATCTGAGCTATGACCCCACCGGAGGTCGAAGCGTTTCCGCTTCGATGGGCGAAGCGTTGCCGCTTCGTTGGGCGCTGTCTAGTAGAGGGCGCGGTGGGGTGCAAGCGAAAAAAGCACCCGATTTCCGCGCCCTGCCACGGCCGACAGCAGGGCCTTAAACCTCTTCCTCGTCGCCGGCCACATCGGCCAGATCGTCGAGCGAGACGTTGTCATCCGCGTCGTCTTCGAGCAGATCGTCGTCCAGTTCCGTATCGTCGGCGACGCCCGCCTCGAGCAGGTCGTCATCGGCTTCCAGATCGTCCACCAGAACGTCATCGTCCTTTTCCGGCACTGCGCGGCTGATGACGGCGGCGGCCATCTTGCGGCGCGCGGATTCGATGTCCACGACTTCGCCGGTATAGGGCGACACGATGGGCGTGCGGTTCAGGTCATAGAAGCGCTTGCCGGTCGTCGGGCAGATACGCTTGGTACCCCATTCTTCCTTGGGCATGGTCGTTCCCTTGAAATGGCGTTCCGGAATCGGATTCGCCGATGGTCAGGCTGGGTTGTCCAGAGTCGTGGTCGCTTGCCACAAGGCAAGGCGGGTGTCAAAGCCTTTTGCGGGCGTTGCGGCCTGCGTGCAAGTGGCTATCCTTGGCGCGAATATCAAGAGGTTGCGGATGCCAGTCCTTCCCGGATCGCCCCCGGTGGAAATCGTGCTGAAACGGTCGGCCCGCGCGCGGCGCTTTTCATTGCGGGTGTCGCGGCTGGACGGGCGGGTGACGCTGTCGCTGCCCGCCCGCGCGCGGGAGGCGGAGGCGATGGATTTCGCCCGCGCGCAGGAAGGCTGGCTGCGCGAGACGCTGGCGGGGATGCCCGTGCGTGCCGGGGTGTGCATCGGGTCGATGCTGCCTGTGGAGGGGCGGATGCTGCGCCTGACCCAAGGCGCGGGGCGTGCGGTGCGGGTGGAGGGGGAGGCGATGCTGATTCCCGGCGATCCGGCGCAGGCAGGGGTGCGGGCGGCGGCCTTCCTGAAGGCCTTGGCGCGGGAGCGGCTTGTCGCTGCATCGGACCGCTATGCCGGGATGATCGGACGGCGGGTGGAGCGGGTCACGCTGCGCGACACGCGGTCGCGCTGGGGGTCCTGCGCGGCGGATGGCGCGCTGATGTATTCGTGGCGGTTGATCATGGCACCGCCTGCGGTGCTGGACTATGTCGCCGCGCATGAGGTGGCGCATATGGTCGAGATGAATCACTCCGACCGTTTCTGGGCGGTGGTGGAGCGGCTGTATCCCGGCTGGCAGGCGCAGCGGAAATGGCTGCACACACATGGGCAGGCGCTGCACTCACATCGTTTCGGGGATTGATTTTCCCCCGTCGCGGGTGCTTGGCTGCGGATCATGCCGATTACCCCTCGCCAGACCGACCCCAATGCCGCCGCGCATGAACGCCTGTACCGGACGCTGCGCCAGCAGGTGATGCATGGCGAGTTGCCGCCCGGTCAGGCGATGACGCTGCGGGGGCTGGGCAAGCAGTTCGGCGTGTCCATGACCCCTGCGCGCGAGGCCGTGCGGCGATTGGTGGCGGAGGGTGCGCTGACGCTGTCCTCCTCGGGGCGCATCTCGACGCCGGAACTCACGCCGGAGCGGATCGAGGAATTGGCGGCGATACGGGCGCTGTTGGAGCCAGAGATGGCGGCGCGGGCTTTGCCACGGGCGCATTTCGCGCTGATCGAGCGGTTGGCGGCGATCAATGCGCTGAACGCCGAGGCGGTGGTGAAGCAGGATGCGGTGGCCTATGTGCGCACCAATCTGGAGTTCCACCGGACGCTTTACCTGCGGGCGCAGGCGCCTGCGATGCTGGCCATCTGCGAGACGGTCTGGCTGCAACTGGGGCCGACGATGCGGGCGCTTTATTCCAAGCTGCGCCGCAAGGAGCCGCCGCAGCATCACCGTATGATCCTTGCCGCGTTGAAGGCGGGGGATGAGCCGGGGCTGCGTCTGGCGGTGCGGACGGATGTGACGCAGGGGCTGCGGCATCTGGCGGGATGAAGGGATGAAAGTGCCGCCACTTGCGCTGCTGATGGCGGCGGTAACCATCGTCGGGTCGAATTCGCTGGCCTTGTCGCCCATCGCCTTGGAGATCGGGCGGGGGTTCGGGGGGGCAGGCGCGCAGGAGGTGCTGGTCGCGGCCTCGCTGTTCGGGGCAGGGACGGCGGCGTCGGCGGTGGGGATTGCGCCTTTCGCCGATAGGATCGGGTTGTCGCGGGCCCTTGTCGCGGCCCTTTGCGTGCTGGTTCTCGGGATGATCGGGACGGCGGTCGCCCCGGCGCTATGGGTGGTGTGGGTTGCGCAGGCGGTGGCGGGGATCGGGTCGGGTGTAGCCCTGCCCGCGACCTATGGGCTGGCGGCAGAGATCGCGCCGAAGGGGCGGGAGAGCACCTTCATGGGGCGGGTGCTGATGGGGTGGACGTTGTCGCTTGTGTTTGGTGCATCCGCCGCGGCGTTGATTGCGGAAGTGGCGGGGTGGCGGGCCGTGCATGGCGTTCTGGCGGGGCTGGGCTGTCTGGTGCTGCTTGCGATGGCTGCGGCGCCCCGCATGGGCGAGCAGCGGGCGGCGCAGGGCGTCGCGCCGTGGATGGCGCTGCGAGTGCCGGGGATCGGGGCCGCGCTGGCGGTGGCGGGGGGCTATATGGCGGCCTTCTATGGGCTTTACGCCTATGTCGCGCCGCATCTGCAGGCGGGGCTGGGCTGGCCCGTTTGGATGGCGGGGTCTGTGCCCCTTGTCTATGGGATCGGGTTCGGGCTTGCCTCGATCGGTGACCCGTGGATTGACCGCTTTGGGCCACGGCGGGTTGCACCTTTCGTCTTCGGCCTGCTGGTGGTGCAGTATCTCGCGCTGGCCTCGGTGGCGGGGCAGGCTTGGGCGCTGGTGGGGCTGTGCCTGAGTTGGGGGATGATCAACCATATGGGGTTGAACCTGATCGTCGGGCGGCTGGCAGGATTGGACCCGGCGCGGCGGGGGGCGGTGCTGGGGCTGAATTCGGGGGTGACCTATCTGGCGATGTTCTTCGCCACGCCGCTGTTCGGCTGGGTCGAGGCCAGTTGGGGATTCGCGCTCTGCGCCGTGTTGGCGGCGAGCTTTGTGCTTCCTGCGCTGGGGGATGCGCTGATCCGGCGGCGCGCGGGGGCCTAAGGGCGGGACCGGGGGTTTTGCACCCCCGGACCCCCGCAGGGTATTTGGGCCGAAACGAAGGGGCGGGGACCTGCCGGGCCCGCCCGTTCAGGCGTGGATCGCGCCGTCGCCGCAGGCGAGGGCGGCTTCGCGGACCGCTTCGCTGTAGGTCGGGTGGGCGTGGCAGGTGAGGGCGAGGTCCTGTGCAGAGGCGCCGAATTCCATTGCCACGCAGACCTCGTGGATCAGGTCGCCTGCCATCGGGCCGATGATATGCGCGCCGAGGATGCGGTCGGTGGCCTTGTCGGCCAGCAGCTTTACGAAGCCTTCGCCCTGAAAGACGGCCTTGGCGCGGCCGTTGCCCATTAAGGAGAACTTGCCGACCTTGTAGGCGCGGCCTTCCTCTTTCAGTTGCTCCTCGGTCTTGCCGACGGTCGCGACTTCCGGTGTAGTGTAGATCACGCCGGGGATCACCCCATAATTCACATGGCCCGCCTTGCCGGCGAGGATTTCGGCGAGGGCCATCCCCTCATCCTCGGCCTTGTGGGCGAGCATGGGGCCTGTGATCGCGTCCCCGATGGCGTAGAGGCCGGGGATGTTGGTGGCGAAGTGGGCGTCGGTCTTGACCTGACCGCGAGGGAGCATTTCGACGCCGAGGGCTTCGAGGCCGAGGCCCGCGGTATAGGGGCGGCGGCCGGTGGCGACGAGGACGGTGTCGGCGTCGAGGGTGGCGTCGCTGTCATCCTTGCGGAGTTTGTAGCGGACGGTCGCGCCCTTCTTGCCCTTGTCCACGCCTTGCACCGCCGCGCCGAGGATGAACTTCAGGCCCTGTTTGGTGAGGATGCGCTGGAAGGTCTTGGCGACTTCGGCATCCATGCCGGGGGTGATGGCGTCGAGATATTCGATGACGGTGACTTCGGCGCCGAGGCGGGCGTAGACAGAGCCCATTTCCAGCCCGATCACGCCCGCGCCGATGACGGCGAGTTTCTTGGGGATCGATTTCAGGGTGAGCGCGCCGGTGGAGGTGACCACGGTTTCCTCATCCACCGTGACGCCGGGGAGGGAGGAGGATTCTGAGCCGGTGGCGATGACGATGTGCTTGGCCGAATGGGTTTCGTCGCCGACCTTCACCTGACCGGCGGCGGGGATGGAGCCCCAGCCCTTGAGCCATGTGACCTTGTTCTTCTTGAACAGGAATTCGATGCCCTTGGTGTTCTGGGCGATCACGTCATCCTTGTAGCCCAGCATCTTGGCCCAATCGACGGTGGGGTTCGCGCCCATTATGCCCATCTTTTCGAAGTTCTCGTGGACTTCGTGGAGGTGGTGGGTGGCGTTCAGGAGCGCCTTGGACGGGATGCAGCCGACGTTGAGGCAGGTGCCGCCGAGCGTGTCGCGCCCCTCGACCACCGCCGTCTTCAGGCCGAGCTGCGCGCAGCGGATGGCGCAGACATAGCCGCCGGGGCCGCCGCCGATGATGATGACGTCGAATTCAGCCATGGGTCGGTTCCTTCCTTTTCGTGTCATCCGCCGCGTGCAGCAAACTGTGCAGCAGACTGTGCATACAGGTCATGTCAGATCAGCGCGGCGAGCATGAGGCCGAGCGTGGCGAACCAGCCCACCGCCCAGATGGCCGAGCGCCAGGGACGCCAGCCCCAGGCATAGGCCGGGATGTAGAGGATGCGCGCGCCGAGATAGATCCATGCGGCGGCTGCGGTGAAGGGGGTGGACTGGCCCGAGACGGTGATGACCACGACGGCGAGGGTGAAGAGGATCAGCCCTTCGAAATGGTTGTTCATCGCGCGTTGCAGGCGGGCGGTCAGGGTAGAGAGGGGTCGTTCCGGCGGGCGGTCGCGCGGACCGGCGGTGTAGCGGGTGCCCAGTTCCATGTTGGCGGGCACGGCGAAAAGGATGAACTGCACCATCTGCAGCAGACCGGCGAGGGTGAGGGCGGTGAGTTCGGGGGTCATCGGTGGGCCCTTGTTTCGTCGGCGCGAGGCGGGGTGAACCCGGCCCTACGGTTAGCGGTAGGGCGGGGTTCACCCCGCCGCCACCGTCGGGCAGTAGGGCGGGGTTTACCCCGCCATCCCTTACAAATCCATCAACAACCGGCGCGGGTCTTCCAGCGCGTCCTTCACGCGGACGAGGAAGGTCACGGCGCCTTTGCCATCGACGATGCGGTGGTCGTAGGAGAGGGCGAGATA
>Ga0209278_1001807_pt1 | contig 12567 bp, 13 predicted proteins | sample JI81BgreenDNA_FD_187504 | JGI IMG/M metagenome (GOLD analysis project Ga0209278, IMG submission 187504) | Wastewater effluent complex algal communities from Wisconsin, to seasonally profile nutrient transformation and Carbon sequestration -... | ecosystem: Engineered > WWTP > Effluent > Algae... | reverse complement strand
AGGACGGCGGCGGCCCTGGCTTGGGATGAGGGCGGCGGCGATCGTCCTGGCGTTGCGGTTGGCATGGCGGCGGCGGTTACTGCCCTACGCTCCCCACAGCAAAACCCAGCCGTGGGCACGTCCGGGCGATCGCTTGGGTTGGGTTGGCTGGGTTGGCTAGGCGGGATCTAGCTCAAGAATCCCAGCCCAGAAGGTTTTGATCGATTTTTCGGCTAGCGCTTTCTCGCCTTGCCCGCCGTGGTGTTGGCGGTTGTGAAAGCTGCCAGCAATCCCGTGTCTAGCGTGGTGTTCGGCGATCGCGCCCGCCCAAATATCCTCAAGCCGATTGGCGATCGCTGTTCCGTTAGCCCCGGTCAAATCCCTGATCAGCCGATTGGTAATCGCCCATTTTTGGGATAGGTCAGCCCCAAGATTCTTGTTATTGAAGTTGATCACCGCCTTGATTGCCCGGTCGATTCTTTCCTCGGTCGCACCAGGCGATCGCTTGGGGGTAGCCTGCTGGATTTCGCCATCGGCATTCAGCAGGCTACCGCCCCAAAGTTCGATCGCGTCAACGTGTTCCCAGGTTGGGCGCTGGGCTGGTTGGGGCTTGGGTTCTGCTTTGGGTTTTTCCCCGGTCAAAATTGCAGTTAGCGTTGAAACTTGCTGGGCTAATTCTGCAATCTTTTTGTCGGTTTCGGTTGCGGGTTCCGGTTCGACTTGCTCAGAATCCTCAGTGGGAATTGGTTCAGGGTTTTGCGATTGTTGCTCGTAAATTGCAATCAACCGAGCGATTACGTCAGGCTGGGTGCAACCCCAGTCAGCGCACTTGCTGTTAATCCAATTCAGATTTTCAGGGTCAATTGAAACCTTGGTTAGCTTATGTTCAAACAACGGAACATCGCCAGCAATCTTAATATCTGAATAACCCAAAGTTGTCAACAGAGATTTTAATTTGTTGTCACGTCCGGGGCCTTCTGGCACGTAATGCCCCAACAGGGTAGCGGCGTACAGCAATTGCCCGCCAATAGAGTCAGAACCCTTATCGCGCTTGGTTGCCAGGGCTGCATAGCTTGCCCGCAACGCTGTGTTGTTTTTGTCAGAATCTTCATCGGAGTCATCGCAACGACTGGGGAGAATCGACCCGAAATATTCCTTAACAACCCGGTTCAAAATCTTGTTTGTGCGACGATCAATCGCAAGATTTTGCTCAGAAACATCGGCAAATTCTTGCTTGATTTCAGCGACAATTTTTGCCAACTCGCCATCGGTTCGGCGCAGGGAGTTCAGGGCATTTACTACTATTTGGGGCTTGAGCAGGGTAGCGATCTCTAGGGTAGGATTTTCCCCGCGCTTTTTACCCTGTCCAGTGAAGGAAACGACCCACGCCACGGAGTCAGCGATCGTCTGAAATTTTCCCCGTGCAACAATTTCGTGGGGCCGCCGTCCAGTTGCGGCAATCAACCCGACCGCAACCAACCGCCAGTCATTAGAGCGTAGCAGGGAGTAGGCCGTCTTCAGATACTCGTTCGGGTCGATCGGCGTGGTGTCTGTGGTGAGCCGTCCGGTTACGCGATCGCTGCTGTTCCGTTTTGCCCATTCCTCTGCCGTCAACCCAACCCAACGCAGGGCACGATGCACCAAAACCACAGACCCGTCCTGCTTGGTTTGCTGTTCGGCGTTGCGGCCTTCGATCATCAGGATTGGTTTGATCAGGCGATAGTAACCGGCGCGGCTGATCTTGCTTCCCAGTGCGCCGATCTTCACTGGCAAGCTCCGCAGGTAATCCCGTTCGGCGCTGGCGATTTGATCGATCGCCTCAAAGCTATACAGGGAGCGAATCGCGTCAGCAAACACCTTAGCCCGAACGCTCAAATCTGTCACCCTGTCCAGCGTCTTGTACAACACCAGCGCTTGCTCTAGCGCTTGCTGGGATTCTTGCTCTGTCTGGATTTCGGCGCTCATGGCTGTTTCCTCTCAGTTGTCTTGATACGATTATCAGCCATAAATAATCGATTGTCAACGTAACCGGTTATTTATCTTTGAGCCTGAATTGTTGAAAGTCGATAAGTTATTGCAATAACCGGTGATACTCATTCTGTAACCGGTTGTGTTATCTTAGAAATAAGAAAGCGGGCAAGGGGTGCAACCCAGGCCCGCCGCATAAACAACTGAGACACGATCATGACACGCACAACGACCCAAACCGCCCAACCCAAAATCAAGATTCGCCGCCGCCGTCCTGCCACCCAATCGGAGCTACTGGCACGGGTTGACGCTAAGGCCCGATCGGGTGATGCCCAGTGGGTGAAGCAGTTGAGCGATGATGAATGCGCGGCCGCGCGGGATTGGATCAACGACCTATTCTAGAAACCAACCCAGGCGATCGCCCATGGCCCACGCCTGGACGATCGCCCCTCATCCCACACCCCAACCCCAACCGATCGCCCATGGCCCGCACGTCCAAAACACCGCCGCCACTGCCTGAACAACTCGAAAACGAACCGGACGGCTCGTATAGCTTATTTTGCGAATATTGCCAACTAGGCCCCAAGCGATCGATCCGCGCACTCTCCGAACTGGTAGGACGATCGCGCCCCGTCCTAGGATCCCTGTCGCTGAATTTTCGCTGGCCCGATCGCGCGGCGGCTTGGGATAGATCGGCGGCCCTCGCACCAAACCCAAGCCCCGATCGCGTGGCGGTGCTGGGCGATCGACGGGCAAAGTTGGCCGGGGCGATCGATGGGTTGATCGATTTGACTGCGGATATGATCCAGTCGATCGATCCTCTGGAAACCAGCCCGCGATCGGTCAATTCCCTAGCCCAGACCCTAACGATTTTGTGCGACCTAGCCGATCGGTTAGAGCCAACGCCTAGCGCGGAACTGGCGGCGGCCGTCACCTTAATTCCTAGTTTGGATCCTCGGATCGCCGGACGGTTTGGGGAGAACGTCGATCGGGCACTCGGGATCCTAAAAGGTGATTTGGATGCCGCCCTTGAGTTGGGGTTGCGGGATGAGGGCGCGATCGATGTTGACGCGGTTTAGTCCAGATCTTGCAGGATCCTATCCAGCCATTTGATCGTCGTTGCCAGTGATCGCCTTGGCCGTGACAGGTTCGGTAGTTCGCTGAGGATCCGGTTTGCGGTTGCGGCCAAGAGCGTGGCTTTCTCTAATGGGCTTAGTCCTGACCCGTCGATCATCTCGTTAATTTTGCTTAGGAATTCGTCGGCGGACTTGGGATGCATGGGTGTTTAAGCTCATGGGATTTCCTGTTATTTGTGTGTTTATTTGTATGGGCGATCGGCTAACAGTTTTAGGCTAGCCGATCGCCCCTTTGCTTGTCGATTCTGAGCGTCCTAGGAGCGTCCTAGGAGCGTCCTAGGGTGCGTCACGGGGAATCGTGTCCCACGGTGTCACCCTTGCCCTGTCTGGATTGCCAGGAACTTGACCGCGCCCCTAGGGGTGGTTTGGGACTGTCCACGGCCAGCAGCTTCTAATTGCTCGAAAATCCCGTAGATTTCCTCTGCCTTAAGTTGCCGACAAGTCGGATAGAAATCACGGCCGCCGCGCACAAAATCCCGTGCCGAAATGGGCGCGTTGATTGCCCGCGCGTAGTCCAAAACAGCGATCGCCAATGGTGACAATTCACGCGGTTTGTCTGCCAGCGAATCGGGTGCGGATGGCGCGGCGATCGCGTGGGCAAGTTGTTGGCGGGCCGTCTCAATCGACGGTTCGATCGCGCGGCAATATTTCGAGTAGATCGCTTTGCCCGTCGTTGGCACAAACCCAGGGCAAGCCGCCAATTTTGCGATCGGGATTAGCTTTGTAGGATCCCGCCGATCGAGGACTTGGCCGTGATGGGATGGGTGTGCGATCGGCTGGATCACTTTACTGCCTGCAATTGTTGTCTGGAAACTGGCGATATATTTGCCCTGATTCCGTTCCAAATACTCGGGTAAGCTATCACCAATTAGTCCGGGTTCCCGCGCAATTCGATCACGCAAGACATCGTTCAATCGAATGACGTGGAAATCGCTGAGATGCCCACCATTAAAGATTTGCAGGGTTCCAGCCTTCATATTTTGGATCTGATCCGACTGATTGCAAGCGAATAGATAGCAACCGTATTTTGCTCCCCGCGTATGCCAGACCCTCACCAAATTGATGAAGCCTTCTCGCGTGTATTTGTCCTCACCATTCTGCGTTTTTGCGGACAAGGATAGGGCGACGGTTTGCAATTCGTCAACGATAAAAACGATGGGTGGTTGTTCCGAGAAATTGGGATCGGTGCGGTGTTTACGCTTGCCCAAATTCAACTCAACAGCCTCCATCAGATCGATAAAGTTTCGCACGTTATCGGTGCTGGGAATGCCAGCCCGCGCCCAGGTCGAATCGGGTTGCCCACCCTCCGAAACGTCCAATACAAAAGCAACACAGCCGATTGACCCAGCGTAGTGGGCAAGGATGGCGGCGGTCGTTGTTGCCTTGCCACTGCCCTGTCCACCACACACGATCATCGGCTTAAATTCCCTGCCAATCTTGTCAGCAATTGTCGGCAAATTCCGATCAAATTCTAGCGATTGTTGGCGGGCGATTTCCGCGTCTTGATATTTTTTGATCTCTGCCTGTGCTGCGGCGATCTTCTGATTTGCGGCGGCGGTTGCCGATTCGATCGCGGCGGCGGCCCGGGTTTCGGTCTCAGATAGCGACCGTTCCAGCGCGGCGGCGTGGGCCGTGGCGGCGGCGGCTTGCTCTTGTGCTTGCTGGGCTTGGGTTTCGAGGCTGCGAAGATGATCCGCTAGCTCTTGTGCGGCCTGACGGCGATCGAGTTCCAATCGATCACGCTCAATCTCAAGAGCCGCGCGGGTTTCGCTGAATTGCTGATTGGCGGCGGCGATCTGAGACTCTACGGCGGCGGCCCGGTCGCGATGTTGGCGGGCGATGGACAAGGCCTTATCCCGCGCGGCGATCGCCTCATCCCTTGCGGCAACGGCGGCGACTAGCTCATCCTCTATACGCTTGAAACCGTCCATCATCTCGGACTGGGCACGAGTGATCACATCTTGCGCGTGGGACATGGCCGCCGATCGGGCCTGATCACGTTCGACCGATCGCCCTTCTGCTACCCCGGCGGCCCTGGCCGCAATCACATCCTCACCCCATTGAGCCTCAGCCAGCCCCAAGATTTTGGCGGTAGAGCGACCCGCAACGCGACGGTGAGCGATCGCACCAACACCCGACAAACCAGCCAAACCAGCCATCCGCATCAGGGGATTAGGGCTAAACAGGATTAGCCCGGTTGTGCCGATGGTGACAGCAGCCAGGGCCGCCGCATTGGGTTTAGGGAGATTGGGGAGTTTTACAGGCAGCATAAACTAAACCCCGGTAAGTCCGGGGTGATTGTGTGGATCGGATTGGGTGGGGGAAGGATCAGGCGATCTTGATTGCGGGAACCGTGACGGTTGCGTGGCTGAATTTGCGAGTCAAAAGCATCAACGCATCGTTGTTTTCTTGCTCCGATTGCTGTAGAGATAGCTGGTTTTTTTCGAGTGCAAGTTCAAGCCGCCGCTTGGTTTGATCCAATGCCTTTTTCTCGTACCCAAGCTCAAGATTTAAACCCTGAGTTTTGAGCGATTGAATACCAGCGCGGATCATCAATTCGTCGATCTTCAAAAGTTCAAGATTTGTGACCTGAAGTTCAGCGGCATTCTTAGCCCGCTGGGTTGAATTTTTTTGCTGCTGGAATTGGGTTAATAGGCGGCGGTTTTCCAATTCCTCTAGCGCCGTCGTATTTTCTTGACGGGTTTTCGCCAATTCGATTAGCTGACCCCGGAGCAATTCGGAATTGGTGACCTGCCCGATCGACTCGCTCTTGAGTTTGAAGTCAGCGTCAGAAGTTGGGGTCTGAACTTCTTGATAGAGATCGAATTGCGGCAAGCCTTGACCGCGCATATATAGGGTGGGCATAGGTTTTAATCTCCGGGAAGTGTGGGCTGATCGTAGTCGATCGGCATGGGCAAATCCTCAGCAATTTCCATTAGTTCGCTGCCAATTTGATCGTGTAAATCTGTCTCGGAATCAGCCAAGATCGCGTCGGTAATTTCGACTAGAACCGCCGCCGTCATTCCGTGCCCAATTCGATCGACCAGATCCCATGCGATATGCTCGATCTTTAGGCGAAACTCGGTCAATTCCTCAACGGTGATCGGCGGTTGGGGTGCTGGGTTTTCCATCATCAGATCCCCGCGAGTGCCTGCTTTACGGCCTTGCTGGCGGCGGCTTCACGGCGGTTTAGCTCATCATGAATGTGGGACTGAATCGCGTCCTCAGCTACCCGCGCTTGCTCCGGGGTTAGCCCAAATTCGCTGATCAGGAAATCGGCTCGGACGGGTTCAAGATTCAGTGCTTGATCGGTCAAAAAGTCGCGCAAGTCGGTTTTGGTTTTGGGGTGGGTTTGGGTTGGGTGGGTGCAACCAAGATCGGCGGCTAAGGCTTTTTGAGCCTTGCTCCGTGCCAAACCAAGCGCGGCGGATCGATCGGGCTTGGGTGTGTAATCAGCGCTAAAGTCTGCAGAATTGTAGCTAGGCATAATCGCAATTCTCCGATGGGTTTCTGTTGGTTAGAACGGGATTTCGTTGGGGTCGATCGGCTTAGGTTTTGAGATTCGGATCGAGGGTCGCTCCCATAAGAACCAGATCCGCCCCTCGAAACTTAGCCCCCAGCGATCGATGATCTCAAACCCTAGGCGCGGGCCGGTGACGGTGATCTGAAAACCAAGGATCCTCATGGTTTCGCGGCCAAGGATGTTGGCGCGGGTGATGAACTACCGGAGGGCGGGCTAGAGAGGGCTGCTTGGCAAAATTTCGAGGTGGCCGCTAGATTGCCCTGTAATCGGGTTTCGGCGGCTTGCTGGGCTTGCTGGGCGAGTTTGGCGCGGTTATCAGCGTTTTGGATCTGGGCTGCTGTGAATTGCAGGCATAGCCAGAATCCACACGCGGCCCCCGTGACGGCAAAGGCTAAACCGCCTGAGATCGCGACGTTGCGCCAAACACGCGGCGAAACATAGCTGAGGGGATTGGCTAGCGGCCCTGGTATCGGTTCGGAGATCACGACCGGGCGATAAACGGTTGCTTGCTGGTAATCTTGGGACATGGCTTAAACCCTTTATTTGCCGGGGTTTGTGGGGGCCGTCGTTGGGCTGGAATCTAACGGCGGCCCTTCAGTTTTTGGGAGCAACACGGCGGCGGCGGCGGCGGTCAAGGCGATCGCGCAGGCGGCCCCTAGCACGATTGCGATAGCCGAAACCCAGATAGCGCGGCGGTTTCCTGCATTTCCGCTGTCAGCTTTCCCAGGCGATCGGAGCGTAGCTGTTGTCGGATCGATTGGGCGCGGGCAAGGCGATCGTGTTCATAGGCCAGGGTTTGAAGCTCGATCAACCCGGTCTCCATTTCCTCAACGACGGCGGCAGATTGCCGATCCTGTGCATGGAGGTGGTCAATGCCCTGAACAAGCCGCCCCTTCATCATCTCGATCATGTCCTGTAGTGCCAACACGCCAGATTGTGCGCTCTGGGTCGTTGCCAAGATTTGACCGCCCACAGCGCCCATCTGAACGATCGGCGCGGCGGGCCGGGGTTGGGGAGCCGACTGGGGAGCCGGAGTTAGACCACCATCGATGACTTCAAACCGGACGATCGGCGCGGCGGGCATGGTGGCCACGTCCGAGAAGGCAGGCGCGGCGGGCTGGGCGATCGGCTCCGGTTGGGGTTCGGGTGCGGGCTGGGCGATCGGCTCCAAGACAGTGACGGGGAGCATCGATCGCTCGTATGCCGCCGGCCCCATCTCGCGGATCTTCTCAATCTCCGAAACCGCAAAATCCGTCAATTCAGTCCGAGAGCCGGGAGCCTTGAGAGCTTGATCAGGGTGCGCCGCCGAAACCAGCTTCAAATAGTTCCGAATCTGGCGATCGCTGACTTCAAACCGTTCCGAGAGTTGGGCAATCGTTGCAGACATGGCTTTATCCTTTCCGTAGTAATTCCGTGGTCGTGCCGTGGTCGTGCCGTGGCATTTCCATCGCTTCCATGTCAATTACCATAACGGCAACGAAACGGAACTGTCAAGACTAAAACGGAATTATTCTGGTAAGATAGTCTCAAGCGGGTAAGATCGTGGGATAAAAGCACCACGGACTAAGGCTTATGGACAGCAAGAAAGGAACCCAACGGGCAAAGGGCCGCAAGGTCTACTCATATCTAGAAGAGTCTGAAGCGCAGAAGCTTGAAGAGATTGCCCGCAAGGAAGTCAGAACCCTAAACGCCCAAATCACCAAAATCTTGCGGGATTTTCTGGAAACGCAGGAACAGTCTCAGGGTTCCGAGAACTAACCCCAAAAATCCCACCGGCTCTATCGGTGGGATTGGGCTAGGATTCAGTTGGGGCAAGGGTTTGGCGGATCCAAAAAGATCGAGGTCAACGCCGGTTTCGGATCCGGGTGCGGTGCTGATATTGTTGCGAGAGCCGGGGTATGGCGGTAAGCTAGTTTGTGCTGGATCCAGAAATCGCGCGCCGATCCTGGATCAACCAAAATTTAAACGGCAAACCGCCAAATCAAAAGCCCCGAAACCGTCTATAAGACAGGGTTCGGGGCTTCGCGTCGTTTAAAAAAAAATCAGTAACTCATCACGCCTTTAGTTTGGCGACTTCCGCGAGATGAGTTACCCAACCGGGGAACAAGCCCCAATTCATATGTCGGCAAGTGTAACAGCAATTTCGAGCAATTCCAATAAGACCAATTATACACAATCCCCACTGGACAATGCGGGATTGATCGAGAAGTGGACTCAGCAGATCCACGATCGCCGGGGTTTCTCGATCGACGCATTGAACCGGTGGTGTGGGCCGCGAGACAGTGGGAAGGCGATCGAGCTATGGCTACCCCATGAACTCGCCACACCGGACGATCGCCGCGCCTGTTGGGGGGCGGATCCTTATGCCCGACTGGACAAATCGATCGCCCGTCCAGTGACCCGCGCCCAACGATTTATGCAAGGTGAGCGTTGGGGCGGCGGCGTTTTTCAAGTCGCGTTCGAGTGCCAGATCGGGCCAAGCCTATGGATCCCGATCAATCGGTGGTTTGAGTCGCTTGAGAAGGAATTGGGCGATCGGATGTGGGCCGATTGGGTTGATGCCGACAAGCGAGAAATCGCAGGAAAATATATGTCACCGGCTGGCAAGGATCGCTATTGCCCGGTGTGGTTGCCAGACGTGCCGACCAGGGCGATCGACTGGGAAAAGGATGGATCCAACAAAAGGATCTGCAAATCTTTTCATGAAGGCCCATGGAAGCTAGTGGGGCAAGTCGAGGGCGGGTTTACTGGTTTGCCGATTTGTCTGGCCGGTGTGGACGCGGCGATCTACGGGAAAAAACACGATCGCGCGGGTGAGGTGCGGGATGAAGTTCGCCCGCTGATCAAACAAGGCGAGATCTTGATCGTCTTCGACCAGGATCAGAAACCCTCCACAATCGCCAAGGTCGCTGAAGCGATCGGGCGGTTGTCTCGGGGGATCCGGTCGTTTCGGCGGTCGGCAAAAATCAACGTTTGGCGATGGCCCGCCGCCGCCGGAAAAGGGATCGACGATTTGATCTGCGGGGTTGGATCCTCATGGCCCGATTTGATCGAAGTGACCTCAGTGGCGGCAGCGATCGCCAGGGGCCGGGCGATCGCCGTGACTCGCGATCCTGACCTCAAGATCGACCTTCAGGGTATCGAATCCCTAGCCCGATATTTCGACCAGGTTGCGGCGGCGATCGAGGGCAAGCGGTTGGTGGTTTTGGTCGCCCCAACGGGTGCGGGCAAATCTGAACTGCTGGCGTTGCTGTCTCGTATGTGGGAGCATTTGTTGCTGACCGCGCCCCTCACCCGGTTGACAGCACAGTCAGCAAAAGAGTTCAACGCGATCATGCGATCGCAACTCAAGACCACCCGATTCAAAGATCCCGAATTGGGTTGGCAGACAGTGCTAGAAGAAATCCCAGAACCGCGCCGAATTTGCACTTGCGTTGAGGGTTTTGAATCACTCCCCCCCAAGATTTTTGCAACTAAAGACACGCTCTTTATTAGCGACGAAGATGATCAAGCAACGATGCAATTGTTTGATGGTGGAACCCTGAAAAACAAACAACGTGCGGCCTACGATTGGCGCGTGGAATGTGGGCAAAAATGCGGACAAGTGATTATCGCCAGCGCTGGGATTAGCGACATTGATATCGAGTTCTGGGAATCCGTTCTAGGTGAGAAAGCGTTCGTTATCTCAGCAACAGCGTCCGATCCTGACCGATTCTCCGATATCGAGGTCATGAATTCTTCAGATGAAGATCAGGTCGTTGCTGAAATTTTGGCAAACCTAGACAAGGGTTTAAAAGTTCTGGTTCCCTGCGATGGGCGTGAGCGGATCGACAGGATGAAAGCGTTTGTTGATCAGGCGCGGGTGAACGAGGATGGATCGCCTAAACATAGATCGATCGCTGTCCACAAGAACAATACTGGCGATCCGGATGTTGCTGAATTTATCAGCGACAAACAAGCCTATTTGAAGCGACAAGAGCAAGATGGGAATCCGATTGATCTTCTGTTCTACAACTCAGTAATCGGCACAGGGTGGAATTTTGTTGATCTCGATAAACTGTTCCAATCCTTTGATGTTGTTGTTGGGCATTTGGGCGGGATTGTTTCTGACGAAGGCGGCCGCCAATTAGTAACACGCTACCGCCGCAACGTGTCGCGCAAACTTTGGATCGTCGAACGATCGCACCGCCGCAATCGATTCTCTGCTGAGCAATCGGAGTCCGCAATTTCGAGTAGGTTGATCGAACGCAGAAAGGCCCACGCAAGCGCCTATGGCGATGAGTATGTTAAACGCCTGGAAGCTCTCGGAAAATTCGATCAAAACCAATTTGGGCTATACGAAAAAACGTGGGCCAAGGTGGAGGCAAAGGATAACCGTAACCGCAGCCTTCACCGCGAAATGGTGATCGCTCGATTGGAACTTGACGGGCATCGAATCACAAGGGGTTCACGACCGACCGACGGCACAATCACTAAAGAGTTAGCTGAATTGGAGGGAATCCTAGAAGATTCCGAGTGCTTGCAGATTTTAAAGGCCGAGAAAAAGACGGCAATTGAAATCGAAAACCTCAAGAAAAAGGACATCAAAACCAAGGCTGAAAATTACGCGATCGCGCGGTTCTATATTGAGGATTTTTGCTGCGTTGACTTTGGCGATCTCGGTGATGATCAATCACTCGATCTGATCCGTCGCTACCGGCGATCAAGCCAGCGATCGGCGTTGCTCCAATTGGGCCGCGCGATGGGTTTCTACGACCAGCACTTGGGACTGGATCGCGACCAGTGCGATCGGGTGATCGAGGGGAATAACGGGATCTGGCAATTGACCGACAACACGGCCAAGCATGAATTGCTGCGTGATCTGCGGATACGAGAACTGATCGAGAAACGGAAATTTTGGGCAGGATCCGAGATCGTTTCTGAGATTTACGAACTGGCCAAGGAAAACAAATCACGACTGAAGGATATCCTGGCGATCGACTATTTGCCAGCCAGCCCGGTTGCTGTCGTGAATTTGATCCTGCGATCACTGGATATCGAAATCGAGGTCAAAAAAACCGGAAACAAAAAGCTTTACAAAATTGATCAGGCAACTTTGGATCGGTCGCTGTCGATCTTGAATCGTCGCTTTGCCCGCTGGCAGGAAAGAATGGCGGAACGAGAAGCGGCGGCGGCTGATGATTTTGATGAACCGATCGAGCAAGTGATCGATCCAATTCCTGTGCAACCGATCGAGCAACCGATCGATCCAATTCCGAACGAACCGATCGAGGATCCCGTAGTCGAAACCGTGGCGGCGATCACCCCGATCGCGCAGCCAGCCCAGCCAGAATTCTGGGAAGTTAGTGGCGGTGCTCACGACGGCGATCAGGTGCGGATCGACGGGAACGAAAAGGATGGCTGGATCAGGGTTTCGCCGGTTGGCAAGTTTGGATCCTTCAGGGTCACGCCGGATCAGCTAAAGCCGATCGTGCCCGTGACGATCGCGCCGGTGGCGACGGCGGAGATCGAGGATCGCAGACTACAGGCAGAACTGGCGATCGTCTATGCCGTGCTCAATCGACCGCGTGGCAAGGGTTTGGGAAAAGATCCAAACCACGACGAAAAAGAGCTTAAGGGATTTGAGGTTATCGAGGCGGCCAGCGCGATCACCCAGGAAAATCAGCACCCAGTAAAAGCCCTAGAACCTCTCTGGGATTGGGTTTGGGACGGCACGGTGGACGATCTCGACTCTCTGGAGATCGACCCGTCGATCAAAGATTGGCTCAAAGAGCCGCCATTTAAGGGTTACAGCCCAATCGCGGCGATCCGCGCGGCGGCCCGAACGCTCACCACGCCCTAGCCCCACCCCAACACCCCAAGCGATCGCCCGGCCGTGCCCACGGCTGGGTATTGCTGTGCTGACCTAAGCCAGGGCCGCCACTACCGGCAGCAACCGCCGCCGCGCACCATGCCAGCCCC
>Ga0209278_1001804_pt1 | contig 12577 bp, 10 predicted proteins | sample JI81BgreenDNA_FD_187504 | JGI IMG/M metagenome (GOLD analysis project Ga0209278, IMG submission 187504) | Wastewater effluent complex algal communities from Wisconsin, to seasonally profile nutrient transformation and Carbon sequestration -... | ecosystem: Engineered > WWTP > Effluent > Algae... | reverse complement strand
GTGGTGTGCTTGCGCAGCGCCTGGCACACCATCGGCCCGAAGGTGAGGTTGGGCACGTAATGGTTGTCCATCACGTCGAAGTGGATCCAGTCGGCGCCGGCCGCGACGACGTCGCGCACCTCCTCGCCCAGGCGGGCGAAGTCGGCGCTGAGCAGGCTGGGGGCGATGCGGTGCGTGGGCATGCGCGGATTCTAGGAGGGGGCTCCCTAGAATCCGCCGCATGACCGACGCCCCCCGCGAGCGAGCCGAGTTCACGTGCCGCGTGCGCGTGCAGTACCTGCCCGAGCAGTCGCAGGAGCCCGACGGGCCCTTCGCCTTTGCCTACACCGTGACCATCGTCAACAGCGGCGAGGTCGCGGCGCAACTCGTGGCGCGCCACTGGGTCGTCACCAATGCGCATGGCGAGTCGGAAGACGTGCGCGGCCTCGCCGTCGTGGGCCACCAGCCGCTGCTCAAGCCCGGCGAACAGTTCGAGTACACGAGCTGGACACGCATCGACACGCCCCACGGCAGCATGCGCGGCACCTTCTTCTGCTTCACCGACCAGGCCCACGCCTTCGAGGCCAGGGTGCCCGAGTTCGTGCTCGTGCACCCCAACGCGCTGCACTGACCGCCCGCGCCGATGTCTTCGCCCTGGGACCTGACCGCGCTCATCAACGCCGCCGATCCCCGGGCCGGCCTTGCCGAGCGCAACCTGTGGATGGTGCGCCTGGCCGAGTGGCTGCGCCACGCGCCGGCCACGGCACTGCCACGCGGCGACGACGCCACGCTACTGCCCGCGCTGCGCCTGCGGCAGCTGCTGCGGCAGCTCGACCAGCACCCCGAGCTGGCGGTGCGCGTGCGCGGCGTGGCCGATGCCTTCTGGCGCGAGATCGACATGCCCTCGCTGTTTGCCGACTTCGGCCTGGGCGCACGGCTGTCCTTCGGCAGCGAGCTGCTGGCGCGCGTGCAGGCGCGCGTGCTGCCGGGCACGCCCGACACGCGCGACCTGGCCACGTTCTTCCGCCTGCTGTTCGACGGCAGCGACGCGGCCTGGATCGCCGTGCTCGACGACGACACGGCCGCGCGCGCGCTGCAGCATCTGGGCCCCGATGCGCGGCAGCTGCGTGCCGCGCTGCTCGCGGCGCTGCAGATCCTGGCCAGCCAGGTGCAGGCCGCCGGCCACGCGCCTGCGCTGCGCCAGCGCATGGACCGCGCGCTGCTCGTTGACGAGCCCTTCCGCCAGGTCACGGCCGCGGCCTCGGCCCTGCGCCTGGCCGCCGACGCCGGTGACGCCGCCGCACTGCGCCGCGAGGCCGGCTACCTGCGTGCCCTGCTCGACCGCTGCCGCAGCGCCGCCGCCAGCGTGACGCCGCAGCTCGAGGCGCAGGGCGTGAGCGTGAACATCGTCTTCGACCTCGACCAGCTCGACGCGCGCTGCCGCCGCACCGAGGCCCTGCTCGACGCGCTGCTCGCCCCGCAGCCCCTGGCCGAGGGTCGCCGGCTGCTGGCGCAGCTGGTGGCGCAGCTCACGCCGCTGAAGAGCGTGCGCGCCCTGTTCGCGCGCCACTACTCGCTGCTGGCGCGCCAGGTGGCCGAGCGCAGCGCCGAGACCGGCGAGCACTACATCACCCGCGACCGCGCCGAGTACCGCCAGATGCTGCAGCGCGCCTACGGCGGCGGCGCGGTGATCGCCGGCACCACCTTTGCCAAGTTCGCCATCGGCGCCCTGGGCCTGTCGGCCTTCTGGACGGGCTGGTGGAGCGGCTTCAACTACGCGCTGAGCTTTGTCATCGTGATGCTGCTGCACTGGACGGTGGCCACCAAGCAGCCGGCGATGACGGCACCGGCGCTGGCCGCGACGCTGCAGAACGAACACTCCGGCCGCAGCAGCAGCGACGAGGACATCGAGCGCTTCGTCGACCGCGTGGCACAGCTCATCCGCTCGCAGGTGGCCGGCATCGTGGGCAACCTCGTGGCCTGCTTCCCGCTGGTGCTGGTGGTGCAGCTGGGGGCGATGGCGCTGTTCGGCGCCACGCCGGTGGGCGCGGACGAGGCGCGCTACGTGCTGGGCAGCCTCACGGCGCTGGGGCCGACGCTGCTGTTCGCCGCCTTCACGGGCGTGCTGCTGTTCGGCAGTTCGCTGATCGCCGGCTGGGCCGAGAACTGGTTCGTGTACCACCGGCTCGACAGCGCCATCGCCTGGAACCCGCGCATCGTGGCGCGGCTGGGCGCGGCGCGCGCGCAGCGCTGGGCGGCCTGGTGGCGGCACAACGTCTCGGGCCTGGCGGCCAACGTGTCGCTGGGCTTCATGCTGGGCCTGGTGCCGGCGGTGGCGGGCTTCTTCGCGCTGCCGCTGGAGGTGCGGCACGTCACACTGTCCACAGGGCAGCTGGCGGCGGCGCTGGGCGCTCTGGGCTGGGACGTGCTGCGCGAGCCGGCCTTCTGGTGGTGCGCGCTGGCCATCCCGCTGACGGGCGCGCTCAACGTGGGCGTGAGCTTCTGGCTGGCCTTCCGCGTGGCGCTGCGCTCGCGCGGGGTGCGCGTGGCCGATCGGTCGCGCATCTACGCCAGCATCCGGCGCCGGCTGCGCGAGCGGCCGATGAGCTTTCTGCGGCCGCCGAAGTTCGGCTGAGGGCGCTCAGTTCTCGGGGTCGTCGTCGCGTTTCTTGCGGCCCGAGAACATCGTCCACCACACGGCAAACAGCAGCAGGGCCAGCGCGGCCATGGCTTCGAGGATCAGCAGCCACATGGCGGCGAGGTCCAGGTTCAGCGCCCGCGGCGCTGCGCGAGCAGGTTGAGCACGAGGCCGCCGATCACGAGCGCGGCGGCCAGCAGTTTCCAGGGCGGCAGCGGCTCGCCGAGCCACCACGCGGCCGAGATCATGCCGAACACGGGCACACCCAGGGCCATCGGGGCGATGGTGCCCGCCGGGTGGCGCGCCAGCAGCCAGCCCCAGGCGGCGTAGCCGAACAGCGTGTTGCCCGCGGCCTGCCAGGCCACGGCGGCCCAGGTGGCGGCACCGGCCGCGGCCAGCGCGGGGCCGATGCGCGCCGGGCCCTCGAGCAGCAGCGTCAGCAGCGCCAGCGGCGGCAGCGCAAAGGCGCTCGACCACACCACCACGCCCAGCATGGGCACGCGGCCCATGCGGCGCGAGACCTGGTTGCCCGCCGCCCACGACAGCGCCGCCAGCAGCACCAGCCCCAGGCCCAGCGGCGTGACATCGCCACCGGTGTTGGCGCCGATGACCACGATGCCGCTGAGCGCCAGCGCCAGGGCCGGCACCTGCAGCGGCCGCAGGCGCTCGCCGTCGGCCAGCATGGCCAGGCCGATGGTGAAGAACACCTGGGTCTGGATCACCAGCGAGGCCAGCCCCGGCGCGATGTGCCCGGCGATGGCCAGGTACAGCAGCGCGAACTGCCCGGCGCCGATGAACACGCCATACGCCGCCAGCAGCGGCCAGCGCACCGCCGGCCGCGGCACGAACAGAAGCGCCGGCACCAGGGCCAGCGCAAAGCGCAGCAGCGCCAGCAGGAACGGCGGCAGCACCGCCAGCGCGGCGTGGATGACGACGAAGTTGCTGCCCCACACCGCCACCACGGCCAGCGCGAGCAGCGCGTGGCGGGCGGGCAGGCCGCGCGCGGGGCCTGTGCTCAATGCGCCACGACCACGCGGCCCGGGCCCTGCGCCTTGGCCTCGGCCAGCGCGGCCACGGCGCGCTCCAGCGTGCGCTCCAGCGGCTCGCCGGCGATGTGCTCGGCCAGGCCGGCCGACACCGTGACGCCCAGCGCCGCCGGCCCGTGCACGATGCGCAGCGCCGCCAGCCGCTGCTGCAGGCGCTCGATGCCACCGCGCGCCAGCGGGGCGTGGGTGTCGCTCATGAGCAGCAGGAACTCCTCGCCGCCCCAGCGCGCCAGCACGTCGGACACCCGCACCTGGCGCTGCGCCTCCTGCGCGACGGTGGCCAGCACGGCGTCGCCCACGGCGTAGCCGTGCGCTTCGTTCACGGGCTTGAAGCGGTCGATGTCCAGCAGCGCCAGGCAGAAGCTCTGGCCGCTGCGGATGCAGCGCTGGTGCTCCTGCTGCATCAGCGCGAGCATGTGGCGCTTGTTGATGAGGCCGGTGAGCTCGTCGCGCGTGACCGTCTCGCGCAGCCGCGCCAGGGCCTGCGCGAGCTCGGCGCGCTGCTGGCGCGCGCGGTGGCGGATGCGCGAGAGCCGGCCAGCCAGCAGCGACACCGCCGGCAGCATGGTGGCCACGAGCAGGAAGTGCCCGACCTCGATGACCAGCGGGTACTGGCGCGGCTGCGTCATCGTCATGAAGGCCATGGCGCTGCCGAACAGCAGCACGGCGTAGACGCTGAGCCAGCGCATCTGCCGCGGCGAGACCACGAACATGCCGAACATGAGCACCACCATCACCACCGGGAACACGGCGCCGCGGCCCGGGCCCAGCAGCGTGTACGCGACGGCGCCGCTGGTCAGCGCAAACAGCATCTGCGGCACCGTGAGCGAGGGCTCGGCCCAGCGCCGCGAGACGCCGCTGCGGATGAGCACGAAGAACACCCCCATCCCACCCAGCGTGACCACCGACCACAGCAGCACCGGCTCGGCCGGCGCCACGCCCACCGCGGCGAAGTAGTGCATGGACGCCACGCCGGCGGCCATGAGCGCCAGCGCCAGCCCGGCCTGGGCCAGGCGCACACGCTGCACGGGGTCGGTGGTGAGGAGGGCGTCGAGGAGCCGGTTCATGCGGGCGCCGAGGGTAGCACCGCGGCCCCGGCCGCCGGGCCCGCGTTCAGGCGCCGGCGCGCAGGTGCTGCAGCGGCAGCGCGCCGCCGGTCTTGACCTCGCCGAGGCTGAAGCTGGTGTGCAGGTCCTTCACGTTGGGCAGCTTGAACAGCACCTCCAGCGCCAGGCGCGAGAAGGCGTCGAGGTCGGTGGCCACCACGTGCAGCTCGAAGGTGCCGGTGCCGCTGATGTAGTGGCAGGCCAGCACCTCGGGCCGCGCGCGGATGGCCTCCTCGAGCGCGCGCGTGCTGGCGCTGTTGTTGCGCTCGCAGTCCAGGCGCACGAAGGCCAGCACGCCCAGGCCGATCTTGCGGCGGTCCAGCTCCGCCCGGTAGCCGGTGATGTAGCCCTGCTCCTCGAGCCACTTCACGCGGCGCCAGGTGGGCGCGGCGCTCAGGCCGATGCGCGCGGCCAGCTCGGCGTTGGTCAGGCGCGCATCGGCCTGCAACTCGGCCAGGATGGCGAGGTCGTAGCGGTCCAGCGCCCCGCGGGGCTCGGGGCTTTCAGGCGCGGCAGCGGGCGCGGGCGGCGGAGCAAGGGTTACCCCGGATCTGGGATTCTTCGGCGTCATGGGCGCTCCTGGCTGGCCGAACGAGCATAAACCTTGCGCCAGAGCCCCGAACGCGGGCAGAAAACGAAAGGACATGCGCGCCCGATCTGCCTACACTGCCCCGCTGGCCCGGCGAGGTGTGCCCGGGCGTGGAGTTGCGCCGATGAACGCCCCCCTGCCCGAGCACGTCCGCAAGGCCCTGGAAGCCGCGACGCTCGACGACAAGTACAGCCTGGCCAGCGGCCGCGCCTTCATGAGCGGCGTGCAGGCCCTGGTGCGCCTGCCCATGCTGCAGCGCCAGCGCGACGTGCTCGCCGGCCTCAACACCGCCGGCTTCGTGAGCGGCTACCGCGGCAGCCCGCTGGGCGGCTACGACCAGGCCCTGATGGCCGCCAGGAAGCACCTCGCGCAGCACCACGTGGTCTTCCAGCCCGGCGTGAACGAGGAGCTCGGCGCCACCGCCGTGTGGGGCACGCAGCAGCTCGACCTCTACCCGCAGAGCAAGAAGTACGACGGCGTCTTCGGCATCTGGTACGGCAAGGGCCCGGGCGTGGACCGCTGCTCCGATGTCTTCAAGCACGCCAACATGGCGGGCACCAGCAAGCACGGCGGCGTCATCGCCATCGCGGGCGACGACCACGTCAGCAAGAGCAGCACGGCGCCGCACCAGAGCGACCACATCTTCAAGGCCTGCGGTCTGCCGGTGTTCTTCCCGTCCAGCGTGCAGGACATCCTCGACATGGGCCTGCACGCCTTCGCCATGAGCCGCTTTTCCGGCGTGTGGAGCGGCATGAAGACCATCCAGGAGGTGGTGGAGAGCAGCGCCAGCGTGCTGGTGGACCCCGAGCGCGTGAACATCGTGCTGCCGGAAGACTTCGTGATGCCGCCCGGCGGCCTGCACATCCGCTGGCCCGATGCGCCGCTGGAGCAGGAGGCGCGGCTGATGGACTACAAGTGGTACGCCGCCCTGGCCTACGTGCGCGCCAACAAGCTCAACCACGACGTCATCCGCACCGCGCACGACCGCTTCGGCATCATCGCCAGCGGCAAGGCCTACAACGACACGCGCCAGGCCCTTAACGACCTCGGCCTGGACGACGACACCTGCCGCGCGCTCGGCATCCGCCTGCACAAGGTGAACGTGGTGTGGCCGCTGGAGGCCACCATCACGCGCGACTTCGCCACGGGGCTGCAGGAGATCCTGGTGGTGGAAGAGAAGCGCCAGGTCATCGAGTACCAGCTCAAGGAAGAGCTCTACAACTGGCGCCCCGACGTGCGGCCCAACGTGCTGGGCAAGTTCGACGAGCCCGAGGGTGACGCCACCGGCGGCGAGTGGAGCCGCGCCAACCCCAGCGAGAACTGGCTGCTGCGCGCCAAGGCCGACCTGACGCCGGCGATCATCGCCAAGGCCATCGCCAAGCGCCTGAACAAGCTCGGCGTGCCCGAGGACGTGCAGCGCCGCATGGCGCAGCGTCTGACGGTGATCGAGTCGCGCGAGCGCGAGCTGGCGGCGCTCAAGACCGACACCGGCGAGCGCGCCCCCTGGTTCTGCAGCGGCTGCCCGCACAACACCAGCACGCGCGTGCCCGAGGGCAGCCGCGCCGTGGCCGGCATCGGCTGCCACTACATGACGGTGTGGATGGACCGCAGCACCAGCACCTTCACGCAGATGGGCGGCGAGGGCGTGCCCTGGGTGGGCCAGGCGCCGTTCACGAGCGAGAACCACATCTTCGCCAACCTCGGCGACGGTACCTACTTCCACAGCGGCCTGCTCGCCATCCGCCAGAGCATCGCGGCCGGCGTCAACATCACCTACAAGCTGCTCTACAACGACGCGGTCGCCATGACCGGCGGCCAGCAGGTGGGCGAGCGCGCCGAGGGCCACACGGTGCTGCAGATCCAGAAGAGCCTGGTCAGCGAAGGCGTGAAGAAGCTGGTGATCGTCACCGACGAGCCGGCCAAGTACGCGGGCGTGGCGCTGGAGGCCGGTGTCACCGTGCACCACCGCGACGAGCTCGACCGCATCCAGCGCGAGCTGCGCGAGATCCCCGGCTGCACGGCGCTGATCTACGACCAGACCTGCGCCACCGAGAAGCGCCGCCGCCGCAAGCGCGGCAAGCTGGTGGACCCGGCCAAGCGCGTGGTCATCAACGAGCTGGTGTGCGAGGGCTGCGGCGATTGCTCGGTGCAAAGCAATTGCCTGAGCGTGGAGCCGCTCGAAACCGAGTTCGGCCGCAAGCGCCGCATCAACCAGAACAGCTGCAACAAGGACTTCTCCTGCGTGAAGGGCTTCTGCCCGAGCTTCGTCACGGTCGAGGGCGGCCAGCTCAAGAAGCCCAAGAAGGAGAAGAAGGGCACGCTCGAGGGCCTGCCGCCGCTGCCCGAGCCGGCGCTGCCGGCGGCCGAGCGCGCCTGGGGCATCGTGGTCGGTGGCGTGGGCGGCACGGGCGTCATCACCATCGGCCAGATCCTGGGCATGGCCGCCCACCTCGAGGGCAAGGGCGTGGTCACGCAGGACGCCGGCGGCCTGGCGCAGAAGGGCGGCGCCACCTGGAGCCACATCCAGATCGCCAACCGGCCCGAGGCCATCCACACGACCAAGGTCGACACCGCGCAGGCCGACCTCGTGATCGCCTGCGACAGCATCGTCGGCGCCAACAAGCACACCCTGGCGGTGATGCAGCACGGCCGCACCTTCGTGGCGCTCAACACGCACGGCACGCCGACCGCGGGCTTCGTGAAGAACCCGAACTGGCAGTTCCCCGGCGGCAACTGCGAAACGGCGGTGCGCGGCAGCGTGGGCGAGGGCCTGGTGGGCGCCTTCGACGCCGAGCAGGTGGCCGAGCAGCTGCTGGGCGACAGCATCTACACCAACCCGCTGATGATGGGCTACGCGTGGCAGCAGGGGCGCATCCCGCTGAGCCTGGCCGCCATCCACCGCGCCATCGAGTTGAACGGCGTGCAGGTCGAGAACAACAAGGCCGCCTTCGAGTGGGGCCGGCGCTGCGCCCACGACCTGGCCTCGGTGACGGCGCTGTTCAAGGCCCAGCAGGTGATCCAGTTCGTCAAGAAGCCCTCGCTCGAGGAGCTGCTGAAGACGCGCACGGACTTCCTCACCGGCTACCAGGACGCGGCGTATGCGCAGCGCTACGCCGCGTTCGTGGAGAAGGTGCGCGCCGCCGAGGCCCCGCTGGGCGGCGGCACGCCGCTGGCCGAGGCCGTGGCGCGCTACCTGTTCAAGCTCATGGCCTACAAGGACGAGTACGAGGTGGCGCGCCTGCACACCGACCCGGCCTTCACCAAGAAGATCGCCGACCAGTTCGAAGGCGACTTCAAGCTGGTGCACCACCTGGCGCCGCCGATGATCGCCAAGACCAACGACAAGGGCGAACTGGTCAAGCGCCCCTTCGGCCCCTGGATGCGCACCGCCTTCGGCGTGCTGGCCAGGCTCAAGGGCCTGCGCGGCGGCGCGCTCGACGTCTTCGGCCGGACGGAAGAGCGCCGCATGGAGCGCGCGCTGATCGCGCGCTACGAGGCGACGGTGGCCGAGCTGCTCAAGACGCTGGACGCCGGCAACCGCGCGCTGGCGGTCGAGATCGCACGCCTGCCGGAAGACATCCGCGGCTTCGGCCACGTGAAGCTGCGCCACGTGAAGGCGGTGGAGCCGCGCTGGGACGCGTTGATGAAGCGCTGGCGCGAAGGCCCCGCGGCCGCCGAGCGCCAGGCGGCTTGAACGCCAGCGCGGCCATCCCCGCGCTGGCCGCGGCCTGTCACGCCGTGCGGCCGCGCCGGCCCGTGTGGCTGGACGGCGAGCGTGTGGGCTGCGTGGCCGAACCACACCTGCCGCTGCTGGCGGCCGAGCCGGCGGCCTTTGCCATCGGCGCCGACCGCGTCGACATCGTGCTGGCCCCCACCGAGCGCGAGCCGCGCCTGGCCGAGCTGCACCGCCGCTGGCACGCCCAGGGCGCCATCGTCGGCTGGCGCGACGAACCCTACGCCCTGGCCCCGCTGGACGGCCCCCAGGCCGGCCAGCCCCGCGTGGCCATCGAGCGCGCCGCCTCGCGCTTCTGGGGCAGCCTGACCTTCGGCGCCCACGCCAACGGCTGGGTTCGCGGCGCCGATGGGCGGCCCGCGGCGCTGTGGATCGCGCAGCGCTCCTTCAGCAAACCCACCGACCCGGGCCTGTTCGACAACCTCGTGGGCGGCGGCGTGCCGCTGGGCCAGCAGCCCGCCGAGACCCTGGTGCGCGAGGCCTGGGAAGAAGCCGGCCTGCCCGCCACCCTGGCCCAGGGCGCCGTGCCCGTGCGCACCCTGCGCATCGAGCGCGACATCCCCGAGGGCCTGCAGCGCGAGTGGCTTCACGCCTACGACATCGAGCTGCCCGAGGGCCTGGCCCCGCACAACCAGGACGGCGAGGTGCAGGGCTTCCAGCTGCTGCCGCTGCCCGATGCCCTGGCCCTGGCCATGGGCCACACCATGACCGTGGACGCCGCGCTCGTGACGCTGGACTTCGGCTTCCGCCACGGCCTGCTGCCCGCCGCGCCCGCGGCCGCCTGGCGATCTTTCCTCGCCAGTCAAAACTGAAATCACTCCCGCGGCAGGGCTGCAGGCGGCGTCTGCACCACGGCTGGGGGAAACACCCGGTTGATCACGCCCGCCGAGGGATTGACAGTCCATTAGTTCAGGTCGTGTCCAAGACAAGCGGCCTGCGAACGGGCATCACCACACCTTCCGGAGACAGACACCCATGAGCGACAACACCACCGCGGCCAAGCGCCGTGGCTTCCTGAAGCACGCCGCCGCGGGCGCCGTGGGCTCGGCCGCGATGGCCGCGCCGATGATCTCGAAGGCGCAGACCACGACCTTCCGCTTCCAGAGCACCTGGCCGGCCAAGGACATCTTCCACGAGTACGCGACCGACTTCGCCAAGAAGGTCAACGACATGGCGGGCAACCGCCTGCGCATCGAGGTGCTGCCCTCGGGCTCGGTGGTGCCGGCCTTCCAGCTGCTCGACGCGGTGAACAAGGGCACGCTCGACGGCGGCCACGGCGTGGTGGCCTACCACTACGGCAAGGCCAACGCGCTGGCCCTGTGGGGCAGCGGCCCGGCCTTCGGCATGGACCCGAACATGGTGCTGGCCTGGCACTACTACGGCGGTGGCGACGCGCTCCTCAAGGAGATCTACAAGAGCCTGAACATCGACGTCGTGTCCTTCCTGTACGGCCCCATGCCCACGCAGCCGCTGGGCTGGTTCAAGAAGCCCGTGCGCACCGTGGCCGACATGAAGGGCCTGAAGTTCCGCACCGTGGGCCTGGCGGTCGACGTGTTCAAGGAACTGGGCACCGCCGTCAACCCGCTGCCCGGCGGCGAGATCGTGCCGGCGCTGGACCGCGGCCTCATCGACGCGGCCGAGTTCAACAACGCCTCGTCCGACCGCCTGCTCGGCTTCCCCGACGTGGTGAAGAACTGCATGCTGCAGAGCTTCCACCAGAGCGGCGAGCAGTTCGAGATCCTGTTCAACAAGGCCAAGTACGACGCGCTGCCGGCGGAGCTCAAGTCGGTCATCGACTACGGTGTGCAGGCCGCCAGCGCCGACATGAGCTGGAAAGCCATCCAGCGCAACAGCGCCGACTACATCGAGCTCAAGACCAAGGACAAGGTCAACTTCTTCAAGACCCCCGACCCCGTGCTGCGCGCGCAGCTGGCGGCCTGGGACAAGGTGACCACGGCCAAGAGCGCCGAGCAGCCGCTGTTCAAGAAGGTCATGGACAGCCAGCGCGCCTTTGCCCGCCGCGCCGGCGAGTGGCAGAACGACTACACGGTCAACTTCCGCATGGCCTGGGACCACTACTTCCGCGCCCGCAAGGGCTGAGCCCCGCGCACGGCGCCCCGTGCGCCGTGCCCACGAGGGCCACCGCGCCGCAAGGCCGGTGGCCCTCGGGCCGTCTGGGCCGCACCTGAAGATTTCCTGAACACCGAAAGCGCGCCATGCAATCCCTGCTGCTGCTGGTGGACCGCGTCTCGACCTGGGTTGGCCAGGCCTTTGCGTGGCTCATCGTCGTGCTCACGCTCATGATCAGCTGGGAGGTGTTCTCCCGCTACGTGCTCAACTCGCCGCACGACTGGGCGCTCGACGTGCAGATCATGTGCTACGGCACCCTGTTCATGACCGCCGGCGCCTACACCCTGGCCAAGAACGGCCACGTGCGCGGCGACGTGCTCTACGGCTTCTTCCGCCCGCGAACGCAGGCCACGCTGGACCTGCTGCTGTACGGGGTGTTCTTCCTGCCCGGGATCGTGGCGCTCACCTGGGCCGGGTGGACGTTTGCGAGTGAAAGCGCGGCCATCAAGGAAAGCACCTTCAGCGCCACGCCGCTGCCGGTGTACCCGTTCAAGTTCATCATCCCCATCTCGGGCCTCCTGCTGTTGCTGCAGGGCCTGGCGGAGATCGTGCGCTGCATCCAGTGCATCCGCAGCGGCGAGTGGCCCTCGCGCGAGCAGGACGTCGAGGAGGTCGACGTCGACAAGCTCAAGGCCGTGCTGCACGTGAAAGACGCCGACATCGAGGCGCTGGACCGCTTCGTCACCCCCGGCACCACGGGAGGCACGAAGTGACGATCCGCAAGGAACTCTGGTTCGGCTTCACGCTGATGGCCATCATCATCACCGGCACGGCGGCGATGCTGCTGAGCGCCGAGACCATCACCAACGGCCACCTGGGCCTGATGATGCTGGCGCTGGTGGTGGTGGCCATCATGTTGGGCTTCCCCACGGCGTTCACGCTGATGGGCATGGGCATGATCTTCACGTGGATCGCCTATGAGGAGGACACGGGCAAGACGCTGACGCTGATGGTGCAGTCGGCGTTCAAGGTGATGGGCAACGACGTGCTCATCTCGATCCCGCTGTTCGTGTTCATGGGCTACCTCGTCGAGCGCGCCAACCTGATCGAGAAGCTCTTCAAGAGCCTGCACCTGGCCATGGCGCGCGTGCCGGGCAGCCTGGCGGTGGCCACGCTGTTCACCTGCGCGGTGTTTGCCACGGCCACGGGCATCGTGGGCGCGGTGGTCACGCTGATGGGCCTGCTGGCGTTGCCGCAGATGCTGCGCGGCGGCTACGACGTGCGCGTGGCCGCGGGCAGCATCACCGCCGGTGGCTGCCTGGGCATCCTGATCCCGCCCAGCGTGATGCTCATCGTCTACGGCGCCACGGCCGGCGTCTCGGTGGTGCAGCTGTACGCGGGCGCGTTTTTCCCGGG
>Ga0209278_1001803_pt1 | contig 12579 bp, 13 predicted proteins | sample JI81BgreenDNA_FD_187504 | JGI IMG/M metagenome (GOLD analysis project Ga0209278, IMG submission 187504) | Wastewater effluent complex algal communities from Wisconsin, to seasonally profile nutrient transformation and Carbon sequestration -... | ecosystem: Engineered > WWTP > Effluent > Algae... | reverse complement strand
TCCGCCCCGCACGTCCCCGGAAGTTACTGCACTCCCTGGCACAAAGAAAAAGGCCTTGAGCGTTGATTCTCAAGGCCTTTTTGCACTTCCACGGACCTCGTGGAACTAACAGATGGTGGATCCGGGGTCACTCACACTCACCTATGAAAAGCCCGTGTGATCGGCCCGAGTTACTGTAGAAGTTACTGCATCGTTGCGCCGCTACCCCCTCAGCGGGCACCCTCGGCGGGGCCCTCGGGCGGGCCGTCCGCGCCGTCATCCTCGGCCAGCTCGGGCCCAGCCTGGCGGCGCACCGCCACGAACTCGGCATGCAGCCGCTGCAGCGCCAGCATGGCGCGCAGGTATTCCGCCGCCCAGGGCGGCACCTGTCCCGTGCCCTTGCGCCAGCGCCATACCGTATTCGCCACCAAGCCCGTGCGGCGGCAGAACTCGGCGCCCTTCCATCCCAGCTCGGCCAGCGCGGCCTCGAAGGCCTCGGCCGTCATCGTGCGTGTCTCGCTCATCGGTTCCCCTCAGCAGCGCCCCGGCGCTGCGCGAGGCGCAGCGTAGCACGACACGGGATTCACTTATGTAGAACAATATGAGTCGCAAATCTACATTGAGTAGACATAACGCCCGTTGTGCACTATGTGCACGCACTGCACGCGATACCCTTGCATACCCCTCGCACCACGTTTCCCCAGGTGCGACAGCCACTTAGCGCCGCACCGTGCACACGCAGCAGCGGGCGCAACCGATAGTGCACCGTTCAAATCCAGCGAACGTGCGCGCCGTCCGCATACCCTGGCGGGTTCTACAGAATGTAGATTCCGGCCTCGCGCGAGTCGGGCCACTCGGGCACATTTCAGCAGCTCGAAGCACGCGCACAGATTCCCACCCTTGCAAAAGTGAACGGGGACAACGGGGACACGGGGACAAGCGCGCTAAGTCACTGTCACACAAAGATTTGTTTGTCCCCGGCGGCCTCGAATATGTCCCCGTGCACCAACTTGGGCGGGGACAGGCGCGAGTGAATGAGGCCGATTTTTCTACATGATTGAATGTGCCCCGCGCCTCGGCTGCGCTGTCACGGCGCTGGCGCGAGTCACGGCGCACCGCGCACCAGGCCGCGCGCTGCAGCCGCTCGGATTGAAAAATGTAGATTCCGGGTGCTACGGCCAGCACACCGCGGCGGCCTCGCCGGCCGGCTGGCCAGCAGCGCCACCAGCAGCACCGCGGCACCCGATGCGGGGCACCGTATGCCGGGGCTCTACAGGCCGCCCAGCTCGTCCGTGAAGATGCTCGGCCGCACGTGGTAGACCGGCGCCTTGTCCATGCCCGGGAGGCGGTGCTTCATCGTGAGGCGGTCCGCCTCGTGCACCAGGTGCCCGCGCTGGCGCAGCAGGCGGGCCACCGCAGCGGCCTCGAAGCCCTTGCACACCTCGCGTTTCCACGCCTCGGGCAGCACCAGGTACTCCACCAGCTTGACCTCGCCTTCCATCCAGTCGGCCGCGGTGCGCTTCTCCACGTAGTCATCGGCGGCCGACAGCTTCAGCGGCTTCCCGTCGCTGTCCACCAGGCGCTTGAAGCCGGCGCGCAGCGGGGTCGCGGGCTTGTGGTCGTCAAGGCCACGATGCACCCAGGTGAACAGCGCATCGCCGTTCTTCTCAAGCCACGCGCGCACCTGGCGCACCATCGCGGCTTCCTCGCCGTTGTCCAGGTGCCCACGGGCCGACAGCCAGGCATTGAAGCACTGCCGCGCCGCCCAGCTCGCGTGCCCCTCGGGCCACCCGGTGATGCCGGCGTGCGTGGCCAGCTCGCCGGCTGCAGCCACCAGGGCGAAGCGCGTGCCCACCCGGCGCACCTGCTCTGCTGCAGCCTCGGGCACGATGGCCGCGCGCTGGCGGTCTATCAACTCGGCCAGCAGCTCGGGCAGCTCGGCATGGTGTTCGCACGCCCACTCAAGCCAGGCGCGGCCCGCGGTGCCGTAGTGCCGCGCAGCTGCAGCCGTGAAGGCATCGGCCAGCGCGCCTGGGCTCTCGTGGCCGTGCAATTCCTCGAGGCCGCCCATCCCAGCGCCAGCGTCTAGCGGCACGTCGACCATGCGCACCTCCATCCCGGCTTGCGTGCGCTTGCCGGCCTCGGCCATGTGGTCGGCCAGGCTCACTTCGCCGGATGACACGAACAGCAGGCGCCAGGTGCGGCGCTTGCGCACCAGGCCGCCGCGCGTGGCCCGGCCCTTCTCTTGGTCGTTCGCCAGCATGTACGCGCACTCACCGGCAACGCGCGGATCCAGCTGGCCGAACTCGTCAAGGATCAAGGTGCCGTCGCAGTGCTGCACGGCCGTGGCCTCTAGGGCGTTGTCAGTCGTGCGCCACCGCTGCATGTAGCTCGGCCGGCCCCACACGCTGGCGGCGCCCTTCAAGGCCGTGGTCTTGCCCATGCTCGAAGTGCCGCGGAAGTGAAAGCCCCCGCTCTCGACACCCGCCGGCCGCAGCATGGGGCCCGCGAACGAACAGCACAGCGCGAACACCAGGCGCGAATTGCCCCGCGCCCGGCCGGCCACTTCGTCGCGCCACTGCGCCAGCTCGCCGGCCCTGCGGAAGGTGTCTTCCATGCCGGCTTCGCTCTGGAACACGAAGCGCCGGCCCTCGGCCTGGCCGATGCAGCCCGAGGGCAACACGTACACCCCGCCGCCGTGCCAGCCCACGCGGTCCGTGCAGGTGACTCGCTCGGCCAGCTGGCGTGTCTCGACGTACTGGCCCACCAGGTTCCGGGCACCGGGGCCCGAGGCCATGCGCAAGCCCATGTCGCGCAGCCTGGCGGCCCACTCGGCACCCTCGCCGCTGAACATGGCCATGGGCGCGGCCCAGGTCTTTTCGTTCCCGTCCGGGTCACTGAACCGCAGCAGGTAGCCCCAGCCCTCGGCCGTGTCAGAACGGGTGCGCGCCAGCACCTCCAGCGGCGCGCACAGCCACCGCGGCGGCTTCTCCTGGCCGTCGCGGTCTGTGGCCGTGAACCAAACGCCGCGGTCATCCAGGAGGAAAGGGTCGCGCCGGCCGCCGAAGGCATCCAGTTCGCCCGCGCTGTCGTCGTCGTCATCGCCACCACCGCCGCCGCCAGGCGGTACGGCACCACCGGCCCCAGGCCCAGCCGGATCGGCGGCACCGTCGCCCCCTTCAGCGTGCCCGCCATCCGGCGCGCGGCGGGCCCTGGCGGCCCCGTGGCGCCCCTCCGGGGCATCGGCCGGGGTGTCGGTGGCGGCATCGGCCCCGGCGGCGCCCTGCAAGCCCGTTGCAGGCGGCAGCGCCAGCATGCCGGCCAGCAGCGCCGCGCAGGCCGCCTCAACCTGGCCACGCACGGCCGCCAGGCCATCGGCCCCAGGCAGCTGGTGCAGGTCGTTGAAGTCCTTGGCATCGGCGCCCGCATCGCCCGGGAAGGCGGGGAACACGGCCCCGGCCTGGCCGGCTTTGCCTTCGCTGGCGCTGGCGCTGCTGGCCACAGCTTCCACGGCCTTCAACGCGGCCACTCGGCCGGGGTTCTTTCCCTTGCGGGCCTCGGTGCCGCGGTCGTCATCGCCGCACACCAGCAGCGCCAGCGCCGGGTACAGCTGGCGCAGGGCACGGGCCACGTGCACCAGGTTGCCGGCATCGAAGCACACCGCCACCGGCAGGCCCGTGGCCTCGTGCAGGCTGGCGCCCGTGGCGTAGCCCTCGGCCAGCAGCAGCACCGCGGCGCCTTCGCCCTGGCCCACCAGGTGGAACAGGCCGGTCTTGCGCGAAGACACCCGCTCATCGGGCTGTAGCTTCGGCGGGCCGTACAGCTTGTCCGTGCTGGCCTCGCCGCTGTCGGGGTCGCGCAGGGCCTTCGGCAACAGGCGCTGCAGGGACCACAGCTCGCCGGCCTCGTCACGCATCGGCACCAGCGCCACGCCACCAGGCAGGAACCGCAGGCCATGCGCCTGCACACCCTTGCGCTGCAGGTAGGGCGCGCCCATCGCGGGCGGGGTGTCGCTGGCGCTGGCCCACAGCGTGCGGCAGCGCTCGGCCGCCTCGGCCTGGCGCTGCGCCAGCGCCGCCGCCTCGGCCTCACGCTCGGCCTGGCGCTGGGCCTTCGTCGCCTCGGCCTGGCGCTGCGCCTCAGCCGATGCAGACGCCTGCACCGCGGCACGGCCAGCGCGCGGCGGCTTGAACCCGTGCGCCTTCGCCATGCCAAACAGCGTGGCCACCGTCACCCGGCCGCCGGCCTTGATGCTGCGCCAGGTGTCGCGGGCATCGCGCTCGCTGAAGCCCTCGCCGCGCTGGCTCCACTCGCACCAGGCCTCGAAGGCCTCGGCCTCGGCCAGGTCCGAAGCCTTGACGGCCATGCCCACGCGCACCCAGGTATCACGGTCCGTGTCGGCCGGGATGCTGGCCAGCGCGGCGCGGATCAGCTCGGGCGTGACGGGCTGGCGCGGCGCGGGTGCCTTGCCGGCGCCAGGGCGTGCCGCGCGGCTCATCGTGCAGCCCCTTCGCCATCGGCTGGCGCTGCTGGCACCGGGCTCGTGGCAGGCCCGGCGCCCACGGCCCAGGCCTCGGCGTGGTTGCCCGACATGCGCCGCACGATCAGCGTGCAGCCCGGCAGGCGCGGGGCATCGGCCGGCAGCGTGTGCCGCACCTCGGCCGGCTTCGGCTTGCGGTTGCGGCCGGCCAGCGTTGCCGCCTCGGGCAGCGGCACGCCGTAGGCCACCAGGGCGTGGCTCACGCTCACGAAGCGGCCCAGGTGCAGGGCACCCGACGGCAGGCCCGAGGCCATCGCAGCAGCGCCAGCAGGCGCAGTGCCCGACAGCACGCCCACCAGGCCCGCGAAGGGCTCGGCGGTCTTGGTGTCACCGGCCATCATCCTTGCACCCCCGTGGCGCTGCTGGCGCTGCAGAGTGCGTGAACGCCGCCGAGGCGGCAGCAGGCAACGAAGGCGGCAGGCAGGTGCAAGGATCAACCCTCCGGGGTGATGACGGGCACCGCCGGCCGTTCATGGCCCGCGATGCCCAGGTGGCGGAAGTCGGCGGCCAGGCGCTCGCACTGGCGCTGCAGCGCAAAGGCCTCGGCCCTGAGGCTGGCGGGTGGCGGGTCGGCCCGCAGCAGCACCGCCAGCCGCTCGGACTGGCGGCGCCACTGCGCCAGCTCTCGCGCAGTACGGGCGTCTGCACGGCCGCTCATCGGGCCGCCCGCCCTTCGTCGGCCACCCGCGCCGCGGCTTCGCTCAGCGCCGTGGCCAGGTCGTCAGCCGTGGCCGCCATCGTGTAAGCCAGCCGCACCGCGCGGGCCTTGCGCCGCGCATCGCCGCTGCTGCAGCTTTCCGCGATCAGCTCGAAGGCGGCGCCGAGGCCGTCCGCCGTGTCGGCCAGCTCGGACAACTCGGACCCCAGAACGGCCGCATCCAGCGCCGGCCCATCGGCCGCGGCCTCTCCCTGCGGCTGCAGCGCCAGCGCATCGGCCAGGCGCTGCAACGGCGCATCTGCCAGCTGCGCCACGCGGCACACCTGGCCGGCATGCGCCTCGCTCAGGTGGCGGTCATGCACCAGGCCCTGAACCACGGCCATGGCGGCGCGCAACGCTGCACGCACTGCATGCAGCTCGCCCACCAGGTGGGCAGGCAGCGCGGCGGCCTCGGGTTGCACAGCCGGGCTCACGATGCAGCCCCTTCGCTAGCCACCAGCTCGCGCAGCTTCGTGCGCGTCTCGTCACCACCGGCCACCACCAGGCACCCAGCCAGCACGCTGGCCAGCTGGTGCACGGCGCTGGCCGCCTGGCGCAGCACGCGCCCGGCGTCGTGCGCTTCGTCGGTCACGCTATGCGCGCCGCCTTCTTCGATGCCGCGCAGCTGGTGCCGCGCCGCGCCGATGACGGCATGCGCATCGAACAGGCGATCCGCCAGGGTGTTGGCGGTGCGCGCCGCCTCGGCACGCTCGGCCGGGCTCATGCGGCACCGCCTTCGCTGGCGGCGCCAGCTTCCACGGCCGCCGCGGCGGCCAGCAGGGCACGGGCCATGCTGCGGGCCTGGCCGGGCGTCATGCCGGCACTGAGGGCCAGCGTGCCAGCGCCCAGCTCGAAGCTCACGCCGTAGCAGGCGCCTGCACGGCGCGTGCTGTAGACGCAGGCCAGGTGCCCGCCGAGGGTGAAGGCGCCATGGTGGCGCCGGGTGCGCGTGCTGGCGCTGCTGCGGGTGCTGGCGCTGGGCACCAGGTGCAGCGGCGCCGAGGCGCGCAGGGTGGAAGGGGATGCGGCGGGCGCGGGCGCGCCCAGGGGTTGACCAGCCATGGTGTCGGCTCCTTCGTTGCGGTACACAACCGCCGCCCCCGCTGCTAAACGAGGGTGGCGGCCCGAAGCGGGGTTAGCAGACCGGAACGAAGGAACCGGCGCACCCGAAGGTGCCCCCGCCCGGGCCGCCGTAGAAACGGACACCAGGCGATGACGCGCAAAGAAAAAGCCGCTCTTGAGGCGGCCGCGCGCCTTCGTTTCCGGGCTGCTACCCCCGGCCCTGCTCTCCACAGGGCATGGCGACTTTAGCACCACGCGCGCGCAGCGCCGAGCGTGCGCCTGGCGGGCGCTTGTGGCGCAGCTGCGGGCCCTCGGGCAGGGGAACCCCTGCGAGGGCCGCCAGGCGGGCGCGTGCTTGCCGCCCTCTTCAGCAGGTAGGCCGCGCCGCAAAATGCGGCCATGAGCATTGACGACGACGACAAGGCGCGGCGGAACCTGGTGGTGTTCTGCGCTGCGGTACTGGCCGGCACCTGGCTCGGCCTTCAGCCCCTGGCCGCGCTTCGCACCCTGCTCGGCGAGACCCCGGCCGCAGACGTCTCGCTTGCGAGGGCCTGGACCCTGGTGCTCGCGGTGCTCTGCTACCTGTTGATTCGCTACCACTTCAGCACGGAGTGCCGCGAAGCGCGAGACCAGTACCGGAGCCTGGTTGAATCCCGCGGACACGGCCTCGGCCTCTACCTGGCGGAACTGCTGGCGCGCCGCGCGGTACGCACTGGAAAGCGCGCACCGCTTAGCAATACAGACATACCAGCGGCCATAAACAAGATGCGCAGTGACTTCGGCTTCTTGGCCGACTTCAATGGCCGCGTCGACATGGTCAACGGCACCGCGCAATGGAAGCACCCTTGGGAGCTCAGGCTCTCGCCTGTAATCGAGTTCCGATCGAATGACGGGAAGCGCGCGGGCTCGCACGATGGCCTTGTCATCGTGTTCGAGTGGCCAACACGTGCTGCACGATGGCCCATCCTGGCCGCCGCGCACTTGTCCGCGTGTGTTTGGTCGCCATGGATGCCGCGCGGTGCTCCGCCCATCGTTCTGAGCCTCGCTCTCCTTGTGGTAGCGCTCACCAAGCTCTGGCAACTGGTCGCGTGACTTGCGAAGCGCGCCGCCTGGCGGTGGGGTGGTGCTGTCGCACATCGCTCAGCCCTCGCCCTCGGTGCGCTCGCGCGCCGTCTTGGCCTTGTGGCACTCGCGGTTGATGGCCTGCAGGTTGTCGTCATCGTCCGTGCCGCCGCGGGCCTTCGGCACGATGTGGTCAACCTCGTGGGCCTCGAGGATTCGGCCCTGGCTGCGGCACTCGGCGCAGCGGCACACACCGCCATCGCGCCGCATGATCCGGTCGCGCGTGCGGCGCCAGGCGGCGCCGTAGCCACGTTCAGCAGCGGTGCCGCGGCTCTTGTCGGCGAAGGATCCCGGCTTGACCTTGTGGGCCTCGCAACGGGTCGTGCCGTCGCGCACCAGGGCGCGGCAGACAACACAGGGTTTCGGGGCAGCGTAGGGCATGGGGTGCCTCGTGTGGCTGGGGCGGGCCGCTCAGGCAGCCAGCTGGGCGGGCAGCACGTAGCACCACACCAGGCCCAGCCCGGGCAGCTGCTGCGGCACGGGGTGCGGCTCGCACAGGCCATCCCGGGCCAGCTCGGCCAGGCTGTCATGCAGCTCGGCCATCGTGGCCGCCGGCAGGCCCAGGCCCGCCAGGCATGCGGCCATGGCGGCATGGGACACCAGGTAGCGAGCGGGCTGGCCCGGGCTTGCGGGCACGTACAGGCCGCAGCACCGCCCGGCCTCGGCCGCGGCGGCAGCGTCGTGCAGCTCGGGGAACTCGGCGCGGTGCTCGGCCAGCCACTCGCCCACCGCATCGGCCAGGCTCACACCGTCAGGGCCCGGCCACGCGGGCGCGGCGCTCGCATAGTCGGCCGCGATGCTCAGGCCGTGTGCTGGGCTCAACAGCGTGGCCGCGTGCACCAGGTCTTTGCCCAGCACGCCGCCCACTTCGAGGGCCAGCCCTTCGAGGCCCCAGCGGGTGCGGTCCGGCTCCATGACTTCGAGGGCGCCGGGCACTGACTGTGCGATCAGCTCGCCCGTGTCGCGCACCACCACGCGCACCACACCCGGCAGCACCATGGCCACCTCGGCACCCACCGGCTGCAGCTGGCGCACGGCCTGCAGCCAGGCGCGCCCGCCCCGGGCTCGAAGCACGGCAGCGCCGCGGCACAAAGCGGCCTGGCGCTCGGCATCGCTGAAGCCGGGCGCGATGGGCATGGCGGGCAGCGTGCGGGCATTCATGCGCCGCCCCTTTCGCTGGCGCCAGCGCTGGCGCTGGTGCTGGTGCCAGCCGAGGCCATGTCCGCAGAGCCTTGCGACTCATCGAAGCGCTGCTGGATCCAGGCTTCGACAGCCTCCATGTCCCAGCCCACGCGGCGCGGGGTCAGCTGGATGGGCCGCGGGAACTTGCCTTCCCTCACCAGGCGGTACAGGGTGCTTTTCTTTAGCGACGTGGCCGCCTCGACATCGGGCACGGCGCCAATGCGCCGGATCTTGCGAACGGTCGCGGTGCTGGTGCTGCTCACAACGTGCATCGAAGGCCTCAGACGTGGTTGACGAATGAGGCACAGCGTATGAACGCCGGGCATGTCGCAGCAATGCGACCGTGCCGCGCGGTCAGCTCACCAAGGTGGACAGGTGCGGCTGTCGCATCAGGTGCGACAGGCAGTGCGACACCTACACGTCAAGCGGCGCGCTTCTCCGGCCTCGTGTAGGCCGGCCAGGCCGGCGCCTTTGGCGGTTCACTGGCCGCCGCGGCTGCCGCCACCTTGGCGCGTGCCACTGCCTTGCAGGCGCGCTGCACTCGCCTTCGGGTCGCCACCGTGTTTGGCTTCCCGATCATTTCCAACAGGGTGGCCGTCCATGCGCGATTCCTGGGCTGCTCATGCTGGATGGCTTCCACGCGCTCCGCGATCCACTCGGCCGAAGGCCAGCCATCAGCGCCGAGTGGCGCGGCTTGCACTGCTGGCGCTGGTGCCGGTGCGACAGGCAAGGCAGGCGGCGCGGCGCCTGACGCGGGCGGCTGCGCACCGCCGCCGCTTGCGCGCTGTCGGCGCTCTGCCGCCAGCTCGACTAACGCTGCATCCAGCCGCTCGCGGCGGTCTAGGTCGCGCACCCAGCTGCGCGCAAACTCGTGCGCCTCTTTCCGCCTTTCGCGCCGCAAGGCGTCCAGACTCGCCATCAGCTCGGGCGACGGCTGCATCCGGGCGGCGAACTCGTCTAGCTTCGCCGCCAGCTCTGGCGGCAGTAGCGCGCGGGGCTCAAGCCTCGCCAGCGTGGCCGCCAGGTCGGCCGGCAGGTCGCCCGTATCGAAGGAATCAACGCTCATCAGAGTGCCCCGCTGCGCCCCGCTGCAGGTTGCACCGCGCCACCGGGCGGGGCGCCGGAAACCTCCCGGGATCAGCGGGCGGCCGGCGCGGTGCATGCGCACTGTAGCGCGGTTAGGCCGGCGCAGGCTCATCGCATGAGCCACCACAGCCCGAGGCCTCGGGCATCTCAGGCGCGCCACACGGGGCGGCACCAACTGCAGGCCAGGCGGCGCACGCCACACGCGGCGGCAGGGCCTCAACCCATCACCCCCACGCCCGCGCCACGCTGGCGCACGCCAGGCGGTCGACAGCACACCGCCGGCCAGCAGCTGGAGGGCCGCGCATCGCAGACGCCTGCACCGCCTGGCGCGGCTCTCACCGTGCAGACGCCTGCAGAGGCTGCAACCCTCGCCGCGGTCGTGATGGGGCCCGGGCGTGCCTTCATCGCGCCGTGTTTCCAAGGGCGTGCGCGCGCCGACGACAGTGCACGCGGGCGCGGCTGCGGGCCTGGCGCGGTGCGAGGGCGCCCCGGTCCCGGCCAGCTCGGGCCGATACCTGCACGCATCACCAGGCGGGCGCGACTCGGGCCAGCTCGAAGGGCGCTCAGCGCCCGCATAGCCCAGGCCTATCGGGCAGCGTCAACACCCCCCCTCCCCATAACCCCCGCACGCAAAAATTCCCTTCCCGGTCGGTTCCACCTGGGGCATCGCCCAGAGATTTGCACCCCCCCTCCCCCTGCCCCATAGGCCTCGCCTATCGCGCCGGGCTCGCGCCGGCCCAGCCTCGGAATCTGGTGCCGATGCATCGGCGTCGTTTTTCTGGCGCCGGCCAGGTCGACGGCACCAGCTCGGGAAGGTGGAAGGTAGGTAGGAGAGGACTCTCTCTCACTCTCTCTTGTCCCCGCGTCCCCGCCCTGTCCCCGCTCTGTCCCCGCTCACCTGGCGCCGCCCGCCATCGGCCCGGAAGCCGCGCCAGTGCTTGCGATTCGCCCGATGCGCTGGTGTCTGTCCCCGTGTCCCCGGTGCCGCTGCGCGTGCCCAGGCCCGCGCACTGCTGGCCACCCGCTCAAGGCAGGCCCACGGCCACCAGGCGTGGCGGCTCCCCTCCATGCGCACCGGACTCCCCTCCATCGGAACGGGCTCCCATCCTTCGAGGTGCCACGCCGGGCGCCTGGCCCGCGCCTGTCCCTTGTCTGGTGAACCGTGCAGGCGGTGCAGCCCGTCGCGCGAAGGTTGAACCGCCCCGCCGCCGCCCGCGGCCACGTACACACCCGGCCGAGGCCGGCCACTCAATCCGCCGGCACCGGCCCGGCTGTGCTCTGGCCTGGTGAACGCCTGCAGCAGCTGCACGCCGCGCAAAGGGTGCCCGCCCCGCCGCCGCGCCGGCCGCACAAAGGCCATGCCCGGCCAGGGCCGGGCAGAGCTAGAGGGCCGATGCTCGCCGCCTGCAGCGGCTGCGCGGCTCAGCGCTGCGCCGCGCGCTCCGGCAGCGGCACCACCTCGGCGCCCTTGCGCAGGCGGTCCAGGTAGTCGGCCCACCGCGTCATCAGCTCGCGCCGCTGCTGCACGAAGGTCGTGCGGTTGTAGGCCCGGCCCAGGGCATCGCCCACCGTGTGGGCCAGCTGGGCCTCGATGACCTCGGGCGCAATGCCCAGCCGCTCGGCCGCCAGGGTGCGGGCCATGGCGCGGAAGCCGTGGGCCGTGGCCGTGTCGCCATCGAAGCCCATGCGGCGCAATGCCGTGTTCACCGTGTTCTCACTCATGGGCCGTGTGGCCGTGTGCAGGGAGGGAAAGCAGTAGCGGCCCTGCCCCGTCAGCGCCTGCAGCTCGGTGAAGATGGCCACGGCCTGCGGCGCCAGCGGCACCAGGTGCGGGGCGCCGTTCAGCTTCTCAGCCTTGCGGCGCTTCATCAGGGCAGCGGGCACCGTCATGGTGGCGGTATCCAGGTCGACCCAGGCCCATTCAGCCTGGCGCAGCTCACCAGGGCGCAACATCAGCAGGGCCGACAGCGCCAGCGCGGCGCGCGTCACCGGGTGGCCGGTGTACCCGTCCATGGTGCGCAGCAGCTCGGCGGCCTTGGCGGGTTCAACGATGGCGGCATGGTGGCGCGTATGCACGGGCGGCAGCGCATCGCGCAGGTCGCCCGCAGGGTTGCGCGCACACGCGCCCGTGGCGATGCCGTAGCGGAAGACCTGGCCGCACGCATCCTTGAGGCGGTGCGCGGTCTCGACGGCACCGCGGGCCGTCACGCGGCGCAGCACGGCCAGCAGCTCGGGCGCCTCAAGCTCGGCCACCGGGCGCCGGCCGATGTAGGGGAAGGCATCGCGCTCGAAGCGGATGCGGGTGCGCTCGGCATGGCCGGGGCTCACGCTCGCCTCATGCACCTGCGCCAGCCACTCGCGCGCCAGGTGCTCGAAGGTGCCCGGGCCGGGCTTGCCAGCCTCGGCCAGGGCGCGGGCCTCGGCCTCGCGGGCGGCGCGCTGCTTGTTGGCCTGGCGCGCCTCGCTCGGGTCCGTGCCTGCGGCCAGCAGCTGGCGGGCATCGTCGGCCTTGCGCCTGGCCAGGGCTAGGCCCGTGTCGGGGTAGGTGCCGAGGCTCAGGGTCTTGCGCTTGCCGCCGTGGCTGTAGTCCAGGCGCCAGCCATGCGCGCCGCCCTTGACGAACAGTAGCAGGTACAGGCCGCCGCCGTCGTTCAGGCGCTTGCGCGGGTCGCCCGGCTTGATGGCCTTGATGGTGGCGTCACCAGGGATCAGGTTGCGCGGCATGCAGTAACTCCGGCAGGGGTCGGGGTCTCAAGTGTCGGTTACTGCGGAAGTTACTGCACCTCCGCCCCGCACGTCCCCGGAAGTTACTGCACTCCCTGGCACAAAGAAAAAGGCCTTGAGCGTTGATTCTCAAGGCCTTTTTGCACTTCCACGGACCTCGTGGAACTAACAGATGGTGGATCCGGGG
>Ga0209278_1001802_pt1 | contig 12581 bp, 9 predicted proteins | sample JI81BgreenDNA_FD_187504 | JGI IMG/M metagenome (GOLD analysis project Ga0209278, IMG submission 187504) | Wastewater effluent complex algal communities from Wisconsin, to seasonally profile nutrient transformation and Carbon sequestration -... | ecosystem: Engineered > WWTP > Effluent > Algae... | reverse complement strand
GCCGGGACGGATCGCATCGACGGCCTCGCGGGCGTCGAAATAGTCGAGGCGGGTGCCGGGCAGCGGCTTGCGGTGGGCGGTGTTCATGGCGGGCGTCGGCTCGAAGCGCAGGCGAAGCCCACGATTATCGGCGATCCCGCGTCGCGGCCGGGTCGGACGCCCCCCGTTCAGTCGTCCGGTTGACGCCGCAGCAGGGCCAGTGGACAATAGGCGGCTCCGTGGCTATGTAGCTCAGCCGGTTAGAGCACAGCACTCATAATGCCGGGGTCATGATAGAATTCTGAGACAGTGGCTATGTAGCTCAGCCGGTTAGAGCGTGGCACTCATAATGCCGAGGTCGGTGGTTCGAGTCCACCCATAGCCACCAGTAACCCCGCGATTTTGCGGGTTTTTTTGTTTCTGGAGCCAAGACTTCGATCTGCGTCTGCGGACCAGAAAAAACGGGTTCGAGCGGTTCTGATGAACGCACTCGGAGGTCTGTCAGTGACACTCCGTGCCCATCCCGTGCCCATCCCGTGCCCAATCCGTGCCCAAAATTTCGGGCGATTTGAAACGCGCAATTGAAACTGACTTAAGCACTCCGTGCCCGCCTTCAGCCCGCTCAAGCCCCAAGCGGCAGGGCGTTGAGCTCGTCGCGAGCCTCTCGCCAGGCGGGGTAGTGCCGATCGAGCAGGGCTACAAAGCGCTCATCGTGGCTGGGGACGAGCAGGTGGAGCATCTCGTGGACGACCACATACTCCACGAGGTCCTTGGGCTTCTTCACCAGCTCCGTGTTCAGCCGAATGCTGCGGGACTTCGGGTTGCAGCTCCCCCACTTGGTCTTCATGCGCTGAAGGAAGTAAGCCGAAACCCGCACCCCCAGCCTGCGTTCCCACTGCTCGATGAGGGGTGGGATCTCAGCATGGAGTAGCGCCTTGTGCCATTCGTGCATCACCTGGGCGCGCTTGGCGAGGTCACTGCCGGGCCGGACAGTCAGCTTGATGCGACGATGGTCCAAGACGACGCTCGGCTTCTCCTCCCGCTCCGCGACGCTAAGCAGATGGCGGCGCCCCCAAAGCTGGTGACTCTCCCGGGTCACAAACCGGCGGGGCGCCTCTCTGGCCTGCTCCCTCAAGGCGCTCTGCTGCTTTCGGATCCAAGCGAGCTTGGAGATGGCGTACGCGCGCGCCACCTCAAGGCGCATTCGCGGCGGCGCCACCAAGGTCACTCGACCAGCGGGCGGGTGCACGGTGAGGTGCGCGTGCTTCACCGCCTTCCGGGTCAGCTGGATGACGACCTCACCAAGGCGAATCTCTTCAGTCATCAGTAGTCCGGCTGCTGCTTGATGATCTCGAAGATGGCCTCTGTGGCCGTCCTATCTCTCTTCATCACCGGGTAAATGGCGTTCAACACCATCGCCTCCCGGGCCGAATCGCCTTTCCAGTCCGCAGGCGCATTCTCGCGAATGGCCTCGTCCAGCTTCAGGGCAATCATCAGGGATTCGTCGCCATAGGGCGGCGTCGGATAGGCGACCTGACCGGACGGGGCGGGAATCGCCGCGAGAATTCCAGGCAAGTTGTTATAGAGCACGGCCGCCGGCTTGTTGCCCCGCAGGGCTTCCGGGAGGTCGTTGTCTGCCTGCCCCTTAGCCAATCGCTCGACCAGCGCTTGCGCGTCCTTGAGGAACTGCTCATACGATTCGGTATCGTCGCGCTTCTGCTGGATCAGGTCGTCCAGGAGCTTCGACATCTCCTCATAGAAACGCGGGTCGGCCAGTCGCTCATTGACGATGGCCTTGCGAACGTTGTTGATGATGGCCTCGGCAATCGCGCCGTTCGAAAGGCGCCCCTTTTCATTGAGCTTCTTGGCAATGGCGTCATGGATGCCCGTCTTGATGATCAGGTCCGTGAGCGAGAGCGCGCTCAGATCCCCCAGAAGCGTTGCCGGATCGGCCTGGATGTAGGTGTTGATGAGGTGGCGCATGTCGGCCTCGAAGGGCTTTATGTCCAACTCTTCGCCAGCATGGTTCTTGATGGCAGCACGCACCTCGGCGTAGAACGCCGTCTCCTTCTCGAAGACCTCGCATTGCGCCGCACTGTAGCCGGACTCCTCGAGATGCCCGGCAAGATCTGAATAGGCTCGCACGTAGGCCGCAACCGCCTTGTAGAACTGGATACGCAGCGGCTCGGTCGTCTCCAACCCCTCCGGATCGGCCGCGGAGCCGCAAAAGTAGTGGATGAACTGCTCGATGCTCCGAGGCGGAAGAATCGGGTCACACAGGTGGCCGATGGCCTCACGGGCGGCATCCAGCTTCGCCCTGCCCTCCTTCAGCCAGTCCTTGATCTCGACATTCGCCCCCTCACCACAGGCCTCGGTGTCGAGCTCTTCGGAGGTGTACACGGCAATGGCCGTCTGGACGTTTCCGAAGAGCTCCTTGTAGTCGACGATGTGGCCGTAGTCCTTGTCGTCACCGTCCAAGCGGTTGGTGCGGCAGATGGCCTGGAACAGATTGTGGTCCCGCAACTCGTTGTCGAGATAGATATAAGTACAGCTCGGCGCATCGAAGCCGGTCAGCAGCTTGCTCACCACGATCAGCAGTTTGAGATTGGCCGGCTCTTCGATGAAGCGTCGCTTCATCTCGGTCTCGTACTGCGTGGTCGTCTGATCTTTGGCCAGGACGTATTCGGTGTACGTATCGAACTTGTAGCGCTCGTCACTCTCCGGTGGTTCTTGAGAGATGGCGTTATGGTTCGGCTCGTAGGACGTGATGATCCCGACGTACTTTCCGAAGGGGGTGTTCTGGAAAAGACGATAGTAGTGACAGGCGTCGTAAATAGAGGAGGCCACCAAAATGGCTGTGCCTCGATTGTTGCTGAGGCGCGGTTTCACACCGAAATCGTGGATGATGTCGGCGAGAATGCGCTGCTTGCGCTCACTGGCGCTCATGAGCTGCTCCATCGTCGCCCAACTGCGTCGCAGCACCGACTTCTGGAAGTTGTTCAGCCCCTTGGTCTTGGCCTCAAACCAATCGTCGATGGCCTTGCGCGAAGTGAGCATCTGCGGCACGTCACGGGCCTCGTACTTGAGGTCCAGCACCACCTTGTCGTCCACCGCCTGATTGAACTTGTAGGTGTGGATGAAGGTGCCGAAGACTTCGGCCGTGGTCTGCTTGTCCCGGCGCAGCAGGGGCGTGCCGGTGAAGCCGATGAAGATGGCGCTCGAAAGCCAGCGCTTCATCTGCTTGTTCATGTCCCCGCCCTGGGTGCGGTGGCATTCGTCCACAAAGACGAAGAAGCGTCCGGCGAGCTTCGGAGGGTCGCCTCTCAGGTCGGATGCGTCGATCTTATGGATCAAGGCGCACATCAGGCGGGGCGAGGCGGTGCCCAGCTTCTCCACCAGTTCACGGCGCGACTGGATGCGCGGCGAGGGATCATTCGCCCCAATGACGCCGGCGTTCCGCATCACCCCCTCGATCTGCTTGTCGAGTTCGTCGCGGTCCGTGACCACCAGAATGCGGGATTCCGGATCATGCTCCAGCAGCCACTTGGCCAGCAGCACCATTAGGATGCTCTTGCCGCTGCCCTGGGTGTGCCAGATGACGCCGCCCTCGCGCTTCTTGATGCGCTCCTGTGCGGCCTTAACACCCTCGTACTGATGAAGCCGGGGCACCTTCTTCTGGCCGGCGTCAAAGATGACGAAGTTGCGAATCAGGTCCAGAAGGCGGCTGGGCTCCAGCATCTCCAGAAGCGGGCCATCGAGCAGCGCCCCCTCCTGAACGGCCTGGCCCGCAGCGGGCGCATGCTTCCACTCCACGAAGAACTTTTCCGGAGTGCCGGTGGTGCCGTAGCGAACCCCCTGCGAATCACTGCCGGCCAGTAGCAGCTGCACCGTACTGAAGAAGTCCTGATTGAAGATGGCTTCCTGATTGGTGATGAGCTGGCGGATGCCATTGGCAATGTCCACCGAGCTTCGCTTCAGCTCGATGACCACCATGGCGATGCCGTTGATATAGACCACCAGATCGGGGCGTCGCTCGTGCCCGCCCTTGAGGGTGACCTCCTCGGCCAACCCGAACTGGTTGTTGGCCGGCGTCTCCCAATCGATCAGGTGCACCGTCTCGTGCGGCGCTCCGGGAGCGACCTGAACCGGTACGCCGTAGCGCAGCAACTGGTACGTACGGAGATTGGCCTGGTAGAGCGTGATGCCCGTGACGTCCGCTGCGGCCATGAGCTTCTGCAGGGCTTGGCTGATCTGTGCCTCGGTGTATCCCCGCAGCAACAGGTTGGCACGAAGCGTCTCGACCTCGATGCCGCGATTCCCCTCTCGCTTGCTCCAATCACCAAGGAACGCATAACCCAAGCCTTCGGCGTCCGCTTTCGCCGTGAGGCGCTGAATCACTCGGTTCTGCGTGATACGTTCAGGGCGGAGCTTCTGGTTCATGGCCTTGACCCATGGGTGGCTGCCGCCGGGATGAGGCTGAAACTCACCTGATAGCGATAGAAATCAATGTTGCTGGCCGCACGAAGAGCGCGACGGATTCGCAGATCGTCATCCAAGGCGATGATGACGCCGCGAACGGCCTGATGGTCTTCAGCCAGCTCGTCCATGACATAGCCCATGTAGCGCTGGATCTGGCCCACCACCGCGTCGCTGGCGCGGCCCCTCTTCAGCTCGACCACCAATAATTCCAAGCCATCTTTGCTAACGGCGAGGATGTCGATAGGGCCTGTATCCGTCTGAAACTGTTGCCCGACGCGCTCACCATCCACCGTGTAGATCTCGTACTTGCGGCCCAACTCGGTCTGCGCCCAGTTGCTGACGAGGAAATCCTCAAGATGCTTCTCGAGGGCGAAGACCGCGGCATCTTCCACTGTTGGGTCTGAGGCAATCAGCGCAGGATTGGCCTGACCGCCGATGAGCGCCTTCAACTCCGCCTCGTACTGCGAAATGTCACAGCACGTTCCGGTGGAATTGGTTGATCGCCGCAGCGCGTCGCTCATGGCCGAGCGATCAAAGGTATTCGGATACCACGCCACGGGGCGCCGGTGCGGCAAGATGGCGCCGGGCTTGTAGTAGTAGCCTCCAGTGATTTCGCCCACGTGGTAGCGCCCGCTGCCGTCCGGTGTAATGACAACATCGCCCTGCTTCAGGCCCTTGGCCACCGTCCAGACAAAGCCGCAGGCCAAGCCGGCCGCGATCTTGGTCTTCCCGGGGTGGCCCGCGAGGTAGACGGGAATGAACCGAGCGTTGAACTCGCGCCAGTTGTCCGGAAGCTGGGCGCTCAGGTCCTCGTTGATCTCGTAATCCACGCCAATGAAGCCTTCCTGCACGCATTCCGCGGCATGCGCGCTCCCGGCACCGGCCATCACTCGGTTGTAGCGCGTCATACCAAACGGGTCCGTCCGGTGAGAAGTTCTTGCATCATTCCCTGCTTGAGCGCGCGAGCCTTATCGCGCCGGGCTTCAAGTGCTGTGATTTCGGCATCCATATCGGCCAGAACGCCAGCAATCGCTGATTGCTCCGAGAGGCTCGGCAATCTTATGGCTGCTTCGAGAAAAGCTCTTTTCGACAAGTTGTACCTGGTTGAACCTTGGGCAAGAGATTTCATGATTTCCCGGCCCTCAGTGCTTCGGATGTAGGCGGCCAGAAAAAGCCCATCGACTCCCGCATCGGAATTGGGCCGGAACCCAAAGCAGAAACTGTTCAAGAAGAGGTTTTTTTCTTCGGTCGCAACAATCGAGCAAAGTGCAACCTCTTCTGGCGTTTCTGATGAGCCATTCAAGAGCAGATCTCCGCGCTTTACCAGGTTTTGATTCTCTGATGGAGAAACTCGAACCGAGTCAAACATGCTGTGATCAACGACGATGTTGGTCATGACATTCATGAAGGTGACGTACTTCGCGCTGCCGGATCCGAAGTCGGCCTTGTTCTTCCCAGTGAGTCCGCCGTAGGTGGATCCAAGCTCTCCCAGCCGCTTCACCTCCCACTCCCCCTGAAACCCGGGCAGCCGGATCTGGCCGGTGAGGAGCTGGCGCATGGCAGCCTGCTTGATATCGCGCTTCTTGGCGATGAGGCGATCGAGCCCGTCCAGAAGCGCATCCACGTCGCTCAGGGCCTCGGCGATAGCGCGCTGTTCTGCGGGAGGTGGCACCGCCAGCGGTACGTCCATAAGCTTCTCGCGAGGCAGATGCGCGATGCTCGTCTGGGTCACATAGTTCGCGAGGAAACCTACGTCCGACCACTGCCGAAGAAAAGCTGCCATTACCCGTGGGTCAAACCCACGGAGTGGGCGCAGTCGATGCAGCGCTTTCTGGTAGTAGCACTCCTCAAGCGGCGATTCCCAAATCGCGCAGCGACCCACTTCGCCGCCTTCGCACACCAACAGATCTCCATGCTGAAGCCGATACTTTTCAATATCGGCGCGCGACATAGGAACGGTCGGCAGATCGGTGGTGTCTATGCGACCCCACTGAACGGCTCTGTTCCCGAGGTACGGCTTCGGAGCCCCCGCATTTCTATCTGCGTCAAGCATCTTCCCAAGCTTGACCTCGAACTCCTTTCCGACAGTAGAGACCGCCCACTGCTCTGGGATGAGACCAGCCTCTGTCTGCTTGAATCCGGCCCTCACGTCCATGACACGCCCATCTTCGCGAGATGCCCCTCGACACGCGCAGCCAGCGTCGCAACCTCGTCGGTGAGCTGCGGCAACGGCACGGTATAGCGCTGGGCCAGTTCTCGGATGCGGCCGGTCAGCGTCTGCGACACACGCTCCAGCTCGCACTGCACCTCGGCCGCGATGCGCGCCATCCACTTGTCGTCGATCACCAGCGCCTTGATCTCGGCCTCGGTCAGCGCGGGGTACTTGTCGAGAGCGCGCTTGTCGAGCTTCGCGTCCTGCTCCTTCACCGAGCGCTTGAGCACGGACTCCTGCTCGCACAGTTCCAGCCAACGGGTGAGTACGGCCGCTTCGGCCTTCGCATCCTCATCCTTCGAACTGACGCCCCGGATCTCCTTCAGCCGGGCATTGACCTCGGCCTTGGCAATTTTTTCCAGCGCCCCCAAGACGCCTTCCTCGCCGCCGTGCTCTTCTTCCAGCTCGGCGATGCTGGCAGTGACGGCTTCAAGCTCGGCCTGCGCGGCATCAAGGATCGCCTGGTCGGCGGCGAAGTAGCGCGCCACGATCAAGGGCTTCGGCACTAGCTCGCAGAGCCAGCCCTTGTCCTTGGTCTTGCCCTGCTTGTTCGTCTCGAGGATGCGTGTGGGGTTTGCCACCCAGCCGTCGGCGGCAATCAGGTAAGCGTCGTCCTGCATGGTCTCCGCCCAGTAATCCATCAGGTGCTGATAGACGTCGTAGGCATCGAGCAGCGGCGCATCGGCAAAGGCCGCCAGCAGACCCTCGGAGAGTTCCGCGATCAGCGTCTTGGGATGACCGCCCTGCCCGAAGGTGCTGAGCTGCATCGTGGCGGCGGCGCACCAAGCGGTGAAGCGCTGGGTAACGGCCTCATTGAAGGCGGCGAATTCGGCGTGATTCAGGATGGCCGGGCGCACCTCGGCCAAAGGCAGTCGTAGCTGCACATAGCCGGGGCGCAGGGTCTCGAACAAGGCGTTACGAACACCGGGAAGGACGTTCCAGTACTCGGCCAAGGCGTCGAGGTCACGCTGCGGGACGCCGCCGCGCAGGTGGCCTTCGATGTCGTGAAGGTCTTCCGGCTCGCTGCTGTCGATGTAGCGCGGCAGGTTGAGGTTGTAGTCGTTCTTCGGGTCGGCGATCTCGTCCAGCGGCACCATGCGGGCATAGCGCGGCACGTCCACCTGCCGGGCAAACGTGTCGACGATGCGATGGATGTCTTGCTCGCGCAGGCGGTTCTTGTTGCCGTCCTTGATGAAGCCCTTGCTGGCATCAAGCATGAACACGCCCTTGCGGGCCGGGGCATTCTCCTTGTCGAGCACGAGGATGCAGGCGGGAATGCCGGTGCCGTAGAACAGGTTAGCCGGCAGGCCGATGATGCCCTTGAGGATGCCGCTGGCGACGAGTTGCTTTCGGATAGCGGCCTCGGCGTTGCCGCGGAAGAGCACGCCGTGCGGCAGGATGCAGGCGCCTTTGCCGGTGGTCTTCAGGCTGCGGATGATGTGAAGCAGGAAGGCATAGTCGCCCTGCTTGGCCGGCGGGGTGCCCCACGCGAAGCGCTGGTACGGGTCCTGCTCCGGCGTGAGGCCCACGCTCCAGGTCTTGACCGAGAACGGTGGGTTGGCGACAACGTAGTCGTAGGTTTTCAGCTGCTCGCCGTCCTTGAACTTCGGCGAGGCCAGCGTGTTGCCCTGCTGGATGTTCGCCGTGGGGAAGTCGTGCAGGATCATGTTCATGCGGGCGAGACCGGCCGTGGTCACGTCCATTTCCTGCCCCTCCAGCGTGATGTGCTTTCCCGCCTGCGCGGCCACCTTCAGCAGCAGCGAGCCCGAGCCGCAGGTGGGGTCGTAGGCGGTGGTCGAAGCCTTGGTGTTGTCGGGGCCGATCCCGATCACCTGGGCCATGACCCGGCTGACTTCCGAGGGCGTATAGAACTGGCCCTTGCTCTTGCCACTTTCGGTGGCGAAGTGGCGCATCAGGTATTCGTAGGCGTCGCCGAGGATGTCGTCGTGCTCGGCGCGGTTCTGCGAGAAGTCGAGCTCGGGCTTCTGGAAGATGCTGATGAGATTGGTCAGGCGATCGACCATCTCCTTGCCCTGGCCCAGCTTGTTCGGGTCGTTGAAGTCCGGGAAGTCGCTGCGCGCCAACTTCTGATTCTTGTCGATCAGCGGCTGGATGATCTGCGTGTTGATCTTGTCGCCGATGTCCGCCCGTCCCTTCAGCGCCACCATGTCCTTGAAGCTCGCCCCCGGCGGAATCTCGACGGCTGGCTTGAGCTCATCGGAGTCGGCGTATTTGTCGCTGACGTATTTGATGAACAGCATGAACAGGACGTAGTCCTTGTACTGGCTGGCATCCATGCCGCCGCGGAGTTCGTCGCAGCTGGCCCAGAGCGAGGCGTAAAGGTCGGACTTCTTGATCGGCATGGTGGACGGGTTTTCCTGTTGATGCGTGTTGGAGCAGACGGGGATACAAACGTCAGGCAAGGCGAAGCAGCCATCCGGCGGATCGCTGCGGGAATCTTTTTTGGGTGGTCGGTGTCGCGGAAATCACGTCCTGTGCTCCGTATGGATGCCCACGCTAGGGCGTGCGGGTCTCAGCGCTGGAGACGGCCACCGAGGCCTCGGGAACGTACTCCACCACTTCTTCGATCCTGCAACCAAAGTAGGCGCACAGGCGATCGAGGTTCTCGGTTCGCACGCTGACCCCGTGCTGATTAAGCATTCGGGAGAGCGTGTTCCGGGTGATGCCCGTCGACTCAGCAACCTCCTGGATGGTGACGCGTCGGCGCTCGCGGAATTCCTTGTCGGCGATCCGTTCTTTGAGCTTGTAGCGGAGCATCGGGCGGCCTTGGCTGTCGCGGTTTTGGGCATTTCGCACAAAAAATTTGACAAGCGCAAACCTTGTGGTACAAATGCACACGAATGCACTAAAAGTTGTGCATTCGCCCCGCAAAGCCAACAAGGAGTGCGCCATGAGTGCGACGTACCTGACCACCGAACAGCTGTCCGAACGCATCCACTACGACCCGCGGACCATCCGCGCCCGGCTGAAAGACGCCGTCCTGCTGGAGGGGGTGCACTACATCCGCCCCTTCGGCGGCCGGAAGCTGCTCTTCATCTGGGAGACGATCGAGCGGGACATCGGCAAGGCTTCGAGCCTGCCGCTGATGGGCATCCCCATGGCCAATGGCGGGGTGGCCCATGCCTGACGTCAACATCCGTGCCCGGCCGGATACCGGTCAGCTGTTCTTCGACTTCCGCTACCGCGGCATCCGCTGCCGCGAGCAGACGGCGCTGGCCGACACCCCCGAGAACCGCAAGCGGGTCGAGGCCCTGGCCAAGCGCATCCAGAAGGACATGGCGAACGGGACGTTCGACTACGCCATCTACTTCCCGAACAGCCCGCGGGTGGACCAGTTCGCTTCGAAGGAAAGCGACGAGGCCGCGCCCGAGCCGACGCCGTCGGCCCCGCTGGCCCAGGCCATCGCCGTGGCGGTCGCGCCGGAGCGGCAGACGCCGACCTTCAGCGACTTCGCCGAGCTGTGGCACCTCGAGATGTCGCCGACGTGGAAGAGGAGCCACCGGCGCTGCGTGCGCGAGACCTTGGACAAGAACCTGCTGCCCGCCTTCGGCGATCGGCCGGTGCACACCATCACCAAGGCCGACGTCCTGGGCTTCCGTGCCGCGTTGGCCAAGCTGCCCGGCCGCAAGGCCGCCACGCTCGGCTCGGCGCGCATCAACAAGGTGATGTGCTTCCTTCGGCAGATCTTGAACGAGGCGGCCGACCGCTTTGAATTCACCCCGGCTTTCCGGAGCGTGAAGCCGCTCAAGGTGAAGCGCACCGACGTGCAGCCTTTCACGATGGAGGAGGTGCGGAAGATCCTCGAGGCCGTCCGGCCCGACTACCGCGACTACCTGCAGGTGCGCTTCTTTACCGGAATGCGCACCGGGGAGATCAACGGCCTCAAGTGGAAGAACATTGATCTGGAGCGCCGCCTGATCCTCGTCCGAGAGTCCTTGGTGAACGGCGAGGAGGAGGACGGGGTCAAGACGGACACCTCGGTGCGCGACATCGAGATGCTGCCCATGGTGTGGGAGGCCATCCAGAACCGGCTGAAGGTGAAGCGCGCCGACTGCCCCTGGGTGTTCAGCACCTCGGAGGGCAACCCGATCGATGCGCACAACTTCTGCAATCGCCTCTGGTATCCGCTGCTGCGCTACCTCGAGCTGGAGAAGCGGCGCCCGTACCAGACGCGCCACACGGCCGCGACCCTGATGCTGGCCGCCGGCGAGAACCCGGAGTGGATCGCCAAGGTGATGGGCCACGCCAGCGTGGAGATGCTGTTCAAGGTCTACAGCCGCTTCGTGCCGAACCTGACCCGCCGCGATGGCCAAGCCTTTGCTGGGCTGGTGCACAGCCGGATGGGCAACACCGGCGAATCGCCCGATACCGCCGCCGCGCTGTCCGCGCTGAAGGCCCTGAGCCCCGAACAGCTCGCCGCCCTGATGGCGCAGATGTCGCCCCCGGCGGCCCCGCCCTCCCCCTGATCTGGAGCCCCCCATGCTGGATACGACCCTGAAAGCGCCGCAGACGATGCGCTACCCCGCCATCCTCGAACGCCTGGCCGAACCCGATCCCGAAGGGGCCTGCCTGTGTCGGGTGCACCACCGCAACGGCACGCTGGAAGGCTGGACCTGGCTTTCCACCTTGGGCACCCCCGGACCGATGACGGGCGAGGTGACCACGATGGAGATCCAGTGCGCGGACACCGAGTTCCTCGTGCTGGGCTTCGAGCCCCTGCCCGAATTGCCCCTCGCCGAAGCCCTCGACGAGCAGCGTTGCCCGATCCACGGCTTGGTGCCGCAGGTCAGTGACCTGATCGAGAGCCTGCGCAGTGCCGCGCTGTACCGCTTTGTCCGCGAGGCGCTACTCCACCCGGACGCCCTGCTGCACTTCTGGATCAGCCCGGCGTCGCGTCGCGACCACCACGCCTACCCCGGCGGACTCGCCGAGCATTCGCTCGAGGTCGCGACCATGGTGGCCAGCGCCAGCGGCCTGCCGAAGGACGACCGCGAGATCGGGATCGTGTTCGCGCTGCTACACGACTACGGGAAGCTCTGGTGCTACGGCCCCGACGCCCCGCGCCGGAACAGCCAAGCCCACGAGCAGATCGGCTACGAGGCGCTGTCGCCGGCCCTGGAGCGGCTGATCGAAGCCGAACCGGACGCCGGGGCGAGGCTCGCCGAACTGCTGGGCGGCCCGAAGGCGCCGAGGGAAAGCGCCTACCCTCTCGCCATCGGGACCATCGTGCGCGCCTTCGACCAGATGAGCTGCGAGAAGACGCGACGGCCGAAACTTTCGCCCCCAACTTCGCCGTGGCCGGCCTCGCTGGACGGTGGGTGAGCCCCACCACCCACGAGGACACGCCGATGCCACCACGCCCACTGCTTTCCCTGCTTAACCGACTGATCGCTGTCGTCCGTATCGATAGGCCCTGGCACCCCGGCTTGATCCGGGGCGGCGAAGGGCGGCTGCCGAAGCGGATCAAGCGCCCTCGAAACCCGGTAAGTCCGCCTGACGCGCCGCAGCGGATCGCCGCGTCGCGTGCGGTGCGACGGCTCTTCAAGACCCTGCACATCCCGCAGATGACGTCCGCCCCCGAGCCCACATGAAAGGAGACTCCGAATGACCATCCCCCTCGAACGCAGTCGCGCCGTCCTCTGGGCCGGCAGCCTGCTGATCGCGCTCAATGGCGACCGCCGCGTCCCGATGCCGTATCGGCAGATGGCCACGGCGATTGCCCGACACTTCCCGACCGTCGAGGACGTGGCCCATGCCGCCACACTGTCCTTGCTGCGCGATGCCGGAGGGATGTTCGAACACCCGCGCGACTGCGGGAACTGGCAGGACACCTGCCCAGGATCGTCGCTGACGCACCACACGCGACTGAACTGGCCCTCCGAGGACCGCG
>Ga0209278_1001801_pt1 | contig 12584 bp, 8 predicted proteins | sample JI81BgreenDNA_FD_187504 | JGI IMG/M metagenome (GOLD analysis project Ga0209278, IMG submission 187504) | Wastewater effluent complex algal communities from Wisconsin, to seasonally profile nutrient transformation and Carbon sequestration -... | ecosystem: Engineered > WWTP > Effluent > Algae... | reverse complement strand
GCCACGGCGCTGCTGGCGCTGGCGGCGCAAGCCACCAACTACAGCCTCTGGATCAACGGCCGCGGCGGCGGCGGCACACCCGGCAACCACGCCGACTGGCGCGCCTGGGGCCCGGCCACGGTGAACGCGGGTGTCAACAAGAAGGCCGTCAACTGGGACGGCTACAACCGCATCAGCACCACCAACGGCGGCATCCGAGACGCGCTGGACTGCTACTGCACCGGCCCCAACTGGTGCTACGTCGCGGCCTACTCCGCGGGCAACCTGCAGATCGGCTACGCGCTCAGCCTCTACGGCACCAGCCAGCGCTTCAAGAAAAACGCCAGCCCCAACGCCAGCGGCCAGTGCGGCAACACCGATGGCAGCACGCAGACCGGCTGGAACATCAAGTGGGTGAACGTGGCCGGCGGCGCCGGCGGCGGCAGCGAGCTGGCCGATGCCGGCGACTGGGCGATCAGCGAGCCGCTGGTGAGCGACCTCAAGACCAGCAGCGCCCGCGCCCTCTACAACCACAACAGCACCACCGGCAAGTGGTTCTACATGTTCGCGGGCGCCAAGGGCACGCTGTACAGCTTCGTGCTGCCGGGGCAGGACGACGAGGTGGTGGCCTACCACTCGTCGGGCGGCGTTTCGGGCAGCAGCGGCGCCAGCTTCTGCAACCCGGCCGACTGGCTGTGCAACGACCTCACGCTGGGCACGGCCGCCAATCAGGGCGGGCGCGCCAAGTGGAGCTGGCACACGGTGCAGTTCCGTGACGACCGCGAGGCGCTCGACCATTACGCGCGGGGCAACTGGGCCGGCATCGTGGGCCGCGTGCGCGCCGACATGGAGGCCAACGCGCGGTGAGCCGCGGCCGCATCGCCGCGGCGGCGGCCGTGGTGGTGGGGCTGGTGGCGGCGCTGTCGGCCTGGCTGGCGCCGCCGGCCGCGGAACCCGCCGATGCGGCGGCAGCCGCCACCCTCGAGGGGCCCAAGCTGATGGCATGGCCACCCCCGCCGGGCACGGCGAGGGCGGCCACCGCCACGGCAGCCGCGGCCAGCGGGCCCGGCGCGCCGCTGTCGCCGTTGGGCGAGGCCGAGCGCCGCGCCCAGCGTGCCCTGTGGGAGGGCCGCCTCGAGCGCGCCCGCGCCACGCTGGACGGCTACCGCGCGGCCTCGCAGTACCCGCACGAGAGCCGGCCCATCGCCGAGCACCCCGACCAGCAGCGCCCCTTCGACCCCATCGCCGAGGAGCGCAGCCTGCGCATGCCCGGCGGCACGGCCACGCAGGGCGTGAAGCTGCTCACCACACAGGAACGGGTGTTCGCCAGCGGCGCCGAGAGCAGCCTCGTCACCCTGGCCCTGCAGGACCTGCAGGGCCGGCCACTGCCGCTGCGCGTGGCGCGCGCCGTGATCCGCGAGGTGACGCCCCCCGGCGCCACCGCCAGCACCGCCGAGTTCACGCCCGACCTCAACGACGCCGGCCGCGCCGGTGATGCCCGCGCCGGCGACGGCGTGCTCAGCGTGCGCATGCACCCGGCGGCGCAGGGCTTCGGCGGCTTCGCCGGCACGGTGCGGCTGGAACTGCAGCTGGAGTTCCGCGGCCAGCCCGGCTTCCTGTACTTCGACCTCGTCTACAGCCCCGAGGTGGCCGCCGTGTGGCTGCCCGGGGTGCAGGAAGAGGCCTCGCCGGCCGGCATCGACTTCATCGTCAAGGCGCAGGTGCGCCTGCCCGGCCGCTACGTGGTGAGCGCCCGCATCGACGACGCCCAGGGCGAGCCCGTGGCCCTGGCCCTGTTCAACGGCGAGGTCGGCGCGGGCGAGCAGGGGTTCCGCCTGCCCGTGTTCGGCAAGCTGCTGCGCGACACGGCACCCGCCATGCCGCTGCGCGTGCGCGACATCGAGGCCTTCCTGCTCAAGCCCGACACCTTCCCCGACCGCGTGATGCTGCCGCGCCGCGCCGGCGTGCAGCACACCAGCCGCGTGCACGACATCGCCGGCTTCTCGGCCGAGGAGTGGACGAGCGAGGAGAAGACACGCTACCTCACCGAGCTCGGCAAGGACGTCAGCGAGGCCGAGCGCCAGCTGCAGCGCCTGGGCCCCTGAACCCCCACCGGCGGGCCCACGACGGCCAAACCCGCAGGCCTCTCAGGGTCTGTGCGGATACCCAGCCCGGCGCCGCGCGTGAAAACTTGAAAGCGCTTTCAGTTAGCGCTTTCACAGAACACCACACCCACCGACAGCCAGCGCTGCCCACGCCCGCCCGGCCCTGCCGGGGAGGGGTGTTGCCGCGCCGAGGAGACAACCCGTGCACGCCATTCCGCCGGTCCGCGCCTTCCGCCCCCGCACCCGCCCGACGGCCGTCGCCGCCGCGGCCGCCCTGCTGATCGCCGGCCCCGGCCTCGCGCTGGCGCAGTCCGTCCCGGCACCGGCCGCCGCCGCCAGCGCGCCCGCCGCGGCCGAGCCGCTGCGCGTGCAGGTCACGGGCATCCGCCAGGCCCTGGAGACCTCGCTCACCCTCAAGCGCGACTCGCGCGGCGTCGTCGACGGCATCGTCGCCGAGGACATGGGCAAGTTCCCCGACACCAACCTCGCCGAGGCCATGCAGCGCATCAGCGGCGTCTCGATCGACCGCTCGCTGGGCGAGGGCTCGCGCGTCACCATCCGCGGCGTCGGCCCCGACTTCAACCTCGTGCTGCTCAACGGCCGCCAGATGCCCGTGGCCGGCATCGAGGCGACCGCAGCGTCGAACTCGCGCTCCTTCGACTTCGCCAACCTGGCGGCCGAGTCGATCGCGGCGCTGGAGGTCTACAAGACCGGCCGCGCCGGCACGCCCGTGGGCGGCCTGGGCGGCACCATCAACGTCAAGACCGCGCGCCCCTTCGACCACAAGGGCCCCGCCCTGACGCTGGGCGTCAAGGGCGTGGTCGACACCTCCAACTCGCGCCTGCCCGACCAGCTCAAGGGCGACAACGTGACGCCCGAGATCTCGGGCCTGTACAGCACCACCTTCGCCGACGGCACCATGGGCGTGGCCATCTCGGCCAGCCACCAGGTGCGCCACCTGGGCTACAACGACGCCTCGGTGCCCGGCGGCTGGCGCGCCTTCCGCGGCGACGAGGTCAACTGGGGCACGATCCCGCTGCCCGGCGCGCCCGGCTCCGAGAACATCACCAACCGCCCCGAGGCCAGCGACGTCTACTCGGTGCCGCAGAACCTGCTGTACAGCCTCAACGGCATCCAGCGCGAGCGCACCAACGGCCAGCTGACCTTCCAGTACCGCCCGCGCAGCGACCTCACGGCCACGCTGGACTACACCTACTCCGAGAACAAGCTGGCCACGCGCCGCAACGAGCTCTCGGCCTGGTTCAACTTCGGCCCCTCGGTGAGCGCCTGGACCGACGGCCCCGTGGCCGCGCCGCTGGTGTATTCCGAGGTCATCGCGCCGCCGGGGGCCGACGTGGCCATGGGCGGCTCGCGCTACGCCACGCGCAGCAAGAACGACTCGCTGGGCATCAACCTCGCCTGGAAGCCCACCAAGGCCTTCAGCCTGGAGCTCGACGCGCACAGCAGCAAGTCCACCTCGGGTGCCGACAGCCCCTACGGCAGCAACGCCATCATCGGCACGGCGCAGTTCAACCGCCTCACGACCACGGCCGACTTCCGCCAGCCCTTCCCGGTGCTCAGCATCCAGGGCACGCCGCTCGATGCGTCGCTCATGCAGGTCACGGGTTCCTCCTTCCGCAACAGCTACATGGAGCAGGAGATCGACCAGGTGCAGCTGCACGGCAAGCTGCAGCTCGAGAGCGGCGTGACGCTGAACTTCGGCGCCGCCACGAGCGACGTGGCCACGCGCACGGCCTACGGCTTCGTGCAGCAGGACACCTGGGGCGGCGCCACCAACCCCGACGACTACCCCGACAGCCTGTGGCAGCCCACCGGCCTGAGCCAGTACTTCAAGGCCATCCCTGGCAGCACCAACGGCGCGCTCTACAACCAGTTCTTCCTCTGGGACTTCGACGCCGTGCGCGACATCGCCGCGCGCGTGGGCAACCCGGCCAACTACACCGCGCCGGCCGCGTTCTCGGTGGACCGCCGCACGCGCGAGCAGTCGCAGAGCGTGTACGTGCAGGCCGAGACCTTCTGGGACGTGGGCAACATCCCCATGGGCCTGGCCGCGGGCGTGCGCTACGAAAGCACCAAGGTCACCTCCAGCGCCCTGGTGCCGGCCGCCACGGGCGTGGACTGGGTGGGCAACAACGAATACGCCGTGCGCTTCGGCGCGCCCACCTTCACCACGCTGGTGGGCAAGTACGACCACGTGCTGCCCAGCATCGACTTCGACGCCGAGCTGCGCAGCAACCTGAAGTTCCGCGCCAGCTACGGCGAGAGCATCGGCCGGCCCTCGTGGGAGGCCATCCAGGGCGGCCAGACGCTCGACCAGCTGGCGCGCTTCGACGGCGGCACGGGCTCGCAGGGCAACCCGGCGCTCAAGCCGCTCAAGAGCAAGAACGTCGACCTCTCGCTCGAGTTCTATTACGCCAAGGGCAGCTACGCGGCGCTGGGCTTCTTCGAGAAGCGCATCGCCAACTACGTGGGCAACGAGATCGTGCGCGAGTCGCCGTTTGGCCTGCGCACGCCGGCCGAAGGCGTTTGGTACAACGAGGCGATCACCGCGGGTGGCTGCACGGCCGGCGACAGCGCCTGCATCCGCACCTACATCTTTGACACCTACGACGGGACCTTCGGTGTCGACCGCGCCGCCGGCATCATCCCCGGCCAGCCCGGTGACCCGGTGATGAGCTTCCGCATCTCGCGCCCGGCCAACAAGGACAAGGCCAGCCTGCGTGGCATCGAACTGAACCTGCAGCACCTGTTCACGGGCACGGGCTTCGGCGCGAGCTTCAACTACACGCACGTCACCTCCAACCTCAAGTACAACAACGCCGGCTTCGGCCAGCAGTTCGCGCTCGTGGGCCTGAGCGACACCGCCAACGTGGTGGCCTTCTACGAGGCCGCCAACTGGCAGGTGCGCGTGGCCTACAACTGGCGCGACGGCTTCCTGGCCAGCGTGTTCGACGGCGCCGGCCCCAACCCGGTGTACTTCGAGCCCTACAAGCAGGTGGACGTGAGCGCGAGCTACGACATCAACAAGCAGCTCACGGTGTCGATCGAAGGCATCAACCTCAACGACGCCTACCAGCGCGCCTACGGCCGCAACGAGCGCCAGCTCGTGGGCGTGAGCCAGACCGGCCCGCGCTACATGATCGGCGCCCGCTACAAGTTCTGACCCCGCCCTGGCCGCCGCAAGGGGCGGCGGGTGTGCCGCGGCGCCGTATGCTCACGGCGCCGCTGTTCCATGCCCGCCGCAGCCACCACCATGCACCCGCCGCAACACGTTCTGCTGAGCAGCGTCGAGCACCACGACCTGCGCATCGTCACCACCCGCGGCGCGCTGTGGGGTGACGCGGTGATGGCCGCGCCCACCTTCGCGGCCGAGTTCCGCCAGGTGCAGGCGCACTACCCCATCGTGTTCCAGAAGACGGCGGACGGCTTCCAGCCGCTGGCGCTGTTCGGCTTCCAGCCGGGGCAGAACCTGTTCCTGGTGGACGAGGGCGCGGGCGACCGCTGGGACGCCGGCTACCTGCCCATGGCCATGGAGCGCGAGCCCTTCCTCGTGGGCTTCGACCGCGGCGAGCCGGTGATCCACCTCGACGCCGCCAGCCCGCGCGTGAGCCGCGAGCACGGCGAGCCGCTGTTCCTGCCGCACGGCGGCAGCAGCGACTACCTCGAGCGCATCAGCGGCCTGCTGGGCGCGCTGCACCAGGGCCTGCAGGCCACGCCGGCCTTCGTGGCCGCGCTGCAGGCGCACCAGTTGCTCGAGCCCTTTGCGATGGACCTCGAGCTGGCCGACGGCTCGCTGCACCGCTGGTCGGGCTACTACACGGTGCACGAGGAACGCCTGGCCGCGCTGCGCGGCGACGCCGTGGCGGCGCTGCACGAGCAGGGCCACCTGTTCGCGGCGCACCTGCAGCTGGCCTCGCTGGTGCACCTGCACGACCTGGCCGAACGGGCCAGCCGCCGCGCCGCGGCCGGCGGCTGATGCAGGCCCTGCCCGCCAGCGCCGCGCCCGCGCTGGGCGCGCTGCGGCCCGAGCACCTGCAGGGCGGCCAGCCGCTGCTGCTGCGCGACCTGGTGCGTGAGTGGCCGGCCGTGCAGGCCGCCCTCGCCGGCCCGGCCGCCATCCTCGACCACCTGGCGCCGCTGGACGTGGGCGCGAGCGTGGGCGCGTGGCGCGCGCCGGCGGCCATCGGGGGGCGCTTTGGCTACAGCGACGACTTCACGGGCTTCAACTTCACGCGCGAGCTGCTGCCCTTTGCCGATGTGCTGCAGCGCCTGCGCGCGCTGATGGCCGAGCCCGAGCCCGAGGCGCTGTACGTGGGCTCCACCACGCTCGACACCACGGCACCGGCCTTCCGCGCCGCCAACGACCTGCCCGCGCCGCTGCTGCAGACGCTGCAGCCGCTGGCCAGCCTGTGGCTGGGCAACCGGGGCCAAGTGGCCATCCACCACGACCTGCCCGACAACCTGGCCTGTGTGGTGGCCGGGCGGCGGCGCTTCGTGCTGTTCCCGCCCGATGCCGTGGGCGACCTGTACATCGGCCCGCTGGAGCACACGCTGGCCGGCCAGCCCACCAGCCTGGTGGACCCGCGGCAGCCGGACTTCGACCGCTTTCCGCGTTATGCACGCGCGCTGGAACGTGGCTTCGAGGTGGAGCTGGGCCCGGGCGATGCGCTCTTCATCCCCAGCCTGTGGTGGCATGGCGTGCAGTCGCTCGAACCCGTGAACCTGCTCGTCAACTACTGGTGGCGCGGCGTGCCCGAGCACATGGATTCACCCATGGGCGCGCTGCTGCACACGATGCTCACCGTGCGCGAGCTGCCCGCGCACCAGCGCGCGGCCTGGCGCGCGCTGTTCGAGCACTACGTCTTCGAGGCCGGCGAGCACACCGCCGCCCACCTGCCCGAGCCCGCGCGCCAGGTGCTGGGCCCGCTCACGCCCGCCGCCGCGCGTGGGCTGCGCGCGCGCATCCTGCGCCGGCTGAACCGCTGAACCCCTGCCCGTGGAGAGCCTGTCCATGAACGCTGCCCAAGCCCCGAACACCCCAGCCCACGTCAAGCGCGTCGTCATCGCCGGCGGCGGCACCGCCGGCTGGATGGCCGCGGCCTGCCTGTCGCACACGCTGGGGCCGCTGCTCGAGATCACGCTCGTGGAGTCCGACGAGATCGGCACCGTGGGCGTGGGCGAGGCCACCATCCCCACGCTGTTCACCTTCCACAACCTGCTCGAGATCGACGAGCGCGAGTTCATGGCGGCCACGGGCGCCACCTTCAAGCTGGGCATCCGCTTCGAGAACTGGCTGCGCCAAGGCGACGCCTACATCCACAGCTTCGGCCTCACGGGCAAGGACCACTGGACGGCCGGCTTCCAGCACTTCTGGCTCGAGGGCCGACAGCGCGGCCTGGCACGCGAGTACGGCGCCTACTGCCTGGAGCTGCGCGCGGCGGAAGAAAACCGCTTCGCCCACCTGCCACGCGGCGGCATGAACTACGCGTTCCACCTCGATGCCACGCGCTACGGCCAGTACCTGCGCCGCCGCGCCGAGGCGCGCGGCGTGCAGCGCGTGGAAGGCCGCATTGGCGAGGTGCAGCTCGACCCCGCCGGCGGCGACATCGCCGCGCTGCAGATGGCCGACGGCCGCCGCATCGAGGGCGACCTGTTCATCGACTGCACGGGCTTCCGCGCCCTGCTCATCGGCGAGGCCCTGGGCGTGCCCTACGAAGACTGGCGCCACTGGCTGCCCTGCGACCGCGCCCTGGCCGTGCCCACGCCGTCCACCGGCCCGGCCGTGCCCTACACCCGCGCCATCGCACACGAGGCCGGCTGGCGCTGGCGCATTCCGCTGCAGCACCGCGTGGGCAACGGCGTGGTGTATTCCAGCCGCCACATCAGCGACGAACGCGCGCGCGAGATCCTGCTCGGCGCCGTCGATGGCCAACCGCTGGCCGAGCCTAGGCCGCTGCGCTTCGTGCCCGGGCAGCGGCACGAGGTGTGGCGCCGCAACTGCGTGGCCATCGGCCTGTCGAGCGGCTTCATCGAGCCGCTGGAAAGCACCAGCATCCACCTCATCCAGCGCGGGCTGATCCGGCTGATGCAGATGTTCCCGTCGCAGGGCATCGCGCCGGCCGACGTGGCCGAATACAACCGCCAGGCGCAGGCCGAGATCGAACACATCCGCGACTTCATCATCCTGCACTACCACCTGACCGAGCGCGACGACAGCCCGTTCTGGAACCACTGCCGCACCATGGCGCTGCCCGAGGGCCTGCAGCACCGCATCGCGCTGTTCCGCGAGTCGGCGCGGGTGTTCCGCGTGCCCAACGAGCTGTTTGCCGAGAACTCCTGGATCCAGGTGATGCTGGGCCAGGGCGTGCTGCCGCAGGGCCACCACCCCACGCCGCGGCTCATGAACGACGCCGAGCTCGAGGCCTTCCTCGAGCGCATCCGCAGCGAGGTGAGCCGCACGCTGGCGCGCCTGCCCGAGCACGAAGGCTACGTGCGCGGCTGGTGCGCCGAGGCCGCGCCGGCCTGAACGCCCAGCGGCACGCCCAAGCCCAGCCAGGCCCGGGCGTTATCCTGCCGGCATGACCCGCGTCTACAACTTCAGCGCCGGCCCTGCCGCCCTTCCCGAACCCGTGCTGCGCCAGGCGGCCGAGGAGATGCTCGACTGGCGCGGCAGCGGCATGGGTGTGATGGAGATGAGCCACCGCGGGCCGGAGTTCATGTCCATCCACGCCGAGGCGCAGGCGCTGCTGCGCAGCCTGATGGGCATTCCGGCGCACTACAAGACGCTGTTCATGCAGGGCGGCGCGCTGGCACAAAACGCCATCCTGCCGCTGAACCTGCTCAACGGCCGCCGAAGTGCCAAGTCCGGCGGCAAGGCCAGCGCCGACTACATCGACACCGGCATCTGGAGCCAGAAGTCCATCGCCGAGGCGCGCCGCTACGGCGCGGTGAACGTGGCCGCCAGCGCCGCCGACAACGGCTACACCCGCGTGCCCGAGCGCAGCACCTGGCGGCTGGATCCCGACGCCGACTACGTGCACCTCTGCAGCAACGAGACCATCGGCGGCCTCGAGCACGCCACCGAGCCCGATGTCGGCGACGTGCCGCTGGTGGCCGACATGTCCAGCAGCATCCTGAGCCGGCCGGTGGACGTGTCGCGCTACGGCTGCATCTACGGCGGCGCGCAGAAGAACATCGGCCCGGCGGGCCTGACCATCGTGATCGTCCGCGAAGACCTCATCGGCCAGGCGCAGCCGGCCACGCCCACGGCCTTCGACTACCGCGTGGTGGCCGACAACGACAGCATGTTCAACACGCCGCCGACCTGGGCCATCTACATCGCCGGGCTGGTGTTCCAGTGGATCGAGGCGCAGGGCGGCGTGGCCGCGATGGCCGAGCGCAACGCCGCCAAGGCCGCGCTGCTGTACGGCACGCTCGACGCCAGCGGCCTGTACACCGTGCCCGTGGCGCCCGGCCACCGCAGCCGCATGAACGTGGTGTTCCGCCTGCGCGACGAGCGGCTCGACGCCGCCTTCTTGAAGGGCGCGCAGGAACGCGGCCTGGCCCAGCTCAAGGGCCACCGTTCGGTGGGCGGCATGCGGGCCTCCATCTACAACGCCATGCCGCTGGAAGGCGTGCAGGCGCTGGTGGACTGGCTGCGCGAGTTCGAACGCACGCATGGCTGAGGCTGAGGCTCAGGCCGACGCCGGCGGCCCGCCGCGGCTGGCGTTTCCGGCACCGGGCCACGCGACGATCACGCTGGCGCGGCCGGCGCAGCTGAACCGCCTGCACCGCGAAGACCTGCGCGTGCTGCAGGCGCACTGCGCCACGCTGGCGGCCACACCCGGCCTGCGCGTGGTGGTGCTGCAGGCCGAGGGCCGCCTGTTCTGCGCCGGCTTCAACCTGGCCGAGCTCGGCAGCGGCGGCACGGCCGCGGCCGACGACCCGGCGCTCTTCGAGCGGGCGGTGGACGCCCTCGCGGCCCTGCCCGTGCCCACGCTCGCGCGGCTGCACGGCGGCGTCTACGGCGGCGCCACCGACCTGGCCCTGGCCTGCGACTTCCGCCTCGGCGAAACGGGCCTGCAGTTGCGCATGCCGGCCGCGCGCATCGGCCTGCACTACTACCCGAGCGGGCTGCGCCGGTATGTCTCGCGCCTGGGCCTGGCGGCGGCCAAGCGGCTGTTCCTGCTGGCCGAGACGGTGGACGCGGCTTACCTGCGCGACATCGGCTACCTCGACACCGTGGTGGCGCCCGAGGCGCTGGATGCCGAGCTCGCGCGCTGGGTGGCGGCGCTGATGGACGGCGCGCCGCTGGCGCTGGCGGGCATGAAGCGCTCGCTCGACGAGATCGCAGCCGGCACCGCCGACGCGGCCGAGCTCGCCGCACGTGTGCAGGTCTGCGCCGACAGCGCCGACCTGCGCGAAGGCCTGGCCGCGTTGGCCGCCCGGCGGCCGCCGCGCTTCGAGGGGCGCTGAGCCGCCGCGCTCAGCAGGCCAGCGCCAGCGCCTGCAGCGGCCGCCCGCTGGCCGCGTCGGTGACGACGAAGGCCACGCGCCGCGGGTGCTCGGGCACGCCGCGCGACACGGCCAGCGACGCCGTGCCGCCATCGGTGGCCAACCAGGCGGCCACCGGTTCGTAAAGGCGCACCACGTGGTCGTGGCGCAGCGTCTCGCCGCCGTTTTCGCCGGCCGTCACGCGGCTGGTGTGGCGGTCTTCGAGCACCACCCAATAGCCGGCCAGCCGGGGCACCGCGCCGGCCGCGGCCGAGACGGTGGCGAACACGCGGTCGCCGCGGCGCTCCAGGGCCAGCGCCGGTGGCGGCGCAGCAGCCGCACGCGTGGCCGGCCACTGCGGCCAGCCGCGCCAGTCTGCGCCGTCCACCACCACCTGGGGCGTGTAGACCTGGCGCGTGCCGGCGCGTTGCGCCAGCTGGGCCTGGCGCTCGTTGTGCGCCGGGGTGGCAAAGCGGTCCTTCCAGCCCAGGCGGTCCCAGTAGGACACGTGGAAGGCCAGGGGCAGCACGTCGCCGCGCCCGCGCAGGCTCGACAACCAGCGGTCGGCCGGCGGGCAGGAGCTGCAGCCCTCGCTGGTGTACAGCTCCACCACCCGTGGCGGCGGGCCGGCATGGCGCGCGCTGCAGCTGGCATCGGCACTGCCCTGGGCCTGGGCCTGCACGGCCGCGCAGAGGGTGGCAAGGGCCAGGGCAAGGCGTGGCATGGCGTGTGGCACGGAGCGCTCCGACAGTGGTGGGGGTGGGGCCCCCGTGCAGTCGCTCCAGCGCGCCACCCGGTTTCAGCCCGCGGCCGCATCGCGCGGCCGCGGGGCCGGCTTCAGAGGCGCTCGAACACCGCCGCGATGCCCTGGCCGCCGCCGATGCACATCGTCACCAGCGCGTAGCGCTTCTGCGCGCGGTGCAGCTCGTGGATGGCCTTCACCGCCAGGAAGGCACCGCTGCAGCCGATGGGGTGGCCCAGCGCGATGGCGCCGCCGTTGGGGTTGACCTTGGCCATGTCGAACTCCAGCCCGCGCGCCACGGCCAGGGCCTGGGCGGCGAAGGCCTCGTTGCTCTCGATGACGTCGATCTGGTCGAGCGTGAGGCCGCCCTTCTTGAGCGCCAGCTTGGTGGCCGGGATGGGGCCTTCGCCCATGATCTCGTTGGGCACGCCGGCCACCGCGTAGCTCACCAGCCGCGCCAGCGGCCTGGCCCCTGCGCCGGCCGCGGCCCGGGCATCACCCAGCACCAGGAAGGCCGCGCCGTCGTTGATGCCGCTGGCGTTGCCGGCGGTCACGCTGCCGTCCTTCTTGAAGGCGGGCTTCATCTTCGCCAGGGTCTCCATCGTGGTGGAGGCCTTCACGTGCTCGTCGGTGTCGAACACCACCTCGCCTTTCTTCGTCTGCTTCACGATGGGCACGATCTGGCCCTTGAAGCGGCCCTCGGCGATGGCCGCGGCGGCCTTGCGGTGCGACTCCACCGCGAAGGCGTCCTGTTCCTCGCGCGTGAGGCCCCACTTGGTGACCAGGTTCTCGGCCGTGATGCCCATGTGGCCGACGCCGAAGGGGTCGGTCAGCGTGGCCACCATGGTGTCGATCATCTGCACGTGGCCCATGCGCGCGCCGCTGCGCATTTGCGGGCTGAGGTAGCCGCCGCGGCTCATCACCTCCACGCCGCCGCCAACGCCGTACTCGCAGTCGCCGAGCAGGATGTTCTGCGCCGTGGTGACGATGGCCTGCAGGCCGCTGCTGCACAGGCGGTTCACGCTCATCGCCACGCTGTCCATCGGCAGGCCGGCCTGGATGCTGGCCACGCGCGCCACGTAGGCAAAGCGGCTTTCCGTGGGGATGGTGTTGCCCACGGTGACGTAGTTGATGGCCTTGGGGTCGATGCCGCTGGCCTCGACGCTGGCCTTCATCACGGTGCCTGCCAGCTCGGCCGGCTCGGTGTCGGCCAGGCTGCCGGCAAAGGTGCCGATGGCGGAACG
>Ga0209278_1001800_pt1 | contig 12586 bp, 13 predicted proteins | sample JI81BgreenDNA_FD_187504 | JGI IMG/M metagenome (GOLD analysis project Ga0209278, IMG submission 187504) | Wastewater effluent complex algal communities from Wisconsin, to seasonally profile nutrient transformation and Carbon sequestration -... | ecosystem: Engineered > WWTP > Effluent > Algae... | reverse complement strand
CGTGAATACGTATGCAGGGCGTTGTGGGCGAGGCATGACCGAAGAACCATTCGGCATCGCCCCGCACCGGACATCGCCATGACCGCAACTCGACGTCCATCGGGCCGCCTCGATCGCCTCGGGAGGATCGTGGTGCTGGCCCTCGCCGCGCTGCTGCCAGGCGCGGCCTCCGCGGACGTCATCCTCCACGCCTTCAACTGGCGCTATGCCGAGGTGGAGGCGCGCGCGTCGGAAATCCGCCAGCTCGGCTATACCGGCGTGCTGGTGGCCCCGCCGCTGAAGAGCGAGGGCGGGCCGTGGTGGGCGCGTTACCAGCCGCAGGACTATCGCGTCATCGACCACCCACTCGGCGACACCGAGGCCTTCGTGCGCATGAGCGCCGCCCTCGAACTGCGCGGCCTCAAGCTTTACGCCGACCTCGTGTTGAACCACATGGCGAACGAGGCCGGCCAACGCGCCGACCTGAACTTCCCCGGCGCCCGCTTGCGCGCGGCGTATGCCTCGGCCCCGGTGCGCTGGGAGCGCCAGCGCCTGTTCGGCGACCTCGCCACCGACCTGTTCGACAGCGGTGACTTCCATCCGGCGTTCTGCATCACCGACTACAGCAACGTGACGCAGGTGCAGAGCGGGCGGCTGTGCTCGGGCAACGGCGACACCGGCTTACCCGACCTGCAGGGCAGCGCCAAGGTGATCAACGCACAGCGCCAGTACGTCGCGGCACTGATCGCGCTCGGCGCGGACGGTTTCCGGCTGGATGCGGCGAAGCACATGACGCTGGCCCACGTGAGCGCCGTCTTCGATCCCGCGCTGATCGGCAGCCGGCCGGTATTCGGCGAGATCATCACCGGCGGCGGCCGCGGCAACACGGAGTACGAGATTTTCCTCAAGCCATGGATGGCGCAGACGCCGCTCTCGGCCTACGACTTCCCGCTGTTCCATCGCCTGCGCCAGGCCTTAGGGTTCGGGGGTGACCTGTCCATCCTCGTCAGCGCGCAGGCCGACGAGCAGGCCATCGATCCGCGTCGCGCCTGGACCTTCGCGGTGAACCACGACATACCGCTGAACGGCATCTTCCGCGGCCTGATCATGGACGCCACCGACGAAACGCTGGCCTGGGCGTGGCTGCTCTCGCGCGGCGAAGGCACGCCCCTGATCTACTCCGACAACAACGAAAGCGGCGACAACCGCTGGAACCAGCTGTACCGCCGAAACGACATCGTGGCGATGGTGGGATTCCACAATGCGCTCGCCGGCGAGCCGATGCAGATGGTCTCGCAGAGCGCCTGCCACCTGCTGTACCGCCGCGGCGACCGCGCGCTGGTGGGCATCAACAAATGCGCGGAGCCGCGCACGCTGGCCGTGGATGTCGAGGCCCACCCTTTGAGGGCACCCGGGCGCTTCCGCGATGCGCTGTCGACGCACGTGCTCGCGGTGAACGGCGGCCCGTTGTCCGTCGAACTGCCGCCGCGCGCGGCGCGCCTCTGGCGTTTCGATCCCGAGGCCAGCGGCTGCGGGCCACGACACCTTCGCGACAAGACGCGCCAGCGCTGCACGCAAGGCATCGTGGAGGCCACGAACGACTGAGGTTCGGCGGAGCGGGCTACAGCCCCTTCGCCGCCTGCGCCACCGCGCGGAACAGCGCGCGACTCTTGTTCATCGTCTCCTCCCACTCCTTCTCGGGATCGGAGTCGTAGACGATGCCGGCACCCGCCTGCACGTGCAGCTGGCCCTTGGTGATCACCGCGGTGCGGATCGCGATGGCGGTGTCGGCGTCGCCCCACCAGTTCACGTAGCCCACGGCACCGGCGTAGAGGTTGCGCTGGTGCGGCTCCAGCTCGCGGATGATCTCGAGCGCGCGGATCTTCGGTGCACCACTCACCGTGCCGGCCGGGAACGTGGCTTTCAGCACGTCGGCATACGACAGGCCGTCCTTCAGGCGGCCCTGCACTTCCGAAACGATATGCATGACGTGGCTGTAGCGCTCGATGACGAACTGCTCGGGCACGCGCACGCTGCCCGCCTCGCTGACGCGCCCGGCGTCGTTGCGGCCGAGGTCGATCAGCATCAGGTGCTCGGCGCGCTCCTTCGGATCGGCGAGCAGCTCGGCTTCCAGCGCCTTGTCCGCGTCCACCGTCGCGCCACGCGGCCGCGTACCGGCGATCGGGCGAACCGTGACCGTCCCCTGCTGCTGGCGCACGAGGATCTCCGGCGACGAGCCGACCACCTGCAGCGCGCCGGTGTCGAGGAAGTACATGTAGGGCGACGGGTTCAGCGCCCGCAGCGCGCGATAGACATCGACCGGCCGCGCCTTGAAGGGGATCGACAGGCGCTGGCTCAGCACCACCTGGAAGGCGTCGCCGGCGGCGATGTAGTCCTTGGCCTTGAGCACCGCGGCCTTGAAACCCGCCTTGCTGAAGCCGCTGACGAAATGCGATTCGTCGACGATGCCGGCATCCAGCACGTCGGGATAGCTCGCGCCCGCATGGCGCAGGCGGTGGGTGAGCGAATCCAGCCGCGCCTGCGCGCGGGCCAGCGCCTGCGGCTCGGCCGGGTCAGCATGCACGACCAGATAGAGCTTGCCCTTCAGGTTGTCGAACACCGCCAGTTCTTCGCTCAGCATCAGGAAGATCTCCGGCGTGCCGAGGTGGTCGGGGGCGACCGGCTTGGCAAGCTTCGGCTCGATGTAGCCGATGCACTCGAAGCCGAACCAGCCGACGAGGCCACCACTGAACCCGGGAAGATGCTCGATGCGCGGCACCGAGTACGAGGCGCGCAAGCGCTCGACCTCGCCCAACGGATCCGCCACTTCGCGCGTCTCGACCACGTCGCCGAACTCGCGCGTAGTGAGCGTGTGCCCGTGCACCGACCAGGTGCGACGCGCCGGCAGGCCGATGATGCTGTAGCGCCCCCAGTTCTCGCCGCCTTCAACCGATTCGAACAGGTAGGCATTCGGGCCGTCGACGAGTTTCAGGTACACCGAGAGCGGCGTGTCGAGGTCGGACAGCACCTCGCGCACGACCGGGATGCGGTTGTGGCCTTGGGCGGCGAGGCGGGCGAATTCAGCGGTGTCCATCAAGGCCATGCAAGCGGCAGGTGCCGCGGATCGGAGGGCCCCGCAGTATGCCAGCGCGGCCCCGACGAACTGTCATGAAGCCTCGCCAGACTCCATCGCGCATAGCCAAGGACGAAACAGGGGCCACGGACGGCCCCAACCTGCCCCCTCAGGACCTCACGCCCTCGCCGGCCGGCGCACGCCGCCAAGGCAGGCGCAGGCGGAACACCGCGCCGCTGCCGTCCTCGAGGTTGTCGGCCTCGGCACCACCGCCATGGGCGGCCGCGACGAGCTTGACCACGTGCAGGCCGAAGCCGAGGTGCACGGCGCCATCGGCGCCGCGCGAGCGGTCACGCAGCGAGACCAGCGAGTCGAACAGGCGATGGCGCATCGCCTCCGGAAGGCAGGGGCCGGTATTGCGGACTTCGACCACGACGTCGCGGACACCCCGTTTCAGCGCAATGCCGATCTCGCCATCGTCGGGGGTGAAGCCGCGGGCGTTGTCGACCAGCTTGTCGAGCGCCTGCACCAGCAGCTCGGGCGCGCCGTGGAACAGGCACGGCGCCTCGAGGCCGTCCAATCGCAGCCGTCGCGGCGCCAGCATGTCGCGGTAGCCCTCGCCAACATCGGCCAGAAGACGCGCGAGATCGAAGGCCTCGTGCTCCGCCGCCGCGATGGCGTGTTCGATGCGCGTGGCTTCGCTCATCGTGCGTACCAGCTGCCCCATGCGCTCGACGCCGTCGCGGGCGCGGGCGACATAAGGCCGCGCGTCGGCCGGCAGCGCGGCCAGGTCGAGGTTGTCGAGCGAACTGCGGACGATGGCCAAGGGCGTCTGCAGCTCGTGCGATAGCTTGCTGCTGAGCGAGCGCAGGTAGCTCGTGTAGGCCGCGATCTCCTCGAGAAGCTGCGAAAAACTGCGCGACAGATCACCGATCTCGTCGCGCGCCGCGGACACCTCGAAACGACGCACCTCGCCGCTGCGGTCGAGCGCCCGCTCGGCGGCGTCGCGCAGCCGGCGGATGCGCTGCGACAGCCGCGTGGCGAACAGGAAGGCCACGCCACCCGAGGCGAGGAACGCCAGCAGGGTCAGGCCCAGCAGATGCGCCGCGGCGCGATCGGCCAGCAGCAGGGCTTCGGCATTGCTGCGGTCCAGCCGCAGCACCGCGCGGACCTCGCCCTCCACGAACACCGGCACGGCCGTGCTGAGGATGAGCCGCGTGCCCTGCGGATCGCGACGCCAGCGCGACGCCACGCGCCCCTGCCCCGCCGTGACCCGCTCCGGCTGGTCGTCGCGGAGCAGCGGGCCTTCCGCGGTGAAGGCCTCGAGCGTCGTCGCATCGAGCATCGCGCGGTAGAGCAGGCGGCGCCACGACAGCACGTCGTCAGCGGCGGCATCGGCGCGCAGTGCGCCCTCCGCAGCCAGCGTCCAACCGCGGCCATCGAGCACGACGGCACGGACATCGTCGGGCACCAGTGCGCCGAGCTCGCGCTGCAGGCGCATCGACGGGCGATACAGGGCCAAGCGAGGCGAAGCGGACTCGACGACGCCACCGGTGGCGTCGGCGTCGTGACGAATCAGCCGAAGCGCGTCGAGCGACAGGCCCTGCGGCAGGACCAGCTCGACCGCATAGCCCTCCGCCGTCTCGCGCCAACCCCCTTCCGCGAGCACCGGCGGGGCGCTGCCGTCCAAGGCCGCCGCTCGCGTGCTGCCGTCGGCGCGCCCCGCCAGCTTCAGGCGCATCGGGCCGAGGCTGGTGTCGAGCTCGAGCAGGATCGCGTCGATCGCGAGATTGCCGGGCCAATGGGCCTCGCCGCGCTGCGGCGTCGCGTCCTCGACGGCGATGAAGAGCCACCGGCGCTCGTTGTAATGAGCGACACTGAAACGCACTCCGGGCAATGCCGGCTCGGTTTCCAGCGGCGACGCCACCGCCCCCCAATCGCCGACATCCCCGTCGAGGCGCGGAGACGCCGACAGGGCATGCACCGGCAGCGAGGGCCCCGCCGGGGGCAGCAGGGCGGGCCGCAGTGCGAGGCTGCGCGACAGCGCTTCGCCGGACGCCTCCAGCGCCTGCTGTTGCCCCTGCCGGAGCAGGTTCTCCATCTGCACGAGGGCCTGCCACGCTGCCCACGGCAGCACCAGCGCACTCAGCGCGAGCAGCAGCAACTGGCGGCGCAGGCTCAATCGCATGCCGGGATCACGGCCGCCAGCGGTAGCCGGCGCCGTGCACGGTGTCGATCTCGTCGAATTGCGGATCAATGGCCAAGAACTTCCTGCGCACGCGCTTGATGTGCGAAGTCACCGTGGCATCGTCGACGACCACCTGCGCCTCGCGCATGAGCTGTTCGCGGTTCTTGACGTGCCCCGGGTGCCGCACCAGCGCGTGGACGATCCAGAATTCGGTGACGGTCAACGGCACCGCTTCGCCGTTCCAGCTCACCTGCATGCGCTCGAACTCCAGCTTCAAGCCGCGCAGGACGATCACCGAATCGCGCGTGGCCGGTGCGCGCAGCGCCTCGACACGGCGGAGCAGCGCATGGATGCGCGCGGTGATGTGCGGCAGCGAGACGCCCTTGCTCAGGTAGTCGTCGGCCCCGAGGCGCAGGCCGGAGATCACGTCGAGCTCCGAATCGCGCGCCGTGAGGAACAGGATCGGCAGGCTGGCCGAGCGCGCGCGCAATTCCCGGCAAAGCTCGTAGCCGCCTTCCAGTTCGTCGCCTAGGCCGACGTCGATCATCACGAGGTCGGGCAGCTTGGCGGCGAACGCGGCGCGGGCCTCGGGCCGCGAGGCGTAGGCCGACACCGCGAAGCCGTGCTTGCGCAGGGCTTCGGCGTAGTTGTCGCGGATGGCGGGTTCGTCTTCGACGATGGCGATGGCATGGGTCATGGCGGCCAGTCTAGCGGCGCTTTCCGGGGCCGGAAGGCGCTGCCCGCGTTTCGCCATTACCTGTCCGAATGCCGCCGCGTCGCAGCGGCGCGGCGGCAGATCGAACGGATGCAATGCAAGCCACGGAGGATATCCCCATGCCCACATCGAGTTACCGACGCGCCCCGGTGGGGCGCGAGCATCGCGTCACCGCCTCACCCCGATTCCGTACCGAGCGCGGCGCCCTTTGGCTCGGACTCGGCCTGTGCTTCGCCACCCTGTTCGTGCTACGCGCCACCGACCCCCGCTGAAAGGAGCCCCATGAGCCTCGAGATCGAACTGCCCCCCGGCGCCGCGCTGCTCCGCGGCGCGCACTTCGGTGAACCGCCTCGCGATGCCGCGCTGGCCTTGGCGCGATTCCTCGGCCGCGTGCCGACCCCGCCCAGCGATGCCGAGGTCGCCCGCCGTTGCGGCTCAGCCGCGGGCGGCGGCCACTTCGGCACGCATCTTCGCGATGACGGCGGCGTAGTCCGGCGCATTGAAGATGGCCGAGCCGGCGACGAAGGTGTCGGCGCCCGCGGCGGCTATGCGGCCGATGTTGTCGGCCTTGACGCCACCGTCCACTTCGAGGCGGATGGTCTTGCCGCTTGAATCGATGCGCTTGCGGATCGCCTCGATCTTGCGCAGCGCCGAATCGATGAAGCTCTGGCCGCCGAAGCCGGGGTTCACGCTCATCACCAGCACGAGGTCGAGGCTCTCCAAGGTGTAGTCGAGGACCTCCAGCGGCGTGGCCGGGTTCAGCACGAGGCCGGCCTGGCAGCCGTGGGACTTGATGAGTTGGATCGTGCGGTCGACGTGGCGGCTGGCTTCGGGATGGAAGCTGATGACCGACGCGCCGGCCTTGGCGAAGTCCGGGACGATGCGGTCGACCGGCTCCACCATCAGGTGCACGTCGATCGGCGCGGTGATGCCGTGCTTGCGCAGCGCCTCGCAGACCAGCGGGCCGATGGTCAGGTTCGGCACGTAGTGGTTGTCCATCACGTCGAAATGCACCCAGTCGGCGCCGGCCTTCAGCACGGCGTTCACGTCGTCGCCGAGGCGGGCGAAATCGGCGGAAAGGATGGACGGGGCGATGACGCAGTTCGACATGGGAATCCCGGTGGCGACGCGGAGAGGAAAGGACCGGCGTGGGCGGCGCTCAGCGCTCGCGGCGCCGCTGCTGGATGAGGTCGTAGGCGCGGTTGATCTCGCGGAGTTTCTCGTCGGCCTGCGAACGCAATTCCGGGGCCACGCCTTCGAGCTTGTCCGGGTGGTACTGCGACACCAGCCGCTGCCACGCGCGGCGAATGGTCTCGTCGTCGGCACTCGGGTCGACGTCGAGCACCATGTAGGGGTCCGGACCGCCACGGCGGAACCAGCCGCGGTCGAAGCCCATGCCGATCAGGCCGCCCAGCACGCCGCCGGCCGGATGACGCAGCAGCAGCCAGCCGGCGAGGAAACCGAGGATCGTGCCGTACCAGCGCATCTCAGCGCTCCGCCGGCGGGCGGAAGCCCGGCTGCGACGCATACCAGCGCGCGAGGGCCTCGATGTCGTCGGGCTGCAGCGCATTGCTGATGGCGTTCATCGCTGCGGCCTTGCGGCTGCCGTCGCGGTAGGCGTTCAAGGCCAGCGCAAGGTAGGCCTCGTCTTGGCCACCAAGATGCGGCGTGCCGGGCTGGCGGGCCGTGCCGTTCTCGCCGTGGCAAGCGACGCAGAGGCCCAGTTGGGCCGGCTTCTCCGGCGCGACCTGCGCAGGCGCGGCGGCGGGCGGCAGGCGCGACGAACCGGCCGGCGGGCTGGTCTGGGCAAGGGCCGCGGCCGGAAGGCCGAGGGCGAAGGCGGCAACGAGGAGCGTCTTCATGGCGGCGGATTCTAGCCTGCGGGCCGTGAGCGCCGGGACGCGCCGCTACAATGACTGCTTCCCCGCGCCGCCCTGCCCGCCGTGTCGACGACCCTGCACACCTCGAACCTCGCCCTGCCCCTGCGCCACCGCGGCAAGGTGCGCGACGTCTACGACCTGCCGCCCGGCCCCGACGGCCGCGGCCGCCTGCTGATGGTGGCGAGCGACCGGCTCTCGGCCTTCGACGTGGTGCTGCCCGACCCGATTCCGGGCAAGGGCGAGATGCTCTGCCAGATCTCGAATTTCTGGTTCGGCAAGACCGCCCACCTGATGCCGAACCACCTCACCGGCACCGACGTGGCCAGCGTGCTGCCGCCCGGCACCGATGCCGCGCTGTACGCCAAGCGCGCGGTGGTCACGAAGGCGCTGAAGCCGCTCCCGGTGGAAGCCATCGCCCGCGGGTATCTCATCGGCAGCGGCTGGAAGGACTACCAGAAGACCGGCCAGGTCTGCGGCATCGCCTTGCCAACAGGCCTCAGGCAAGCCGAAAGACTGCCCGAACCGATCTTCACGCCGAGCACCAAGGCCGCTGTCGGCGACCACGACGAGAACGTGCCCTTCGATGCGGTGGTCGCCGCCATCGGCGGCGACCTCGCCGAGCGCGTCCGTGATGCCACGCTGGCGATCTACCGCTTCGCCGCGGCATATGCGGCAGAGCGCGGCATCATCATCGCCGACACCAAGCTCGAGTTCGGCCTCGACGCCGACGGCACGCTGGTGGTGATGGACGAGATGCTCACGCCCGACTCGTCGCGCTTCTGGCCGGCCGACACCTACACGGTCGGTACCAGCCCGCCGAGCTACGACAAGCAGTACGTGCGCGACCATCTGGAAACGCTGGACTGGAACAAGACCGCGCCGGGCCCGTCGCTGCCGGCCGAGGTGATCGCGGTGACGCGCGCCAAATACGCCGAAGCGCTGCAGCGCCTCGCCGGCATCACGATCGACTGAGCCCGCGCCCGCACGCGCACCCGTGACACGGAGAACCCCGATGAGCCGCCTGCACACCCTGCTCGAGCATTACGGCCGCGACCACGAGAACGCGACGAACCAGACGATCCACCTCGTCTGCGTGCCGCTGATCCTCTGGTCGATCATCGCGATGATCTGGACGATCCCGGTGCCCGGCACCTGGTTCCAGCCGGGTGCGTTCGCCGGCATGGCCATGGCGATCCTCGCCGCGTGGTACTTCCGCGGCTCGCGTCCGCTCGGCCTCGGTGCGGCCGTCGCCTTCGTCGGCGCGGGTGCGCTGTGCTGGTTCCTCGCCAACGCCATCGGCATGCGCGGCCTGCTCGTCACGGCCATCGTCGTGTTCGTCGCGGCGTGGATCGGGCAATTCATCGGCCACAAGATCGAAGGCAAGCGCCCGAGTTTCTTCACCGACCTGGTGTATCTCCTCGTCGGCCCGGCGTGGACGCTCTCGAAGCTCTACCGCCGCATCGGCATTACGTATTGAACGCTCTTCCTCCGCGCGACATCGGCCTGGTCGCGATCGTCTGCGTCGTCTGGGCCATCAACTTCCTCACCTCGGCCTACGCGCTGCAGGAATTCCCACCGCTGCTGTTCACCGGGCTGCGCATGGCCTTGCTGGCCCTGGTGCTGTGGCCCTTCCTGAAAGCCCCCGCGCCCGGCCAGTGGCCGCGCCTGCTCGGCATCAGCGTGGGCCTCGGCGTGGTGCACTTCGGCCTGAGTTTCTGGGCGCTGAAGCTGGCGGGTGACCTCTCCTCGGTGGCCATCGTCATGCAGAGCTACGTGCCGATGTCGGCGCTGCTGGCGTGGTGGCTGCTCGGGGAGCGCTTCGCTTGGCGCACCGGGCTGGCCATCGCCGTGAGCTTCGCCGGCGTGCTGGTGCTCGGCTTCGACCCGCTGGTGCTCGACCGCCCGGCCTCCCTGCTGTTGATGCTGTGCTCGGCGGGCTTCCTCGCCCTGGCCACCGTGATGATGCGCGGCCTGCAGGGGCAGACGCCCTGGAGCCAGCAGGGCTGGCTGGCCCTGATCAGCGTCGGCCCGCTGCTGGGGCTGTCGTTCCTCATCGAAGGGCCGCTCCTGCAGAACCTCGCCGGAGGCACCTGGATCGGCTGGAGCGGCGTGGCGTACTCCGCCCTGGTGTCATCGCTGCTGGGCCACGGGCTGTACTACGTGCTGGTGCAGCGCCATCCGGTCGCGCAGGTCACCCCGTGGTTGTTGCTCGCCCCGGTGCTGGCCGTCGGGCTGGGGGTGGTGTTCTGGGGCGACCGGCCCGGCCCGAAGCTGTGGATCGGCGGCGCCATGGTGCTGGGCGGCGTGCTGGCGATCGCCCTGCGCAGCTGGCAGAAGACGCGCCAGCGCGTCGCGCGGGCCTGACCACCACGCCGCCTGCCGCGCCCGCGACCACGGTTCACCGGCGTTTCACGCTGCGCTGACAACACTCCCGGGACGACTGCGGGCCCCTCTGGTCATGCGCGATGCATGGCGATGTCGGAGTCGTTCATCGATCCACCGGCCCGCCGCACGGACGCTCCACGCCTCGCACCGAGGCCGGGCATCGATGACCCATCGACCTGCCTTCGGAGTAACTCATGGAACTGTTGACCGGCCTTTGGCTGGGCATGCCCGTCTGGGTGTGGCTCGCCTTCCTCGGCGCCGTCCTCGCCATCCTCGCCTTCGACCTCGGCGTCCTGCACAAGGAAGCCCACGAGATCGGCGTGAAGGAAAGCCTGTGGATGTCGGGGCTCTACATCGGACTGGGCCTGCTCTGGGCCGTCGCCGTGTGGTTCATTTACTACGAGTACGGTGGCGACAAGGCCATCGATCCGCAGATCGCCTCCTTGCCCACGCCCGAGGCGAAGGCCTGGGAGGCGACCAAGCTCTACTTGACCGGCTACCTGGTCGAGAAGGCGCTCGCGATGGACAACGTGTTCGTCATCTCGATGATCTTCACGTACTTCGCCGTGCCGCGGATCTACCAGCACCGCGTGCTGTTCTGGGGCATCCTCGGCGTGATCGTGCTGCGCGCGATCATGATCGGCCTCGGCGCCGCGCTGGTGATGAACTTCTCGTGGATCCTCTACGTCTTCGCGGTGATCCTGATCGCCACCGGCGTCAAGATGCTGATGTCGATCGACGACGAGCCCGACATCGCCAACAACCGCGTGCTCGCCTTCCTCAAGGGCCGGATGCGCCTCACCAACGAGATGCACGGGGAGCGATTCTTCGTGAAGCAGGCGGACGCCAGCGGCAAGCTGCTCTGGTTCGCGACGCCCCTGTTCCTCTGCCTCGTGCTGGTCGAGATCGCCGACGTGGTGTTCGCGATCGACTCGGTGCCGGCGATCTTCGCGATCACCCCGGACCCGTTCATCGTCTATACCTCGAACATCTTCGCCATCCTCGGCCTGCGCGCCCTGTACTTCGCGCTGGCGGCGATGGTGCACCGCTTCCACTACCTGAAGTACGCGCTGGCCTTCGTGCTGATCTTCATCGGCAGCAAGATCTTCGTCGGCGACTGGCTGTTCGACGGCAAGGTGCCGGCCGAGATCAGCCTCGGCGTGACCTTCGGCCTGCTGGTCGGCGGTGTCGTGTATTCGCTGTGGAAATCACGCGGGCAGCCCGGAATGACGTCGCCCTGAAGGCCCCTGCCCCATTCCGATGACCGACCTCCCACACGAGCCACGGACCCGATCTCCATGAAAATCCTCATTGCCATCGATGGCAGCCCCTGCGGCGACGCCGCACTGGCCCGCGCCCTCGAACTCAACGCCCGGCTCGGCGTACCGGCCGAACTGACGCTGATCCATGTCGCCCTCACCGCCCCCTTGCGGGCGGCGGGCGCCGTCGGCGCGGAAATCCTCCAGAGCTACTATCGGCAAGAGCATGAAGCGGCGCTGCAAAAGGCACGAGCCATGCTTGCCGCGTCCGGCACGACGGCCACCGAAATCACCGTGGTCGGGGCGCCCGGCCGCCTGATCGCCGAGCACGCCAACGAGGGAGGATTCGACCTCGTCGTGATGGGCTCCCACGGACACGGTGCCTTGGCCGGCCTGCTACTCGGCAGCACGGTCAGTGCAGTCCTCTCGCTCGCCAAGGCACCCCTGCTGATCGTCCGCTGAGGCCGCCGCCGGCGAGAGCCCTGCCGCATCGTTGACCATCACCCAAAGACGAAGGGGCCTTTCGGCCCCTTCGTCGTCCTGCGCCCCCGGTCGACGGAGGCGGATCGCGCGGATCAGACCGGCGGTTGCCAGGTGTCCTTCTCGGTCGGGCGCAGCAGGAAGCGGCACAGCGCCGGCAGGAACACGATGGCGGCAATCATGTTCACCACGAACAGGAAGGTCAGCATCAGGCCCATGTCGGCCTGGAACTTCAGGTCCGAGAGGATCCACGTGGCCACGCCCACCGCCAGCGTCAGCGCGGTGTAGAAGATGGCGATGCCGGTGGTCTTCAGCGCGATGAAGTAGCTCTCCGACAGGGTCTTGCCCGACAGCATCGCCTCGCGCATGCGGGCGAAGATGTAGATCGCGTAGTCCACGCCGATGCCGACGCCCAAGGCCACCACGGTGAGCGTGTTGACCTTCATGCCGATGTCCAGCTCCACCATCAGCGAGTGGCCGAGTTCGGTCACGAGGATCAACGGCAGCACGATGCAGGCGGCGGCGAGCGGGTTCTTGAAGCTCAGCAGGCACATCACGAACACCGCGGCGTACAGCAGCCACAGCATGATGTGCTCCTGCTCGCGCACTTCGTCGTTGATCGCCGCC
>Ga0209278_1001799_pt1 | contig 12589 bp, 9 predicted proteins | sample JI81BgreenDNA_FD_187504 | JGI IMG/M metagenome (GOLD analysis project Ga0209278, IMG submission 187504) | Wastewater effluent complex algal communities from Wisconsin, to seasonally profile nutrient transformation and Carbon sequestration -... | ecosystem: Engineered > WWTP > Effluent > Algae... | reverse complement strand
GCGGCCACGTTCCGGTGCCACCCGAGTGCCGCGCGCCAGCCGCCCACCAGCACCTCCCCGAGTCTCAGGAGACACCCATGAAGAAGTTCCAGCCCGCCCGCACGAGCACCGTGCTGCTGCGCGCCACTCCCGTGGCCGCCGCGGTGGCGGCCGTGCTCGCCAGCGGCGGCGTGGCCTACGCGCAGCAGGCGCCGGCACCGGCGGCCGCCGACAACGCGTCGGTCGTCACCATCACCGGCATCCGGCGCGGCATCGAGAGCGCCATCAGCGTCAAGAAGAACTCCGACCAGATCGTCGAGAGCATCTCGGCCGAGGACATCGGCAAGCTGCCCGACAACTCCATCGCCGAGTCGATCGCCCGCCTGCCGGGCCTGACGGCGCAGCGCGTGAACGGCCGCGCCACCGAGATCAGCATCCGCGGCCTGTCGGGTGACTTCGCCAACACGCTGCTCAATGGCCGCGAGCAGGTCTCCACCGGCAACAACCGCAGCGTCGAGTTCGACCAGTACCCCTCGGAGCTGACCAACACGCTGAGTGTCTTCAAGACGCCCGATGCGGCGCTGGTGGGCCAGGGCCTGTCGGGCACGCTGAACATCGAGACGATCAAGCCGCTGTCGCTGGGCCAGCGCGTGATCGCCGTCAACCTGCGCGGCGAGCGCAACGGCGAGGGCACGCCCTTCACGGGCGACGGCAGCCGCTTCAGCTTCACGTATGCCGACCAGTTCGCCAACCGCACCATCGGCGTGGCGCTGGGCATCGCGCAGCTCAAGACCAACACCGAGAAGTCGCGCAAGGAGACCTACGGCGAGAACGACCGCACCAGCTTCGCGGGCGTGAACGGCGGCGCCGAGTTCACCTTCAACCAGGGCTTCAAGTACTTCGTCGACAAGAACGAGGAGACGCGCACGGGTGCGATGGGCGTCATCGAATTCAAGCCCAACAAGGACCTGTCGAGCACCATCGACTTCTTCTACTCCGAGTTCGAGAAGGAGTTCACCAAGCGCGGCATCGAGCTGCAGGTCAACGACAGCTGGAAGGCCGGCGATCCCGACCGCGGCTACCAGGCGCCCACGCTGACCGGCGCCACCGTCACCGGCGGCCGCCTGATCAGCGGCACCTGGGGCAACGTGAACCCGCTGTCGCGCACCATCTGGGAGCCGCGCGACGACAAGCTCGAGTCCTTCGGCTGGAACACCAAGTGGAAGTTCGCGCCCAGCTGGGCCGGTGTGCTGGACGTGTCCAGCTCGTCGGCCAAAAGCGTCGAGCGCATCGTGGAGATGGAAGCCGGCGTGTACGACACCGTCGCCGGGCGGCCGCTGCCCGGCACCGTGACGGTGGGCAACTACAACGAGGTCACGGCCTTCCAGTACAACCACGGCGACCCCGGCATCGTGCGCCTGACCGACCCCGAGAGCTGGGGCCAGAACGGCTACGACAAGGTCATCACGACCGAAGACAAGATGAAGGCCCTGCGCCTGCAGGTCGAGAAGGACCTCGAAGGCCCCTTCTCGCGCGTGACCGCCGGCCTCAACCTGAACCAGCGCGACAAGACCAAGGGCTCGGCCGAGAACTTCCTGCGCCTGCAGGGCCGGACCGGGGCCTTCCCGAACATCGGCGCGCCCCTGCCCGCGGGCACCGGCACGCTGGCCCTGCCGGGCTCGCCCAGCGGCACCGTGAGCTTCGACCCGGGTGCGGTGTTCCCCTCGGCCTACCGCCTGGACTCCAACATCAACGGCGACATCCTGCGCAAGGGCTGGGAGGTCAACGAGGACGTGCGCACGCTGTTCGTCAAGGGCGACATCGACACCGAGTTCTTCGGCATCCCGGTGCGCGGCAACCTGGGCGTGCAGTTCATCAACACCGAGCAGAGCTCCACCGCGCCGGCCGTGGGCACCACCAACGGTGGCGCGGGCCTGAGCCCGAGCGACTGGTTCCTGCGCACCCAGGGCAAGAGCTACAACGACACGCTGCCCTCGCTGAACCTGTCGTTCAGCTTCAGCGGTGACCAGATCGTGCGCTTCGGCCTGGGCAAGCAGATGGCCAAGCCGCGCATGGACCAGCTGCGCTCCTCGAGCTTCAGCGGCGTGAACGAATCGCTGCAGTGGGAAGGCAGCGGCGGCAACCCCTTCCTCGACCCGTTCCGCGCCACGGCGGTGGACCTGTCGTACGAGAAGTACTTCGGCACCAAGGGCTACGTGTCGCTGGCCGCCTTCCACAAGAAGCTCGACAGCTACATCTTCGAGGTCACGAACCCGAACTTCGACTTCACGGGCTTCCCGAACATCTCGGGCCGCGTCCCTACCTCCAACATCGGCCGCTTCACCCAGCCGTTCAACGGCAATGGCGGCACGATCTCGGGCGTCGAGCTGGCGGTGAACGTGCCGCTGAACCTGGTGGCCGCGCCGCTGGACGGCTTCGGCGTCATCCTCAGCTACAGCAGCACCGACAGCAAGATCAAGCCCTTCGGCGACGGCGACGTGCGCCCGCTGCCGGGACTGTCGCGGACGGTGACGCAGCTGACCGCGTACTACGAGAAGTTCGGCTTCTCGGCGCGCGTGGCCACCCGCAAGCGCGACGAGTTCATCGCCGAGATCGAGGGCTTCGGTGCCGACCGCGACTACAAGTACGCCCGTGGCGAGACGCTCACCGACCTGCAGCTCGGCTACGAGGTGCAGAGCGGCATGTTCAAGGGCGTGAACTTCCTGCTGCAGGTGAACAACCTCGGCAACGAGCCGTACCGCGAGTACGACGCGGGTTCCGGCCGCGACACCAAGCTCGACGAGTACGGTCGCACCATGCTGTTCGGCGTGTCGTACAAGTTCTGACCCCGGTTGTCGCCAACCAGGCCCCCGGCGGCAGCGCCGGGGGCCTTTTTGCTGGATTCAGAATCCAACCAGGCACCGAAGGAGCACCCACCGTGCAAGCACCGCAACACATTAAGCGCATCGTCGTCTGCGGCGGCGGCACCGCCGGCTGGATGAGCGCCGCGGCCCTGGCCAAGCTGCTCGGCCCGGCCTGGGCCATCACGCTCGTGGAGAGCGAGGAGATCGGCACCGTGGGCGTGGGCGAGGCCACGATCCCGCTGATCAACGTTTACAACCAGGCGCTCGAGCTGGACGAGGACACGTTCATGCGCGAGACCTCGGCCACCTTCAAGCTCGGCATCGAGTTCGTGAACTGGGGCCGCGTGGGTGACCGCTACATCCACGGCTTCGGCCCGCTGGGGCCGGACATCGGCCTGGCCAAGTTCCACCACCACTGGCTGAGCCGCCACCCCGAGGGCCGTGCCGAGGACCTCGAGGCCTACTCGGTGAACATCGCCGCGGCGCGCGCGGGCAAGTTCATGCGCGCGCGGCCCGAGCTGGGCCGTTCGCCGATGGCCGAGATCGCGCACGCGTACCACTTCGACGCCGGCCTCTACGCCGCCTTCCTGCGCCGCTACGCCGAGGCGCGCGGCGTGACCCGGCTCGAGGGCAAGATCGGCGCGGTGACCACGCGCACGCGCGACGGCTTCGTCGAGGCCATCACGCTGGACGACGGCCGCCGCGTCGAGGGCGACCTGTTCATCGACTGCACCGGCTTCCGCGGCCTGCTGATCGAGCAGACGCTGCACACCGGCTATGAAGACTGGAGCCACTGGCTGCCCGTCAACCGCGCCTGGGCCGTGCCCTGCGAGAACCACTACCCGCTGCTGCCCTACACACGCGCCACGGCGCACGGCGCGGGCTGGCAGTGGCGCATCCCGCTGCAGCACCGCATGGGCAACGGCCACGTGTTCAGCAACGCCCACATCTCCGAGCAGGCCGCGGCCGACCTGCTGATGAGCAAGCTCGACGCGCCGGCGCTGGCCGATCCGCGCATGCTGAAGTTCGTCACCGGCAAGCGGCGCAAGCTGTGGAACAAGAACGTCGTGGCCGTGGGCCTGAGCAGCGGCTTCTTGGAGCCGCTGGAGAGCACCAGCATCCACCTCATCCAGAACACGGTGGCGCGGCTGACCACGTTCTTCCCGTTCCAGCGCTTCGACGAGGCCGACATCGCCGAGTTCAACCGCCAGAGCGACTTCGAGTTCGAGCGCATCCGCGACTTCATCATCCTGCACTACAAGGCCACGGAGCGCGACGACACGGAGTTCTGGAACCACGTGCGCACGATGGGCGTCCCCGACTCGCTGGCGCAGAAGATCGAGCTCTGGCAGAGCAACGCGCGCATCTTCCGCGACAACCAGGAGCTGTTCTCCGAGATCAGTTGGGTCGAGGTGTTCCTGGGCCAGCGCATCGTGCCGAGCGGCTATCACCCGCTGGTGGACACGCTGCCGCCCGAGCGCGTGGACGAGTTCCTGGCCGGCGTGAAGCACACCATCGCGCGCTGCGTCGAGGCCATGCCCACGCACGAGCAGTTCATCGCCGAGCATTGCCGCGGCTCGCTGCCGGTGCAGAAGGCCATGGCCAAGGGCACGCCCACGCCGATGGCGGGTTGATGTTCAGCCCGCGAGCGCGCATCCAGCGCGTGCCGCTGGCCCCGGGCCGCGACGCCTGGGTGGTGGACGACGCGCTGGCCGACCCCGAGGCGCTGCGCCAGCGTGCCATCGCGGGGCGAGAGCACTTCGCGGCCGCGCCCTTCAACGCCTACCCGGGGCTGGAGTGGCGGCTCGGCGACGAGGTCGACGGGCCGCTCTCGGACTTCTTCGCGCAGCACCTGCGTGGGCTGCTGGGCGGGCGGCGCACGCTGTCGATGTACAGCCGCCTGTCCATCGCCACGCTGCAGCCGCACGAGCTGCGCCCGCTGCAGCGCCTGTGCCACCGCGACCGCCTGGGCACCGGGCCCGGCGAGCTGGTGGCGGCCTGCACGCTGTACCTGTTCCACGACGACGCGCTGGGCGGCACCTCGTTCTACGCGCCGAAGCGCCCGCTGGCCGAGATCGAGGAACGTTTCCGTCACTGGAACGCGCTGTCGAACGAGGCCTTCACGGCCGAGATCGGCGCCGAGCCGGCCTACCTGGTGCACAGCAACGCCTGGTTCGAGCGCCTGGGCTACGTGCCGGCGCGCTTCAACCGCGCGGTGTTCTACGACGGCAGCGGCTTCCACTCCAGCCACATCACCGAGCCGGCTCGGCTGAGCGCCGACCCGGCGCGCGGGCGGCTCACGCTGAACGGCTTCTTCGTGTGCCGTCGCGCCGCGCAATGAAGGAACGACGATGAGTCTTGATGCTGGCCGCACCGGCCTGACCCGCCGCGCGGCCCTGGCCGCCACCGCCGCCGCGCTGGCCGCACCGGCCGGCCTGCGCGCCCAGGCCGGCCGGCCGCTGCCCGCAGAGCTGTTCTTCGAGGGCGTGTCGTTCACCGAAGCCGCGCTGTCGCCCAGTGGCACGCACGTGGCGGTGGTGCGCGGCACGGCCGAGGTGCGCAACGCGCTCATCGTGTTGGAGCTGGCCACCGGCAAGCTCACGCCGCTGGCCCGGCTGGGCGAGCAGGACATCGCGGACGTGCGCTGGGTCAACGACACGCGGCTGGTGTTCCGCGCCGTGGACTTCCGCAACGCGCCGACGCGCAGCCTGTGGACGCCGTGGCTGATGGCCGTCAACGTGGACGGCAGCCGCTACCGCGTGCTCAACCAGGAAAGCTGGGTATGGCCGCTGGACGTGCCGGCGCGGCGCGAGGGCCGCATGATCCCGGTGGCGCGCTGGGAGGCGCGCGACTTCGGCCAGCTGTACTGGATGGACACGCAGTCGCCGCGCATCGACGCCGTGGAGCACCCGCCGCGCGCCAACGACTGGCTGGTCGACGGCCGTGGCGAGCTTCGCGCGGTGGTCACGCACCGCGAGAACCGCGCCACGCTGATGCACCGTGCCGACGGCAGCGACTGGCGCGCGCTGCAGGACGCCGACCGCTACACCGGCCAGCTGCCCGAGCCGGTGGCCGTGCTGCCCGACGGGCAACTGCTGGTCGTCAGCGCCGCCGGCCGCGACACGCAGGCCCTCTACCGCTTCGACCCCGCCAGCGGGCGGCGCAGCGAGCAGCCCCTGCTGGCGCTGGACGGCTTCGACGCCCGCCCGCACGAGCTGGTGTGGCGCGAAGACCGCCTGGTGGGCCTGCGCTTCATCACCGACGCCGAGGTCACGGTGTGGCTCGACCCGGCGATGAAGGCGCTGCAGGCCGAGGTCGACCAGCGCCTGGGCGCCACCGTCAACCTGGTTACGCCGCCGCAGCGCGGCGACGCACCGCACGTGCTGGTGGAGGCCTATTCCGACGTGCACCCGGCGCGCTTCTTCGTGTGGCACCGCGGCGACAAGCAGCTCACGCTGCTGGGCCAGGCGCGCCCGCGCGTGCAGCCGGCGCAAATGGCGACCACGGACTTCGTGCGCTATCCCGCCCGCGACGGGCTGTCGATCCCGGCCTACCTGACGCTGCCGCCGGGCGGCGGGCGCAAGAACCTGCCACTGGTGGTGCTGGTGCACGGCGGGCCGTGGGTGCGCGGCGCCACCTGGGGCTGGAACGCCGAGGTGCAGTTCCTGGCCTCGCGCGGCTACGCGGTGCTGCAGCCCGAGTTCCGCGGCAGCACCGGCTTCGGCGAACGCCACTTCCGGGCCGGCTTCAAGCAGTGGGGCCTGGCGATGCAGGACGACCTCACCGACGGCGCGCGCTGGGCCATCGCCCAGGGCGTGGTCGACCCCAAGCGCGTGGCCATCGCCGGCGCCAGCTACGGCGGCTACGCAGCGCTGATGGGGCTGGTGAAGGAGCCGGCGCTGTTCCGCTGCGGCGTGTGCTGGGCTGGTGTGAGCGACATCGACCTGATGTACGCCGCGCACTGGAGTGACGCGCCGGGTGTGTGGAAGGAGCACGGTATGCCGCAGATGATCGGCGACCGCGTGGCCGACGCCGAGCAGCTGCGCGCCACCTCGCCGCTGCAGCAGGCGGCGCGCATCCGCAACCCGCTGCTCATCGCCCACGGCCGGCTCGACCAGCGCGTGCCCATCGAGCACGGCCGGCGCCTGCACGCCGCGGTGAAGGCGCACAACCCCGACGTCGAGTACGTGGAGTACGCCGAAGAGGGCCACGGCTGGGCCGACGAAGAGACGCAGCTGGCCTGGTGGCGGCGCGTCGAGGCCTTCCTGGGCCGGCACCTGGCCTGAAGCCCGCGCCGCACCACGCGCAGATGCGCTAGTGCCCCAGCCGCCGCCGGCTCGCCCGCGCCATCGGCACCCACCGCAGCCGCACCCAGCGCCGCCACATCAGCAGCCCACGCAGCCACTCGTCGGCCGCGTAGGCGATCCACACGCCCACCAGGCCCAGGCCGAGCACGTCGCCCAGCAGCCAGCTGCCGCCGGCCAGCACCACGGCCATGCTCACGGCACCCACCTGCACCGGGTAACGCGCGTCGCCGGTGGCGCGCAGCGCGTTGATGACGACGAGGTTGAAGGTGCGGCCGGGCTCGAGCAGCACCGTCCACCACAGCAGCGTCACGGCGGCCGTGGCGATGGCGGTGTCCTGCGTGAACAGGCGCATCGTCCACGGCCCCAGCAGCGCCGCCACCGTGGCCACGGCCAGGCTCACGGCCAGGCCCAGGGCGAGCGCTCGCTTGACCAGCGCGTGCGCCTCGTGCAGCCGGCCCGCGCCCACGAGGTGGCCCACCACCACCTCCACCGACAGCCCCATGGCCAGCCCGAACAGCAGCACCACCATGATCACCTGCTGCGCATAGGCGTGCGTGGCCAGCGCCGCGGCACCGAGCTGGCCCACCACGGCCACGCTCACCAGGAAGGCCAGCCGGTAGGCCATGTTCTCGGCCGCGCCGGGCAGGCCGATGCGGGCCACGGCGCGCAGCTCGGGGCCGCGCCAGCGCCACCAGTCGCTGCGCTGCGGCACCAGGCCCAGCCGGTGCCGCCACAGCGCCAGCTGCAGGGTGATGGCCAGCACGCGCGACAGCAGCACCGCCAGCGCAAAACCCGGCAGTCCCAGCGCCGGCACCGGCCCCCAGCCCAGCATCAGCGGGCCCATGAGCAGAAGCTGCACCGCCTGCATCACGGCCATCACGGCCAGCGTGTCGCGCGCGTGCAGGTGGCTGCGCAGCACGGTGGTGAGGCTGGCGCTCCAGGCGTCGAGCACCAGCACGGGCGCCAGCGCCACCAGCAGCGGCGCGGCCAGGGGCAGCACCTCGGGTGGGGCGTTCATCAGCCCCAGCATCGGCGTGGCGGCCAGCGCGGCCGGCAGGGCCACGGCCAGGCCGATCCAGGTGCTGGCGCCGAGCAGGGCGCGCGCCACACGGTCGGCCTCGGCGCGCGCGCCCGCACCCAGGGCCTGCGTGATCACCACGCCCGCGCCCGCGCCGACGATGCGGAACAGCAGGAACAGCGCGCCGAACACGTGGTGCGCCAGGGCGAAGCCGGCGCCGTGCGCGTCGGACAGCCGCGCCGCCAGCGCCGTGCCCACGATGCCCACGCCCATGGCCAGCAGCAGCTCCGCGAGCAGCGGGCCGGCCAGGGCGGCCAGGCGGGGCGAGGGCAGGGCGGGGCGGGAGTGGGGGGCGGGCATCGCCGGGCCGGCCGCTAGGGATGCGCAGACCGATGCCCGGCGCGCATCATCGCAGCCCACCCCGGCCCGACGAGGAGACAAGCCCATGGCCACCGCGAAGAAGGTCACCGCCAAGACCGCTGCCAAGAAGACCGCTGCCAAGACCGTTGCCAAGAAGACGGCCGCCACCAAGTCCGCGTCCAAGCCGCGCGCCTTGTCGCTGCACCTGGGCCTCAACACCGTCAGCGCCGCCCACTACGAGGGCTGGGAGGGCCCGCTCGCCGCCTGCGAGAACGACGCGCGCGACCTGGCCGCCCTGGCCCGGAAGCAGGGCTACACGCCCACCGTGCTGCTCACGAAGCAGGGCACACGTGCCGCGCTGCTCAAGGGCCTGCGCGCCGCGGCCAAGGCGCTGAAGGCCGGCGACCGCTTCCTGCTGAGCTTCTCGGGCCACGGCGGCCAGGTGCCCGACACCAACCGCGACGAACGCGACCGCAAGGACGAGACCTGGTGCCTCTGGGACGGCCAGCTCATCGACGACGAGCTCTACTTCGAGCTCAGCCGCTTCGGTGCCGGCGTGCGCGTGGTGGTGCTGTCCGACAGCTGCCACAGCGGCACCGTCACACGCGCCCGCTTGCCGCCGCCCCCGCCGCCGGGGCAGCGCCCGCGCCTGATGCCCGACGCCGTGGCCGCGAAGGTGTACGGCGCGCACCGCGCCGACTACGACGCGCTGCAGGCCGCCGTGTTCAAGGCCGCCGCCGCGGCGCGCACCGACGACCCCGACGCCGCGCTGGCCCAGGTGGCCGTGGCCGGCCCCGCGGCGCAGGCGCTCACGCTCACCGGCCCTTTCCGGCCTGCGGTGCTGCTGATCTCGGGCTGCCAGGACAACCAGTACTCGATGGACGGCGAGCACAACGGCGCCTTCACCGAGCAGCTGCTGCTCACCTGGAACCAGGGCCGCTTCAAGGGCAGCTGGGCGCAGCTGCATGCCCAGGTGCGCGCGGCCATGCCGCCCAGCCAGAGCCCCAACCTCGTCGTGCTCGGCCCGCCGGCCGATGCGGCGGCGCTGGCCACCGCGCCGGCCTTCCGCGGCTGAGCCCGTGGTGCCGGCTAGAGCCACTGCGCGATCGCGTCCAGCGGCTTCTTGATCCCGCCGGCCACCGGCACCTGGCAGCCCGGCGCCGGGTGGCCGGCCACCAGCAGCACCACGGGCCGCTCGTTGTCGGGCCGGCCGCACAGCGTGGTCAGGAAGCCCATCGGGCTGGGCGTGTGCGTGAGTGTCGCCAGCCCGGCCTGGTGCAGGGCCGCCACCAGAAAGCCGATGGCGATGCCCACGCTCTCGGGCACGTAGTAGTGGCTGAAGCGCGTGCCGTCGGTGCGCACGCCGTACTTCTGCGCGAACACGGCGATGAGCACCGGCGCGGTCTCGAGAAAGGGCTTGCTGGCGTCGGTGCCCAGCGGCGCCAGGGCGTCCAGCCACTCGCCGGGCGCGCGGCCGGCGTAGAAGGCCCGCTCCTCGGCCTCGGCGGCCTCGCGCACCTGCCGCTTGTGCTCGGGCTGGGTGATCACGGCAAAGAACCAGGGCTGCTGGTTGGCCCCCGAGGGCGCGCTGCCGGCGGTCAGCAGGCACTGCTCGATCAGCTCGCGCGCCACCGGGCGCGGTGCGAAGTCGCGCACCGTGCGCCGCGAGGCCATCGTGGCGCGGAAGGCCCGGGCGCGTTCCAGCAGCTCGGCGTCGGAACGCTCGGGCCCGTGCGCCAGCGGCTGCATCTCGGGGGGTGGAGGCATGGTCTCGGTCCGTCGGGTGGTGGCGGGGTCATCGCCATTGCAGCACGCCGCCGCGCAGCAGCCCGATGAGCGCGGTGCCGCGCCCTCATGCCGGGCCCAGCAGGTGGCGCAGCGGGATCTCCAGCCGCTTCGCCCAGGCGCGCTCGTTGTGGCCCTCGCCCTCGAACACGCGGGTCATGAACGCGGGCGGACCGAAGCCCAGCTCGTGCATCAGCGTGTCGACCTGCGCCTGCGCCTCGTCGTACAGCGCGTCGAGTTCGGTGGTGCCGCGGTCCATGTACAGGCGGTGCTGACCGGGCGGCGGCAGCCGGCGGCGCAGGTAGGCGCGGCCGGCGGCGGGGATCTCGGCGTTGCGCTCGAAGCCGCCGATCCAGTGCGTGGACAGACACCCCGCGCCGCCGAACACCTGCGGGTACTCGCACACCGCGTAGGCCGAGATCAGACCGCCCATGCTGCTGCCCGCGATGGCGGTGTGCTCGCGGCCGGGCCGCGTGCGGAAGCGCGCGTCGATGGTGGGCTTGAGCTCATCGACCAGGAAGCGCAGGTAGGCGTCGGCCATCGGCGGCTGGCTGGCGAAGCCGCGCGCCAGCAGCACCTGGCGCGCCGGCCCGTCGGGCACGTGCGCGATGAAGCCCTGCGGGAAGTACTCGTTGAAGCGCGTGGGTCCCGTGTTCCACACGCCGACGACAAGGGTGTCGCGCAGCGCGCCGCCGTCGATGAGGCGCTGCACCGTGGGGGCCACGTCCCAGGCCTGGCGGTTCCAGGTGGTGGTGGCGTCGTGGAGCATCTGTCCGTCGTGCATGTACAGCACGGCGTGCGGCTTCGTGCCGTCGTAGCCGCGCGGCAGCCACACGTCGACGTGGCGCGGCGCGACATGGCGCGAGGGCATCGCGGCCAGGCGTTCGACGCGGCCCACGGGAACCTGTGGCAAGGGCGGCGGTGGCGGCGCGGCGGGCGCACCGCCGCCGGCCGGCGCCGCGCAGCCGCTGGCCAGCGCCGGCAGCGCACCGGCCACCAGCAGCCGGCGGCGCGAGGGGTCGAACGGGCTCATGGTGTCGTCGGGCAGGTTCGTGGCAACGGCAGTGTCGCGGCCGCCAGGCTCGGGCCTTGCGCCGGCGATGACTCAGAAAAGCTCCAGAATGACCCCATCACCCTCAGGATGAGACCCATGCGGGTCATCGAAGAACCGGTTCATCACCCCGACACCAGCTTCCGCTTCCTGGCGCTGGAACTGCGTGTCTTCGGTGGCGCGCGCCACCGCCACGCCCAGGCCGAGCTCACCTGGGTGGTGCGCGGCCAGGGCCTGCGCTTCGTGGGCGACCACGTGGAGCCCTTCGGCGACGGCGACCTCGTGCTCGTCGGCCCCTGGGTGCCGCACCTCTGGGACGGACGCGCGGGCCGTGGCGAGCCGGCGTTTGCCGCCCGTGTGCTGCAGTTCCCCGCCGCCTTGGCGGAGTCGTCCCTGCTGCCCGAGCTGGCGCCGCTGCAGGCCGTGCTGCAGCGCGCCGCGCGCGGGCTGGCCATCGGCGGCGCGGCGCACGGCCGCATCACGGCCGCCATGGCCGCCATGGACGGCGCCACGCCCGCGGCGCGGCTGGCGCTGCTGATGCAGGTGTTTGCGGCGCTGGTGGAGGCCGCCGCCGACGCGGCCGCGCTGCGCCCGCTGGCCACGCGGCCGGCCACGCTGCCACGCGCCGACGGCGAGGCGCTGCGCCGCGTCGACCGCGTGCTGGCCTGGATGCACCGCCACCTGCACACGGAGCTGTCACTCGACGAGGCGGCACGCCGGGCGCATGTCAGCCCGGCAGCCTTCAGCCGCTTCTTCCGCCGCGAGACCGGCCGCACCTGGACGGAGGCGTTGCAGGAGATGCGCTGCAGCGAGGCCGCACGGCGCCTGCGCCGCGACACCCGCCCCGTGGCCGAGATCGCGGCCGACTGCGGCTGGCGCACGCAGAGCCACTTCAACCGCGTGTTCCGCGCGCGTTTCGGCCTCACGCCGCGGCAGTACCGCCGGGCCGCGGCCGGCGGCGCCTGAGCGCCTGCTCAGACTGTGAACAACCCCAGGTCGCGCGCCGAGGCGTCCCAGTTGGCCAGGTTGGGGAAGACCTCGAGCACCTGGCTCTCGGTGAGCCCCATCCAGCGCGCAAGCGTGGCGCCGAGCTGGTCAACGCTGGTGCCGGGCAGCAGGCTGCCGTTGTTCAGCTGGTCGGGGCTGCCGTCGAAGCTGTTGTTGTTGGTGTTCTTGGTGGCCAGCGTCGGGAAGCGGCCGAACAGGTTGCCGCCGCGCACGGCGC
>Ga0209278_1001796_pt1 | contig 12598 bp, 10 predicted proteins | sample JI81BgreenDNA_FD_187504 | JGI IMG/M metagenome (GOLD analysis project Ga0209278, IMG submission 187504) | Wastewater effluent complex algal communities from Wisconsin, to seasonally profile nutrient transformation and Carbon sequestration -... | ecosystem: Engineered > WWTP > Effluent > Algae... | reverse complement strand
GGGCGGCTCGGCGCCCTGCGCGGGCTCCGCCTCACCCGGCTCGGGCGGCGCGGTCTCGCTGTCGTAGGCGCCGGTCAGCACCTGCTGGAACACCTCGACGGCGTCGGCAGCCGGCGCGACGGGTGCCGCGGCCGGCGCGGGGCCGCCAGCAACCGCCGAAGCTTCGTCGTCGCGGCGGCCGCGCCGACCACGGCGGCGGTTGCGGCGACGGCCGCGGCCGTCGCCGGCGGCATCACCAGGCTCGCCGTCGGCGCCATCGGCGCCGACGGCCGCTTCGGCCGCTTCGGCATCGCCCTGGTGCTCTGCAGCCGCTGCCCTTTCTGCCGAGGCAGCGGCAGGGGCTGGCGCGGGCGCGGTCGCATCGATGGGCCCGGCCGCCGGTTCTGCCGGGGCATCGGCCGCCGCCGCGGCGCTCTTGCGCGGCTTGCGCACACGCGGCGCCGGCGCCGGGGCTGCGTCGGGCGCGGCGAACACCGCGTCGCGCGAAGGCGCCTCGGTGGCCTCGACCGGGTCGCCCGCGGCGGGCGCCGGGGACTCGGCGGCCGTCTTGCGCGGCGCACGCCGGCGCTTGACCGGTGAGGCGGCTTCGGGGGCCTCGGGCTGCGAGGGGGTGACGTCGTCGTCGGCAGGGGTCATGGCTGGGCAGCGTCCGGTGCGGCAGGGGGTTCGGTGCCGGCGTCGGCAGCGGGGGCTTGACGTTCTTGGGGCGACGGCGCCTCGGCGGGCGCCACGGGGTCGGGCTCGGGCTCGGGCTCGGGCCCGGGTTGGGGCTCGTCTGCGGGCGGCTCGGGTTCGGCGGCAGGCTGGGCGATCGAGACGGCTTCGGCTTCGGCTTCGGCGATCACGGGCGCGGCAACAGCCTCGCCTGGGTCGACGGACTCGAGGCCGCCCACATCCTCGGGCACGTCGGCCGGCGCGGTGGCCTCGGCCGCTGCAACAGGCTCGGCGTTGCCGGCTTCGTCCAGCGGGAGGTCGGCCTGTGCCTCGCCGAGCAAGGGCGCCTCGCCGAGCTCACCCAGCGCCGAGGCGGCATCCACCAGGCCGCTGCCGGCCTCCAGCGGCGGCAGCTGGTCCAGGCTGGCGAGCCCCAGGTCGTCGAGAAACTGCCGGGTCGTGGCGTACAGCGCCGGGCGGCCGGGGGCCTCGCGGTAGCCGATGGCGTCGATCCAGCCCCGGTCCTCGAGCTGCTTGATGATCTGGCTGCTGACAGTGACGCCGCGGATGTCCTCGATGTCGCCACGTGTCACCGGCTGGCGGTAGGCCACGATGGCCAGCGTCTCCATGGCCGCGCGCGAGTACTTGGGCGGCTTCTCAGGGTGCAGGCGGTCGAGGTACTCGCGCATCTCGGGCCGGCTCTGGAACCGCCAGCCGCTGGCGAGGGCCACGAGCTCGACGCCGCGGTCTTCCCAGTCTCGGGCCAGCTCGTCCAGCAGCTGGCGCAGCGTGTCGCTGCCGACCTGGCCATCGAACAGGGCGCGCATCTCCGCCAGCGTCATGGGCACGTTGGCGCAGATGAGGGCGGTCTCGAGGACACGCTTGGCCTCGGCGGTGTTCATGGACGGCGCTGCATGCGTGGGGCCAACGGGGGCGGCCGTGGGGCGTGTTGCGGGGGCCGCGCGGGGCGGCCGGGTCGGTTGTGCGCGGCGGGTGCGTCGCGCGGGCCACCGGCGGGGTCACCGGTGCGTCGTTCCTGCTCGGGGCTTCGGCGGCGGCGGGGCCTGCTGCGCCAAAGTGGCCTTCATTGTAGCGGCAGCAGGGCCCAGGCCGCCGCAAAGTCGGCCGGCGGCTCGCAACGGAAGGCCAGCGGCGAACCGCTGACCGGGTGTGCGAGTTCCAGTTCGGCCGCGTGCAGCGCCTGCCGCTGCAGACCCAGCGCCGGGCGTCCGCCGTAGAGCGCATCGGCCACCAGCGGCAGGCCGCGGCTCGTGGCGTGCACACGGATCTGGTGCGTTCGGCCGCTGTGCAGCGTGCAGCGCAGGCCGACGAAGGCCTCGCCCGCCGGCCCCTCGCGCCGGGCCAGCACCTCGAAATCGGTGCGCGCCGGCTTGCCCGAGGGCACGACGGCCATGCGCAGCCGCGAGACGGGGTCGCGCCCGATGGGCGCCTCGACGCTGAAGGCCGGCGCCGGCGGCCGCCCGGCCGCGATGGCGCGGTAGCGGCGGTGCACCTCGCGCGCCGCGATGGCACGCACGAGGGCCGTCACCGCCGGCAGCGTCTTGCCGACCATCATCACGCCCGAGGTGTCCTTGTCGAGCCGGTGCACGATGCCGGCGCGCGGCAGTTGCGCGGCGCCGGCGTGGTGGGCCAGCAGGCCGTTGAGCAGCGTGCCCTGCCAGTGGCCAGGTGCCGGGTGCACCACGAGGCCCGCGGGCTTGTCGATGACCAGCAGGTGCTCGTCCTCGTGCAGCACCACGAGCGCCATGGGCTGGGGCCGGAAGGCGCGGCTTTCGTCGGTGGGGATCAGCTCCACCTCCAGCCGCTGGCCGGACTTCACGCGCTGCGACGAGGCCGTGGCCACGGCGCCGTCCAGCCGCACGTGGCCGGCCTCGAGCAGGCGCTGCAGGTGGCTGCGCGAGAACTCCGGCGCCAGCGTCACCAGCGCCTTGTCGAGCCGCGTGCCGTGCTCGGCCGTGGGCACGACGCCGCAGCGCCATTCGGCCTCGGCCTCGGCCTCGGCTTCGACCGCCTCGGCGGCGTCGAGCACATCGCCAGTCGCCTCACCCTCGCCCGCCGCGGGGTCCGGCGGGCCGGCCGGCGACGGGGCGTCTCTATACTCGCCGGCTTTCATCCGCCACCTGCTCCATGAACCGGGCCATCCCCTCAAACATGCTCTCGAGGGCGGCGATTGTGGCCCTGCTGGCCCTGCTCGCCGCCTGTGGCTCGCCGCCGCGGCAGGACAACGCCCCCGCCGCACAGGCCGAGCGGCTGTACCAGGAAGCCAAGGCCGACATCGAGGCCGGCGCCTTCGACCGCGCCATCCAGTCGCTGGGCCGCATCGAAGGCCTGGCCGCGGGCTCGCTGCTGGCGCAGCAGGCGCTGCTCGACCTGGCCTACGCCAACTGGCGCCTGGGCGAGCAGGCCACGGCGCTGTCGACCATCGACCGCTTCATCCGCCTGAACCCCAGCAGCCCGGGCCTGGACTACGCCTGGTACCTCAAGGGCCTGATCAACTTCAACGACGACCTGGGCTTCATCGGCCGCCTGGCCAACCAGGACATCGCCGAACGCGACCAGCGCGCCGCACGCGATGCCTGGCAGGCGTTCCGCCAGCTCACCGATCAGTTCCCGCAGTCGCGCTACACGCCCGACGCCCGGCTGCGCATGAACCACATCCTGCACACGCTGGCGGCGCACGAGGTGCACGTGGCGCGCTACTACTTCCGCCGCGGCGCCTACCTGGCGGCGGCCAATCGCGCGCAGGTGGCGGTCACCGAGTTCCAGCAGGCACCCGCCGTGGAAGAGGCGCTCTACATCCTCGTGCAGAGCTACGACAAGCTGCAGATGACGGCGCTGCGCGACAGCGCCGAGCGCGTGCTCAAGCAGAACTTCCCCGACAGCGCCTACCTGCGCGACGGCCTGGCGGTGCGCGCGCGGCCGTGGTGGCGGCTCTGGTGAAGGCCGCTCGATAGCTGCAGGCGCCGCGCCTCAGTGCGCGGCGGCCAGTTCCTCCAGCCAGGCCAGGGCCTCGGCCTCGTCGCCCAGCCGCCCCATGGGCGGCAGCGCCGACAGCAGGCGGCGGCCGTAGCCCATCTGGGCCACGCGCGGGTCGCACAGCACGAGCAGGCCGCGGTCGGTCTCGGTGCGGATCAGGCGCCCGGCGCCCTGCTTCAGCGACACCGCCGCCTCGGCCACGAAGTAGTCGTCGAAGGGGTTGCGGCCGGCTTCCCGCAGCTGGCGCACGCGCGCCTCGACCAGCGGGTCGCCCGGCGGCGGGAACGGCAGCTTGTCGATCAGCACGCACTGCAGCGCGTCGCCGGGCATGTCGATGCCCTCCCAGAAGCTGGCCGAGCCCACGAGCACGGCGCCGCGGCCGTCGCCATAGCGCTGCAGCAGGGCGCGGCGCGGCTCGCTGCCCTGCACCAGCAGCAGGAGCTCGGGCGCCACCGCGGCCAGCGCGTCGGCCACCTGGGGCAAGGCGCGCAGCGTGGTGGTGAGCACGAAGGTACGCCCGCCCAGCGCGCGCGCCAGCCGCCCGGCGAGCGCGCCCACCGCGGCCGGGTGCTGGGCCGCGTTGGGCAAGGGAAACGGCCGCGGCACCCAGACCCTCGCGTTTGCGGCGTAGTCGAACGGACTGCCCACGCGCAGCGTGGCGGCGTCCTCGAGCCCGGCGCGGCGTGTGAACCAGCTCAGGCTCTCGTCGTCGCCCAGCGTGGCCGAGGTGAAGACCCAGGCCTTGGGCGCAGCCGCGCGCTGCCCCTGCATCATCTCGCGGATGTCCAGCGGCGACTCCACCAGCCGCGCCTGGTGCGGCGTGAGGTCGACCCAGCGCACCTGGCCGGCCTCGGCACCTTCGGCGAAGTGGCCCGCCAGCGCCGCGAGCGTGCGCGCACGCTGCTCCAGGCGCGGGAAGTCGGGCGCCGTCTCGGCCACGCCGGCAATGGCGTCTGCCAGCTCGCGCGCCGCGTCGGCCAGGGCCGGCAGTGCGTGGGCCAGCGCGTCGTCGCACTCCTCCCAGCGGCGCTTGACGACGCCGCGCACCTCGCGCATCGCGCCGGCCGCGGCCAGGCGCAGCTCGCGCGCGGCGCGCTCCATCGCGGCCTGCAACTCCGCCCAGGGCTGCAGGCCGCGGGCGTGCTGCAGGCCGGCGGCCAGGGCGTCGCGGCCCAGCTCCAGCGCCACGCCCGTGGCCAGCTGCGTGCCCAGGAACTGCACGCCAGCCTCCACGAGCTGGTGCGCCTCGTCGAAGACCGCCGCGTCCACCGTGGGCAGCAGCTCGGCCACGCCGCTGTCGCGCAGCGCCAGGTCGGCGAAGAACAGGTGGTGGTTCACCACCACCACGTCGGCGGCCATGGCCTCGCGCCGCGCCTGCATGACGTGGCAGGCACGGTGCTCGGGGCACTCGGTGCCGAGGCAGTTGTCGCGCGTGCTCGTGACGAGCGGGATGACGGGTGAACGTTCGTCCAGGCCCTCGACCTCGGCGAGGTCGCCGCTGGCCGTGCCCTGCGCCCACACGGCCACGCGCTGAAGCGCGCGCACGGCAAAACGGTCGGGCAGCTGCGCTGTGGCCTCGGCCTGCTGCAGCCGCCAGCGGCACAGGTAGCTGGCGCGGCCCTTGAGCAGAGCCAGCCGCAGCGGCAGCGACAGCACCTCGCACAGGCGCGGCAGGTCGCGCAGGTAGAGCTGGTCCTGCAGGCTCTTGGTGGCCGTGCTCACCAGCGCGCGGCGGCCGCTCAGCAGCAGCGGCACCAGGTAGGCGAAGGTCTTGCCGACGCCGGTGCCGGCCTCGGCCACCAGCGCCTCGCGCGCACCCAGGGCCTGCGCGATGCGCAGCGCCAACCGGTCCTGCTGCGGGCGCGGCATGAAGCCCGGCAGGCCGCGCGCCAGCGGGCCGTCCACCGCGAAGGCCCTTGCGACGGCACGGACCAGCGCGTCGTCCGCGGCGCCTTCGGAGAGGTCGGGGGTGCTCAGGCCGGCTCCGGCGGGTCGAGCTCGGCCTCGAGGCGCGCGATCTGGTCGCGCAGCGCCAGGCGGCGCTTCTTCAGACGGCGCAGCGCGAGCTCGTCGAGCGCCGCGCCGGGGCTGGCATCGATGAGGTCGTCGAGGTCGGCGTGTTCGATGCGCAACTCGATGAGGCGGCGCTGGGGGGAGTGCAGGTTTTGGTCCATCGCGTCGCGTGCACTTGCGCCGGGTCGCAGGGCGAGCCCGAGTTTATATTCCGCCACCATGCCGATCACGACCGTGCCGTTCCGCTTCAGCGCCGCCACCGGCCTTCACCGCGGCGACCGCGCCTACCAGCAGGACCAGGTCGAGGTGATGCCCCACCCGCGCAACCAGGGCTCGGTGCTTGCCGTCGTGGCGGACGGCATGGGTGGCAAGAGCGGCGGCCGCAAGGCCGCCGACCAGGTGCTGCTCACCGCACGCCAGATCTACGAGCGCTTCGCACCGCTGGAAGACGACCCCGGCGACATGCTCAAGCAGGTGGTGACCGAGTCGCACCTGATGATCAAGCTCACGGCCATCACCTCCGAGGAAGAGCCGCACAGCACCATCGCCGCCTACCACGTGGGCCCGGACATGCACGCCCAGGTCATCCACGCGGGCGATTCGCGGGTCTACCACTTCCGTGGCGCCGAGATGATGCGCCGCACGGTGGACCACAGCTTCGTGCAGCGCCTCATCGACGAGGGCAAGATCAGCGAGGAAGCCGCCAACACGCACCCGCAGAGCAACCTGCTCACGGGCTGCCTGGGCACGCACGCCGATCCGCCGATCACGCTCTGGGAGATCGGGCCGCTGGAGTTCGGCGACAGCCTCATCGCCTGCTCCGACGGCCTGTGGCACTACTTCACGCCCAAGGAGATCGGCGCCATCCTGCACGCCCTGCCCCCGCGCGAGGCCAGCGAGATGCTGATCAGCAAGGCGCGCCAGCGCGCCCGTGGCGGCGGCGACAACCTCTCGCTGGCGCTGGCGCGCGTCGACCCGATCAAGTAGCGCGTCAGCGCGTGGGCTGCGGCGCCGACGCCGCGGCCGGCGACGGCAGCGTGTCCGGCTCGCGGCCACGGCGTGAGAGTTGCTCCCTTTGCCGCTCGCGGCGCTCCTGGATGCGGACTTGGGCCGCCTCGGCCCGTTCGCGCGCCTCGCGCAGGCTGGCGGCGCGGCGTGCGGCTTCCGCGGCCTGCTCTGACGTGGGCGCGGCGCGAGCCGGCACCGGCGCGTCGGCCACAGGCGCCGTCGCTGCCCTGGCCGGCCGGGACGCCGCGGGGGCCGGGGCCACGACAGCGTCATCCACCGACGACGCCGCCAGCCGCGCGGCCACGGCCGCCTGCTTGCGTGCGATGGCGGCGCGGCGCTCGTCGGCCCGGCGTTGGCGCTCGGCCTCGGCCAGGCGAAGCTCGGCCTCGCGCAGCGGCGCCAGCGCGGCGCGGCGGCGCGCCTGCACGTCCTCCAGGCAGGCATTCACGGCGAAGCGCGTGGCGCAGGCGCGCTCCTCGTCGGCAAAGCGCTGCTCGAGCGTGCGCCGCTGCTCGGCCAGGCGTGCGGGCTCGTCGACGGCAGCGGGCGCGGCTTGCGCCACACCCACCAGCATCGCCGGCAGCAGCCCTGCGAGCGTGCGCCACGTGGCCATCAGGTGAGCGAGGTGTCGACCGTGCGCCGCGCCTCGGCCAGGTACTCGGCCGACTGCATCTCGGCCAGGCGCGAGACGGTGCGCGGGAACTCGTGCGCCAGCGGGCCCTCGGTGTACAGCTGCTCGGGCGGCACGGCGGTGGAGAGGATCAGCTTCACGCGCCGGTCGTACAGCACGTCGACCAACCAGGTGAAGCGCCGCGCCTCGCTGGCCAGGCGCGGCGGCATCTGCGGCACGTTGGACAGCAGCACGGTGTGGAAGCGGCTCGCAAGCTCGAGGTAGTCGTTCTGCGAGCGCGGGCCGCCGCACAGCGTACGGAAGTCGAACCACACCACGCCGCCGGCGCGTCGCACGGTGCGGATCTCGCGGTGCTCGATGTTCAGAACCGGCGGCTCGTCTTGCGCCTCGCGCAGGCTCTCGAAGGCGGCCTCCAGCGCCGCGTCGGCCTGCGCACCCAGCGGCGTGTGCAGCAGCGGCAGGGTCTGAAGCGTGCGGCGGCGGTAGTCGTGGCCGGCGTCGACGTTGATGACTTCGAGCTTCGCCTTCAGCAGCTCGATGGCCGGCAGGATGCGGTCGCGGTGCAGGCCGTTGGGATACAGGCCATCGGGGTGGAAGTTGCTGGTCGCGACGATGCTCACGCGGTTGGCGAACAGCGCATCGAGCAGGCGGTGCAGGATCATCGCGTCGGTGACGTCCGCGACGTGGAACTCGTCGAAGCAGATCAGCCGGAAGCGCCGTGCGATGCGGCGGCCGAGCTCGTCGAGCGGGTCGGCCATGCCCTTGAGCTCCTGCAGCTCGCGGTGCACCTCGCGCATGAACTCGTGGAAGTGCAGCCGCGTCTTGCGCGTCAGCGGCACGGCCTGGAAGAAGCAGTCCATCAGGAAGCTCTTGCCGCGCCCCACCCCGCCCCACATGTACACGCCGCGCGGGATGGGCGGCCGCATCAGCAGCTTGGTGAGCGCGTTGCCTCGGCGCGCCTTGTAGTCGGCCCACTCGCGCTCGCAGCGCGACAGTGCGGCCACGGCGCGCAGCTGCGCTTCGTCGGCGCGGTAGCCGCGTTCGGCCAGCAGCTGCCGGTACAGGCTTTCAACCTCGGACATGGTGTTCAGGCCGAGCACACGCGGTCGCGGCCGCCGTGCTTGGCGTCGTACAGCAGCTGGTCGGCGCGGGCCAGGGCGTCGGGCAGGGCCTCATCAGGCTGCACGGCGACCACTCCCACGCTCACACTGACACGCATGCCCGCGGCCAGCCTGCCCCAGTCGTATGTGCGCACGGCCAGCCGCAGCCGCTCCATGGCGGCGTGCGCGGCCTCACGGTCCAGATCCAGCAGCAACGCGGCGAACTCCTCGCCGCCGTGGCGGGCCACGCGGTCCTGGCCCCGCAGCGCCTGCACCATGAGCCTGGCCACCTCCTGCAGCACGGCATCCCCGACGGTGTGCGAGTGTTCGTCGTTGATGCGCTTGAAGTGGTCCAGGTCCACCAGCGCGAGCGCGCGCGGATGGGGCAGCGCGGCCAGTGCCTGCCAGGCAGACTCGAAGCCACGTCGGTTGAGCAGGCCCGTCAGCGGATCGGTGGAGGCCATGCGCGATGCGTCGCGAACATGCGCCTGCAGTGCGGCGTTGCGTTCGCGCAGCGAGAGGTTCTCGACACGCAGGCCCTGCTCGTCGATGCGCGCGCTCAGCGCCGCCGCACGCGACTGCAGCGCGGCCATCGCCACATGGTGGCGGCGGGCGTAGGCCCGACGCTCCAGCTCCAGCGCCTCCTGCACCCGGCCGGTGAGTTCACAGATGCGCGCACGGCGTCGCAGTTCCACAACCAGGTGGGGTGGCACGGCCGACGGGTCCACCCGGGCCGCCTCCTCGGCGCACGCGCGGGCCTCGTCGTGCCGACCCAGCTGCCGCAGCGCCAGACCGCTTTCGATCCAGGCCAGGCAGGCCAGGGGCGCCGGCAAACCGGCGGCGACCTCGGTCACCGCCTGGAAGGCCTGCGCGGCCTCTTCCCAGCGCTCCGCGCAGGCCAGCAGGGCACCGGCCACGCGGTGCATGCGGGCCACCGCCATCAGGGTGCCGACCTGCAGCGCTTCGCTGCGCAGGGTCTCGAGATGGGGCCACGCCTCGTGCAACAGCTGCGCGGCCGCTGCGGGATCGGGCTCCCGCAGCTGCTCGTGGGTCATGCTGAGGATGATGAGGAAGTTGGTGCGCAACATCGCCCGGTCGGCAACGTCCTCGGAGGCTTCCCCGTAGCCCAATGCCCGGCGGCCGGCCTGCAGCCCCAGCCCGGCCAGCCCCATCTCGCCGTAGACCGCCGTGAGGCCGTTGTAGGCCGACTTCAGCAGGTCAGGCTGCTGCAGGGAGGGCACCAGCGCCAACACCTCGTCCACCGCGAGCTGCGCCGCATCGCCCTGCTCCAGGAGCGCATGCTCGCGGGCGATCTCAATCCAGGCGCCGCAGGCCAAGTCGGGCCGCTCGGCCTGCGTGGCCGCCAGCAGCGCCTCGTGGGCCCAGCGCAGGGCTTCTTCGCTGCGCCGCTGGTTGCCACGGGCCTTGGCCAACACCAGCGCCGCTTCGGCCGCTTCGGACCACGACTCGGCGTCACGCGCCTGGCGAAACCACGGTGCCGCGATCTCGCAGGCCCGGTCGAAGCGCATCGCGCTCAGATCGCGGCGGGCCTGCTTCAGGTCGGCGGCGGCATCCATCCGCGGGCGGGATCGGGGCCTGGGGCGCTCAGAAGTTCAGCGTGCGCTTGTCCACCGCCAGCGCGGCTTCCTTGGTGGCTTCGCTGAGAGACGGGTGCGCGTGGCAGATGCGCGCGATGTCCTCGCTGCTGGCCTTGAACTCCATCGCCACCACGGCCTCGGCGATCAGCTCGCTGGCCATGGGGCCGACGATGTGCACGCCCAGGATCTCGTCCGTGGCCGCATCGGCCAGGAACTTGACCATGCCCGTGGTGTCGCCCAGAGCGCGCGCCCGGCCGTTGGCCATGAACGGGAAGGTGCCGGCCTTGTAGGCTCGGCCCGCGCTCTTCAACTGCTGCTCGGTCTGGCCGACCCAGGCGATCTCGGGGCTGGTGTAGATGACCCAGGGGATGGTGTTGAAGTTGACGTGCCCGTGCTGGCCGGCGATGCGCTCGGCCACGGCCACGCCTTCTTCCTCGGCCTTGTGCGCGAGCATGGGGCCGCGCACCACGTCGCCCACGGCCCACACGCCGGGCAGGTTGGTGCGGCACTCGTCGTCCACCACGATGGCGCCGCGCTCGTCGAGCTTCAGGCCCACGGCCTCGGCGTTCAGGCCCGTGGTGTTGGGCACGCGGCCGATGCTGACCACGAGCTTGTCGACGTCCAGCGTCTTGGCCTCGCCCTTGGCGTCGGTGTAGGCCACGCTGACGCCGGCCTTGGTGGCCTTGACCTCACCGACCTTGACGCCCATCTCGATCTTCAGGCCCTGCTTGACGAAGGCCTTGTGGGCTTCCTTTGCGATCTGCTCGTCGACCGCACCCAGGAAGGTGGGCAGGCCCTCCAGCACGGTCACTTCCGCACCCAGGCGGCGCCACACCGAGCCCATCTCCAGGCCGATGACGCCGGCGCCGATGAGGCCCAGCTTCTTGGGCACCGCGCCCACGCGCAGCGCGCCGTCGTTGCTGAGGACCTTGTCTTCGTCAAAGGGCACGCCGGGCAGCGCGCGCGCGTTGCTGCCCGTGGCGACGACGACGTTCTTGGCGATCAGCGACTCGCCGTTGACGGCCACTTCCCAGCCGCCTTCGGCCGCCTTCACGAACGACCCGCGGCCATGGAAGAACGTGACCTTGTTCTTCTTGAAGAGGTACAGGATGCCGTCGTTGTTCTGCTTCACGACGGTGTCCTTGCGGGCCAGCATCTTCTTGACGTCGATGCTCAGGTCCTTCAGGCCGATGCCGTGGTCGGCAAAGTGGTGCGCCGCCTGCTCGTAGTGCTCCGAGCTCTGCAGCAGCGCCTTGCTCGGAATGCAGCCGACGTTGGTGCAGGTGCCGCCCGGGGCCGGGCCGCCCTTGTCGTTTTTCCACTCGTCGATGCAGGCGGTGTTGAAGCCCAGCTGCGCCGCGCGGATGGCCGCGATGTAGCCGCCGGGGCCGCCGCCGATGACGACGACGTCGAAATGCTTGCTGCTCATCGTGCGTGCCTCAGATGTCGAACAGCAGGCGCGCCGGGTCTTCCAGCGCTTCCTTCATCGTCACCAGGCCCAGCACGGCCTCGCGGCCGTCGATGATGCGGTGGTCGTAGCTCATCGCCAGGTAGTTGATGGGGCGCACGACGACCTGGCCGTTCTCCACCACGGCGCGGTCCTTCGTGGCGTGCACGCCCAGGATGGCGCTCTGCGGCGGGTTGATGATGGGCGTGGACAGCATGCTGCCGAACACGCCGCCGTTGCTGATGGAGAAGGTGCCGCCGGTCAGCTCTTCGAGGCCCAGCTTGCCGTCCTTGGCCTTCTGGCCGAACTCGGCGATCTTCTTCTCGATGTCGGCGAAGCTCATCTGGTCGGCGTTGCGCAGGATGGGCACCACCAGGCCGCGCGGCGAACCCACCGCGATGCCGATGTCGAAGTAGCCGTGGTAGACGATGTCGTTGCCGTCCACCGAGGCGTTGAGCACCGGGTACTTCTTGAGCGCCGCCACGGCCGCCTTGACGAAGAAGCTCATGAAGCCGAGCTTGACGCCGTGCTCCTTCTCGAACTTCTCCTGGAACTTCTTGCGCATCTCCATCAGCGGGGCCATGTTGACCTCGTTGAAGGTGGTCAGGATGGCGTTGGTGGCCTGGCTTTGCAGCAGGCGCTCGGCGACGCGGGCGCGCAGGCGGCTCATGGGCACGCGCTGCTCGGGGCGCTCGCCGAGGTTCACGCTGGGGGCGCTCACGGCCGGCAGCGGCTTGGCCACGGCGGGCGCGGCGGCCACGGCCACCGGGGCCGGCACGGGCGCGGCGGCACCGGCGGCCACGGCGCCGAGCACATCGCCCTTGGTCACACGGCCGTCCTTGCCGGTGCCGGGCACCGAGCCGGCGGCCAGGCCGTTGTCGGCCATCAGCTTGGCGGCGGCGGGCATGGCCACGCCGGCCTTGGGGGCGGCGGCCGCCGGAGCGGCGGCGGGCACGGCCGCGGGCGCAGCGGCCGGGGCCGGTGCGGCGGCCACGGCCCCGGGCTTGGCCGCGGTGTCGATCTTGGCGATCAGCTGGTCGGCCACGACCGTGGCGCCATCGCCCTGCACGATCTCGCCCAGCACGCCGGCGGCGGGCGACGGCACTTCGAGCACGACCTTGTCGGTCTCGACCTCGATGAGGATTTCATC
>Ga0209278_1001795_pt1 | contig 12603 bp, 12 predicted proteins | sample JI81BgreenDNA_FD_187504 | JGI IMG/M metagenome (GOLD analysis project Ga0209278, IMG submission 187504) | Wastewater effluent complex algal communities from Wisconsin, to seasonally profile nutrient transformation and Carbon sequestration -... | ecosystem: Engineered > WWTP > Effluent > Algae... | reverse complement strand
GGCATCCGAAAGATTGCAGGGCAGGATCACGGCGTCGGGGCCGCAATCGGCGGCCACGGCGGCCAGCGCATCGGCGCGGGTGCCCGAAAGGGCGACCCGCGCGCCCCGCGCCGCCAGCGCCTTGGCGATGGCGCTGCCGATGCCGCCGGAAGCGCCGGTCACCAGCGCGGTCATGCCGGTCAGATCGAACATGGCTTCAGATCTCCTTCGCGATGGCTTCAACGCCAGACATTTCGGTCGCCGTGATGGTCGGCACGTCGGGCGTGATCCGGCGGATCATCGGGCCCAGCACCTTGCCGCCCAGTTCAACAAAGCCGGTGACGTCCAGTTCGGCCATCTTCAGCACCGATTCCCGCCAGCGCACCGTGCCGCACACCTGTTCCACCAGCAGGCGGCGGATCTCGGCGGGATCGGTCACCGGCGCCGCCGTCACGTTGGCGATCAGCGCCACCGTGGGCGCATGCAGCGGCGCATCCGCCAACGCGGCTGCCATCGCCTCGGCAGCCGGCTGCATCAGCGGGCAATGGAAGGGCGCCGACACCGGCAACAGCACCGAATGGCGGGCGCCCCTGGCCTTGGCGAGGTTCATCGCACGGGCAACGGCCTCGACATGGCCGGACACGACCACCTGGCCATTGGCATTGTCGTTGGCCGCCGCGCACACCTGACCCTGCGCGGCTTCGGCGGCAATCGCCGTCACCGTTTCGAAATCCAGACCAAGCAGCGCCGCCATGGCGCCAACGCCCGGCGGCACTGCGGCCTGCATGGCCTCCCCGCGCAGCCGCAGCAGGCGGGCGGTATCGGCCAGACCCAGGCTGCCAGCGGCGCACAGGGCGGTATATTCGCCAAGGCTGTGGCCGGCGACAAAGGCGGCCTTGTCGGCAAGGCGGATGCCGGCTTCGGCCTCCAGCACGCGCAATACCGCGATGCCGACGGCCATGATTGCCGGCTGGGCATTGGCCGTCAGGGTGAGCTCGTCCTCCGGCCCCTCCCACATCAGGCGGGACAGGTGCTGGCCCAGGGCCTCGTCCACCTCTTCGAACACGGCGCGGGCGTGCGGGCTGGCATCGGCAAGGCCCTTGCCCATGCCGACCGACTGGCTGCCCTGGCCCGGAAAGATGAAGGCGCGAATGGTTCGTCTCCCCATGTGCATGGTGCGTGCGCGGCGGCTGGCGCCGGCAGGCACGGCTGGCCGGCCCGATAGGCGCTTCACCGCGCCCGCGCAACCGTGCGGCGCCAATGGGGCCATTTGCCCCGTTGCGCGCGCGCAACATTTCTTTAAGTGCTGCTCCCTGCTCAGGGAGGGAGCATGGGGGGATTCGAGGCAAAATTGCCTTGCATCCTGTCGTCGCCTTCCGGGTTCGGGACAGGAACAGCCAAGGAAACCCCATGTCGCGCACGATTTCGTTGAATGCTCGCCTGATGATTGCTGCTGCGGCTCTGGCCGTGGCCGCTCCGGCCACCGCCGCCGTCTCGCCGGCCGTCGGCAAGGCGCTGAACGCTGCGTCGGCCGCTGCCAAGTCGCGCAATGCTGCCGGCGTGCAGGCCGCCATCGGGCAGGCCCGCGCCGCCTCCAAGACGGATGAGGAACGGCAGAAGACCGCCCAGATGGCCGGTTACGCCTTCACCGCCGTTGGCCGTTACGCCGATGCCGCCGCGGCGCTTGAACAGGTGGGCGCGCCCTGCGGCCAGCTTGGCCCGCTCTATTATCGCGCCGGTCAGCTCGACAAGGCGGTCTCCATCGCGCGCAAGTGCCCCGGCGAAGCCAGCCAGATCCTGATCGCGCAGTCGCTCACCCGCCAGGGCCGCCACAAGGAAGCGGTGGCCGCCTACAACAGCCTGATCAAGGCCAATGGTCCCAAGGCGATCTATCTGGAAAACCTGGCCGGCGCCCAGTTCAAGTCGGGTGACAAGGCCGGTTACCTGGCCACCACCACCCGCCTGATCAAGGTCGATCCGTCGCCGAACCGCTGGAAGACGCTGCTGGTCGATCTGCAGGGCCAGAACATGCGCTCCGAAGCCAAGCTGGCGCTCTATCACCTGATGGACACCACCGGCACGATGAGCCGCAAGGAAGATTTCCACGATTTCGCCAAGCTGGCGCTGATCAACGGCCAGGCCGCCGTGGCCAAGACCGCGCTCGACAAGTCGGGCGTGACCAGCGACCCGATGGATCAGAAACTGTCCGCTGCCGCCGCGCGTGCGGTTGCCAAGGAAGGCCCGGAAGCCACCAAGCTTTCGGCCGCACCGGCAACCGCCTTCAAGGGCGGCAACGCCTGGCTGGGCCTGAACGAATATGGCAAGGCCATCGCCGCGTATGACAAGGCGATTGCCGGCAACCCGGCCAGCGCCGATTATGCCCGCGTGTTCAAGGGCATCGCGCAAACCAAGGCGGGCCAGAAGGCCGCTGCCCAGGCCACCTTCAAGGCCGTGGACGACAAGAGCGGCATGAAGGACATCGCCAACCTGTGGAGCCTCTACGCCTCCACCCGCGGCTGATCCGAAGCACTGCGCCAACAGAAAAGGGCCGCCGTGGAATGCCACGGCGGCCCTTTTTTGGTTCAGGCAGCCTGCTTATTCGCCGGCCGGCTTGGACTGCAGCTGGATATAATTGCCGATGCCCATCTGCTCGATCATCGTCACTTGCGTCTCGATGAAGTCGATATGCTCTTCCTCGGCCACCAGGATTTCCTCGAACAGGTCGCGGCTGCCGTAATCGCGCACGGACTCGCAATGCTGGATGGCGTCCTTCAGCAGGGCCACTGCCTCGAACTCCAGTTCCAGATCGGCCTTCAGCACCTCTTCCACCGTCTCGCCGATGCGCAGGCGGTTGAGCGCCTGCATTCCGGGAAAGCCTTCGAGGAAGAAGATGCGCTCCATCAGCTTGTCGGCATGCTTCATCTCGTCGATGGATTCGTGCCGTTCATATTCGGCCAGCTTGTGGATGCCGAGATTGTCGAGCAGCCGATAATGCAGCCAATATTGATTGACCGCCGTCAGCTCGCCCTTGAGCACGGCGTTCAGATAATCGATGACCTTGGCGTCACCCTTCATGTCCTGTCTCCTTGTTGAGAGGCCAGATGCCATCAATCTGGACGCAGGTCAAGAAAAGTCGTTATTTTTCTGATACTTGTGGGTGCGACGCACTTGCAGTCGCAGCAGTGCAAACCTTGCTTCAGGCAAAGGTGGACGGATCGCTCACCACTTCGCGGGCGAACGGCAGGCACTGGCCGCACTTCACCTTGGCGCCAAGCTGGGCATAGGCCGCACGAGGACAGGCCTTGCCGGCCGCGCGGGCCGCCGCCTTCACATCCCGTTCCCTCAGCGCGTTGCAGACACAGACGTACACGGCAATTCCCGATTCGACTGGCGTTGTTGCGAGACGTTATCAGCCTGCTCGCCTGAAAATGCAAGTGGCTCGCAATAGCGCCAATGACATTTTCTCGCGCTCAGCGCCGGCCGAACAATTTCTCGATATCGGTCTTGGCCAGCTTCACCCAGGTCGGCCGGCCGTGGTTGCACTGGCCACTGTGCGGGGTGGCCTCCATCTCGCGCAGCAGGGCGTTCATTTCGGCAATCGAAAGCTGTCGGCCGGCGCGCACGCTGCCGTGGCAGGCCATGGTGGCGGCCACCGCATCCAGCCGTTCCTTCAACGACAGGGCCGCCCCGAACGCCGCCAGATCATCGGCCAGATCGACAATCAGCCCCTTCACATCACAGGCGCCGAGCAGCGCCGGCGTGGCGCGCACGGCAATGGCGCCGGGCCCGAAGGCTTCCACTTCCAGCCCCAGTTCGGCCAGTTCGTGGGCGCGGGCGGCAATGCGTTCGGCGGCCAGTTCATCGAGTTCGACCACTTCGGGCACCAACAGCGCCTGCGCCGGCACCGCGCCGCCGGCCAGGGCGCGGTTCATGCGTTCCAGCGTCAGGCGTTCGTGGGCGGCGTGCTGGTCCACCAGGATCAGCGCGTCGGCCGTTTCGGCAACAATGTAGGTGGCGGCCACCTGCCCGCGCGCGGCGCCCAGCGGAAATTGTTCCGGTGCGGGCAATGCCGTTGGTGCAGACAATGGTGCAGATGCCGCTGCTGGCGTGCCGGCCAGGGGCGCTGCCGGAAAACTCGGCGGGAACGCCGGTGGCAATTCCCGGAACAGGGACTGCGTCTCGGCCACGCCAAAGGCCGGTGCTGGCGCCGCTGCCATCGGTTCCGGCCGGAAGGCAGCCAAGGCGGCGCCGGCCACCTGCGTGCTGGCGCGATGGCCGGCGGCGTCCAGCGCGCGCCTGAGACCCGACACGATCAGGCCGCGCACCATCCCGGCATCGCGAAAGCGCACCTCCGTCTTGGCCGGATGCACGTTCACATCGACAAAATCGGCCGGCACATCAAGGAACAGCGCCGCCACCGGGTGGCGATCCCGCGCCAGCAGATCCTGATAGGCTCCGCGCAGCGCGCCCACCAGCAGCCGGTCCTTCACCGGGCGGTGATTGACGAACAGATATTGATGATCGGCCACGCCGCGATTGTAGGTGGGGATGCCGGCCAGCCCGCCCAGCACCAGCCCCTCGCGCGCCAGATCGACCGGCACGGCATTGGCAGCAAAATCCGTGCCGATGATCGCGGCCAGCCGGTTGAGACTGGCCGTCGGGCCGGCATCGGCCTCTGGCGGCAGGTTCAGCAGCGTGCGGCCATCATGCACCAGGCGAAAGCCCACATCGGGCCGTGCCATCGCCAGCCGCCGCAAGTGATCAAGGCAGGCGGCCAGCTCGGATCGCGGTGACTTCAGGAACTTGGCGCGCGCCGGCACGCGGGCGAACAGGCCATTGACGCGCACCAGGGTGCCCGGCGCAGCGCTGGCCGGGCCATCGGTGATGATGCGGCCATTGTCCACCACCAGCTGCCAGCCTTCAGCCCCTGCAGCGTTCACCTGAGCGCGGCTGGTGAGGGACAGGGTGGCCACCGAACCGATGGACGGCAACGCCTCCCCACGGAAACCCATGGTGGCGATGGCCGAAAGATCATCCTCCGGCAGCTTGCTGGTGGCGTGCCGTTCGATGGCCAGCCGCAGTTGATCGGGCACCATGCCGTGGCCATCATCGGCCACCTCGATGCCGTCGATGCCGCCGTTGTTCAGCGTGATGACAATGCGGCGGGCGCCGGCATCCAGCGCGTTTTCCACCAGTTCCTTCACCGCGCTCGCCGGGCGTTCGACCACCTCGCCGGCGGCGATGCGGTTGATCAGCGTTTCGGGCAGGCGGCGGATGGGCACGCCCCCTTCTAGGCAGGAAGTGGCCGCCTGTCATCGCCTCCCCGTGCCGGACCGGCGCAGGAAACCGGCTTGACGCTTGCCGAATCGGTGCAGGCGGGCCAGAGGACAGCCAAGTCCCTCCATCACGCGCGCCCCTTCACTCCTGCCTGAAGTCAGAGCCCCCATGTCGCCCTTTTCCCGGATGTTTTCCTTCCTGTCGCAGGACATGGCCATTGATTTGGGCACGGCCAACACCCTGGTTTACGTGCGCGGCCGCGGCATCGTGCTGAACGAACCGTCGGTGGTGGCGCTCGAAACCATCCGCGGCAACCGGGTGGTCAAGGCGGTCGGCAACGAAGCCAAGGTGATGATGGGCCGCACGCCCGGCAATGTGGAGTGCATCCGCCCGCTGCGCGACGGCGTGATTGCCGACATCGATGTGGCGGAACAGATGATCAAGCACTTCATCAAGAAGGTGCAGACCAGCCGTTTCGGCCGCTATCCCGAAATCGTCATCTGCGTGCCATCGGGCTCCACCAGCGTGGAACGGCGCGCGATCCGCGATGCCGCCAACAACGCCGGCGCCACCCAGGTCTATCTGATCGATGAACCCATGGCCGCCGCCATCGGCGCCGGCATGCCGGTGACCGAACCGATCGGTTCGATGGTGGTCGATATCGGCGGCGGCACCACCGAAGTGGCCGTGCTGTCACTGAAGGGCCTGGCCTATACCACCAGCGTGCGTGTGGGCGGCGACAAGATGGACGAAGCCATCATCAACTATGTCCGTCGCAACCACAACATGCTGATCGGTGAATCGACTGCCGAACGCATCAAGAAGGAAATCGGCACCGCCAAGAAGCCGGCCGACGGCGTGGGGATGACCATCGACATCAAGGGCCGCGACCTGATGAACGGCGTGCCCAACGAAATCCAGATCAACCAGCTGCAGGTGGCCGAGGCGCTGGCCGAACCGGTCGCCACCATCGTCGAAGGCGTGCGCGCCGCGCTGGAAAACACCCAGCCGGAACTGGCCGCCGATATCGTCGATCAGGGCATCGTGCTCACCGGCGGCGGCGCCCTGCTGCGCGATCTGGATGTCGTGCTGCGCGAAGCCACCGGCCTGCCGGTGAGCATCGCCGAAGAACCGCTGAACTGCGTTGCCATCGGCACCGGCCGTGCGCTGGAGGATCCGATGTATCGCGGGGTGTTGATCACCGCCTGAGCCGCCCGCCGGCTCCAGCTTCGGGGACCTGCCTTTCGTGGACTGGACACCCGCTCCTCGCCGCCCCACCGCCATCCGGCGGCAGCAGAATCTTGCCCTGCTGTCGGCCGTGGTGTCTGGCGGCGTGGTTGCCGGTGGCCTGATCCTGCTGCTGCTGGCGCGGGTCAATCCGGATACCGCCGCCGGCCTGCGGCGGACCACGGCCGATCTGGTCGCCCCGACATGGGCGGTGCTGCGCGCGCCCGTGGATGGGCTGGCGGCGCTGGCCGAGGGCATCGGCGATTATTTCGGCGCCATCGACCGGGCGCGCCACCTGGAAACCGAACTGGACACGGCCAACGCCCGGCTGCGCGCGGCACGCGCCGGCATGGAGGAATTGCGACGCCTGAAGGCGCTGATGCGCGTGCGCTCGCCGCAGCGCGAGGTGGTCGCCACGGCCCGCATCGCCGCCGCCACCACCGGCACCGTGGTGCGCACCGCCATGCTGGCCGTGGGCACCAGCGATGGCGTGGGCGAAGCCATGCCGGTGATCGGTGCCGAAGGCCTGATTGGCCGCACCACCGAAGTGGGCCGCAACGCCGCGCGCGTGCTGCTGATCACCGATCCGCTGAGCCGGGTGCCGGTGATCGTCGAACGCACCGGCCAGGTCGGGCTGGCCGCCGGCCGCAACCAGCCCACATTGCAACTCATTGATCTTTCGGGCGCCACCATCCCGCTCGTGACCGGAGACCGGGTGGTGACATCGGGTGACGGCGGCGTCTATCCGCCGGGCGTGCCGGTGGCGACCGTGGTGGATGCGCGCGCCGCCGCGCCGGTGCTGCGCCCGGCAGCGCGCCTGCTGGGCGCCGGTTTCGTGACGGTGGAAACCGCCTGGCTGCCGGTGCCCGCCACCGAGCCGCAAGGCCCGGTGTTCGATGCGCCGGTGCCGGTCGAAGCCCGCCGCCGCGGCGCGCCGACGCCGCGCCTGCGGGACGCGGACGCCCCGCCCATCTCGAACGGGACTGGCGGATGATCGCGCCGCCGCCACCACCAGCCCTGTTGATGACTCCGCAGGAACGGCGGCGCTGGCTGCTGTCCACCTGGCGCTATGCCGTGCCGATGCTGGTCAGCCTGCTGTTGCTGCTGCTGATGGTGATGCCGGTGCCGCTGTCGGTGCCGGCGATGCCGCAACTGGGTTTGATGGCGGTGCTGGCCTGGGCGCTGCTGCAGCCCAGCCTGATGCCGCCCTGGCTGGCCTTTTGCATCGGCGGCTTTGCCGATCTGCTGTTCGGCCTGCCGCTGGGCGTCAACGCCACTGCCTTTGCGCTGATCACCGGGCTGATGCGGCTGATGGCGCCGCTGTTCGGCCGCAGCGGGCTGATGGTGGATTGGCTGATGCTGTGCCTGTTGCTGCTGCTGTTCGCCGGCCTGGTGGGGCCGCTGATGGCGCTGGCCGGGCGGCCGGTGCCGCTGCTGCCGCTGCTGCTGCAATGGCTCACCAGCATCCTGTCGTGGCCGCTGGTGGCACGTTTCTGTGCCGCCATCCAGCGCCGGCTGGCCGCCAGCGCGCCCAGCTGGCGGGCCGGGTGATCCGGGCAGGCATCTGATGGATGATCCGGTTCGCCGCATCGGCTTTTCCCGCCGCGCCCTGCTGCTGGGCAGCGGCATGGCGGCCACTGGCCTGCTGCTGGCCGGACGCATGGCGTGGCTGGCGGTGTTCGAAGGCGAGACCTATCGCCTGAAGGCCGAAGGCAATCGCATCCAGAACCGGCTGATTCCGCCGCGGCGCGGCTGGATCGTCGATCGCCACGGCAAGCCGATTGCCCTCAACCGGCCTGATTACCGGCTGGAACTCCACCCCAGCGACATCGAGGATCTGGACGCCACGCTGATCGCCATTCGCCGGGTGCTCGATATCAGCCTTGATGAAGAAGTGCGCATCCGCGACGATGTCAGCAGCCAGCCATCCTTCATGCCGGTGGTGGTGCGGCAGGATCTTTCGTGGGGCGAGTTTTCGGCCTGCAACGTGCGGCTGGCCACGGTGCCCGGCGTGGCCGCCGTGCGCAGCTTTTCGCGCCAATATCCGGAAGCCGATTATTGCGCGCATCTGGTCGGCTATGTCGGCGCGCCCACGCCCGAACAATATCGGGCGCAAAAGGATCCGCTGCTTGTCTATCCCGGCTTTCGCGTCGGCAAGGATGGCATCGAACGCTATGCCGATCGGCAGTTGCGCGGGCATGCCGGCGCTGCCCGGGTGGAGGTGACCGCCCGGGGCGAACTGGTGCGCGAGCTGGACACCCGCCCCGACGAACCTGGCGACACGCTGAAGCTCACCATCGATCGCGAACTGCAGAATTATGCCGCGCGCCGGCTGGGCGACAATTCGGGATCGGTGATCGTCATCGATTGCGTCACTGGCGATGTGCTGGCGATGGTTTCGATGCCGGCCTATGATCCCAACATCTTTTCCCGCCGCGTGCCGTCCAGCCTGTGGCGGGCGCTGCAGGCCGATGACCACACGCCGCTTTTGAACAAGAGCGCGATGGGCCTCTATCCGCCCGGTTCCACCTTCAAGATGGTCACCACCCTGGCCGCGCTGAACGCCGGCATCGATCCCGATGAAGCGGTATCGTGCAGCGGCGCCTATCGTCTGGGCAACAACACCTGGCACTGCCATGCCCGGCGCGGCCATGGCGGGGTGAACATGCGCCGCGCCCTGCCGCTCAGTTGCGATACCTATTTCTATGCCATGGGGCGGCGCGTCGGCATCGATGCCATTGCCGCCATGGCGCGGCAGCTGGGCCTGGGCCAGGAATATCCGCTGCCCCTGCCCGGCCAGGCCGATGGCATCGTGCCCGACAAGGCGTGGAAGCAGAAGCGTTACGGGAAGGACTGGCGCGAAGGCGAAACATTGAACGCCTCCATCGGCCAGGGCTATGTGCTCACCAACCCGTTGCAGCTGGCGGTGATGACGGCGCGGCTGGCCAGCGGCCGGGCGGTGATGCCGCGCCTGTTCCACGCTGGCCCGGCGCCGCAGTTTGCCTCCCTTGGCATTCCCGAAGCGCATCTGGCCGTGGTGCGCGAGGGCATGGTGGGGGTGGTGAACGCAGGATACGGCACCGCGCGCGCCGCCCGCAGCCCCATCCCCGACGTGACGATCGCCGGCAAGACGGGCACCGCGCAGGTGCGCCGCATCAGCGCGCTGGAACGCCGCCGCGGCGTGATCCGCAACGAAGCGCTGCCGTGGAAATATCGCGATCACGCCCTGTTCGTTGCCTTTGCGCCGGCCGAAAGCCCGCGCTATGCGGTGTCGGTGATCCTGGAACATGGCATCGCCGGCGGCCGCTATGCCGCCCCCATCGCGCGCGACGTGCTCAGCTTCCTGTTCGAACCGGAACGCGCGCTGGCGGTGCTGCCGGCGATCGAGGCCGATGCCGCCACGCGCCGCGCCGAACGCCAGGTTGCCGATGCCGCCGCCAGCATCGCCACCGAAACCCGGCAGATGATGCCCAGCTGGCTGCGCATCGAGGTGCCGCCCCCCAGCTTCGAAATCGCCGATCCCGATGCGCCGCAGCCGCCGCGGGAACCGGAATAGCCGCCGATGGACCTGCTCAACGGCCCCTGGGTATCACAGCTGACCCGCCTGCCCTGGGGGCTGGTCAGCATCGTGTGCGCCATCGCCGGCTTCGGCATGGTGGTGCTCTATTCCGCCGCTGGCGGCTCGCTGGATCCGTGGGCGCTCAAACAGGGCATCCGCTTTGCCGTGCTGCTGGGTGCCGCGCTGGCGCTGGCGCTGGTGCCGCCCGAACGCTGGCTGGCGCTGGCGTGGCCCATCTATGGCGTGTTGCTGCTGGCGCTGCTCGGCGTGGAACTGGTGGGCGCCGTGAAGGGTGGCAGCCAGCGCTGGCTGGATCTGGGCATCATCCAGTTCCAGCCTTCGGAAATGATGAAGCTGGGCATCGTGCTGATCCTTGCCCGTTATTATCACTATGTGCCCAAGGGCTATGAAACCCGGCCCGAAGTGCTGCTGCCGGCCCTTGGCCTGATTGCCCTGCCGGTAGGGCTGGTGATGCTGCAACCCGATCTGGGCACTGCCCTTTCGATCCTGTTCGGCGGGGTGGTCGTGCTGTTCCTGGCCGGCGTGCGGCTGTGGCTGTTCGGTGCGGCCGCGGCCGGGGTGGCCGCGCTGCTGCCGGTGGCCTGGAACTTCCTGCACGATTACCAGAAACGCCGCGTGCTGATCTTCCTCGATCCCGAAAGCGACCCGCGCGGCGCCGGATATCACATCACCCAAAGCAAGATCGCCATCGGCTCCGGCGGGTTGACCGGCAAGGGCTTCCTGAACGGCACCCAGAGCCACCTTGATTATCTGCCCGAACTGCACACCGATTTCGTGTTCGCCACCATGGCGGAAGAATGGGGCCTGATGGGCGGCATGCTGGTGATTGCCCTGTATGGCCTGGTGCTGGCGTGGGGCATCCGCACCGCCGTGAAGGCCCGCAGCCAGTTCCAGCGCCTGCTTGCACTCGGCCTCACCGCCACGCTGTTCTTCTATCTGGCCATCAACATGATGATGGTGATGGGCCTCGCCCCGGTGGTGGGCATCCCCCTGCCGCTGATCAGCTGGGGCGGCTCGGCAATGCTCACCGTCATGGTGCTGCTGGGCCTGGTGATGGGCATTGCACGGGCCAACCGGGGGCCAAAATGGTGATTGTCAATTAATATATTGTTTACGTCTCGTTTATCTCCTATAAATTGCAATGCGCGCCGTTTGGGGGCGCGAGTCTGCAATCGGGGGATCCTGTAATGAAACGCGTTCTGCTTGCATCTGCGCTTGCGGCCATGACGCTCGCTGCGCCTGCCGCTGCCGTCACTGGCACGCTCACCATCAATCCAATCACCGCCGCATGGTCTGACGTGACCGGTACAACACCAACGTTCAGCGGCACCAACACCAGCCCGACGATCCGCTGGGGGACCAGCACCGGCTCGGGGCGGAGCGGTTACAATTTCAGCTCTGCCGCCGTGCCACTGGATGTGAATTATGTGGTCGACGGCGCGGGCGAGACATTTGATCTGGGCACCTTCACCCACTTCAACAACCCGATCACGGGCGGCAGCATCACAGGCGCCCGGCTGACCATCACTTATGGTGTCTCGGTCAATGGTGGGGCGGTGACCAACTACAGTTCGGTCTTCCGCTTGCTCCATGATGAAACGCCAAACGGCAGCGATCCATGCGCATTCGGTGGCGCCAACGATCAGGGCGTCAATGTCAATGGCTGCGCTGATCGGGTGCGCATCGGCCTGCTGGCAGGCGCATCGGAAAGCTTCGAGATCGACGGGATCGAATATTTCCTCGATATCGATGGGTTCTTTGCGAACAACACGCTGGTCAACCAGTTCCTGACCGTCGAACGGAAGGACAATCAGGCAGTGCTGCGCGGCGCCATCGTGGCGGCAAGCGCCCTTGGTCCCGGTGGGGTTCCCGAACCCGGCACCTGGGCCATGATGCTGCTGGGCTTCGGTGCCGTCGGCATCGCCGCCCGCCGCCGCAGTGCGGTTGTCGCCGCCTGATCAGGGCCTCAGGGCTTTTTGTCCCGACCCAACGCTCCCCTGCCCCGCGCAGGGGAGCGTCATTTTTTTGAAGCACACTCTGGACACGCCTGCCCGGCACTGCTAATCGCCCGGCCTCGCCAGAAACGGCAGTGCCTGCAACGGCGCGTGTGGACGCATAGCTCAGTCGGTAGAGCAGCTGACTCTTAATCAGCGGGTCCTAGGTTCGAGCCCTAGTGCGTCCACCATTTTCTCCTATAAATTCAGATATTTACGAACCGCCAACAACTCGGCGGTGCGACACCAAAAAGTTATAAACAGTTATAAACTGATTTTGGGGAGTTTGGGCTCTAGCGGCCCCTCATTGCCGGCGGTCCTCATCCGCTGCCGCCGTCACGGTCTCCCGTCTCGTCAGGATGACTTTCGTCTGCTCTTCGCTGAACCTGCTGCGCTTCATCGTCCGACTCCAAAGATGGTGACCTGACCCCCTGATTTCATCCAGCGGGGATTAGAGCCGGGCGGTTGTTGTTGCGCATAGGCGCGGGTGAAGCAATGGCCTGTGGAGCGGAGCCCGAAGGGCGCAGCGGAGCAGGCCATTGCTTG
>Ga0209278_1001794_pt1 | contig 12610 bp, 10 predicted proteins | sample JI81BgreenDNA_FD_187504 | JGI IMG/M metagenome (GOLD analysis project Ga0209278, IMG submission 187504) | Wastewater effluent complex algal communities from Wisconsin, to seasonally profile nutrient transformation and Carbon sequestration -... | ecosystem: Engineered > WWTP > Effluent > Algae... | reverse complement strand
CCCCACGCGGGTGCAGGACGGGCAGATGCTGTCGCTGGAAGACATTCAGGACATTCTGCGCATCAAACTCATCGGCGTCATTCCCGAGAGCGAGAACGTGCTGCAGGCGTCCAACCAGGGGGTGCCTGCCATCCACCTGAAAGAGACCGATGTGGCCGAGGCCTACAAGGACGTGATCGAGCGTTTTCTGGGCGAGGACAAACCGCTGCGTTTCATAGAAGCACAGAAGCCCAGCTTCCTCAAACGGCTGTTTGGAGGGAAGTGAGCATGTCCTTCCTGTCTTTCCTGCTGGGGGAAAAGAAAAAAACCGCGTCGGTGGCCAAAGAACGGCTGCAACTGATCCTGGCGCACGAGCGCAGCGGCCGCAATGCCGCCGAGCCCGACTTTCTGCCCGACCTGCAGCGCGATCTGGTGGCGGTGATTGGCAAGTACATTGCCATCAACCCCGACGACATCAAGGTGCACCTGGAGCGCCAGGACAACCTGGAAGTGCTGGAAGTCAAGATAGAACTGCCCGAGACGCGCTGAACCAACACGCCCAGCGAAACGCCATGCCCTACCCAACGACCAGTTTGCTCAAACCCCTGTGGTTCTCCGCTGTCTGTCTGGCTGTTGCTTCTGCAACCGCCCAGGCCCAGATCGTCACTTACACGTTTTCACAAGGGCCGCAAACCCAGTTCGAAAACGGTACGTTTCTCACGGGAAGCATGACGGTTGACTACAGCCTCAATGGAAACTCTCGGCTCACTTCCGCGAATCTGGTGTTGACGGCACCAACGCCATTCACTTTCGGTCTGGCCAACCTCGATTACTTCAGCTCGTTCAACAACACCGTTTGCGGGCAGTCGGTCAATTTCGATGAGGCGTTTTTTTTCGGGGGTGATTACCGGCTCTATGTTGGGGTTACACAGGCAAATACGACCGCGCCCATTCCTGGTTCTTCGGGGGTCAGGTCGTCGCTCAACCTGAACAGCACAGGCGACACATTCAATTTGTCAGCCACCTGCATCAGTTACAACAACCCAACAGCCTCATCCGGTGGTTTGCTCAATGCCGTTACCGATACGGGTAACTTCGCTGGCGACGGTGCCGCGCGTGTTCTCGACGCCAACTCAGCGCTGGGTAGCCAGATTACAGGCAGTGATGCTCAGCGAGCTGCCGGCGTGATGCAGACACTCCCGCTGCTAGTTACCGGCGCCCAGCAGGCTGCCGGTACCGCATTGACTGGTATCAATCGGGTTATTCAATCGCGTCAGAACGTGCTACGCGGGCTCTCGGCCGGCCAGGGTTTCATCGGAGACCAGTCTGTCTGGATCAAGCCGTTCGGATCGTGGGCCGACCAGGGAGGAGAAGGCTCAGTCGCTGGTTTTGAGGCAAGTACCGGTGGCCTGGTGCTGGGCAGAGACACCGAGATAAGCCCAAGGACCAGGCTGGGAGTGGCCTTTTCCTGGGCTTCGGCTTCGGTAAAGAGCAGCTCGGTGGACGCGCCGAGTGCTGCCAACGTCAAGATCTATCAGCTCGTGGGTTATGGCACGCACCAGTTGGGCAATGGCAGCGAGCTGACGTTCCAGATAGATACGGGCCGGAACAAGACCGAAGGCAGGCGGTCGCTTCTGTTCAACGGAACAACCGCACTGAGCCGCTATGACAGCTCCACCTGGCACGCGGGACTGGCCTGGAGCAAAACGGTGGCATTCCCCAGCGGGGCACGGTACACGCCTTCAGTCAGTTTGGATTACACACGCGTGAAAGACAAGGCTTACAGCGAATCCGGCGCTGGTGCGTTCAATCTGAATGTGGCTTCCCGTTCCAGCGAGGAAATCGTGTTGGGCAGCGACATCCTCTGGTCGCGGCCCCTGGGGAAACAGAGTAACCTTGAAGCCCAGTTGGGCGTGGGTTATGACTTTGGGGCAAGCCGCAGTTCCCTGACCAGTGCCTTTGCAGGAGCGCCCGGCACCTCTTTCATTACCCAGGGTATCGAGCCATCGCCGTGGCTTGTACGCGGTGGCGCTGGCATCCGACACGCCACTGCACAGGGAACGGAACTCTACTGGCGTTATGACTTTGAAGGCCGATCGGGATTCATCAACCAGACGGCATCCGTCAAGGCGGTCTGGCGTTACTAGTGCGCTCATGGGCCTGGGCGTGCTGGCCTTGCTAGCCGCCTGCTCATCGGGCCCGCGGATTCCAGGGAATGCGGAAAGGCTCGCAAAACTGGATCAAACGCTGAGCCAAACGGGGTGGAAGAGCATCGAGCTTACCGGCGACCGATTCAATTTGGTTGCAGCGCTTGGACCGCCTGTTTCCCCGACCGATGTCCTGACCATCTATATCGAAGGTGACGGCCTGTCGTGGATCGGCAGCCAGCGCGTATCGACCGACCCCACTCCCATCGATCCTTATGCGCTGAAGTTGGCGGTTCAGGACAAGCGCCCCGCTGCATGGCTGGCGCGGCCCTGCCAGTACGTGTTGGGGTCTGGGTGTTCCGCCGCTGCCTGGACCTCACACCGTTATTCCCCGGAAGCCATTGCCGCTATCGATCATGCGGTGAGTGTCTTGAAGCAAAGCGTAGGCGCCAGCTCTGTGGCCCTGGTGGGGTTTAGCGGAGGAGGTGTGGCTGCTGCACTTGTCGCGGCACAACGCACGGATGTGAGGGGACTCGCTACAGTCGCCAGCAATCTGGACACGGAATTGTGGACACGGGTTCTCGGATTGGCTCCACTGGTTGAAGGGTCCAACCCGGCGAGGGTTGCACACAAACTCTCCGGTCTCCCCCAAATCCACTTTGCGGGCGAAGACGACCACATCGTGCCAGCGCGGGTCACGCGATCGTTTGTGACAGCGGCAAAGTTGAGTCAGTCGAACCTCTATCTGATGCCCAGTTTTGACCACAACTGCTGCTGGATCACGGCGTGGCCAAGCCTTAGCCAAAAGCTACCCTGGTAGGTGGTGGTCACGGCTGCCATCGAAAAGTCCCTGCTTCCCGTTGTTCGGTCAGCAGGGACTTTGCCATCACCCGGTGCGGGACTGGTCTGTGGTCAGGTCGCCAGATCGAACCGGTCTGCGTTCATCACCTTGGTCCAGGCGGCCACGAAGTCGCGCACGAACTTCTCGCGATTGTCGTCCTGGGCGTACACCTCGGCGTAGGCGCGCAGGATGCTGTTGGAGCCGAACACGAGGTCCACGCGGGTGGCCGTCCATTTCACCGCACCGCTGGCCCGCTCGCGCACTTCGTACAGGTTCCTGCCCACGGGCTTCCAGGTGTAGGCCATGTCGGTCAGGTTCACGAAGAAGTCGTTGGTGAGTGCGCCTACGCGGTCGGTGAAAACGCCGTGTGCGCTGCCACCGTGGTTGGTACCCATGACGCGCATACCGCCCACCAGCACCGTCATCTCGTGGGCAGTCAGGCCCATGAGCTGGGCGCGGTCCAGCAGCATCTCCTCAGGCTGCACCGTGTAGTGCTTCTTCAGCCAGTTGCGGAAGCCGTCGTGCAGGGGTTCCAGCACCTCGAAAGACTCCGCGTCGGTCTGTGCCTGGGAGGCATCGCCCCGCCCTGGCGCGAACGGCACCGTGATGGAGACACCCGCTGCCTGGGCTGCCTGCTCCACGCCCAGGTTGCCGCCCAGCACGATCACGTCGGCCACGCTGGCGCCGGCTTTGGCCGCAATGCCTTCGTACACCGCCAGGGCCTTGGCCAGGCGCGCCGGCTCGTTGCCTTCCCAGTCCTTTTGCGGTGCCAGGCGGATGCGCGCGCCGTTGGCGCCACCCCGGTAGTCGGAGCCGCGGAAGGTGCGGGCGCTGTCCCAGGCGGTACTCACCATCTCGGCCAGGCTCAGGCCGCTGGCAGCAATCTGGGCTTTCACGGCCGCCACGTCGTAGTCCTTGCGGCCAGCGGGCACCGGGTCTTGCCAGATCAGGTCTTCGGCCGGCACTTCCGGGCCGATGTAGCGCGCCTTGGGACCCATGTCGCGGTGGGTGAGCTTGAACCAGGCGCGGGCAAACACGTCGTCGAAATAGGCCGGATCTTTGTAGAAGCGCTCGGAAATCTTGCGGTATTCCGGGTCCATCTTCATGGCCATGTCGGCGTCGGTCATGATGGGGTTGCGGCGTATGGACGGGTCCTCCACATCCACCGGCTTGTCCTCTTCCCGGATATTCACGGGCTCCCACTGCCACGCACCGGCCGGGCTCTTCTTGAGTTCCCAGTCGTAGTTCAACAGCAGGTGGAAGTAACCGTTGTCCCATTGCGTGGGGTTGGTGGTCCAGGCGCCTTCAATGCCGCTGGTGACGGTATCGCGGCCCACGCTGCGGGTCTCGTGGTTCATCCAGCCCATGCCCTGCTCGTGGATGTCGGCGCCTTCCGGGGCCGGGCCGAGCTTGGCGGCATTGCCGTTGCCGTGCGCTTTGCCCACGGTGTGGCCGCCGGCGGTGAGCGCCACGGTTTCCTCGTCGTTCATGGCCATGCGGGCGAATGTCACGCGCACGTCGTGGGCGGTTTTCAGCGGGTCGGGCTTGCCGTCCACACCTTCGGGGTTCACATAGATGAGGCCCATCATCACGGCGGCCAGGGGGTTCTCCAGGTCACGCTGGCCCGAGTAGCGGCTGCCTTCGCTGCCGCTGGGTGCCAGCCACTCTTTCTCGGAACCCCAGTAAATGTCCTGCTCGGGTGCCCAGATGTCTTCGCGGCCAAAGGCAAAGCCAAAGGTCTTGAAGCCCATGGATTCGTAGGCTACGTTGCCGGCCAGGATCATCAGGTCGGCCCAGCTGAGCTTGTTGCCGTACTTCTTCTTGATGGGCCACAGCAGGCGGCGGGCTTTGTCTAGGTTGGCGTTGTCGGGCCAGGAGTTCAGTGGCGCAAAGCGCTGGTTGCCGGTGCCTGCGCCACCGCGGCCATCGGCCACGCGGTACGAGCCCGCCGCGTGCCACGCCATGCGGATCATGAGTCCCCCGTAGTGGCCCCAGTCGGCAGGCCACCAGGGCTGGCTGTTGGTCATGAGTTCGGTCAGGTCCTTCTTCAGCGCGGCCACGTCGAGTTGCTTCACGGCTTCGCGGTAGTTGAAGGCCGGGCCCAGCGGGTTGGTCTTGGTGTCGTGCTGGTGCAGGATGTCCAGATTCAGGGCGTTGGGCCACCACGCGGTGTTGGTCTTGCTGGCCTGGGTGTTGGCGCCGTGCATGACGGGGCACTGGCCGGCTGTGGCTGTGGATGTAGGTCCGCTCATCGTTCTCTCCTTCGGTTGCAGACGGATCGCCGGTCCCGGGTAAGGGCACACGGCGGTGTGGCGTCTGGGGCAGGTGCAGATGCACCTGGAACACTAGGCCCTTGCGGTGTTGCAAGGACAAGGTCAGTTTACGGCGCTGGCGTGGCAGCGGTGGTCGTAAATCTCAATGGCGGCGATAGCGTGGGCGCGCACCTGGCGCCGCACAATGTGTCCCTCGCGCTCCAAACGGCCCAGCGCCCGGTAGAGGGCTTCGTGTGTGACACCGAGATCGGCAGCAAACTGTTTCAGTGACGACGAAATGTACAGCTTGCCCTGACGCCCTTCGGTGTCGAACATGTGCCAGATCCGTGCCTCCACACCCTTCAAGGTCAGGCGCTCGCAGCGGGCGCGGGCCTGACGGATTTGCGCGGCGAGCATGCCGATCCAGCGCTGCGCGAACGCACTGTCCTGTTGCAAGGCCTGCTGCAGTGGGCTCAGGGCAAGTGCCCATGCAGCCCCATCGGCCGTTACCCGTGCGTCGCAGTGGTAGGTGCGGGCGTCCAGGCTGGCCTCGGCCAGAAAGCCCTGGCGCACACGTTGCACCACGGCATTCTCGCCCTCCGGGCCATGGCGCTCCAGCACCACCTCACCGTGTGCAATGAAATACATGTAGCGCGGCTTGCTCCCCTGGCGGAACAGTGTCTGCGTGCGCAGAATGGGCCGGTGCGAGAGTTGCTCCAGCAGCTCCTTGGGCAGCAGCTGTGTCAGTGGCGCGGGCCAATCTGGCGACATTAACTCCGGCGACGTTAACGCCAGGCCAGGCTGGGACGGCAGATGAGAAACCATGGCGGGTGGCAAGAGGTAGACCGTATGACTTGGATCATAGGCTCCCTCGGACTTTGGTCCCACACTGAAGACTTTCCAGTCGATCGCCACCATGACACTCACTGCCCGTTCTTTGACTCCATCCCCCTGTGCCTTTGCGGGCATGGCGCTGGCCGCGGGATCGCTTGTCTTTGCCGGGCTGCTGCTTGCCAGCCCGCCCGTGGAGGCGCAGCACAACCACACGGCACCCCACCACGCCGCACACAACAGAGCGGCGGCCACCACCTCCAGCAGCACGCCCGGCACCACGCCTTATGCGGGCTTGCAGCAACGGGAGATCAAGTCCTTGTCTGCCGAAGACGTGAAAGAGCTGCGCCGTGGAGGGGGCTGGGGCTTGGCCCTTCCTGCCGAGTTGAATGGCATGCCGGGGCCCGCCCATGTTCTCGAGCTCAAGGACCAGCTGGGCTTGTCGGCGCAGGCCACCGCCCAGGTGCAGCGCCTTTTTGACGAGATGCGCGCCCTGGCCGTAGCACAGGGCGAACGCCTGATTGCGGCAGAGCGCGCCATCGAGCAGGCCTTTGCCTCAGGCCGGGTGGATGAACCGGGATTGCGCCGCTTGCTGGCCGAGGCAGAAGCGGCGCGCACCGAGCTGCGTTTCATCCACCTGTCGCAGCACTACAAGACCGTGGCTGCGCTGACCCCGGCGCAGGTGGCGCGTTACAACGTGCTGCGCGGCTACGCCGAGGACCCTTGCACGCAAGTACCCGCCGGGCACGATCCCGTCATGTACCGCCGGCATATGGGCTGCAACTGAGGCTTCCTGGCAAAAGCCTCATCGGGGGGCGTTGGGGAAGAAGAGTTGCTCGCCGCCAATCTGGTAAGACGCGATCGCGGCTTGTCCGGCAGGGCCTGTCACCCAGTCCACAAACTTCTGTCCTTCGGCGGTTTTCACGTGGGCGTGCTTGGCGGCATTCACCAGCATGATCCCGTACTGGTTGAACAGGCGCTGGTCGCCTTCCACCAGGACCGCCAGGTCTCCGCGGTTCTTGAAGTTGAGCCAGGTACCGCGGTCGGTGAGGATGTAGGCGTTGCTCGATGAAGCGATGTTGAGCGCCGGCCCCATGCCACAGCCGCACTCGCGGTAACCCGTGCCCAGTGTGGCCTTGTTGGTGGCATCGGCACCGGCTTGGGTCCAGAAGCGCAGCTCGGCGGCGTGGGTGCCGCTGCGGTCACCGCGCGAGACGAAGGGCGCGTTGGCCGCGGCCACTTTCTTCAGTGCCGCCACAATGTCCCGGCCTTTCACGCCAGCAGGGTCTGCCTTGGGGCCCACCATCACGAAGTCGTTGTACATGACTTCCAGGCGCTTCACGCCAAAGCCATCGGCCACGAATTTCTCCTCGGCCGCGCGGTCGTGCACGAACAGCACATCGGCATCGCCCCGGCGGGCCATGTCTATGGCCTGACCCGTGCCCAGCGCCACCACCTTGGCGTCTATACCGGTGGCCTGCTTGAACTGAGGCAGGATGTGGCCAAACAGGCCCGACTGTTCGGTGGACGTGGTGGACGCCACCACAATGGAAGGGGCCGCCTGGGCATGCGCCTCCGTGGCCGTCAAGCCGGCAGAGATGAACAGCACGGTGGCGGCGGCAAGGCCCAGCAGGGCGCGGCGCGCCACCAGCCTCTGGGCGGCGGCTTTTGGGGTGGAATGGGGAACGCGCATAGGGTCTCCTGTAGGTTTTTTTGAACCGCCGCACTCTATCAATGCCCGCGCTGGGCCGCACGCGCGCCCTGAACGTTGGAAAACCATTGCATAAGAGGCCCAGATGGCGGGGGTGCCACGGCCCCGCCCCCCCGGGGCTGTTCAAAGTGCCGCCACAGCAGTACCATGCTGCACCGCAATAACGTGGCACTTATTTGTTGCAGTCTGTAAACCCTGCGCGCACCGTGGCACTGGCTTTTCTGCTGGCCATCCTGGTGGGCACGTTGCTGCTCATGCTGCCCTTGGCCAGCGCCACCGGCCAGGCCACGCCCTGGCTCATCGCGTTCTTTACCGCCGTGTCGGCCGTCTGCGTGACGGGGCTGGTCGTGGTGGACACTGGCAGCCATTGGTCTTTCTTCGGTGAAGCCACCCTCATGGTGCTGATCCAGCTGGGCGGCTTCGGCATGATGACGGCGGCAACTCTGCTGGGCCTCATGGTCAACCGCTCGCTGCGCCTGCGCACGCGTCTGGTGGCGCAGGTGGAGACCCACACGGTGGGCCTGGGTGATGTGTCCAGCGTGGCGAAGGTGGTGCTCATTGTCACGGTGATTGCCGAGCTGATACTCACCGCGCTGCTGACCTTTCGCCTGGGCTGGCACTATGGCATGCCCTGGCCCGAAGCCGCCTGGAGTGGGCTGTTCCATGCCATCTCCTCCTTCAACAACGCCGGCTTTGCACTCTATGCCGACGGGCTGATGGGCTTTGCCTCCGACGCCTGGATACTGGTGCCCATCATGTGCGCCATCGTGCTGGGCGGCATTGGCTTTCCGGTGCTGCACGACATGCGGCAGCGCTGGCGCGACCCGCACCACTGGTCGCTGCACACCAAGCTCACGCTGGTGGGTACCGGGCTGTTGCTGGGCCTCGGCTTCTTCGGGGTGCTGCTGTTCGAATGGAGCAACCCGGGCACGTTGGGGCCCATGGCCACCGGAGACAAGGTCCTCAACGCGGCGTTCGCTTCGGTCTCGGCGCGCACCGCTGGTTTCAACGCGGTGGATATTGGCGCCATGCACCACGAAACCTGGGCGCTGCACTACTTCCTCATGTTCATAGGCGGCGGCAGTGCGGGCACCGCAGGCGGCGTGAAAGTGGGCACCTTCCTTATTCTGGCCATGCTGGTGCTGGCCGAGATCAAGGGCCGCAACGACAGCGAGGCCTTCGGCCGCCGCATTTCCAGTGCCGCCCAGCGCCAGGCCATCACGGTGCTGGTGCTAGGCAGCAGCATGGTGGTGTTGGGGACCCTGTTCATCCTTCGCACCACCCCACTGCCTACGGACGAAGTGATCTTCGAAGTCATCTCGGCCTTTGGCACCGTGGGCTTGTCCACCGGCATCACGGCCGAGCTGCCGCCGGCGGGCCAGCTCATGCTGACGGTGCTCATGTTCGTGGGCCGCGTGGGCACCATCACCCTGGCCGCCACCCTGGCGCTGGGCCATTTGAGGGCAGCGTACCGCTACCCGGAGGAGCATCCAATTGTTGGGTAAATTGTTCACAGAGCAGTACGCCTTCTCGCAAGGCGACAGTGTGGTGGTGATTGGGCTGGGCCGTTTTGGCGGCGCGGTGGCCCAATCCCTCATGCGGCTGGGCCACGACGTGATGGGACTGGACCGCGACGAAGAACCGGTGCAGGCCTGGGCCGACCGCCTGACCCACGCGGTGCAGGCCGACGCCACCAATGTGCAGGTGTTGCGCCAACTGGGCGTGGCCGATTTCAACCACGCCATCGTGGGCATAGGTACCGATCTGGCCTGCAGCCTCATGACGGTGATGGCGCTGTCGGAGCTGGGCATCGAGGACATCTGGGTCAAGGCTCTGACGTCGGAACATGGCCAGATTGCGCAGCGCATTGGCGCCCACCATGTGGTCTATCCGGAGGCCGACATGGGCGAGCGCGTGGCCCACCTCATCACCGGCCGGATGATGGACTACATCGAGTTCGACGACGGCTTTGCCATTGCCAAGATCCGCGCGCCTGCGGCCACCCACAAGAAATCATTGGCCGAGAGCGCGGTGCGCGAGCGCTTTGGCGTCACGGTGGTGGGTGTGAAACGGGCGCACGAGGACTTCCAGCACGCCACGCCCAGCACGGTGGTTTTGCCCGGCGACCTGCTGATTGTGTCGGGCCCCACCAAGAAGGTGGAACGCTTTGCCGCTCACGCGGCCTAGGCCTGCTGCTCCAGCACGAACGCGGGCGCCCGGCCGTTCTTCGGCTCACCGGCGTAGACGGTGACGTGGGGGAACGGGATCTCGATGCCTTCGGCGTCGAAGGCGTGCTTCAGGCGGCGCAGGTACTCGCGCCGCACACCCCACTGCTCCAGTGCCACGCAACGGAAACGCGCGCGGATGACGACGGCCGAGTCGGCCCAGTCGTTCACACCCGCCATGTCCAGGTCGTCCAGAATCCGCGGGCCGAAGGTTGGGTCCTGGCGCAGTTCGGCGCCCACGCGCTTCATCACGTCCATCACGTGGTCCACGTTCTCGCGGTAGGCCACGCCCACGTCCATCACGGCCTGGCTGAAGCCGCGGGTCATGTTGGTCACGGTGGTGATCTGGCCGTTGGGAATGAAGTGCACCGCACCGCTGTAGTCGCGCAACTGCACGAAGCGCAGCGTGACCTCCTCCACCGCGCCGGTGTGGCCACCCAGCGTCACCACATCGCCCTGGCGCACCTGATTCTCCAGCAGCAGGAAAAAGCCGGTGAAGTAGTCCTTCACCAGGCTCTGCGCACCAAAGCCCACCGCCAGGCCCACCACGCCGGCCGCGCCCAATATGGGCGCCAGCGATATGCCCACCTCCGACAGGATGAGCATGACCGCCACCAGCGTGACCACCACGCTGATGAGGTAGCGGATGACGCGGCCCAGGGTCTCGGCGCGCTTCAGGGTCTCGCGGTCCTCCACGCCGTGGGTGAGCTTGGTGCGCAGACCAAACACCGTGCGGTGCAGCACCTTCTTGATGACCCAGGCCACGGTGGCGATGAGCGCGATGCGCAGGGCCACCAGGACCCATTGCGTCAGCTCCCCGCTCCAGGAAGCGACAAACTCGTTGGCCTGGTTCAGCCATTCCATCATTCGGTTTCTCCTTGCATCAGGCTACTTCGGCGGCCGGTGCCGCGGTGCTTGTGTGGGTCTGTGCCACCGCGTCCAGGAACTCCTGGCCCCAGCGCTGCAGGTGGTAGTAGCGCACGGTGTCGTTCAGGTTGCGCATGCGCGTCTGGGCTTCCAGATCGTCCATGTTCAGGGCCTGCAGCAGGCGCTCGCGCAGGTCCTTGGGGTCGTGCGGGTTGGTCAGGATGGCGTCTTTCAGCACGGCAGCGGCGCCGGCAAACTCCGACAGCACCAGCACGCCGTTGCGCTCGCCCTCGCCCTGCGTGGCGGCGTATTCCAGCGCCACCAGGTTCAGGCCGTCGCACAGCGGGGTGATCCACATCACGTCGGCGCTGGCGTAGAAGGCGGTGACTTCCTCGAACGAGAAGCTGCGGAAATAGAAGTGCAGCGGCACCCAGCCTACGCGCGAAAAGCGCCCATTGATGCGCCCCGCCACCTGCTCGATCTGCGTGAGCAGCTCGTTGTAGATGCTCATTTCCTTGGCCGCCGGCACGCAGATGGTGACCAGCGATACCTGCCCGTGCCACTCCGGGTGGAGCTCCAGCAGGGACTCATAGGCCAGCAGCTTTTCCAGTATGCCTTTGGTGTAATCCAGCCGCTCTACCGAAAGAATCAGCCGCTTGCCCTGGCGCGCCGCTTCGATCTCATCGCGCAGCGCGCGGCATTTGTCGGTGGCCAGCGCTTCGCTGATGCGCCGCAAATCGAGCCCCACCGGGTGTGCACCGAGGTGCACCGTGCGCTCGTTGACGCGGATGGCGGTGCTCATCTGGTCCAGCCCCACCGCCGAGCCGTAGGTCATGAAGCGCGGCGCGCAGCCGGTGCGGGCCAGCACCTCCACCGGCGCCATGCCGCGCACCACATCGACAAAGTTCTCCACCTGCCGCGGGATGTGGAAACCGATGTAGTCGCACTGCAGCAGGCTGCCTACGATCTGGCGGCGCCAGGGCAGCACGTTGAACACGTCGGCCGAGGGGAAGTGGGTGTGGTGGAAGAAAGCAATGCGCACATCCGGGCGCAGCTCGCGCAGGAAGGCGGGCACCATCCACAGGTTGTAGTCGTGCAGCCAGACGGTGGCGCCCAGCGCGGCCTCGCGCGCGCTGGTCTCTGCGAACGCGCGGTTCACTTCCACGAATACGTTCCAGTCGTCCTCGTTGAAGCTGGCGCGTTCCCAGAAGGTGTGCAGCACCGGCCAGAACGCCTCCTTGGAGAAGCGCTTGTAGAAAATGTCCACCTGTTCTTTGGTGAGCTTCACGCGCGCGGCGGTGAGGTTGGGGAAGCGCTGCGCGTCCACCGGGGTGTGGATCTCGAACGGGCCTTGCGCCTCGTCGTGGATGGACCACGCCACCCAGGAGCCTTCCACGCCACCGTGGAAAAAGCTCAGCAGCGTGGGGATGATGCCGTTGGGTGACTGCGGGCGCCGCCGCACCACCTTGCCGTTCTGCACCGATTCTTCGTAGGGCAGGCGGTGGTAGACCACCACCAGTTCGGCCTCGCCCTCCGGGGCCTTGCGGTGGGCCAGGGCGCGCAGGGCTTTTTCGCCCAGAAAGCCGAAATGCGCCATGGCCTCCAGCACGGCGCCGCAGCCCCGCCGGCCAGCCCGCATGACATGGCGGTGCAGGTGGCGCGGTGCCGGTGCCAGGGCGCCGGGGTCGGTGCCTGGGGCCGGCACTTCCACCACCTTGTAGGCGTTGGGAAGCTCTGCCAGTTCCAGCGCGCTCAGG
>Ga0209278_1001792_pt1 | contig 12616 bp, 5 predicted proteins | sample JI81BgreenDNA_FD_187504 | JGI IMG/M metagenome (GOLD analysis project Ga0209278, IMG submission 187504) | Wastewater effluent complex algal communities from Wisconsin, to seasonally profile nutrient transformation and Carbon sequestration -... | ecosystem: Engineered > WWTP > Effluent > Algae... | reverse complement strand
GTCTTTTGGAACCATTCGAATTAAGGCAAAAGGAAGCGATGGTGGTCATAATGGGTTAAAGAGCATACAAGCAGTTCTAAATACGGTAGAATATCCTCGATTTCGTTTTGGGATAAGCGATCAATTTAAAAAAGGACAGCAAGTAGATTATGTTCTTGGCGAATGGACAGCAGAAGAAAATTCTATCCTAATAGAACGATTAGAAGTAGCGGCAAAGGTAATTCGATCCTTTGCCTTGGCAGGATTAAGTATCACTATGAATGAATATAATGGTAAATAAAAAAGCTCCGAAAAATTTCGGAGCTTTTGTTTTAAAAGAAGAAAAATTATTTAATGATAATTTTTTCAGTTATAATTGAACTTCCGCTTTTCACGTTTACAAAATAAACCCCAGAACTTGGTTTGTCAATAGAAATTGTTTGCTCTAAATTCGAAGATTGAGTATAATAATCTTCAAAAACAATTCTTCCAGAAATATCAAAAACTTCAACCGAATAATCATCAGATAAATCATTAAACCTGATTGTAAAAGTTCCGTTATTTGGATTTGGAAAAATATTAAAATTATTTTTCACAACTTCATTGTTGGATAAAGTCGTCATGTTAAATTGAGAAGAAATTGTATTGTACCAAGCTAACATTCTTGTTGTCTGACCAGGAGTAAACATATACATACATGCATCATTTGTATAATCCATATAATTCATGGTAAGAACTTTATTAGTTCCACAACCACTTGTAATGCTTCCTGCCGAAGGACAATCAAAAACAGGAGAATTTGACGGTGGTGTGTCACATACTCTGTCTCCAGTTGTTGAACAATTGGCTTGTGTCCCACAGCTTGAAAAGGTATGATCTAGATTGAAAAAATGTCCCAATTCATGCGTTAATGTTCTACCTAAATTATATGGAGCACTAGGTACATAACCTGTACATCCAGAACCTGAACCAAAAGCGGAAGTATCGATTACTACAGTCCAACCAAAACCAGGATATCCAGGCATTGGAGAGTATCCTAAATTACCATCTGCATATCTTACAACTAAGTTCATATAACCTGCCCAAGTTTCATCTTCATCAGCTCCACTTAAGAAATCAGTGCCAAAAGTCACTGCTACTGTACCATTTGTAATTCCAGTTCCTGTTGGATGATTTTGAGTAGCTAAAATAAACTGTACATCCATAGAACCAACTCCAGAAACTGTGGGATAAAATGAAGAAGCACTTCCCCAATTTGTTATGTCAGTGTTTGTTGCATTGTAATCAGCATTTAACCTATTAATCTGATTTTGAGCTAAATTTCTCAAACAATTTTTTAAAGTTGTAGAAGCGCTGGTTGATACTGATGGAAAATGAACCGCAACTGGAATTCTTATAGTTGCATTTACACTTTGAGCAACTTCACTACTTCTATTTTGAGAATTATTGTTAAGTCTGAGTAATTCTTGTTCAAATTTTTGCTGATATTCCAAATAAACTTGCTTTTTTACTGGATCAGACATTAGCTGTTGCATTTTTTGCTCCATACCGCAAGTCCTTTGTGCATTAGCAGCAAATCCACTAACAAAAATAAACAATAAAGTAATTTTTCGCATTTTTTTATAATTTTTTTAAAGTCTTCAAAAATAGCGCTTTTGTGTAGAAAAACAGCAAAAAGAAAGCTTATTTTTTTACACAGAAAATAGCTTGTGAGTAAAAAAAATAAAATTTATAGTTGATGTGATTTTTTCAATAAGTAACGCTTTTTTTTATATTTTTACAAGCTAAAGTTAACTATACTATACATTTACAATTAAAAAAATGAAAAAAACTACTTTATTAAGTTTAATCGCTTTGTCTTTTCTTTCTGTTAGCTATGCTCAGGAGGTAAAGCAAAAAACTAAACGTTTAGAAGGGATTAAACCAGAAAACTTTACTCCATCTGGAATGATTAGATGTGCTACAGATGAGTATGAAGAATTATTACATTCTAAAGATACGAAAAGAATGTCAAAAGAGCAATTTGAAGCCTATATTGCTCCTTATGTTGAGCAATATAAAAATACACCTGCGAATGCTTCGCAAAGTGGAGGTATAATTTATATTCCTGTTGTGGTTCATGTTATTCACAATGGTGATGCTTATGGAACGAATGAAAACATTACTGATGAACAAGTTCAATCTCAAATAACAGTAATGACACAAGATTACAGAAGAATGGCTGGAACACCAGGGTTTAATACAAATGCTGTGGGTGCAGATGTTCAAATTGAGTTTGTGCTAGCAAAAGTTGACCCAAACGGAAATCCTACAAATGGTATTGATAGAGTAAACCTTTGTACAGAAAATTATAGTGCCGGATCCTTTGCAGAAATTCAGGATTTAATCGATACTCAAGTTAAACCTCAAACCATTTGGAATCCAACTCAATATATGAATATGTGGAGTGTAAATTGGGATGGATCTGATTTATTGGGCTATGCACAATTTCCAAGTACTAGTACTAGTTCTTCAGTTGCAAATACGGATGGAGTTGTAGCGGGATACGGTTTTTTTGGTAGTTCTAGTTTAGCTACAGGTAACTTTTCACCACCATTCGATAAAGGTAGAACTATGACTCACGAAGTAGGACACTTTTTAGGATTGTATCATACTTTTCAAGGTGGATGTGCTGGAGAAAATGCTACTTCGGGTGATTTTTGTGCCGATACTCCTGCAGTTGCAAGTCCTAATGGAGGTTGTTCTCCTGTTAACTCATGCCCAACGGGTGGAAGCGATATGATTCAAAATTATATGGATTATACAGATGATGCTTGTATGAACATATTTACTATTGAGCAAAAAGCAAGAATAACATCCGTTATGAATATTATGCAAAGAAGAGCTAGCTTAAAAACATCAACTAAAGATCAACCAATTCCATTGTTTGCTAACGATGCCGAATTAAAGTTTGAAAATGTTTGTACCTCAACTGGTGCAGCAAGTTGTTCTGCTGGTGCTGGACCAACAGCTAAAGTGACTATTTATAATAGAGGAACTTCTACTTTAACATCAGCAGTGATTGCTTACAATATTAACGGTGGAACTAGTTACAATTACAATTGGTCAGGAAATTTAGCTCAAAATAAATATGCTACTTTTGATATGCCTATTACTAATGCAACAAATGGAACTTTAAACGCAGCTATCACTACTGCTAATGGAGTAACCGATCAAAGAGCTACAAACAATAGTGTTTCTAAAGCATTCACAGCACAAACTGGACCAACTAATTATTCATTTAATAATTATGTATTTAGATTGCAAAATGATTTTTATGGTGCGGAAACTACTTGGACATTAAAAAATCAAGCAGGAACAACATTATACTCTGGCGGACCTTATACGAATTCAACGCCTCCTTTCACAACATTACCTACTGTAATTACTCAAAACTGGACATTACCAAGTAACGATTGCTATGTGTTCAACATTACTGACTCACAAAATGATGGTATTTGCTGTGGTTATGGACAAGGTTACTATGATATTAAATCTACTGATGGCGCAACTATTGTAGCTTCTGGAGGTTCATTTACAAGTTCAGAAAGCAAAGCGTTTTCGATCAACCTTTTAAGTAATGAAACGTTTGAAACATTAAATGATGTTTATGTTTTCCCTAACCCAACGAAAAGCATTTTAAATATTGCCGTTCCATCTGGAGTTGATATGATTAAGAGTGTTGCAGTTTACAATTATTTAGGACAAGTTGTATCACAAAAAACTATTGCCAGTCAAGATGATTTATCAATTGACACAACTAACTTTAGTAACGGTGTATATTTAATCACAGTTTCTAATGGTTCTCAAAACAAAACATTACGTTTTATTAAAGAATAATCACTTACCATAATTTAAAAATGAGGATTGAATTTATTTTCAATCCTTTTTTTTTAAAATAAAATCTACTTTTGTAAAAAATAAAACAACTATTGAAAACCTATTCCTCTATCCAATCTTTTGTAGCTCAGAAAAAAACCATTGTTACCATCGGGACTTTTGATGGTGTTCATGTTGGGCACAAAAAAATCTTGGAAAAAATTGCTCAAAACACAAACAATAGCGATTATGAATCATTAGTACTTACTTTTTTTCCACATCCGAGGACGGTTTTACAAATAGGAACCGAAATGAAGCAGCTAAATTCGATTGACGAAAAAAGTAATTTGATTGAAAAAGCAGGAATTGATAATTTAGTTATTCATCCATTCGACAAAGAATTTGCATCACTTACAGCAGAAGAATTTGTAAAAAAAGTATTAGTCGATATCTTCAATATTCAAAAAATTGTAATTGGTTATGACCATCGTTTTGGAAAAAATAGAACCGCCGATATTAATGATTTAATTGCTTTTGGAAACCAATATAACTTTGAAGTAGAACAAATTTCGGCAGAGGAATTAAATGAAGTCGCGATAAGTTCTACCAAAATTAGAAATGCTTTAACCGAAGGCAATATTGAGTTAGCCAATTCATTTTTAGGATATAATTATGCCATAACTGGAACAGTTGTTCAAGGTAAACAACTTGGCAGAACGATTGGTTTTCCAACAGCAAACATCAGTGTAAAAGAAGATTATAAGCTAATTCCAAATAGCGGTGTTTATGTAGTGGAATGTAAAATTCAAAACCAATCCTATTTTGGCATGATGAACATTGGAACCAATCCAACGGTTGAAAATACCAATTCAACTCAAAAAATGGAAGTCAATATTTTTGATTTTGATGCCGAAATTTACAATCAAACCATCACTGTTTCCTTTTTACGAAGAATACGTTCCGAGCAAAAATTTAATTCTTTAGAAGCACTTAAAAACCAAATTGCATTAGACAAGCAAACTTCACTTTGTTTTATAAATGAACAGAATAAAATTGTTAAATAGACAACATTCTTTGATAGGTTAGAACAATTCCCTATTTTTGAAGTCTTATAAAAAGCAAGTATGAGTATCACTAAACATAATTGGACAAAAGAAGAAATTATTGCCATTTATAATAAACCGTTAATGGATTTATTATACGAAGCAGCAACCATTCATAGACAACATCATGACCCAAATGTGGTTCAGGTTTCAACTTTATTATCGATAAAAACTGGTGGTTGTCCCGAAGATTGTGGCTATTGTCCACAAGCTGCTCGTTATCATACCGATATTGAAGGAAATGATTTAATGTCGGTGCAACAGGTAAAAGCTCAAGCATTACGAGCAAAATCATCAGGTTCATCTCGTGTTTGTATGGGTGCAGCGTGGCGAAATGTAAAAGATGGAGAAGAATTTGACCAAGTGTTGGAAATGGTTCGTACGATTAACAAACTCGATATGGAAGTTTGTTGCACGTTAGGTATGTTAACCGAAAACCAAGCACAACGATTAGCCGAAGCCGGATTGTATGCTTATAATCACAACCTTGATACATCTGAAGATTATTATAAAGAAGTAATTTCTACTCGTGCTTTTGACGATAGATTACAAACGATAGAAAACGTTAGAAAAACCAATGTAACCGTTTGTAGCGGAGGAATTATTGGAATGGGAGAAAGCATCGAAGACAGAGCAGGAATGCTTGTTGCATTGGCTACTTTAAATCCACAACCTGAATCGGTTCCGATTAATGCTTTAGTAGCAGTTGAAGGAACGCCAATGGAAAACGAAAAACCAGTTGAAATTTGGGAAATGATTCGTATGGTAGCAACTACCCGTATTGTAATGCCAGAAACTCAAGTTCGTCTTTCGGCAGGAAGAACCGAAATGTCGCGCGAAGGTCAAGCGATGTGTTTCTTTGCTGGAGCAAATTCGATTTTTGCAGGTGATAAATTATTAACTACACCAAATCCTGATGTAAACGAAGACATGAAAATGTTTGAACTTCTTGGATTAATTCCACAAAAACCGTTCATTAAAGTAATGCAGCCTAAAACTGTTGAAGCTGAAGATTCTCAATTTCAATCGTTGGGTGAAAAACCACGTTGGACACGACCAGAACACAAAATTGAAAGAAACTTAGAAGCATCAGCCAAAGGAAAATAAGTTAACATTTCCTTAAACTTTTACAATTTCTAAACCTTTTTATAACTTTGCTCTTAGCATTTTTTGCTAAGAGCTTTTTTTATTTTATAAACTCAGTCTATGTCATTAGCACTCACAGAAATTGAACGCGTAAAAACCATATCAAAAGAAGATTTTTACACTAATTATGTAAAAAAACAAAAACCAGTTGTGGTAGAACAATTAACTCAGGATTGGCCAGCTTTTGAAAAATGGAATTTAGAATACATTAAGCAAGTAGCTGGAGATAAAATCGTTCCGCTCTATGACGATAGACCAGTTTCACACAAAGACGGTTTTAACGAAGCGCACGCCAAAATGAAAATGAGCGATTATGTGGATTTGCTTCAGTCGAAACCAACCAATTATCGTATTTTTTTGTACAATTTAATGAATGAAGTTCCCGTTTTGAAGGACGATTTCAAATGGCCAAACATTGGATTACGATTAGTCAAACAATTGCCAATGTTATTTTTTGGTGGCGAAAACTCTAAAGTTTTTATGCATTATGATATTGATTATTCTAATATTTTGCACTTCCATTTTCACGGAAAAAAGCGATGTGTTTTATTTGCGCCAACTGAAACGCCTTATTTATACAAAGTTCCACATGCTTTAATTTCAAGAGAAGACATCGATTTTGACAATCCCGATTTTCAAAAATGGCCAGCATTGCAAAAAGCAAAAGGATTAGTAACCGAACTAAATCATGGTGAAATGCTTTATATGCCCGAAGGCTATTGGCATTATATGAAATATGTTACACCAGGTTTTTCGATGAGTTTGCGCGCTTTTCCGAGACAAATTACTAATCTTTCAAAAGCGGCTTACAACGTTTTTATCATGCGTAATTTTGATAACGTAATGCGAAAAATCAAAGGGCAAAAATGGATTGATTATAAAAACGAAAAGGCAATTACTAACACCAATAAATATTTATAAATAAAAAGGTCTTGAAAATTTCAAGACCTTTTTTTATTATTTAACCAAAACCTTTTTGGTAACCCAAATTCCGTTTTGGAGTTTTACCTTAATTATTAATGTTTGGCTAGCAATATCTTTTTTAACCTCATAAGTTCTTTTAGAAATTGTTTTGCTTTGATGAAGTTGTCTTCCTAAAACATCAAAAATTTGTACTTCAGAAATATCTTCTAGACTTGAATTAATCGTAATCAAATTATCATTTGAAAATGCAACTATTTGATTCGTTCTGTCAAAATCATCATTTCCTAAAGCTTGATTTGTATATCTAAGTACAAATCTATTAGTAAATTTTCCTTTAACTGATGAGAAATTGTAGGGTTGATTTTTTATACTTTGAATAGTATTCAAAAGCTTGTCTTCAATATAAATCTCTTGATCTTCTGCAAATAATCCATCCAAAGAACCAATGCCGATTTTGTAGTTACCGTTTGAAGGAATACTTACTCCTAATCGAACTGTATCGTTTAAATCAAATGGCAAACCTCTACCTTGTATATTGAATTCTTGTGGATTTTCTGCATTCAAATAGGAAACAATCCTTAACGAATTATCTAAGTTTGTTACTGCATCATACATCCTATCTTTGTCATTAGTTGCGTTTTCAGCATATCCAATTAAAGTACGATTAGATGTACCTTGCGAAGAAACAATATCTAACCATAATCTATGTTTCTCTTCTTCTGAACCATTATTTGCCGTAGAAGTAGTTCTATAAAACTGAGAATTATTATAGGGTGCAAATGAAGAACTTGCATCATATCTCATACTGTTGTTAAAATAGACTTTACCAGAAGTTGAAGCTGGTCCATCGCTCATTAGTACAAAAAATCCTTGACCTGATGCAATTTTACCATTGAAAACTGACGAACCTGATGAAACTCCCATTCTATTATATACTACATAATTAGCAGCACTAGAATAATTAAGTCCAAAATCATAATAGTAAGGATCAAGACTGTTAACTAATCCTTGTTGATGAGTCCATAGATAGACAAATCCTTCTATATCAGGATTAGTAGTTTCATCTAAAAAGGTTAAGGCATTAATTGCTGATGGATAAGGATTTCCTACTAGATTCCAGTTATCATCCCAACGAGTTACAGTTACAGGATTTGGACTGGCACCAACTGTGTAATCTAATCCTGTTGTAATTCCATCACCATGATATGTTCCTCTTGAAATATCGACAGAGATTAATCCATTATTGGGTTGACCTCTAAAAGTAAATGGTAAAGATGTAGGAGTATTAAATCCATTAAAAGTTCTAGCGATATATCCTTTTCCGAAAGTCATGTTAGGCGTTGTTGGTAAAACCCAGTTTCCTTGTGTTCCATTAGAATTATTATTTATTGGATTCCATTCATATCTATAGGATGTTGGTAAGTTGTTGACTGCAAATAATTTAGTTGGAGAACTCCAATAAACATAATCTTCATCGGTAGCAGTATAATTTCTAATGACATTAAAGGTAGAACCGGAATAAGTTCCAATATTTGTATCTGTATCGTTTACTTGAATTAACTGTCCATTGTTTTGAATGGTTATCGTTCCACTAGAATTTAATTGATTACTTACATTTACATAGCCATTAGAATCTACTGTTAAATTCCTTGTTGCGTTTAAAGTTAAATTGCCTGTTGCATGTAAATCATTAGAAATTAATGTATTAAAATCATTATCAAGGTTTACATTATAAAAACTTTCTGTTCCTAAAGGAGTAACTGCATTTATAATTTGGTCCGTTGTTCCTAAAAAATGAACTGTACCATTTCCTTCATCAAATGCATCATTATCTTTATTATTTGTCCAGTTTCCATATAGATATAGCTGACCATCAGGAGTTAAATTATTTCCGTCATTCATGTCCAAAGCCGAATTAGCAACTGTATTTGAAATCAATAAATCCCCATGAACTTCTAGTTTATTGTTAATATCGCCAACAATCTCAACTTTTTTATCAGTAATTGTTAAGTTTCTTGTTTTAGCGATAAAATTCAAATAATTAGCAAATGGCGCAGTTGCATCAACAATAGGATGTGGAACAAAACTACTTGAACCAATTTGAACATCGACAGTTTCATCTGGAACAATTAAAGTGTCCCAATTTTCACAATTGAACCAGTTATTATCCTTTCTTCCACTCCATCTTCCGTTAACATATACATCTGTGTCAATAAATACATTTGTACAACTTGCTTTATAGTCAAAACCTCCTGTGTTATAAGAAGTGTTATCTACAAATGAACTCCAATTGGTTTGGTCGTTGATTAATGCAATCCAATCAAATTTTCCTCTGTTAGTTGAAGAAAAGTCTACTGCATCGGGATCATTAAATTTTACAAAGCCATCACCCGTTGGTGCTGTTGTATTAAAACATTCCATTCCAGGATATAATGTTGACCATGCAGTATCTCCAGTTACTGTTGTTCCAACTGTTGTTTGCCAACCACTTTCAGTCCAACCATATAAAACATTTCCACTGTAAGTAGATGCATGTGCTGTATCATTAACCCAAGTTCCACCTTGCATAAAGTAGATATCATCATTATTATTAAGATTAAAACCTCCAACTCCACCGCCAGAAACAGCAGTTTTTGTCCAATTTGTATCAATTGCTCCGCAAGTGTAAACATCATAATGAGTTCCACTAGTTACGTTTGGTGTAGTAGTTTCAATGGTTATTATTGTTCCTTTAGGTAAAACTGAACCTGTTCTAGTTATAGTAATTACACCTTCCGTTCCTCCCCATTGATTGGCATTTCGCCTTTCATAACCATTATCTGTTAAAAATAAAGATGTACCAGGAAGTAAATCTCTAAAGCAAACAAAAACTATTTGGTCAGTTCCAGACGTTATACTTGTGTTCACTGCAAGTACAGCTAAATCTCCAGGATTTAATACAGTAATGGTAGAAATATCGAAAAGTGTACTACCAACAGCCGTTAATCCTGTAGCCGAAGCAGTTAACACCAAGTCTGTTCCTATAACTGTATGCGTAATTCCCGTGAAAGTAGCAATTCCTCCAACCGCAGCAATTGTCAATGGAGAACCAGACATAGTTCCTGTACTAGATAAACTAACCGTTCCTGTAAATCCTGTATCTGGATTTCCACAAGCATCAACAGCGCTTACAACTACATTACTCATTGGACTTCCAACTCCAGTGGTAATGGGTTGAGTGGTGAAAATAAGTCTGGTTGGCAATACTGCTATTGCAAGTCTACCGTTTACTGTAGATTGAGCGGCAAAAGCAGATTTCCCTGAACCTGTTGGATCAAAAGTTACATTAGCATTAGTGATTGTAAAACCAAAATCATCACCATCAGCTGCGTTTGCTCCAAGAGGACATTTTAAAGTCATTCTTAAAGCTAGTGGAACACTTGTTCCATCAAGCGCTACAACATTTAAACCTGTAAATTGTATTTGGTTTGTGGTAACAACACCATTGGCAATTATGGTATTGGTATTCAAATTAACTAATACAATATTTTCAATGGTTTCATCCCAATTTCCTATTTGGTCACCAGCAGCTTGTGTAATAGTAAATGCAGTCATTGTAGTTGGCAAAACATCTGCATCAATTGTTGCTCCACCATCACGAAGATTAAAACGCCATACTTCTAAACCATCAGTAACAGTAGAAATTGTTCCAATAACAGTACTTGAAACTGTAGTTGGTTCTGAAGCTGTTACTCGTAAAATATCCGAAGCGTTACTTCCAGTTCCATTACCCGTAAAGTTGATAACATAAGGATTTTCATCGCTATCATTATTAACTATAGATATACTTCCTGTAAAAGTTCCAGCCGTTGGTGGAGTAAAACGAATTGTAAAAGTTGAAGAGCTTAAACCTGGAATATTAACGTTAGAAGGCATTGTTGGATTTAAACTATAAGCACTACCTGTAACTGTAGGATTTGCAAAAACAGTAAGACTGGCATTTCCTAAATTTTGAATTGTAAAAGTAACATCAACAAATGAAGTTGCTGGTGTATTTGCAAATGTATAAGTACTTCCAGTTAAATAATTAGTTGCACCTTGTTGAATATTAATATCTTGACTTCTTAATCCGCCACTAAAATGATTTGCTGTAGTTGCTAATGGTAGTACTGTTGCACCACCATAAGTAGCAGTATTTGCACTTAAAATAGTACCAACTGCTGACCAAACGGTTCCGTTCCAAAATTGAGAAAAACTTGATGTTTCTGTTCCGTTTATATCAGCCGGAAGATAGGTTCCATTAAAAGTATAAGTTGGAGTGTTGATTGTTCCTACTCTGTTTACTGTCCAATATCTAGATATAAAATGAGTTGGCGCATTCATATCTGGATGTTTGCTATCATTTACCGAAACAGCTATGTATGAAGCTGCAGTCATTCCTGTTCCAGCGGTAAGATTTACTGAAGCTGGAGAATATTCCATTGTTCCTGTTTTATCTCCAATTGGAAAAATAAAAGTACCTGTTACAGAATATTGTCTTCTTAAAACTCCTCCAAAAGCATTATCAGCAATTATATAACTATTTGTTCCAGCGCCAGAAACAGTCGTTGCATTATTGATGGTCATTGTTCTATTATCCACATCAACAATTCCTGCTGTTAAGTTTAAAGCTGTATTCACTGTTAAATCTGAACCCATTAAACAAGCTATTGCAGCAGCTGTTCTATTAACAGTAAAAGTTCCTAAAGTTTGTTGTGCTGCTGTTCCACTAAAGGTTAGTGTTCCAATACTACCTGTTCCCAATAAAGTTAAATTTGAAGTAGTAGAACCTCTAAAAGTTCCTCCGCCAGTTATAGTATTTGCAACGCCAGTTGTTCCTATAGTCAAATTCAAATTATTGATATTAAAAAAATCTGTTGCACTGTTAAAAGTAATTGCATTTCCACCCAATGGTGCTGATATGGTTACATTTGTTCCAGCACCATTTAATCTAATTCCAAAAGCAGCTGGTTCATATACCAAATAAGGAATAGTCAATGCTGTACCTGTAATATCTTGGAGTGTTGTTGTACTGGTAAAATGAACACTTCTATTATTTCCATTAAAAATTCCATTTGGTGCTATAACAGTAAAGTTTCCTCCAATTTTTAAATCATCTCCAATGGATTGACCAAGTGTTAAAGTTCCATTAGAAATCAACACATTTCCACCTATAATCAATTCGCCACCAGCCGAAACTCCGCCATAATTCATGTGTAAAGCAGCAGTAGCATTAGAAATAGTTAAATTTCCAGCAATAGCTTTTACTCCAACAGCTCCAGGCGCAGCTCCATTAATATAATCTAAAACGGTTCCCGCTGTTGGTATGGTAACATTGTTTGGATAACCTGGTGTAACTCCTATCGTTCCAACTCCACTAGCATTCCACTCAAAACCTCTACCATAAACACCACCTGACCTGTAATCGAGTGTTGAAGCATTTCCATAAATTGGACCATTAGTATTTATAAATCCATTTGCATTAATTCTTAATGTTCCATTAACTGTTAAAGCATTGGCTAAATTGATGTTCAATTCCGAAGAAATAGACAATAATCCTGCAACCGTTCCAACTGCCATATCCAATC
>Ga0209278_1001791_pt1 | contig 12633 bp, 11 predicted proteins | sample JI81BgreenDNA_FD_187504 | JGI IMG/M metagenome (GOLD analysis project Ga0209278, IMG submission 187504) | Wastewater effluent complex algal communities from Wisconsin, to seasonally profile nutrient transformation and Carbon sequestration -... | ecosystem: Engineered > WWTP > Effluent > Algae... | reverse complement strand
GTCGCCACGATGGATGCCGACAAGGACGGCAAGATCACGCAGGCAGAGATCGACGCCTTCCGCGCGGCGGAAGTGACGGCGATGGATGCCGACAAGGACGGCAAGCTTTCGGCGGCGGAACTGTCGGCCATGCAGATGAAGCGCATGACGGCGGCGGCGGATGATATGGCCGCGCGCATGATCGAGCGGCTGGATGCGGATGGCGACGGGCTGTTGACGGCGGCGGAGATGGCCACGCGTCCGGCACCGGACCGGATGTTCGGCATGGCCGATGCCGATGGTGACGGCGCGCTGACGCAGGAGGAGATCGACGCCGCGCGGGCGCAGATGGCCGAGATGCGTCAGGGCCGGGGCGGCGAGGGCCGGGGCCATGGCGAAGGGCGCGGGCATGGCCGGGGCTGGTTCTTCAACGAGTGATGCGACCGACCGCGCGCCCCGGTGGCGGGGCGCGCGGGACATTTGCGCCGTGACGGTGGACAGGATAAGCCCGGAACAGGATGGACATGCCGCGCGACATGCAGGCCGAAGCCTTGGCGGGTGCCTCGGATGAGGTGCTTCTGGCACGCTATGCCGCGGGGGAACCCGCGGCGGCGCGCGTCCTGACGTTGCGTCTGACGCCGAGGGTTCTGGGCTATGCCGCGCGGATGCTGGGCGATGCGGCGGAGGCCGAGGACGTGGCGCAGGAGGCCATGCTGCGGCTGTGGCGCGCGGCCCCCGGCTGGCGGGCGGGCGAGGCGCAGGTTTCCACATGGTTTTATCGCGTGGTGACGAACCTGTGCATGGACCGTCTGCGGGCGCGGCGGCGGCGGCCTGCGGCGGCGCTGGACGAGGCGCCGGAGGTGCCGGATGGTGCCAAGGGCGCGGAGGCGGGGCTGATCGAGGCGGATCGCATGGTCGCGCTGCAGGCCGCGCTGGACGCCCTGCCCGAGCGGCAGCGGCAGGCGGTGGTGTTGCGGCATATCGAGGGGTTGGCAAATCCGGAGATCGCCGCCGTGATGGAGATCGGCGTGGAGGCGGTGGAAAGTCTGACCGCCCGCGCCAAACGGGCGCTGACGGCGATATTGTCGGGGCGGCGCGAGGAGTTGGGCTATGACGACGAGGCATGAGGACGGGATGACGGAGGCGGGGCTGGACGATCTGTTCGCCGAGGCGCGCGCCGCGCGGCCTGTGCCTTCCGAGGCGTTCATGGCGCGGGTGATGGCGGAGGCGCTGGCCGAGCAGCCGCGGGGCGCGGCCGTGGTGGCGTCTGCCGTGCCGCAGACGGGGCCGGGGGCAGGGCTTTGGGCGCGGCTGGTCTGGGCCTTTGGCGGGGCGGGTGCTTTGGCCGGGATGGGGACGGCGGCGGCAGCGGGGCTGTATATCGGTTTCGTGCAGCCTGCCGGGTTGTCGGGGATCGAGGAGGCGATGCTGGGCACGCCGCTGGAGACGGTGGAACTGATCCCTTCGGTGGATGCGCTTCTGGGCGGGAATTGAGCGATGAGCGAGACGATGGAACAGCCGAACACGCCGCCCGCAGCGGGGGCGAAGGTGGGCAAGGGGCTGCGGATCGCGCTGGGCGTTTCGGTGGCGTTGAACCTGCTGGTGGCGGGGCTGGTCGCGGGGGCGCTGCTGCGTGATGGCGGCCCGCGGGAGCGGATGGTGCGGGATCTGGATTTCGGACCCTTTACCGAGGCGCTGTCGCCCGAGGACCGGGCGGAGTTACGGCGAGCCTATGTGGCGCGCAGCCCCGATCTGCGCGCGGCGCGGCGCGAGATGCGGGCCGATCTGGAGGAATTCCTTGCGGTGCTGCGGGCCGAGCCTTTCGATCCTGCCGCGCTGCAGCGGGTGATGGAGAACCAGCAGGGCCGACTGGCGCAGCGGATCGAACTGGGGCAGGAACTTCTGCTGGAGCGGCTGGCGGCGATGGACGGGCGCGAGCGCGGGGCCTTTGCCGATCGGCTGGAACGGCGGTTGCGGCGCGGTGGCGGGCCGGAGGGAGACGGCGAAGGCCGCGGGCCGGGCGAGTGATGCCGTGACCGGTGCCGAGGCCGGTCAGGCGGCGGAGCGGTGGACGATGACGCGGTTGCGCCCCTGAAGCTTGGCTTCGAGCAGGGCGCGGTCGGCCTTTTCCACGGCGTCGTCGGGCAGGGTGCCGGGGCGGCCGATGGCCAGCCCGATGGAGATGCTGACCGTGACGCACTGGCCGGACGGCAGCAGGATCGGCGCGGTCACGATATCCTGGCAGAGGGTGCGGGCCATGCCGCCCGCCTCGGTCCGGCCGCGGGCGGGGAGGGCGATGAGGAATTCCTCGCCGCCGATGCGGGCGATGAGATCGGCGGGCGAGAGGCGGGCGGAGAGGCGGCGAGCGACCTCGGTCAGGACGAGATCGCCCGCGGCATGGCCGTGCCTGTCGTTCACCTGCTTGAACCGGTCGATATCGGCGAGGAGGACGGCATAGGGCTGCCCTGCCTCGACCGCGGCGCGGGACATTTCGCCCATGCGGCGCAGCGCGTAGCGGCGGTTGAAGAGGCCGGTGAGCGGATCGGTGACGGCGAGGCGGATGTTGTCGCGCAGATGGGCGCGGCGGGTGGCGGCGTCGCGGCTGCGGTTGACCATGGCGCAGAGGCGGAAGGCAAGCTCGGCCTCGGGCGTGGCGGGGAGGATGACCTCGTCCGCGCCGAGGTCGCAGGCCATGGCCGCGGTTTCGGGGCCATCGGTGAGAAGGGCGATGGCGGCGTGGCGGGTGTCGGGGCTGGCGCGGAGTTCGGAGAGGAGCGCGAAGGCGGTGGCGGTGGCGTCCTCGGTGGCGTCGATCAGGTAGCCGTCGGCCGTGCTGCCGGGGGGCGCGAGGAGCGCGGTGCGGCGGTCGAGCAGATCGAGCCTGTGCGGCAGGAGCGGGGAGAGGGCGCGGATGAGACGCTGGCCGCGCGCGGGGGGGAAGGCGGTCAGGCAGATGTGACCCGGCCAGTCATACGGGCTGCCATGTTCCTGCAGGGCGAGCGCGGGGAAGGGGCTGCCCTCGTCCGGGTCGATGCGGCGCAGGAGGCTGCGGATGCGGGCGAGGAGGAGGTGTTGGTCATGGGGTTTGCGGAAGACGTCGTCGGCCCCGGCCATGAGGGCGGCGAGGTGGGTGTCGGGGTCGGTGCAGGCGGTGAGGACGATCACGGGCAGCCGTCGGCCGCCCGGTTCGGCCCGCAGGCGGCGGAGCACGTCGAGACCGTGCATGTCGGGCAGTTGGAGGTCGAGCAGGACGAGATCGGGCCGGTCGCGGCGCAGGCAATCCAGCGCCTCGGCCCCGGTCGTGGCGAGAACGGATTCATGGAAGACGGCGGCGAGGCGCGCCTTCAACACGATGCGATTCGTGGCCACATCGTCGACGATCAGAATCCTGCCTGCCATGTCCTGTCTTGTCGGTCGGTTTCAGGGGACTATCCGTTTGCTTCGTCGGATTTCGGCAGTTTGGTGCAGGAAACGTTACCAATATGTTAACGAGAACTTTCCAAAGCGGGCGCAATTCTATTTTTTCTGAGCGCGATCCGAGTGGGACGGGACCAGTGAGGTGGGGGTTGTGATGAATCAGGATGCTGCAGAGACGCTGGCCTTGCGGGCCTTTGGATGGTTGGCAGGGCAGAGCGACGTGCTGGGGCAGTTCATGGCGGCAACGGGGGCGGATGTGTCTTCCATCGCGGATGCGGTGGGGCAGCCCAGTTTCCTTGCGGCGGTTCTGGATTTCATGTTGTCGGAAGAGGATCGGCTGATCGCCTTTTGCGATGCGGAAGGGGTGCCCTATGCGGCGCCGATGCAGGCGCGGGTGGTGCTGCCGGGGGGGCAGGTCGAGCATTGGACCTGAGCCGTGGCGCGCTGCGCGATTGCAAAAGCCGCGGACGCCCGCCACATAAGAGGCGGCAGACAGGGCAGGGAGCGGCGGCGTGATTGATGGCGTGATCTTTGACAAGGACGGCACCCTGTTCGATTTCCGGGCAAGTTGGGGCGCGTGGGCGCAGCGGTTGCTGGCGATGCTGGCGGCGGAAAGCGGCAAGGCGGAGGCGGAGTTGGGGGCGGCCATCGGTTATGACCCGGTGGCGCGGGCCTTCGTTCCCGACAGCGTGGTGATCGCCGGCACGCCGACCGAGATCGCGCGGGATCTGGCGGCGGTGCTGCCGGGGGCGCGGGCGGAGGATCTGGAGGAGCGGCTGAACCGTCTGGCCGAGGGGGCGCCGATGCTGCCTGCGGTGGACCTGACGGCGGTGCTGGGTGGCCTCAGGGCGCGGGGGCTGCGCATCGGGCTGGCGACCAATGACAACGAAGAGGCGGCGCGGGCGCATCTGGCGGCGCATGGGATCACGGGGCTGTTCGACTATATCGCGGGCTATGACAGCGGGCACGGGCCGAAGCCCGGTCCGGGGATGTGCGCGGCCTTCGCGCGGCAGCACGGGCTGGATCCCGCCCGCGTGGTGATGGTCGGCGACAGCCGCCATGACCTTGAGGCGGGGCGCGCGGCGGGGATGCGGACGGCGGCGGTGCTGACGGGTGTGGCAGGGGCGGCGGAACTGGCCCCGCATGCCGATGTGGTGCTGCCGGATATCGGGCATCTGGGCGGGTGGATCGACGGGATTTCGGTCTGACCCGGGCGGCGCGGAGGGGCGCGCCTGCGAAAAACGACATGTTCGCGTCGTGGGTGGAGTGTCCTTGCCGCCTGCGCTTCGTCATGGTGACCGCGAGCGGCATGTATGCCCGACGGAGGTTGCCATGAACGAAGAGCCACGCAAGCGCCGCGCCGGGGGACGTGCGGGCAACAAGATGCGCGCGGGCACGGCGGTGATCGATCAGATGCCGTGGCGGATTCCCGTCAATCCCGATGCGCCGGTGGAGCCTTTGGACGCGGATGGCGTGCAGCGCGTCCACAAGACGGCGATGCGCATCCTGAAGGAGATCGGGATCGAATTCCTGAACCCGGAGGCGGTGGCCCATCTGAAGGCGGCGGGCTGCAAGGTCGACGGGACGAATGTCCGGTTCGACGAGGATTTCGTGATGGAGATGGTGGCGCGGGCGCCCGAAAGTTTCACTATCACGCCGCGCAATCCGGAGCGCGAGCTTGTCATCGGTGGCAAGCACATGGTCTTCGTCAACGTCTCTTCTCCGCCGAACGCCTGGGATATGGAGCGCGGCAAGCGGTCGGGCGATTTCGAGACGTTCAAGGAATTCATGAAGCTGACGCAGTATTTCAACTGCATCCATATCGCGGGCGGCTATCCGGTGGAGCCGATCGACATCCACCCGTCGGTACGGCATCTGGATTGCCTGTATGAGAAGCTGACGCTGACGGACAAGGTCGTTCACGCCTATTCGCTGGGCGCGGAGCGGGTGGAAGACGTCATGGAGATGACGCGCATCGCAGGCGGGCTGTCGGAAGAGGAGTTCCGGGCGAAGCCGCGGATGTACACCAACATCAATTCCGTCTCGCCGTTGAAGCATGATTATCCGATGCTGGACGGGGCGATGCGTCTGGCCAAGCGGGGGCAGCCCGTCGTGGTGACGCCCTTCACGCTGGCAGGCGCGATGGCGCCCGTCACGATGGCGGGGGCGGTCGCCTTGTCTTTGGCCGAGGCCTTGGCGGCGATTGCCCTGCTGCAATACATCGCGCCGGGCTGTCCGGTGGCGATCGGGACATTCACCAGCAATGTGGACATGAAGTCGGGTGCGCCCGCCTTCGGCACGCCGGAATACATGCGCGCCACGCAGATGACGGGGCAGTTGGTGCGGTTCTACAAGCTGCCGATGCGGTCTTCGGGCGTCTGCGCGGCGAACATCCCTGACGGGCAGGCGATGTGGGAGACGTCGAACAGCCTGTGGGCGGCGGTGCAGTCGGGGACCAACATGGTCTATCACGCGGCGGGCTGGCTGGAGGGCGGGTTGATCGCGAGCCCCGAGAAATTCGTGATGGATTGCGAAGTGCTGCAGATGATCCAGCGCTATTTCGAGGAGGCGACCTTTGCCACGGGCGAGGATGACCTTGCATTTGACGCCATCAAGGAAGTGGGTGCGGGCGGGCATTACTTCGGCTGCCAGCACACGCAGGAACGCTATTCCACCGCCTTCTATGCGCCCTTCGTGAGCGACTGGCGGAATTTCGAGGCGTGGCAGCAGGATGGCGCGGTCTGGACGCCGGAGCGGGCGCATCGGATCTATAAGCAGATCCTTGAGGAATTCGAGGCCCCGGCGATGAATGGCGACCATGCCGAGGCGTTGCGCGCCTTCGTCGCGCGGCGCAAGCAGGAGGGCGGCGCGCCCACCGATTTCTGAGCGTGACTGTCGCGGGGGCGGCGGGATTTCCCCTTTGCGGGGGCCGCGCGAGGGGATAGCCTTGCGCGGCGGAAAGGCCTGCGCGAGCCGGGCCACGCTTGGGGACTGTGGGGGACTTGATGGATTTCCTGACCTTGCGGCGCGGCTCTCTCGCGCTGGCCGGGGCCTTGGCCGGGGCGGGGTTGTGGCTTCTGGACGAGGCGGGGCTGCGCGGGTTGCTGGCCGAGCGGCTGCATTTCCTGCTGGCGGCATGGGGTGTGATCTTCTTTGCGGCGGTGCTGGCGATGACCGGGCCGCTGCGCCTGCGGCGGGCGGTGGCGCTGGCCGCGCCCTTCGCGGCAGTGGTGGCGGGGCTGATGCTGGTGGCGTCGCTGCGCTATGACCTTGTGGCGCAGTTCCAGTTCGCGGGCCTGTCCTTTCTGGCGGCGGCTGTGCTGGTCTTCGTGGCCATGCCGATGATGATCGCGGCGCAGGGGCCGGGGTGGCGGGATTATCCCACGCTCTTTGCCGAAAGCTGGATGCTGGTGGTGCGGGCGGCGACGGCAGTGGTGTTCACCGGGCTGGTCTGGGGTTTGATCTGGCTGGCGGATGCGCTGTTGGGGCTGGTGGGCCTTGGGGTGATCGGCTGGCTGATGGGCGAGGGCGGGCCGGTGGCGCGGATGGTGACGGGCGCGGCGCTGGGTCTTGGCTTTGCGGTGGCGGGGGAGAATACGGACCTTCTGGCACCGGACCTGATCCTGCGGCTGCTGCGGCCATTGGCGGTGCCGCTTCTGGCGGTGGAGGCGGTCTTCGTGGTGGCCTTGCCCTTGCGGGGATTGTCGGGGCTGCCCGAGGGGCTTTCGGCGGCGGGGCTGCTGCTGGGGCTGGCGGCGGGGGCGGTGGCCCTTGTCAGCGTGGTGGCCGAGCGGGATGAGGTGCTGGCCGATCCGGGGCGTATGACGGGGCTGGCGGCGCGGGGGCTGGCGATGCTGCTGCCGGTGCCGGTGGCCTTGGCGGGCTGGGCGGTCTGGCTGCGGGTGGCGCAGCATGGCTGGACGCCGGGGCGGGTGTTCGCGGCGCTGCTGGTGGCCTTGGCTGCGGGCTATGCGCTGCTGTATCTGCTGGCGGCGCTGCGGGGCGCCGGGTGGCGCGGGGCCGTGCGGCGGGCCAATGTGGCGATGGCGGTGGCGGTGATGGCGGTGGCCACGCTTTGGTTGACGCCGGTGCTGGATGCCGAGGCGATCTCGGCCCGGTCGCAGGTGGCGCGGATCGAAGCGAGTTCGGTGGAGGCGATGGACCTTGCCGCGCTGGACCGGTGGGGGAGCGCGGGTGCGGTGGCGATGGCACGGCTGGAGGCGGTGGCAGCGGAGCCGGGGCGGGAGGCGCTGGCGGGCGCGCTGTCGGCGCATCGCGACATGCGGGCGGAGAGTGGCGATCCGGTGGTGATGGCGGAGCGGACGGAGGCGGTGCTGGAGGCCCTGCGCGCGGTGATGCCGGTACAGCCCGCGACCGCCACGGCGACGCGCGACATGCTTCTGGCCGGGGTATCTGCGGTGGAATTGCAGGACTGGCTGGAGGCCTGCCGCGAGCCCCTTCCGGGGAGTACGCGGCCCGGCTGCGTCTTCGTGGTGGCGGACCTGTGGCGCGATGCGCCGGGCGAGGAGGCGGTGGTTCTGCTGCGCGAGCTGTCGGGCTTTGTGCGCTATGAGGGGCTGGGGATGAAGGGCGGCGCGGTGCAGCGGCGGTCTGTCGCCTCGATGGAGGGAATGCTGCCCGACCGCGAGGCGGGATCGGCGCTGATCGCGGAGTTGCAGGACGCCCCGCCACCGGTGGAGGTGGCCCCGCTGGGCGTTCTGGGCGTGGATGGCGGGATTCTTCTGTTGCCGTAAGGGTCTGTTGACCTGTTGCGCGCATCCTTGCGGCGAGTCGGATCGCAGGCGGGGAGGCGCGGGGTGCGCGGATGATCAGGGTCGTCAATCGGGCGATGCATGCCTTCATACTGGATGGCTGGGGCAAGGCCGCGTGGCGCGCGGCGGTGCAGGAGGCGGGGCTGGGGCAGCGGGCCTTTGACCTTATGCTGGACGAGCCGGCGGCACGGACGCAGGGCGTGCTGTCCAGCATGGCGGCGCGGCTGGGCCGGAGCCGGGAATGCCTGCTGGAGGATTTCGGGACCTATCTGGTGGCGCATCCGTCATGGGCGCCGCTGCGCCGTCTGTTGCGGTTCTGCGGCACGGATTACCGCGCCTTTCTGATGTCGCTGGATGAATTGCCGGAGCGGGTGTCGCTGGCCCTGCCGGATCTGGTGCTGCCGCCCATCGCGGTGGAGGTGGCGGATGGCGATGTGTTCCGGTTGCGGATCGGCGGCGGGGTGCCGGGGGTGGGGGCGATGGCCCTTGGTGCGTTGCGGGGGATGGCGGATGACTATGGCGCACTGGTCCTGCTGGAAGCAGGGCCGGAGGCGGCGGATGGCGCGGTGGTGATCACGGTGCGGCTTCTGGATGACCGCCATGCCGAGGGGAAGGCCTTCACGCTGGGGCCGGGGAGATGATGGTGCGGGTGGGGATCGAGGGGGCGGCGCTGGCGCAGGCCATGCCGATGCATTTGCTGCTGGACGGGCGGGGAAGGGTGCTGTCGGCGGGACCGGTGCTGCGGCGGGTGCTGGGGCGTTGGGTCGAGGTGGGCGCGGCCTTTGGCGAAGGCTTCGTTCTGGAACGGGAGAAGCGGCGGGCGACGCCGCGGCAGGTGCGGGCGGCGGGCGGCGGCGCGGTGCAGGTGCGGCTGCGCGACGGGGCGGAGATGGGGTTCCGGGGCCTTCTGCTGCCGGTGACGCCGGGGCAATCGGTTCTGATCAACCTGTCCTTTGGGATCGGCGTGGTGAAGGCGGTGCAGCGCTTTGGCCTGACGGTTTCGGATTTCGCGGCTACGGATCTGGCGGTGGAACTTCTGTATCTGCACGAGGCGAAGAACGTGCTTCTGGCAGAGGTGGCCACGCTGATCTCGCGGTTGCAGGGGAATGTGGTGCGGGCCGAGGAGGAGGCGCTGACCGACCGGCTGACGGGGCTGCGCAACCGCCGCGGGCTGGAGGTGGCACTGCGCGGGCTGCATGGCCGGGCCTCGGCTGTGGTGCAGATCGACCTTGACAGGTTCAAGCCGGTGAATGACCGGCTGGGGCATGCGGCGGGGGATGCGCTGCTGTGCGCGGTGGCGGGCATCCTGCGCGACGCCTTGCGCGAGGGGGATATCGTCGCGCGGATCGGCGGGGATGAGTTTGTGCTGGTTCTGCCGGGGATGGCGGCGGAAGCGCGGGTAATGGCGCGGGTGGAGAGGATGCTGGCGCTGCTGGGGCAGCCCTTCGCGCTGGAGGGGATGGAGTGCCGGATCGGGGCCAGCGCGGGGGTGGCCATGGCGGGAACGGGCGAGGATTGGGCAGAGGTGCTGCAACGGGCCGATGTGGCGCTTTATGCGGCGAAGCGGGCGGGGCGCGGGCGGGTTCTGGCATGGGTTCCGGGGATGGCGATGGAGGAGGCACGGGAGGAGGATGGCGGGGGCGACGTGGCGCCTGCGGCATCCCCCGACGGATGGATGGGGGAAGGTGACTGATGCCTGCATGACCCCTGCGGCGCAGGGGTCTATGCCGGAGGCATGGCCGATGGCGATGCCGCGAGGACGTGCATCCGATCTGCCCGGTAGGGCTGTGCCGGGGCGGGTGGGCCGATGAAGGAAGCCTGCGATGCGCCCTGTCCGTTCTGTCCTTTTCGCCCTGCTGGCAATGCTTGCGGCGACGCAGGGTGGCTTTGCCATCGATGCCGATCCGGCGATTGCCTTCCTGCCGGTGAAGCGTGCGGCCCCGGCGCCGGACGGGGCGGTTGGGCTGTGCGAGGCCATCGACTGGGCCTGTGCGCCGGGGAACGGGCGCGCCGCCGGAGCGGAGGTTCTGGCGCGGGCCGTCGAGGTGAACCGTGCGGCGAATGCGGTGATCCGACCGGTGACGGACCTTGCGCAATACGGGGTGGCGGAGCGCTGGTCCCTGCCATCGGAGCGGGGCGGGGATTGCGAGGATTACGCGATCTACAAGAAGGGCGCGTTGATCGGGGCGGGCGTGTCGCCGGATCGGCTGCTGCTGGCCACGACGCTGGACCGTCGGAACAAGGCCCATGCCGTTCTGGTGCTGCGGACGGAGAGGGGGGATTTCGTGCTGGACAACACGCGCGACGAGGTGCTGCCCTGGAACCGCACGGAGTTGGTCTTTCTGCGGATGCAGGACCCGGCGCGACCGGGGGCTTGGGTTTCCGTCTTTGCCGAGGCGGCGGGGCGGCGGTGAGGACGGCGGGCAACGGAAAGGGAAAACGCCCCGGTCGGTGACCGGGGCGTTCCTTTCTGGATTGGTCCGGCCTCGGATCAGGCGGCCAGATCGTAGCGGTCGGCGTTCATCACCTTGACCCATGCGGCGACGAAGTCATGCACGAACTTCTCGCGGTTGTCGTCCTGAGCGTAGACTTCGGCATAGGCGCGCAGGATCGAGTTGGAGCCGAACACCAGATCGACACGGGTGGCGGTGAATTTCACCGCGCCCGAGGCACGATCGACGATGTCATAGGTGTTGCGGCCCTTGGGCACCCATTTGAAGGACATGTCCGTCAGGTTGACGAAGAAGTCATTCGTCAGCGCGCCCGGACGGTCGGTGAAGACGCCATGCGCGGTGCCGCCATGGTTGGTGCCCATCGCCCGCATCCCGCCCAGAAGGACGGTCATTTCGGGGGCGGAGAGGCCCATGAGCTGCGCGCGGTCGAGGAGGAGTTCCTCGGCCTCGACGGTGTAGGTCTTCTTCAGCCAGTTGCGGAAGCCGTCGGCCAGCGGTTCCAGCACGGCGAAGCTGTCGACATCCGTCTGTTCCGCCGTGGCATCGCCGCGACCGGGGGCGAAGGGAACGGTGACATCAAAGCCCGCCGCCTTGGCCGCCTGTTCGACGCCGAGATTGCCCGCAAGCACGATCACGTCGGCGACCGAGGCACCGGTGGCCGCTGCGATGGGTTCCAGCACCGACAGGACGCGGGCGAGGCGCGCCGGTTCGTTGCCTTCCCAATCCTTCTGCGGCGCAAGGCGGATGCGCGCGCCATTCGCGCCGCCGCGGAAGTCGGACTGGCGGAAGGTGCGGGCGCTGTCCCATGCGGTGGCGACCATGTCGGCGACCGAGAGGCCCGCCGCCGCGATCTTGGCCTTGACCGCCGCCACGTCATACTTGGCATTGCCGGCGGGGACGGGGTCCTGCCAGATCAGGTCTTCTTTCGGGACTTCGGGGCCGATGTAGCGGACGCGAGGGCCCATGTCGCGGTGGGTCAGCTTGAACCATGCCCGCGCGAAGGTTTCCGAGAAATAGGCCGGGTCCTTGGCGAAGCGTTCCGAGATGGCGCGATAGGCGGGGTCCACCTTCATGGCCATGTCGGCATCGGTCATGATGGGGTTGTAGCGGATGGAGGGGTCCTCGACATCCACCGGCTTGTGTTCTTCCTTGATGCCGATGGGTTCGTATTGCCAAGCGCCAGCGGGGGATTTCTTCAGTTCCCAGTCATAGCCCAGCAGCAGGTCGAAATAGCCGTTGTCCCACTTCGTCGGATGCGTGGTCCATGCGCCTTCGATGCCCGAGGTCACGGTGTTCCGGCCCACGCCGCGCGAGACGTGGTTGTTCCAGCCCAGACCCTGTTCCTCGATCTCTGCGCCTTCGGGCGAGGGGCCGAGGTTTTCGGCGCGGCCATTGCCATGCGCCTTGCCGACGGTATGGCCACCGGCGGTGAGGGCGACGGTTTCCTCGTCATCCATCGCCATGCGGGCGAAGGTTTCGCGGATCATCCCGGCGGTCTTGAGCGGGTCGGGTTGGCCGTTCACGCCTTCGGGATTCACATAGATCAGGCCCATGTGGACGGCGGCGAGGGGGTTTTCCAGCGTGGAGGGATCGGCGAGGTCGGCATAGCGGTTTTCCGAAGGGGCGAGCCATTCGGTTTCCGAACCCCAGTAGACGTCCTTTTCGGGCGCCCAGATGTCTTCGCGGCCAAAGGCGAAGCCGTAGGTTTTCAGGCCCATATTCTCATAGGCGACGGTCCCGGCGAGGATCATCAGGTCGGCCCAAGAGATGCGGTTGCCGTATTTCTTCTTGATCGGCCAGAGCAGGCGGCGGGCCTTGTCGAGGTTGGCGTTGTCCGGCCAGGAGTTCAGCGGGGCAAAGCGGTGGTTGCCCGTGCCCGCGCCGCCGCGGCCATCGGCCACGCGGTAGGTGCCGGCAGAGTGCCATGCCATGCGGATCATCAGGCCGCCGTAATGGCCCCAGTCGGCGGGCCACCAATCCTGACTATCGGTCATCAGGGCGTGGACGTCGCG
>Ga0209278_1001789_pt1 | contig 12637 bp, 6 predicted proteins | sample JI81BgreenDNA_FD_187504 | JGI IMG/M metagenome (GOLD analysis project Ga0209278, IMG submission 187504) | Wastewater effluent complex algal communities from Wisconsin, to seasonally profile nutrient transformation and Carbon sequestration -... | ecosystem: Engineered > WWTP > Effluent > Algae... | reverse complement strand
TCATTCACTACCTCTTTTCTCAATCGGGGTGCAAAAATAGTAACTTCTCCCACTTCACCAAATCTTTTTTCAAATAACCACACATCTAACCACAAAAATGCCCCCAACTTAGGGGGCAAAGGATATGTTTATATGGCTTGTAGCCTTAGAATACAATGGTTTGTGTAGTTACTTCTGCAGCATTTGAACCAACCATAATATCGAAAGCGCCAGGCTCAAATACCAAATCGCCTTTGGTATTATAGAAGCTTAAATCGGTTTTGGTAAGTTCGAAAGCAACTTCTACAGACTTACCGGCTGCAATAGCCAGCTTCTTGAACCCTTTCAATTCTTTAACCGGACGAACGATACTTGCAAATTTATCGCGTATATATAATTGTACCACCTCTTCGCCATCGCGTTGGCCTGCATTGGTAATTGTAACTTGTACTTGTACTTTATCGTTGACTTTAGCTACACGGTAATTGCTGTACTTGAATGAAGTATAGGTTAAGCCGTAGCCAAAAGGATACAACGGTGTGTTGGGGATATCGGCATAGTGTGACCAAAACACTACATCTTTTGCATCGGGGCGACCAGTACTATATTGATTGTAGTACACAGGAATTTGTCCTTCGGTACGAGGAAATGAAATCGTAAGGCGGCCAGATGGATTAGACTTGCCAAATAATATATTAGCAATGGCGTTACCGCTTTGAATACCAGGTTGCCAAGCCTCTAATATGGCTGGAATGTGCTCGTGAGCCCAAGTAATTGCCAATGGACGACCATTCATTAATACCAGTACAATATTCTTGTTAACACGGCGTACAGCTTCGAGTAACTGTTGTTGTACACCGGGTAACTGCAAACTGCTAGTACTGCGAGCTTCGCCCGTTTGAAAACCTTGCTCACCCAATACCATAATGACTACTTCGGCTTTTTTAGCGGCTTCTACTGCAGCGGCGAACTCACTCGTATCCGTTGTATTGATTTTAACCTCGTGCAAGAAATCACTTTTGCCAAGTGCAACCTCTGCTCCTTTTACGTAAGTGATATTATTAGTATGCTTGCTTAACCCTTCTAATACACTCACAGCAATATCATCGTCGGAACCAATACGCCAACTACCGAGAGGACTTGATTTATCGGCAGCCAATGCACCAATGACCAAGATGTTTTTTTGCGAAGGCGACAATGGCAATAGTTGATTTTCATTTTTTAAGAGCACCATAGATTTGGTAGCTACATCGAGGGCGGCCGCAATATGATCGGGATGATAGATGAGTGTTTTTTCGCGTTGCTCGTTACAATAACGATAAGGATCGTCGAATAAACCTAAACGAAACTTCAAGCGAAGAATGCGGCGAACAGCATCGTTAATCGTTGCTTCTTTTACTTTACCTTCTTTTACCAACGCTTCTAGATATGTAACGTAGGCTGCTGCTTCCATATCCATATCAGAACCAGCATTTACCGCAAGGTGAGCCGCCTCTTTTAAATCGGCAGCAAAACCATGAGATACCATTTCGCCAATAGAACCCCAATCGGATACGACCATACCCTTGTAGTTCCATTTTTGTTTTAAGATATCGCGTTGCAAATATGCATTACCTGTAGCCGGAATACCATCAACCACATTGAACGCATTCATAAAAGTGGCTACACCGGCTTTCGCTAATGCTTTGAAAGGCGGAAGGATGATGTTATGTAGCGTTACATGACTGAGATCGACCGTATTATAATCGCGGCCTGCTTCAGAAAAACCATATCCGGCAAAATGCTTTGCACATGCAGCGATCGTATTAGGTGCTGCAAGATCGTTGCCTTGAAAACCCTTGACACGAGCTAATCCGATTTGTGTACCCAAGAATGGATCTTCACCCGCACCTTCCATGATACGACCCCAACGAGGATCGCGGCAGATATCAACCATGGGAGCGAAAGTCCAGTTAATACCTAATGCTGAGGCTTCGATAGCGGCTACACGTGAGGCTTTTTCAATAGCCTCAAGATCCCAACTACAAGATTCGGCCAATGGTATGGGAAAAATTGTTTTATGCCCATGAATAACATCGTAACCAAAGAGTAAAGGAATTTTCAGGCGTGTTTCATTAACGGCAATGGCTTGTAGCTTACGTACATTTTCAACGCCGCGTACATTTAATACAGCGCCAACGAGGCCCTTACGTAAATGATCATATTTTACTTTGGCATCGCCATCTTTAGGTACAGGCCCCGTAACCTCCCAAAAGCCGTTGTATTGGTTCATTTGACCAATTTTTTCGGCAAGCGTCATGCGTTTGAGTAGCTGTTCAATTTTAATTTCAGTACTGTCTATCGCTGTTTTAAACTGCGCTTTTGCAACGCCAACAGCTAGCGTAGCAACCACACCTATAGCGATACTTACAATTTGCTTCTTCATGTTGGTGAATTTATAAAGAAAGGCGCTCATTTTGTTATAATAACGCAATGAAAACGCCCTTCTTGAAAACAAACAAAAAACTATTATTCAATCATCTTAAACACACGAACGTAATCTACCGTCATGCTTGTTGGAAAGGCATTGTTATCAACCCCTTGCGCACCACCCCAGTTACCACCAACTGCAATGTTCATGATGAGGTGAAAACGCTTATCGAAGGGCCAAGTAGTAAAGCCTTTGTTTTCGTTGACGAATTCAAAGTACTGTACACCATCTATAAACCCACGTACTGCATATGGAGTCCAGTCAACACGATATACATGAAAATCATCTGAAGCCGTAGGTACGATTTTATTGGTAGTACGCTGTGTGCCACGCATGTGGTTGTAAGCAGAGGTATGAATACTGAAGTGTACTTTGTTTTGATCGTACCCAACATGCTCCATAATATCTATTTCCCCAGAAGCAGGCCATGTACCGTAGTGGTTATCGGTAGGAAGCATCCAAATGGCAGGCCAGGTACCGCGTCCACGAGGTAATTTGGCACGCACTTCGATACGACCGTACAACCAATCGCCTTTACCGCGTGAAATCATACGCGTACTGGAGTATTCACGACCACCACTACTCTCTCTGCGAGCTGTAATAGTAAGGTTGCCGTTCGCTACAACAGCATTGTTGCCGTTCGTATAGTTTTGTAACTCATTGTTACCCCAACCGCCACCGCCTGTTTCGAAGCTCCATTTGCTACCATCAACGGTGGTTCCATTGAATTCGTCTTGCCATACTGGTGTTGTTTCGAACTGCCAGTTTTTATCTGTAACGGGCTGTGCTTGTGCTATTGTAGGAATGTCTTTCTTTTCCGTACAACTGCTCATGATAAGTGCCCATAATAATAACAGGTTCATGCATTTAATTTTTGTATTATACATATTTCACAGGTTTAAAGCGGGATGAACTTAAATTGAAATACGGTACCCGTACCGTTGCCAGCACGTAACACTAAGCGTGTTGGTGTAATTTCAATGATACGGTACATGTTTTCAGTTGGTACATCGGTAGTACCAATGAATGTTACTGGTGGTGCTTGCGGCAACTGTATGGTTGCTAACCCTGCAAAACCGGTAGTATTAGCACCATAAGTATAAGCTACGTTAAATGATCTGTCGGCACCACAATTATAGTTAGGAGCAATGTTACCGCCATTGAAAGTGGCTCCGTTAGCATTGTAGATTACATTAGTATTAGTGAAGGTATACGTGTCATCAGTTTGGCAGTTAGGATCTAATGGACCACCACCAAAATACTGTGCAGGATTGTTTTCTGTACCTACAATAATTGCATTCGCACCTGGGTTAGGATCTAATCTCCAAGTTTTACTACTACCACCTGTTAAGATGTTCTTGATATCGGCAATGGTTAATACCACCACCTTCTTCAATTTCACTTCAAGGATGGTACCGCCTGATCCTTCAATGGTAGCACGCAAGGTCATTGTATTATCGGTGTACGACATTACACGATACAAATTGCTATCTACCACATCGGTTGTACCAATGAATGGACGGCCTGTTGCAATGCGAGGTAATACAATGCGTGGTAGCTGACCCGTTCTTGCTACCACTTTAAAAGAAGTAGCATTAAGCTTAGGTGCCTGACAGCTGTACCCTGCCTGAACATCGAGTGTTTGGCCATTGGCTTCATAGGTGAAAGTACCATCGGCATTGAACTTATATACATCGTCGGCTTGGCAACCACTGGCAGCACCAGCGAAGTATACTTGTGTTGCATCAGGAGATAATACACGAATAGCATCGCCATCGGTACTCCAAGTCCATTCGCCAATAGCACAATTGGTGAGCTTGCTGAAAAAATCGTTGCTACAAGCATCAGTAACATTCACCACCTTAGTTATGGCATTGTTGCCATTAGTGCCTACAGTAGTAAGTGTTACATTGTAAACACCGCCTTTGCGGTATTTGTATTGTGGATTTACTTCAGGAGAGGTACCAAGATTATCGCCAAAACTCCATTGATGAATGAATGCATCTTTAGCGGTACTTGTGAAATTCACCTGTGGTGTGTAAGGAAGTGAATCGCCACCTGGTACTTGCGTAAATGTGAAGTCGGCTTGCGAAGCATTTCCCGTAAGGGAAAGATCATCTTTTTTGCACTGCGTGAATAAGCTAGCAATGCTTAGCAGTGCGATTGCATATGATAAAGTTGTCTTTTTCATGAGAAGCATTTTAGTAGCCATCGTTTTGTGTTAGATTGGGATTTTTATCACGTTCGCCTTGCGGGATAGGCATGTAGCGATGTTTAGCAGCAATATTTGTTTTGCCAGCAGCACGCATTACTGTAATAAAGTAGTTAGGATCAGGATGGCGCAACAAATCGTACCAACGGTGCATTTCAAACGCAAATTCTAAACGACGCTCTTTATAGATAGCCTCTAGGTATTGCGCATCAGACAAGTTGTTTGGCAATGGTGCTAAACCAGCTCTGGCACGTACTTGGTCGGCAAATGGCTTACCTAATGCAGGGCCTGCAGCCTCAGCATAAATCAATAACACCTCGGCATAACGCATGATTGGTACGTTGAGGGCACAAGTCCAACCACCATTATCACCCAATGTATTGGTAACAGGTACAAAATACTTACGCACATTTAAACCTAGTGGAGAACCTACCAATTGAGCAGGTTGTGTGTAGTTTAATGGTGCGTATCTATCGCCAGGAATCCACATTGTAGCTGGGCGACGACGATCGGTAATGGTGTTATAGTTAGCACCTGTTTTTTCGTACTGATCAGCAAAGTTTTTGGTGGGTACGTTCCAACCATAGCCAGATGACTGTACGATATCTTGTGCACGTGGAGCAAAGAAGGTATTTAATTTATGACCAGCACCGAAATCGCTCCACTGGCCGCCACCGCTACGATACTGCACTTCGAACATTGATTCACGACCATTCTCGTTATCTAGAGAGAAGTTGTCACCGTAATTAGCCCACAATTCGTAACCGTATAAAGCTCTGTTGTCGATTACCTCTTTAGCTTTTGCAGCAGCATTTGCTTTATCGCCTAATGTTAGATATACCGCAGCCAGCAAACCTTTTGCTGCACCTGCCGTAGCTCTACCCTTATCGGCACCTGTATAGGTGTTTGGTAGCAAGGTTTCTGCCTGCTTCAAATCTTCGATGATTTGATTGTACACTTGCTGACGTGGAGAACGTGCAATAGAAGCAGCACCTTCGGCAGTAATTACATTGGTGTATAAAGGAACATCGCCATACAAACGTACAAGATGGTAATAATACAATGCACGTAAGAAGCGGCCTTCGCCAATGCTTCTACGACGAACAGATTCGGTCATCGTTGGCACTTCTGGAACCTTTGTAATCACAAGGTTGGCACGTAAGATACCAAAGTAGCATTGTGCCCACATTAAGTTAACAATAGGATTGAACGATGTAACGGTGAAGTTATCTAGCTCGGCGGTTTCTAAACCATCGCCGCCGCCGCCACCACCAAGGTCGGCATCGTCGCTCATGATATCACCGAAATGCCATGCTGCACCATTATAAATCGCCGACAGGGGCGTGTAAGTTGCGTTAACAGCGTTAATTGCTTCGGCTTCGTTCTTATAATAATTATCAACAGAGTTGATAGGAATTGTAGGTGCTATATCTAGCATCTCCTTTTTACATTGAGCAAACAACATGCTCACGCCTACCAATAGCGGGAAAGTATATTTTGTAATAGGTTTCATGAACTATGTTTTTCAATTAAAAATCAACCGTAATACCAGCTAAGAAAGTTCTAGCTTGTGGATAGAAACCAATGTCTACACCACCACCTACTTCAGGATCTAAACCAGAGTAGTTAGTAATGGTAACTAAGTTTTGAGCACTTACGTAAAGTTGGGTACGCTTCAACTTAGAAAACTTAGTAACTGATGCTGGCAACGTATATGCTAAGCGGATATTCTTTAAACGGATGTAAGAAGCATCTTCTACAAAACGATCTGAAACACGGTTGTTACCATTAGGATCGTTCAGTATTAAGCGTGGCATACTGTTACTTGTACCAGGGCCAGTCCAACGTTCAATTACTTTATTACTGTAATTACCATTACTTACACCACCTTCGGTGTACCAACGTGTGAAGTTAAGAACACGGTTACCTTCTGAACCTTGAATGAACACGCTCAATTCGAAGCCTTTGTAAGTTACGGTATTTGTTAAGCCATACGTGAAAGTTGGGTTAGCATTACCAATATTGGTTCTGTCTTGATCGTTGATAACACCATCACCATTTAAATCTTTGAAGCGAATATCGCCAGGAGCGGTACTTGTGGTTGGATTAGAACCAGCTGTTTGTACTGCATGCTTGGCAATTTCTTCGTAAGACTGGAAGATGCCATCGGTTACGAAACCAAAGAAGAAGTTAGCAGGAGCACCTTGAATGGTACGCAAGCTACCACCAGTAATTCTAGAGAATCCATTATCGAGTGGTGCTGATAAACCTAAAGAAACTACATCATTTTTATAGGCACCGGCTACCGCTGTGGCAGTCCAGTTAAGGTGCTTGTTGCTAATTATTTTACCCGTAAGGGAAAGATCTATACCTCTGTTTTGTAGTGTACCTGTATTGAATGGAACTGATTCGTAAGTACCAGATACAAAAGGAGGAGCTACATAAAGAATAAGATCTTTTGAACGGCGCTGATACACATCGAGTGCTACCGTTAAACGGTTATCGAACATACTAGCGTCGGCACCAATGTTTAACTGCTCGTTCTTTTCCCAACGAATATCAGGGTTGTAAGAGCGGCTTGGCGCTGCTGCACCAACTACGCCACCTGAACCGCTTGAATTACCAAAAGTATACTGGAAACTTTGGTTGATGCTTTGGATGTAAGCAAATGCTGCAACGTTCGGGTTACCTGTGTAACCAAAGCTAGCACGTACTTTTAAATCGTTCAACCACTTGATATTTTGCATGAATTTTTCTTGCGACAAACGCCAAGCTGCCGATACTGATGGGAAAACTGCGAAACGATTGTTAGGTGCGAAGTTTGAGCTACCATCGCGGCGGATAGAGAAGCCGAAGAAGCCACGGCCATCGAAATCGTAGTTCACACGAGCAAAGTACGACATCAATCGGCTGTTGATACCATCTTCCGCAGCATTGTAAGTTTGAGAAATATCAGTAGCTCTGAAAATGATGTCGTTCAACACAGGAATGTTCTGTGTGAAGTTACCACCACGACCAGCCAATACATAAGAGAATCTATTTTCTTGGAAAGTATAGCCAGCTACAGCACTTACTTTATGCTTACCATTAAATGTTTTATCGTAAGACAAGGTGTATTCGGCCAAATAATCAGGATAGAAACCTTTTTGAACAGAATAGCCCGTTAAAATAAATGGACGACCACCTGAACTTGGTGTTGCGGGACTGAAGTTGTTGATTTCTTGATAATTGAAATCGGCACCAAAGAGGGCTTTAAACTTCAACGCTTTTGCCAAGTTGATTTCGGTGTATACATTACCTGTGATACGGTATTTGGTATTGCGGTTATTTGGAACTTCTAACTGATAAATTGGGTTAGGTTCGTTAAAACCATCTACACTACCGTTACCACCAGCATAAGTACCATCGGTATTACGTGGCGTTACTGTTGGAGGAGATGTTAATGCAAGCAACACAACACTATTAAAAGGTGTGTAAGTATCGGCACCACGTTCAATGAACTTATTCATAGAAAGTGAGTTACCAATTTTAATGCGGTCGGTTACTTTAACATCGCCATTAAAACGTAGGTTAAAACGTTCAAAATTGGTGTTATAAATAATACCATCTTGCTTAAAGTAACCAGCGCTAAACATATACTGTGCCTTATCAGAACCACCACTAGCGTTGATATTCACGCTTTGCATGGCTGCACGGCGGAAAATTTCGTCGAGCCAGTTAACACCATTGCCATATTGGGCTTCAATTGCATTGAAATCGGTTAGCTTTGGAATAGGCTGTAATCCACTAGCAATACGAGCTTCAGAATTTAAAATAGCATACTCACGTGCATTCAACATGGTTGGTAACTGCCAAGCTTGCTGAATACCATGATACACATCGGCGGTGAGGCTCGTTTTACCAGCTTTACCACGCTTAGTGGTAATCATAATAACACCGTTAGAAGCACGAACACCGTAGATAGATGCGGCTGCAGCATCTTTAAGTACATCAATTGATTCGATATCACCAACACCGAATGAGTTAAGCACGTTATCGGCTTGCTGATCTGGTAAAGGATAACCATCTACCACAATAAGCGGATTGTTGGTACCTGTTAAAGAAGAAATACCGCGAATTCTAATTCCGGTACCACCTGTACCACCCGGAGCACCACTGTTTTGTACAATGGTTACACCCGATACACGACCTTGTAGGGCCTGTGCAGCATCGGCAACGGGAGTAGCAGTAATTTCTTTCGCACCAACAGAAGCTACAGATGTAGAAAGCTCTTTACGCTTTTTAGCACCATAACCAATTACCACCACTTCATCCATGGCTTTATTGGTACCTTCTTCGAGAAGAATGTCTACTGCTGCGTTCTCATTTGCCGTAAGGCGGTAAGGAACTAAGCCTACGTAAGTGAACACGAGTGTAGCACCTTTTGGAACAGTGATGGAAAAATAGCCATTGGCATCGGTCAAAGAGGTTTTGTTGGTACCCTCTTGTGTTACAGAAACACCCGACAGCAGTTCGGCGGTTGTTTTGTTTTTAACCTTACCAGTAACGGTAACGGTTTGGGCATAGGTAGTGTTAAGCCAGTTAGCTAACATAAAACCTAGGCACAGCAGTGCAAGTTTTAGTTTCATCTGCAATCGTTTGAGTTGAAAAAATTCTGTGATGATTGAGTTTCAAAATTATTTTTAACTGCGGCGTTTGCGAAATTTTAAACCTCTTCAATACTACATCAAAAAATAAAAATCGTTGATAATCAATAGATTTTCACTACATCATTACTACATCAAATGTAGCAAGTATCACTACAACACCGTATTTTAGCCTACATCATGCGATTGCTACTGCTCATATTATGCTTTCCGTTATATACGTTAGGACAAAATACCATTGCCCTACCAGAAATACTGAATTATTCGAAGCAAACCTACAACGCTGGCACCCAAAACTGGGGTATTCATCAAGATAGCAGGGGCTTACTGTATGTGGCCAATAACGAGGGTATGCTACGTTACGATGGTGCTTTTTGGAGTATTTACCCCCTACCCAACCGAACCAATGTACGCTCGGTGTACGTAGCTAACGACCAACAAATTTTTGTGGGAGGCCAAGATGAGCTCGGATTTTTCAAGCCCGATGCCAGCGGCCGATTGCAGTATGTGTCGATCGTTGCCGAAGTACCTCTGCAAGAACGTTCGTTTGGCGATGTTTGGGATATTGTAGCCCTTGGAAAGAGTATTTTCTTTAGAACGAACAAGTATATTTTTAAATATACTGCAGGCAAGATAACCTCTTTCAAAGCTGGAACAGTGTGGAGTTTTTTGGGCACTAGTAATGAGCAGTTATATGCCCACGATTATGAAACCGGACTTTTCAGGTTTGAAAATGGAGGTTTTGCCACCCTTACGGGTAAAAGTAAGCTGCCTTTTAATGATATGGTAACCGGTATTTTGCCGCATCCTAGTGGTACTATATTAGTTACGACATTAAAAAATGGAGTTTTTAGCTTGCAATCAGGCGGGAACATCAGTCCTTATAACTTTTTGAGCAACGAAATCTTAAAAAGTGATCGTATTTACAGTGCCATTCCGCTCAAAGAGCAACGCTATGCTTTTGCCACTAACAACAATGGCGTGTATATTACCGATGCAGCTGGCAATATTTTGCAACAATTCAATAGAACTGAAGGACTACAAAACAACAATATCCTCTCCATTTTTGAAGATGCACAGCAAAATTTATGGCTTGGCCTAGATAATGGCATCGATTTTATTGCCTTTAACAGTGCCATTAAGCAAATTAATCCGAACCGTCAGAATGGTTCTGGTTATAATGCCATGGTATTCAACAACCAATTGTATGCAGGTACATCGAACGGGTTGTACACAGTACCACTTGAACCAATCAATGATATTAGCTATAGCAAAGGTAACTTCACGTTGGTGAACAATACCAAAGGCCAGGTATGGAATATCAGCTTTGTAAATGGGCAACTTTTAATGGGCCATAACGATGGCGCTTTCGTATTAAATGGCAATAATGCAACGCCACTCATTAATAATACTGGCTATTGGAACTTTATTCCGCTAGATCAACAAGGCAACATTGTTGCTGGTAATTATAATGGACTACAGTTATTGTCTTTTAACAATGGCAAGTTAACCAATAGTGCCGCCATTGATGGTTTTGCAGAATCGTCACGGTTTGTTGCCGTAGATGCCGACAAAGATATTTGGGTATCGCACCCTTACCATGGCGTGTTTTTATTGACGGTACGCGACAATTACCGGATTCAAAAACTGGGTACCAATCAGGGGCTACCCTCTAACCTGGGTAATCACATTTACTTAATAAGAGGCGAGGTTGTGGTGGCAACCACAGCTGGCGTCTACATTTACCGTAAGGATAAACAAAAATTTGAGCCTCACCCTGTATATCAGCCACTGCTAGGGAAAAGCAATATCCGTTATCTGAAAGAAGATGGCGACGGCAATATTTGGCTGGTACAAGATAAAAGCCTTGGGGTGATTGATATGAGTGATGCAAAAGGCAAACTGATTTTTTTCCCTGAACTAGCCAATAAAATTTTGAGCGGGTTTGAACATGTGTACCCGAAAGACGAATCGAACATTTTCGTAGCTGCTGACAGAGGCTTTTTTCATATCAACTATAAAAAATATAAGTCGCAAGCAACAACACCGAAAGTTGTAATCAGCAGTGTACATGTGGTAAGCGATACAGATAGTATTCTTTTTGGAGGATACACTTACGTAAATGATGCCGCACCCGTGCAACTACGCAGGAATAACTTTAGCGTTTTACGCTTTGCATACGCAGCCCCAGTATATGCTTATGCACAAAGTTTGATGTATAGCTATCGCTTACAAGGTTTTGATGATCAGTGGAGCAGTTGGGATAAGCGAACCGAAAAAGAATTCACCAACTTACCCGCTGGCAAGTACACTTTCGAAGTGAAAGTGAAAAACAATCTTGGTATAGAATCGGCGGTTGCTAGTTATAGCTTCACAGTACTACCACCTTGGTACGCATCGGTAGTGGCACGTATTATTTATGCCTTGTTATTCATGGGCATCTTGTATGCTTGGTACCTATGGCAAGAACGCAAGTTGCAACAACAACAACAACAACACGAATCAGACCAACAACGGATACAATACATTCACGAACTAGAACGTAAGAAAGATGCAGCTGAAATCATTGAACTACAAAACCAAAAACTAGAAGCCGAAATTGGTTTTAAAAATGCCGAACTGGCTGCTAACGCTATGCATTTGGTAAAAAAAGCAGAACTGCTTACCAATATCAAAACCGAGTTATTACAAGTAATGAAAGGTATTGATAATGAGAAAACAGTTGAAGCATTACGCAGACTCATGAAAAATGTAAGCGATGATGAACAGATAGATAAAGAATGGGAAAGCTTTACCAAACACTTTGATCAGGTGCATAGTAATTTTAGTGTTGTGCTCAAAGAAAAGCACCCTACCCTTACTTCTAATGAGCTTAAATTATGTGCTTATTTACGAATGAATTTATCTACCAAAGAAATTGCACAATTATTGAATATTTCTGTACGCGGCGTTGAAATTAGCCGGTACCGCTTACGCAAGAAATTGCAACTGCCAACCGAAGTAAGTTTATTTGATTATTTGAGTGGTGTGTAGATTGCTCGTTACATTTACTAAAACAATAAATGGCGTCGCTGTAGCGACGCCATTTATCTATATTAATATTCTCAAGTAATTCCTTTAATTTTTATTTCACAAAACTGCCCGTTGCCGTGAAGTCGTTACCGTTCGTGAGCGTTAGCTGGTACGTACCTTGCGGTAAATGCGCTACGCTCAACTGTAACAAGTTGCTGCCTGCCACATTGATGCTGCTATGTTGGTACACCACCTGTCCTTTGCTGTCTACGATCCTGGCTGTCAACTGACCTTTCACCGGCTGACTCAACTGTACCT
>Ga0209278_1001787_pt1 | contig 12643 bp, 8 predicted proteins | sample JI81BgreenDNA_FD_187504 | JGI IMG/M metagenome (GOLD analysis project Ga0209278, IMG submission 187504) | Wastewater effluent complex algal communities from Wisconsin, to seasonally profile nutrient transformation and Carbon sequestration -... | ecosystem: Engineered > WWTP > Effluent > Algae... | reverse complement strand
GTCGCCATACTCACCCCGCTCGGCATTGAAGCGGATGAAGTCCTCGAAGCGGCTGTGGTCGGCATCGAAAAGCTCATCGGGGAAACCCAGCAGGCTCTGGTACTGGCTGTTGTGGGATACCAGCCGCTGCTGCGCGTCGAACACACTCAGGCCACAGGGCAGGTTTTCAAGAATGGCCTGCATCTCCCGGTTTTTCTGGTACAGCGCCTCGCGTGCCTCGTGCTGGGCAGTCACGTCCTGGGTGATACCGATCATGCGCTGGGGCTGGCCGTCGGGGCCGGCCACCACGCGGGCTAAGTTGCGCAGATAGCGCAGGCTGCCGTCGGGCCGAACAATACGGAACTCCGACTCGTAGCGCCCCACGCGCGCAAAGGCATTCACCAGCTGTTGCCGGGCATTGGCGGCGTCTTCGGGGTGCACACACTGGCGCCACCAGGCCTGCAGCCCGGCCGAGTCCAGCTCAGGCGGGGCCTGGTAGGCGCGGAACATCTCCGCGTCCCAGTGCACTTCCCCGCTGTGGATGTCGATCTCCCACACCCCTATGCCAGCCGCCTCGGCAGCCAGGCGCAGGCGTTCGGCTGTTCCCTGCAGGGCCTGCTCGGCGGCCTTGCGGGCGCTGATATCGAGGTGGATACCCGAATAAAGAACGGGCAGTCCGTTGCTGTCGCGCGCCAGCACGCCGCCACGACTGAGTACCCAGACCCAGTGGCCCGCCCGATGGCGCATGCGGAACTCTGCCTCATAACTGTCGCTGCCGCCCTCCGCATGGCGCTGCAACGCCAGTGCAATGAGGCTGCGGTCCTCCGGGTGCACCTGCTGCAGGAAGGACTGGCGCTGCAACTCGGCCCGCTCACCCGGGCCGTACCCCAGCATCTCGGCGTAACGGTCGTCCACGCGACGGGCTCCCAGCGTCAGGTCCTCCTCCCAGAGCCCTGCGCGGGTGGCGCTGAGAATACGCGCCAGGCGGTGCCGCTCTTCCATCAGCGACAACTCGGTGGCTTTGCGCTCGGTGATGTCGGACTCGATGGCCATGAAGCCGGTCAGGGCGCCATTGCTGTCGCGCAGCGGCTGAATTTCGATGTCGAGCCAGATGTCTTTGCCAGATCGGGTGCGGTTGAGCAGTTCGCCGCGGTACGGCTGTTCGGCCTGCAAGGACTCTCGCAGGCGGTGTATCTCCAGCAGATCGGTCGATTCGCACTGCAGGAGCTTGCCCGGAGACAGCCCCACAACTTCGAGCTGGCTGTAGCCGGTGAGCCGCTCGAAGCCTTCGTTCACCCACGTGATGAGGCGGTCACTGCCGGTGATGATGACCGCATTGGAGGTGTGCCGTGCCACCAGGCTGAGCCGGTCCATTTCCACCAGCTGGGCGCGTGCAGCGCGTTCCTGTTTGAGTGCGTGGCTGGCCTGCAGCGCTTCCGCGCATGCCACGGAGAGTTGCCGGAGCACCGCACGCTGGTGCTCGGTGAGGGTGCGTGGCTCGCGGTCGATGACGCACAGGGTGCCCACCCGGTAGCCGTTGCGCAGCACCAGCGGCGCACCGGCATAAAAACGGATGCCAGGGTCTCCGAGCACCAACGGGTTGTCGGCAAAACGCGGATCGGCCACCGCGTCGGGGACTTCCAGCAACCCATCGCTGTGCAGCGCGTGGGCGCAGAAGGCACTCTCGCGCGGGGTTTCGGCAACCCCGGGCAAGCCCACGCTGGCCTTGAACCACTGCCGGTGTCCGTCTACCAGGCTGACCAGGGAAATGGGCACGCCACACACCAGCGAAGCGGCCTGCACCAAAGCATCGAAGGCGGGCTCGGGGGCGCTGTCCAGCACCTGCAAGGCATGGAGAGCCTGCAGTCGCTGGGCTTCGTTGGCGGGCAGTGGGGCTGCGGGCATGGGCAGAAAAGGGCAAAGCGCCAGCAGGCTCAACCTGCCGGCACCGGGCTGGGAACAGCGCTTGCGCCGGGCGCGTGGGCGGTGTCCAGTGTAGCCAGCGCCAGAAGGCTGGCGGCCTGGGAAAAGTTCAGCGTTTCGATGGCAGCGCGGAACACACCTGCCCCGGCGGAGCCCAGGCTCAACGCCAGCTGGGGTGCCCACTCATCGGCCCATTGGAGGGCGCGCAGGTCCTGCTGCTCCAGCGCCTGCAGCAGGCGCTCGCGTTGCTCGCTGGAGAGCGGCTGAACACCGGGGCTGGCGCCGTGAGCCGCATGCTGCAAGGCCAGTTCGGCTTCCGCGGTGGCCTCGCTCCAGCGCTGCAGTACAGGCTGGGCTGCCCGCCGCAGCTCCTGCAGCGCAGCAGTCAGCTCGGCCAGGCCGTGGGCCAACTCCTCTGGCCCTGCGCCGCCGCGCAAGCCCTCCTCCGCCGCCGAGGCCAGCTGCCGTATGCGTTGGGCACCGGCCATGCCAGCGCTGGCGCGCAGTTGGTGCATGCGGCGCGCCAGCAAGAGGCGTTCTTCGTGATCCTGCCAGACCGCCTGGCTCGTGAGGGGCAACACCGCGCCATCGGCCAACAGCCCCTGCAGGGCTTTGTGGAACAGACGGGGGTCACCCTGCAGGCGGTGCGCAGCCTCGGCGGTATCGAGCCCCTCAACGACCGGGAACACCGGGGCGGCCGCGGCGGAGGGATGGTCCTCCTCGGGGTGGACCTCCTCGACCGGCAAGGGTTCTCCGCGGCGCTGGGATACCGCCCGGCGCACGGCGCGGACCATGGCCTGAGGATCGATCGGCTTGGTCAGGAAATCGTTCATCCCTGCCTCCATGGTGCGGCGGCGTTCCTCCACGAGCGCACCCGCAGTCAGGGCCACCACGGGGAGCCTGCCAAAGCCCAGCTCCTCGCGAATCAAACGGGTGGCCTCCAGGCCATCCATCACGGGCATCTGGACGTCCATCAACACCACATCAAAGGTGTCTTCGTCGTGTTGCCGCAGCAGGTCTATGGCCTGCTGCCCGTTCGCCGCGGCAGTGACCTGTGCGCCATCGCGCTGCAACAGCTGCGTGGCCACCTCGCGGTTGAGCTCGCTGTCGTCCACCAGCAGCACGGAAACACCCGGCAGACAACGCCAAGGCAGGCGGGCCAGCGGGGCTACGTGGTCCAGCCGCGCTGCACTGCCAGTGCGCTCGGCGAGCACCTGGCTGGCGGCCTGGAACAGCTCCGCCGCCCGGACCGACTTGCGCAGCACCGCATGGGCAACGCGTTCGCTGTCCAGCGACGCAATGGCTTCGGGCGCATGCGCGGACACCACCAGCGCGGGCGGCATGGCCGCCGGCGGGCTGCATTGGCCCAGCCGCAACGCGGCCTGGCGCAGCGCCTGCAGGCCATCGTGCTCGCCGAGTTGCCATTCCACCAGCAGCAGATCGGGCAGTGGCAGCGCGCTGCGGCAACGCCGCTCCAGCTCGGCCGCCAGCGCATCGCCCGAGGGCAGTCCGGCGGCCTGCCAGCCCAGCGAGCCACCCAGTTGCACCAGCGCATCCCTCTCTGCAGGGTGGCTGTCCACCACCAGCATTTCAAACGGCCCATGGGCCGAAGCCGCATCGGGCCGCTCGCCTTGCGCGGGGTCATGCCTCGCAGCGCTGGTCTCCGGGGCCGGGAGCACCATGGGTAGTTCCACCCAGAACCGGCTGCCCTGGCCGGGTGTGCTTTGCAGCTCGGCCTTGCCGCCCATGGTCTCGGCCAGCTTGCGCACAATGGACAGGCCCAGCCCGGTGCCGCCAAAACGGCGCGTGGTGGAAAGGTCGGCCTGACTGAAAGGCTGGAACAGCCGCTCCTGCGCTTCGGCGTCTATGCCTATGCCGGTGTCGTTCACCTCCAGCACGAGGCACAGCGTCTGGTCGTACCGGAACTGCTGCCCCGCACGCACCGCCACGCCGCCGCTGGCGGTGAACTTGATGGCATTGCCCACCAGGTTGGTGAGGATCTGCCGGATACGGCCGGCATCGCCCCAGAGGGTGGCGGGCAAGGCCTCATCGAGCTCCACGGAGAACGTCAGCCCCTTGGCGCTGGCTTGCGGTTCATAGAGCGCCTGCAGTTCCTGCAGCAGCGGGCACAGCTCGAAGGGGCGGCGCTCCAGCGCAATCTCGCCGGCCTCGATCTTGGAGAGGTCCAGCACATCGTTGACGATACCGAGCAAGGAGCGCCCAGCCAGCTCTGACTTGCGCACAAGGCGCTCCTGATCGGGCGTGAGCGGGGTGTCCTGCAGCAGGTAGGAGATGCCAATGAGCGCATTCAGTGGCGTACGGATCTCATGGCTCATGTTGGCCAGGAATGCACTCTTGGCATCGCTGGCGGCCTCGGCGCGGGCACGCGCTTCCTGCAAGGCCTGCGACAACTCGGCCTGCGTGCGCTCGCGCTCGGCCAGGCGCGCCACCATGGCATCGAAAGCGGCGGTGACCGAACCCATTTCATCGCGAGCCACATAGCCCACGCGGTGCGTCAATGCCCCCTGCTGCACCGCGTTGGCGGCGCTGGCCAGCAAGCGCAGCGGCCGCAGAATGCGCCACCACCAGAGCCAGACAAGACCAAGAACAAAGACCAGCCCGAGCCCGGTCAGGATGACCTCCTGCCGACTGTCACGCCTGTCGAGTTCGCGGCGCAGGTCGGCCTGCACGCGGGACAACTCCAGCGCCATGTCACTGATGCGGCGGGTCTCGCTGAGCAATTGGCCCACGATGATTTCCACCACCAGATCCTCGGGCCGAAGCACCCCGGCACGCTGCAGCTCCTGCAGCCGGATGAACAGCACCGGCATGACGGCGGCCGCCTCCTGCAGGGGCAGCACCTCGGCGGCCGCACTGGCATTGAAAGACGCGTACGCGTCGGTGGCGGTGAGGAGTTCGTCGTGCAGCAGCATCCACTGTTCGGCTGCGCGCTGCGCGCCATAGAGCAAATAGTCCTGCGTCAGCACCAGCAGGCGGGCGGAATTGCTGGCAATCTGGCTGATGTGGCCCTGCTGTTGCAAGATGCGTTCGCGCTCACGTTCGTACCCAGTGAGCGAGACCACCCGGAACACGGTGCCCAGCAAGGCCACCACCAGGGCGGCAGAGATCAGGATGCGCAGTTTCATGCCGGACTACCCGCCTGCACTCACTTGATCAGGGTGACACGGCGAGGTGCCACTTGCCTCATCGGCTCCACCCGCATGAGAGAGAGGTAGTTCACACTGCTGCTGGAGGGCACCAGCGCGCTGCGCCGTGCCCAACGCGCCTGGGATTCCAGCGCGATCAGCAGGCCCTGCTCCAGGCCAAGCCGGAAGTCGAAGTCGGCCATGGCCGCGCGCATGGCCGGCTCGGGTAGGCCTAGGCGCTGGCTCAACGCCTGCGCGGACTTGGCGGGCTTGCCCAACAGGTCTTGTTCGGCCTGCTCCATGGCCAGCAGCACCGCGCGCAAGTCGGCATCGGCAATGCCGGGCCGCGCCACCAGATTGATGGTGACGGTGTACAGGCCAGGCACCTCGAACACCTGTCCCGCCTCACCGAGCTCCCGGATGGCACGGGGCGCCTGCGGCTGGAACAGGGCCGCAGCATCCACCTCGCGGGCAATGAGCTGGTCGGCGGCGCGCACCTGATCGAGCTCCACCATTTCCACTTCTCGCGCGGAAATGCCGTGAAAACTCAGAAACGCCTCCACGAAGTAATGGCTGCTGGTGCCCTTGATGTAGCCCACGCGGCGGCCACGCAAATCTGCAGGGGAGGCCACCCCGGGCAGGCGGTGGGCAATGAACTGGTTGCTGCGGCGCGACTGCGACACCGTGGCCACCACATCAATGAGGCGACCCTTCTGGGTAGCCAGCGTGATGGCAATGTCGGAGGCCAGCGTCAGGTCGATGTCGCCGCGCTCCAGGCGCTCCAGGCAGTCCCCGCCATTGACGCAGGACACCACCTCGAAACCCTTGAGCCCCTGCTGCGCGAAATAACCCTGAAGGGCCGCCATGTGCCCCAGACCCATGCTGGGAAAGGGCGCCAGTCCCAGCTTGAGCCCAGCAGCCCAGGCCGGTGCAGACCAGGCCCATACAGCCATGCACAGCCCCAGGGCCAGCCGGCGTTTCCACATCGCACCCACAGAGAACCTCGCGTCTCAGAACTGTTCGGCTCCCTGTGCCTGGGCTGTTGGCCAGCCTTGTTTCTATGTTTTTATCATTATCGGGGGGCGCAGCGATGTTGACAGTCGGGCAAGACCCTATTTGCAGGGCAGCTACCTGCCGGTGTGTCCCTGCGGCCACACCGGCGCAGGGCGCAAGCCCGGTTACAGGGCCATGGACGGCCGCTGTGCCATGGCCGTACGCCAGCGCAGCAGGTGCGGGTGGGCTTCGGGGGTGGGTTTCACTTTCACGATGCGGGCAAAGTCCACCGCCACCACCGCCGTGATGTCGGCGATGCTGAAGCGGCCGGCAGCCACGAACTCGCGCTGCTCCAGGTGCTGGTTGAGCATGGCGAAGAAGTCCTGGATACGCTTCAGGCCGCGCTGCGCCAGCTCTGGAATCTGCGCGTAGTCCACCGGGCCGGGCAGCGCGCGGTTGACCATGCCCGGCGAGCTGTTGCGCAAGGCCTCGGCAATGGCCATGAGGCCCTCGAACTCCACGCGCCACTGCCAGCTGGCCACCTCGGCCTGCTCCAGCGGGGTCACGCCGAACAGCGGGGGCTCGGGAAAACGCGCCTCCAGGTACGCCGCAATGGCCGCGTTGTCGCTCAGCACGGCGCCTTCTTCGGTGCGCAGCGCGGGTACTGTGCATTGCGGGTTGATGGCGCGGTAGGCCTCGCTCATCTGCTCCCCGGCGCGCAGGTCGATCTGCACCGTCTCGTGGGCCACGCCTTTTTCGGCCAGCAGAATGCGGGCGCGGCGCGGGCTGGGCGCGGTGGCGCAGTCGTACAGCGTGATCATGCGGGCTGGTCCTTCTTGTCCTTCTGGTCCTGGGTCTGGGTGAGAAAGTCGCTGGCGTCGTGGCGTTCGTGCAGCTGGCTGGCGGGCTCGCCCCAGGTGCGGTTCACCATGCGGCCGCGCTGCACGGCGGGGCGTGCGGCAATCTCGTCGGTCCAGCGCTGCACGTTCGGGTACTCCTGCACCTGCAGGAACTCGCCAGCCTCGTAAATCAGGCCCTTGGCCAGCGCGCCGTACCAGGGCCACACGGCCATGTCGGCAATGGTGTAGTCGTCCCCGGCCAGGTAGCGGTGCTGCGCCAGGCGCTGGTCCAGCACATGCATCTGGCGCTTGGTCTCCATGGCAAAACGGTCGATGGCGTACTGGATCTTGAACGGCGCGTAGGCGTAGAAATGCCCGAAGCCGCCACCCAGGTAGGGCGCACTGCCCATCTGCCAGAACAGCCACGACAGGCATTCGGCGCGCTGGCTGCGCTCGGTGGGGAGGAAGGCGCCGAACTTTTCGGCCAGGTACTGCAGGATGGCACCCGACTCGAACACCCGCACCGGCGTGGGTTCGCTGCGGTCCAGCAGCGCCGGGATTTTGGAGTTGGGGTTCACACCCACAAAGCCGCTGCCGAACTGGTCGCCCTCGTGAATGCGGATGAGCCAGGCGTCGTATTCGGCGCCGCTGTGGCCCAGCGCCAGCAATTCCTCCAGCATGACCGTGACTTTCACGCCGTTGGGCGTGGCCAGCGAATACAGCTGCAGCGGGTGCTTGCCCACCGGCAGATCTTTCTCGTGCGTGGCGCCAGAAATGGGCCGGTTGATGTTGGCAAAGCGCCCGCCGTTGCCGGCGTCCCAGCGCCACACCTTGGGCGGCTCGTAGCCGGGCGGCTGGTTGGCATTGGCCACTGAGGGGGCGGGGTCGGGGCGGTCGTTGGAATGGTTGTTGGAATGGTTGTTGGAACTCATGCGGGGGTATCTCCGTGGCGGCACCCGGCCAGCGAACTGGGCGTGGCCAGACGGGGCGGGGCAAAGCGAACAGTCTAAGCGCTGCCGTTGAAGCTTGCAGTGGCGTGCATGGGTCGCAAGGCATACTCGGCGGCCTGCCCCAAACCCCTGAAAGTCACCTGCCTGTCCCCTGCCTTCCCCCTGCCCTCCTCCCATGCAAGCCCTGCTCCAAGCCATTGCCCAAGCGCCCATGACCCCCGATGCGGGACGCGTGTTCCATGGCCGCGGCGGCCTGCACCCAGGCTGCGAGCACTGGGCGCTGGACCGCTTTGCGCCGGTGTGGCTGCTCACCGCCTTCCGCCCCGCCACCGAAGCCGAACTGGCCGCCATCGGCGCCGCCCTGCAGCAGCGCGTGGGCAGCACAGAGCCCCTGAACTGGGTGTACCAGTGCCGCCACGAAGGCCGCACCGAAACCCGCCTCATGGCCGGCACCGTGCCCTCTCCGCACGAAGTGCAGGAAGCTGGCCTGCGCTGGCGTGTGCAACTGCTGGAAGGCCAGAACCACGGTTTCTTCCTCGACATGGCCGAAGGCCGCCGCTGGGTGCGCGCGCAGGCTGAAGCGGCTGCCGCCGCCGGAAAACCCCTGAAGGTGCTGAACCTGTTTGCCTACACCTGCGCGTTTTCGGTGGCGGCGCTGCAGGGTGGCGCGCGCCATGTGCTCAACGTGGACATGAACCGCCGCGCGCTGGCCACGGGGCAGCAGAACCACCAGATCAACGGCATGGCCGCAGGCGCCAGCTTCATGGCGCACGATGTGTTCAGCAGCTGGGGCAAGATCACCCGCAGCGGGCCTTTTGGGCTGGTCATCCTGGACCCACCCAGCTTCCAGAAAGGCAGCTTTGTGGCCACCAAGGACTACGCGCGGCTGGTGCGCCGCCTGCCCGACCTGTTGCCCCCCGGCGGCCACGCCCTGCTGTGCCTGAACGCGCCCGAGCTGGGCAGCGACTTCCTGCACCAGCTGGTGCAGGCCGAAGCCCCCGAGATGGAGCGCGTGGAGCGCCTGCCCAACCCCGCCGCCTTTGCCGATGCCACCCCCGAGCGCGCCCTGAAAGTGTGGGTATACCAGCGCAACTTGCACGCGCCCGCCAGCGGCCCTATCCTGCAACACTGAACACCGGAGCAGCGCATGACAGTAGATTTCCGCGACATAGAGAAAATCCGGCGGGACGCAAAAATGCAGAAACCCGAGGTGGACAAGTCCTGGGCCAACTCCCTGCCACAGGGGCCTGCCAAGGAACAGCCTGGCGATCCTTTTTTCCAGCCCGGCCAGGCCCGGCCAGCCGGCCTCTCGGCGCTGGCTGCGCCAGGAAACCGCAGGCTGGTTCTGGTGTTGCTGCGCGCCATGGCCATCGTCTTACTGGCAGCGGCCATGTGGATACTGGGTTCCGAGCCCAGCTGGCTCGATCCGGACGTCGCCGAGATGCTGGGTATCGCGCTGTTCGTCATGGGCATGGCCGATCTGATTGCGGCCAACGTCCTGCAAAAAGTCTGGGCACGCCAGGCTGCGCAGCAGCCGGAGTGAGTCACAATCTGCGCCATGGATACCCTGGCCCAGAAAAAAGTCTCTTCGCTGGTCTCCAGCGCGGTGGCTGGCGACATCGACGCCGACGGCTTCTACCGCGGCCTGACGGAAACCATCACGGCCCTGCTGGGGTGCAGCCGGGCCAGCCTGTGGCGCTTCACCAGCGAACGGCTGGACGAGGTGGTTTGCCTGGACCTGTACGACCTGCACGAGGGCCGGCACAGCCGGGGGCTGCTTTTGCTGGAAGCCGACTACGGACCTTACTTTGCTGCCATCCGCGAACAGGGATTGCTGGAGGCCAGCCACGCCCGCCGCCACCCTGCCACCGAGTGCTTCAACGCTTCTTATTTCGAGCCAAACCGCATCCACAGTCTGCTGGATGTGGCCATCAACCTCTCGGGCAAGCCCTACGGCCTGTTCTGTTGCGAGCAGGTGGACCGCATCAAACAGTGGTCGGCGGAGGATGTGTCCATCCTCAAATCGGTAGGGCTGCTGTGCGGCATGGCGTTCCGCAAGCTCGGCGGACACTGAGCCCTCAAGAAACCCGCCCACCGTCTTTCAGGAAAGCCTCCGGCATGCGCCACTGGGCCACCCAGGCCGGGATGTCCGGCGCCGGCATGGGCCGCGCAATGCCGTAGCCCTGCAACAGGTCGCAGCCCATCTCGTGCAAGGTGGCCGCATGCTGGTCGGTTTCCACTCCCTCGGCCACCACCTGCCGCTCAAACGCCTTGGCCAGACTGACCACGCCGCGCACCAGGGAGCGGTCGCGGTCGCTGCACAGCATGTCGCGCACGAAGGACTGGTCGATCTTGATGGTCTGCGCAGGCAGACGCTGCAGGTAGGTGAGGGACGAGTAGCCCGTGCCGAAGTCGTCGATGGAGCACTGCACACCGATTTCGGCAAGATCCTGAATGACAAAGGCCACCATGGACAGGTCGTTCATGGTTTCGGTTTCCAGCAATTCCACCTCCAGGAACTGCGGCGGCAGTTGGGCGTGCTGGCGCAACAGGCGGCCTATTTCCACCGTGAAGCGCGGGTCTATGAGGGTGGACACCGTCATGTTCACGCTCACGGGCAGCAAGGTGCCTTGCGCCTGCCAGCCGCTGGCTATGCGCAGCGCCTCGGCCACCACCCAGTAGTCCAGCGTGGCGGCGGTCGGGCTGCCCTGAATCTGGTCAAGGAAAGCCCCGGGAGGCAACAGGCCGCGCTCCGGGTGGCGCCAGCGGATGAGTGCCTCGGCCCCCACCACCGCGCCATCGGAGAGCCGGATTTTGGGTTGGAAGAACAGCACCATTTCTCCCTGGGCAATGGCCGCGTCGATCCGGCGCACGCTCTCGCGGCGGGCCTGGGCACGCACGTCTTTCTGTGAGTCGTACACAAAGATCCGGTCGCGGCCCTGTTCCTTGGCCGAGTACATGGCCAGATCGGCATGGCGCAGCAGGCCCTCGGCATCGGAATCGTCATCTGGGAAAAAGGTCATGCCCACGCTAGCGCTCAGGCGTACCTCTTCATGCCCCACGCGCAGCGGCTGCGCCAGGGTCTGGCGCAGCGTCTCCATGCGGTCCAGGGCTTCGCTCTGGTCGGCGCATTGGGAGAGCACCACCACGAATTCGTCGCCAGCAATGCGGCCAATCAGGTTGCCGTCCTGGGCGCCCTGGCGAAGCACCCCCGCCAGATCGCGCAACAGGCTGTCGCAGGCGGCTGCCCCGAAGCGCAGGTTCAGGGCTTTGAAGTGGTCGATGTCGAGGACGCACACTGCCGTCAGGGCAGACCCGCCCCGCCCCAGCAGGGCCTCCAGTTGCTGGTGCAGCATCTGGCGGTTCGGCAGCCCGGACAAGGCATCGAAACGCGCAGCCCTCAGTACGGCTTCCTCCAGCCGGCGCTTCTCGGTCAGGTCACGCCCTATGGATACCAGTTTGCGCACCACCCCCGATTCGTCGTGCAGCGCATCGATGGTGACTTCGGACACAAAAATCTCGCCGCTTTTTTTCTTGCGCGCCAGTTCACCCTGCCAGCGCCCTTTGTCGGCAATCGCTTGCAACACCGCACGCAGGAACACCGCTTCGCCGCCTTCGTCCATGCGCAGGCGGGTGGAGGGCTTGCCCACCAGCTCTTCGCGGGAGTAGCCCATCACCTCACAGAACATGGGGTTCACGTCCAGCAAGGTACCGTCGGGCGCCATGATGGCGATGGTGTCGCGGCTGTTGTGGAACACGCTGGCCGCCTGCCGGGTCTGGGCCAGCAGGTTTTCCTTCTGCTCGGCCGCGGCTTCCAGTTCCAGGGTGCGCCGGCGCAACTCCAGGCTGCCGTCCATGAGGAAGCCAAACGCCACCAGGGCCAGCGGGTAGATGACCAGCACAGGCAGCCACATGCGGGGCACCACCTCGGCCCGTGCGGCTGCCGGCAGCAGCATCATCGCGCCCAGCGCCGCCGCAGCCACTGCCAGCCCGAAAGTCATCAGCCACGCCCATTGGCTCCAGGGGCGGCCCAGAATGCGCTCGAACCAGCCACGGCAGCGGCGCATGCCGTAGCCCACCGCCGCACTCAGGGCAATGGCCAGCAGTGCGGGGGCCATGCCCGCTCCGCCCAGGTGTACGCGGTAACCCGTCACCATACCCACCGCCAACGCGGCAGGCCACGTGGGCAGGTAGGCCCCGGCCAGCGCCGTGACGAGGGTCTTGGCATCCAGAATGACGCCTTCGGCCAGGGTGATGGGCGCCATCATGCAGGCGATTCCCACCAGCCCAAAGAACAGCCCACCCAGCAACAGCAGGAGGCTGTTGCGTTGGGCGCGGGTGGCCGCATGGCGGCTGCGCGAGCGGGTGGTGGCTGCACCGTACACCACGGCCAGCAGGGCTATGAGCCCAGCGTTCATGCCCAGGTCTCTGATGAGCTCTGCAGAAGGCGGTGACATGGCTGGCCAGCCCGATCAGCGGAGTTCGGGGCCCACCTTGAAAATGCTGACCACCTCGGAGAGTTGCGCAGCCTGCTCGCTCATGCTGGTGGCCGCCGCCGCACTCTGCTCCACCAGCGCCGCGTTCTGCTGGGTCATCTGGTCCAGGTTGCCTATGGCCGCGTTGATCTGGTTCACCCCGTCGGCCTGCTCGGTCGACGAGCTCGCTATCTCCCCGATGATGTCCCTCACCCGCGTCACGTTCGTCACGATCTCCTGCATCGTCACGCCCGCCTGGTTCACCAGCTCCGAGCCCAGGTTCACCCGCTCCACGCTGTTGCCTATCAGTTCCTTGATCTCCTTGGCCGCCTGCGCGC
>Ga0209278_1001786_pt1 | contig 12643 bp, 13 predicted proteins | sample JI81BgreenDNA_FD_187504 | JGI IMG/M metagenome (GOLD analysis project Ga0209278, IMG submission 187504) | Wastewater effluent complex algal communities from Wisconsin, to seasonally profile nutrient transformation and Carbon sequestration -... | ecosystem: Engineered > WWTP > Effluent > Algae... | reverse complement strand
ATCCAGCCGATCCAGGAGACCTGCTTCAGAAAAATCTGCACCCACCGCGCTCATGTGGTTCCTCAGCGTCAACAGGTCTGCCGACCCGCACACATCAGATGTGTCCTAACTACTCCCCATCCAAAGGCAGATTACCACGGCGCTATCATTTCAGACAAACATTAGCTACACGGAGACGCTTTTCCATGACCCAGATCAAACCCGCGGTGCTGGTTGCCCGCGCCATCTTCCCGGAAGTGCTGGAGCGACTTCGCCAGCATTTCGAAGTCACCAGCAACGACGCCGATGAACTGTGGTCCCCGCAGGAGTTTGCCCAGAAGTTGCAGGGCAAGGCCGGTGTGCTGACCACCGGCGCAGAGCGTGTGGGCCCCGAACTGCTGGCCGCCTGCCCGGACCTGCGCATAGCCGCCAATATGGCTGTGGGTTACAACAACTTCGATGTCGCGGCCATGACGGCACGCGGCGTGCAGGCTACCAACGCGCCCGACGTACTGACAGAAACCACCGCCGACTTCGGCTTCGCTCTGCTCATGGCCACCGCGCGCCGCATTGCCGAGAGCGAACACTACCTGCGCGCCGGCAAATGGACACGCTGGAGCTACGACATGTTCGCTGGCGCGGAAGTGCATGGCAGCACACTGGGCATTCTGGGCATGGGCCGCATCGGCCAGGCCATTGCGCGCCGCGGGGCCTTGGGCTTTGGCATGAAAGTGATCTATCACAACCGTTCGCGGCTTGATGCTGCCACGGAGGCCGCCTGCAAGGCCAGCTACGTGAGCAAGGAAGAACTGCTGCAAACGGCCGACCACGTGATGCTGGTGCTGCCCTACACCCCGGAGAACCACCACACCATCGGTGCTGCCGAGATAGCCCGCATGAAGCCCACAGCCACGCTCATCAACATTGCGCGCGGCGGCATTGTGGACGACGCCGCGCTGGCGCAAGCCCTTCGCGAGCAGCGCATTGCGGCCGCCGGGCTCGATGTGTTCGAGGGCGAACCCAAAGTCCACCCCGACCTGCTCACCGTGCCCAACGTGGTGCTGACCCCGCACATTGCCAGTGCCACGCTGCCTACCCGGCGCGCCATGGCCATGCTGGCGGCCGACAACCTGATTGGCTACCTGACGCAGGGCAAAGCACTGACGCCGCTCAATACCCCGGCCACTATCGCTCCGGTGGGTCAATGACAGACGCCAGACCTTAGGGTTTCCCCCTCCCTGTCGGTACGTAGTTCCCGATGCCCGGCAGGCCGAATTCGCCAAAAACCTGGGGCAAAATCTCAGCCCATCATTCCGAATCCTGAATGAGTTTCGGGGTAGCGTGCGCCGGTGTCCACAAGTTACCGGGCCGCCCCGGGGGAAAACCCGCACAGACGCGGGGCGCTGGCTCACCACAATAGTCGGTGTGGTTTCTTTCTATCAGGACCATGACGGTGCACCGCTTCTGCAGCGGCCTGCACCGCAATAACGACCAATCACTAGGAGACAACATGACCCAACTGAAGGCTGAAGGCGCCGTCGAAGCCCAACCGGCACGCCGTAGATTTCTGGGCGCTGCCCTGACCGGCGCTGGCGCTGTCGCCCTGGCCGCCTGCGGCAAGAAAGAGGAAGCTGCGCCGGCCGCTGCCACCCAGGCGCCCGCGGTGGCAGTGACCCCGTCCGCCATTGTTCTGAAGATGCAGGGCGCCTGGGGCGCCAAGGACATCTTCAACGAGATGGCCGAAGAGTACGTCAAGCGCGTCAATGAAATGGCCGGTGGCCGCCTGCGCATCGACTACCTCGTGGCCGGTGCCGTGGTGAAGCCCTTTGAGGTGATGGATGCGGTGAACCGTGGCGTACTGGACGCAGGCCACCACGTGCCGGTGTACTGGTACGGCAAGAGCAAGGTGGCTTCGCTGTTCGGCTCGGGCCCCATCAACGGTTGCGATGCGCCCCAGACGCTGGCCTGGATTTACCGTGGCGGCGGCTACGAGCTGTACCAGGAACTGCTGCAGCAGCTGCAGCTGAACGTGGTGGGCTACTTCGCCATGCCGATGCCTACGCAGCCGCTGGGCTGGTTCAAGACTCCCCTTACGGGTGCCGAAGGCTTGAAGGGCCTGAAATACCGCACCGTAGGTCTGGCCGCCGACCTGATGCAGGAGCTCGGTGCCAGCGTGACCCAGCTGCCCGGTGGCGAGATCGTGCCTGCCATGGACCGCGGCGTGATCGATGCTTTCGAGTTCAACAACCCCACTTCCGACCGCCGCTTTGGTGCTCAGGACGTGGCCAAGAACTACATGATGGGCTCCTTCCACCAGGCCATGGAGTTCTTCGAGATCATCTTCAACAAGGCCAGGCACGACGCATTGCCGGACGACCTGAAGGCCATCCTGCGCTACGCCGCCGAAGCTGCCTCGCAGTCCAACTGGTGGACCGCCATGGACAACTACTCGCGCGACTTCGAGCTGCTGGCTACCGAAGACAAGGTCAGTATTACACGCACGCCGCGTTCCATCTTCGAGGCGCAAATCAAGGCGTGGGACGTGATCACCGAGCGGCTGTCCAGCGAAGATCCGTTCTTCAAGCGCGTGGTGGAAAGCCAGAAGGCCTGGTCCAAGCGCGTGGCCAAGTACATGTTCTTCAACGAAGCCGATTACAAGGTGGGTTACGAGCACATCCACGGCAAGCTCGGCTTCTAAAGCCTTGCCCCGCGCCCGCAGTTTGCTGTGGGCGGCACCACAGAAGGGAGGCCACAGCCTCCCTTCTGTTTGGTAACCCTCCGTGTTCAACGGGAGCCCCCCCATGATTCACAGCGTCATCAGACACATCGACCAGCTCAACAAGGCGATTGGCCACGCGTTCGCGTGGTGCATCGTGATTCTCATCCTCGGCATCAGCTTCGAGGTGTTCATGCGTTACGCGCTGAATGCACCCACCAGCTGGGCCTTCGACTTCAGCTTCATCCTCTACGGGTCGCTGTTCCTCATGTCGGGCGCCTACACGCTGTCGCGCGGTGGCCATGTGCGCGCCGACATCTTCTACCGCACCTGGAAGCCCCGCAACCAGGCCCGGCTTGAACTGTTCCTGTACTTCATCTTTTACTTTCCAGGTGTGCTGGCGCTGGTGTTTGCCGGCTGGCAATACGGCAGCGACGCCATGCGCATCCGCGAGGTGAGTGTGAACAGCCCGGTTGGCGTGCCGATCTGGCCGCTCAAGATGCTGATCCCCGTAGCCGGCGTGCTGCTGACCTTGCAAGGCATTGCCGAGGTGCTGCGCTGTGTGCTGTGCCTGAAAACGGGTCAGTGGCCGGCTCGCCTGCACGATGTGGAAGAGATGGAAGACGCGCTGCAGCACAGCCCTGAAGCAGCCGCTGCTGCGGCTGGTATAGCTGCAATGGCAGTCCCGCCCGCATCCAACCAAAACAACAACTCTGGAGCCCGGTCATGACCGACCCGCAAGTCGCCCTCCTGATGCTGGGCCTGTTCATCTTCATCATCATGCTGGGCTTCCCCATAGCCTTCACGCTGATGGCGATGGGCACGATGTTCGGCTTCTACGCCTACTACAACCCCAACGTGGACTGGTTCAACAACCAGGTCTTCTACCTCTTCACGCAGAACACCTTCAGCGTGATGAACAGCGACATTCTGGTCGCTATCCCGCTGTTCCTGTTCATGGGTTACATGATCGAGCGCTCCAACATCCTGGACCGCCTGTTCCTGAGCCTGCAGATTGCCTTCCGGCGTGTGCCTGGTGCCATGGCCATAGCCGCGCTGGTGACTTGTGCGCTGTTCGCCACGGCCACCGGCATTGTGGGTGCGGTGGTGACGCTGATGGGCTTGCTGGCCTTCCCGGCCATGCTCAAGGCACGTTACGACACCAGCATTGCGGCCGGCGTCATTTGCGCCGGCGGTACGCTGGGCATCCTGATCCCGCCCTCCATCATGCTGATCGTGTACGGCGCCACGGCCGGTGTGTCGGTGGTGAAGCTCTACGCGGCTGCGTTGCTGCCTGGCTTCCTGCTGGCGGGGCTGTACATGGTGTATGTGGTCGTGCGGGCACTCATCAACCCCAAACTCATGCCCAGCATGCCGGACGATGAAAACCGCATGGGTTACTTCGAGGTGGTGCTGTTGCTGATCAAGGCTTTCTTCCCGCTGGCCTTCCTGATCATGTCGGTGCTGGGTGCCATTCTGTTCGGCCTGGCCACCCCCAGCGAGGCGGCGGCCATTGGTGCGCTGGGTTCGGTCATTCTGGCCACCGCTTACCGCTCCATGACTTGGGGAAAGTTGCGCGAAGCGGTGTACCTGACGGCGCGCACCAGTGCCATGGTGTGCTACCTGTTTGTGGGCTCCTGGCTGTTCTCTTCCATCTTCAGTTACCTGGGCGGCGAGCACCTGGTGAAAGACTTCGTGATGGGGCTCAACCTCAACACGGTCACCTTCCTCATCCTCACGCAGATCATCATCTTCATCCTCGGCTGGCCGCTGGAGTGGAGCGAGATCATCATCATCTTCGTGCCCATCTTCCTGCCGCTGCTGCCGCTGTTCGGGGTCGACCCGATTCTGTTCGGTATCCTCATCGCGCTGAACCTGCAAACGTCCTTCCTCACGCCACCCATGGCCATGTCGGCCTATTACCTGAAAGGCGTGGCGCCCAAGCACGTGATGCTCTCGGCCATCTTCAAAGGGTGTTTACCGTTCGTGGGCATGGTGTTTGTGGCCATGGCGGCGGTTTACATCTGGCCGCAACTGGTGTTCTGGCTGCCCGATGTGCTGTACGGCAACTGAAGCGGTGATTGACGCATGACCTTGCAAGCCTCCCAACTGGTGGCGCTGGAAGCCACAGACGCCACCCGCCGCATGAGTGCGGGTGAGTTTTCGGTGCGCGACTACACCCAGGCGCTCATGGGCCGCATCCAGGAGACCGAACCCCAGGTACAGGCGTGGACCACTCTCGATGCGGGTTACGTGCGCTCCCAGGCCGAAAACCTGGATGAGCGGCACGCCGCGGGTGCCCCCGACGGGCCCTTGTTCGGCCTGGCGGTGGGCATCAAAGACATCATCGACACCCGCGACTTACCCACCGAACTCGGCTCGCCGCTGTTCAGCGGGCGCCAGCCGCGCGCCGATGCCACCCTGGTACGCAGCCTGCGTGCAGCCGGTGCCGTCATCATGGGCAAGACCGTGACCACGGAAATGGCCACCTACAGCCCAGGCAAGACGCGCAACCCGCACAACCCCGGGCACACGCCCGGTGGTTCCTCCAGCGGTTCGGCCGCGGCGGTGGCGGCGGGGCAGGTGCCGCTGGCAGTGGGCACGCAAACCAACGGTTCCGTCATTCGGCCAGCTTCGTTCTGCGGCGTGGTGGGCTACAAACCCACCTTCGGGCTCATTCCGCGTACCGGTGTACTCACACAGTCGCCGCCGCTGGATCAGGTGGGGGTGTTTGCCCGCAGCGTGGCCGACGCCGCGCTGCTGGCCGAGGTGTTGGCAGGCTATGACGAGCACGACCCCGCCACGGTACCCCGTGCCCACCTGCCACTGCTGCGCACCGCTCTGCAGGAGCCGCCGGTGCCGCCCACACTGGGCTGGGTGAAAACGCCGTTCTGGGACCGTATGGCGCCCGATGCCCAGGAAGCTTTCCAGGAACTGGTGCAGCTGCTCGGTGACCGCGTGAAGTCCTTCGATCTGCCCCCCAGCGCGGCCGATGCCATTGAGTGGCAGCGCACCGTCATGGAGGCCGACATTGCGGGTTCCTACGACAAGGAGTACCGAGAAGGACGCGACCAGTTGTCGGCCTCGTTGAAGGCGCAGATCGAGCGCGGCCAGCGCGTCACTGCGGTGGACTACCGCAAGGCTGTGGCTCGCATCGCGTTGCTCAATGCCGGCTTCGAGGACGTGTTCGACCACTTCTCCGCGTTCATCACCCCGGCCACGCTGGGCACCGCACCCGCGGGCCTGGACGCCACCGGAGACCCGGTCATGTGTACGCTCTGGACGTTCACAGGCATGCCTGCCATTTCCCTGCCCTTGCTGCGCGGCGCCAACGGCCTGCCCATCGGGGTGCAGCTGGTGGGCCCGCGCGGTGACGACGCTCGTCTGTTGCGCACGGCGCGCTGGCTCATGAACACCGTGGCTTCAGCGGCCGCCTGACCCCAACCATTCACCAAGGACAAGACCATGAAACTGATCTACGGACTCATAGGCGCTGGCCTGCTGATTACCTTCCTGTCCTCCTTCATCATCAAGGTGAAGGAACCCGCCATGATGGGCGTGGCCGCCATTGGCATTGTCATGATGCTGGTGGATCTTTGGCAGGCGCGCAAGGAATCGGATTCCTGAGCCTCGCTGGCATAGAGCGGCAGAGCGGTGTTGAAGCCGCCGTTGAAACCAAGAAGGCAGACAGAGACATGAAAGTGGGATTCATCGGCCTGGGCATCATGGGCCTGCCCATGGCGGGCCATTTGCAGGCCAAGGGCCACACGCTCTTCACCTGGGCGCGCCGGCAGGTGCCCGCCTCGGTGGTGGAAGCCGGCGCCGTGGTGTGCGCCAACGCGGCCGATGTGGCGCGGCAGGCCGATATCGTCATCACCATGCTGCCCGACACGCCGCAGGTGGAAGAGGTGCTGTTTGGCGCCGCTGGTGTGGCCGAAGGCCTCAAGAGCGGTGGGCAGGGCAAGTGCGTCATCGACATGAGCAGCATCAGCCCCACGGCCACCAAGGCGTTCGCGCAGCGCATCAATGCGCTGGGCGCCGACTACCTGGATGCGCCCGTGAGCGGTGGCGAAGTGGGCGCCAAGGCGGCCAGCCTCACCATCATGGTGGGCGGCCCGGAAGCCGCGTTCGAACGTGCGCTCCCGTTGTTCCAGGCCATGGGCAAGAACATCACGCTGGTGGGTGGCAACGGCGACGGGCAGACCACCAAGGTGGCCAACCAGATCATCGTGGCACTGAACATCGAGGCGGTGGCCGAGGCGTTGCTGTTCGCCAGCAAAGCCGGCGCCGACCCAGCCAAGGTGCGCCAGGCCCTCATGGGTGGCTTTGCGGCCAGCCGCATTCTGGAGGTGCACGGCGAGCGGATGATCCAGCGCACCTTCAACCCGGGCTTTCGCATAGAGCTGCACCAGAAGGACTTGAACCTGGCGCTGCAAGGCGCCAAGGAACTGGGCGTCAGCCTGCCGCACACCGCCAGCGCCGCCCAGCTCATGCAGAGTTGCGCCGCCCATGGCATGGCAGGCAAGGACCACTCCGCGCTGTGCCGCAGCCTGGAGATGATGGCCAACCACACCATCGCCCCCGATTCACCCCCCGACCCACCAGCCCCCTGAGGCCACGGAGCCCGCCATGAACGACCGCGCCAGTTTCACCCGCATGCAAGACAGCACCCGCGAAGACTGGGCGCTGATCCTGCCCGAGGCCATGAAAATGGCCCGCTCCCTCCCCGAACGCGTGCTGGCCCACCTGGCCTTGCTCGATGGCGACTTTGGCGGCTTTCCCGTAGACCGCTACACCCACTGCCTGCAAACCGCCACGCTGGCCCTGAAAGACGGCCGCGATGACGAGTACGTCACCTGTGCGCTGCTGCACGACATTGGTGACACGCTGGGCAGCTACAACCACCCGGATATCGCGGCGGCCATACTGAAGCCCTTCGTGAGCGAAGAAAACCTCTGGATGGTGCAACACCACGGCATTTTCCAGGGCTACAACTTCTTCCACCACATCGGCATGGACCGCGACATGCGCAACACGTTCCAGGGCCACCCGCACTACGAACGCACCGCCGAGTTCGTGGAGCTTTACGACAACCCGGCATTTAACCCCGCGGTGAAAGCGGAGCCGATCGAGACCTTCGTGCCCATCGTGCAGCGTGTGCTGGCCAAGCCCCGCAACACCATCTACAAGGCCGCCGTCGATGCCCAGTGAATCCGCCCGCCCCGCCGTACTGCCCCTGGACGCCACTACCGCCGAGATGCTGCGTGGCGTGACCACCGCCACGCTCACCACGGTGCTGCTGAAAAAAGGCCTGCGCAATGTGTGGCTGCGCGGTGCCCGCCCGCTGCGCACCGGCCAGCCTCGCCTGGTAGGGCGTGCCTTCACACTGCGCTTTGTGCCCGCGCGCGAAGACCTGGCCACACCCGCCTCGTGGGGTTCACCCATTTCCACCCGCGCGGCCATTGAGGACATGCCCGCCGGCTGCATTGCCGTGGTGGACAGCCTGGGCACCACCGACGCGGGCATTTTTGGCGACATTCTCTGTGCCCGCATGGCCCAGCGTGGCGTGGCCGGCCTGGTGACCGATGGCGTGGTGCGCGACGTGGCCGGCGTGCTGGGCACTGGCCTGCCGGTCTGGTGCCAGGGCGTGGCTGCGCCGCCCTCTGTGGCGGGCCTGACGTTCGTGGGCTGGCAAGAACCCATTGCCTGCGGCGGTGTGGCCGTGTTCCCCAACGATGTGCTCGTGGTGGACGACGATGGCGCCGTGCTCATTCCGGCCGACCTGCTTGACGTGGTCACCGCCGAAGCCGTGGAGCAGGAATTGCAGGAGGGCTGGATCATGGAGCAGGTGCAGGCGGGTGCGTCCCTGCCTGGCCTGTATCCGCCCAACGCCGACAACAAGGCCCGCTACGAGGCCTGGAAGCAGGCTGTCCCCAAAGGCAGGGCTTAGCCTTAAGCCTGGCCGCATGGATGACCAACATCACAACCACCCGAAAGGAGACCACCCATGACCTATCGCTTCACTGCCAGCCGCCGCACCGCCCTTCTGGCCACCACCGCGTTGCTCACCGCCGCCGCGCTGCCCCAAGTCGCCAGTGCCCAGGCTTACCCGACCAAGAGCATCACCATCGTGGTGCCGTTTTCTGCGGGCGGCACCACCGACATCCTCGCCCGCATCATGGGCCAGTACCTGTCGACAGAACTGGGTCAGCCGGTAGTCATAGACAACCGTGGCGGTGCAGGCGGTAACGTGGGCGCGCAAATGGTGGCCCGTGCCGCGCCGGACGGTTACACCCTGCTCATGGGCACCGTCGGCACGCACGCCATCAACGCCAGCCTCTACAAAAACCTGCCGTACAACCACGTCAAGGACTTTGCACCCCTGAGCCGCGTCGCCATGGTGCCCAACTTGCTGGTGGCCCACCCCTCCCAGCCCTTCCGCAGCGTGAAAGAGCTGGTGGCCTACGCCAAAGCCAACCCAGGCAAGATCAACTACGCGTCCTCGGGCAGCGGCACTTCCATTCACCTGTCGGCCGAGATGTTCAAGAGCATGGCCCAGGTGTTCATGGTGCACATTCCCTACCGTGGCAGTGCTCCGGCCCTTGCCGATCTTCTGGGCGGCCAGACCGCCATCATGTTCGACAACATGCCTTCGGTCCTCCCGCACGTGAAGGCGGGCAAGCTCATTCCGCTGGCAGTCACCACGGCCCAGCGCTCGCCCGAATTGCCGAATGTGCCCACCGTGGCCGAAGCAGGGGTGCCGGGTTACGAAGCCACTTCGTGGTTTGGTCTGTTTGCGCCGGCGGGCACACCAGCCCCAGTGGTGCAGAAGCTCAACGCCACGATCGTCAAGGCGTTGAACGATCCGGCGGTGAAGCAGCGCATTGCCGAACAGGGCGCCACCCCCAGCCCCGAGACCCCGGAGCAGTTCGCCGCCTTCATCACCCAGGAAACGGCCAAGTGGGCCGAAGTGGTGAAGGCCTCTGGTGCCAGCGTGAACTGAACAGCGTCAGGCCGCTGCCGTGCGGCGTTCCATGGTCTGCACCAGGGCCAGCAGCAGCTGGTTCATGGGCACGGGAACGCCGTGCTGCGCCCCCTGGCGCACCACGTAGCCGTTGAGGAATTCGATCTCGGTGGGTTTGCCGCGCGAGAGGTCTTGCGCGGTCGATGAGTACTGCCCCTGCATGGTCTGGGCTATGGCTTGCACGGCGGTCCAGGCATCGCCCACGGGCTGCACGCCCATGGCCTTTGCCACCGCTTCGCATTCCTGCACCACCGCCTGCATCACTCCCCATATGCCGGGCCCCTGCACCAGCTGTCCATAGGGCAGGTGGGTAATGGCCGACAAGGCGTTGTAGGCGCAGTTCACAATCAGTTTGGCCCACAGGGCACCGGTCACGTTGTCGGAAATGGTCACTGGCACGGAGGCCTGGGCCAACGCAGCCACCAGCCGTGCATCCAACCCGGGCTGCGCCGAAGGGCCCATGACCAGTTCCCCGCGCCCATGGTGCTTCACATGGCCCGGCCCTGCCATTTCGGTGGCCACATACACCACGGTAGGCAGCACTTCGTTGGGCAGGCCCAGCGCTTTCAGCGTGGCCTGCGCGCGCTCGGCATTGTCCACGCCGTTCTGCAGGCTCAGCACCACCGCATCAGGGCGCAGCGAAGGGGCCATGGCTCCCACCGAACTGGCGGTGTCGGTGGATTTCACGCACAGCAGCACTGCGTCCGCGCCGGCCACCGCCGCAGGTTCGGTGCTGGCCTGTACCGCCATGCGTTCGGTGAAGCTACGTGTCTCCAGCAGCAGGCCGCTGGCCTGTATGGCTTCTGTGTGCAAGGGGCGGCCAATGAGCACAACGCTGTGGCCAGCGCGCGCCAGCATGCCGCCGTAGTAACAGCCCACGGCACCGGCACCCAGAACGGCCCACTTCATACGGTCGCCTCGGCTGCGGTGAGCGTGCTTGGGGCACCTGCCTGCTCTGCCGCTACCAGGCGCTCAATCACACGGCGCGACTGCACACCGCCCGAGTCGATGTTGAGCTTGAGCAGACGCCGGTCGGGGAAGGCGCTGTGGTTGGCTTGCTGGCGTTCCAGCATCTCCAGGTCTTCGCTGAAGATCTTGCCCTGGCCTTCGCGTATCTGCGCGGTGAGCGCCGCATCGGTGGGGTTGAAGCGCCGCGCCATGCCCCAGAAGTACCACATGCTGGTGTCGGTTTCCGGGGTGATGAAGTCCGTCACCAGCGCGTACACCTTGTGCGTATCGGGTGCATTCACACCGCCGTGCCCAGCGTGGGCCACACCCACTTCAATGATGATGTGGCTGGGTGGCGTGAAGCGGCAGATCTGCCAGCGGTCCACCGGCACATCGTCGGCCAGGTGGTTGCCACGCAGTGCCGCCTTCCAGAAGGGCGGCGCCTCGATGTTTTCCATGAAGCGGCTGGTCACCACCTCTTGGCCATTCACCGTGGTCTTGCACGGCACCTCGTCAATTTCCTTCTGCCCGATGCTGCTGGCGTGCACGTAGGTTTCGTGCGTCAGGTCCATGAGGTTGTCCACCATGAGCCGGTAATCGGCCTTGATGTGGTACAGCCCGCCGCCGTAGGCCCACTCGGGGTGGTCGTGCCAGTGCAAGTGCGGGATGAGGGCTCGGTCGGCCAGTGCGGCATCGCCCGGCCAGACCCAGACAAAGCCGTAGCGCTCCTCCACCGGGTAGCTCTTGATGGCCGGGAACCCACCCACGCGCTGGCCGGGCATGGACACGGTTTTGCCGTCGCAACCCATGACCAGACCGTGGTAGCCGCACACCAGTTGCCCGTCGCACACGCGGCCCAGCGAAAGCGGGGCGCCGCGGTGCGGGCAGAAATCCTCCACGGCCGCCACCACGCGGCCCGCAGCGCGGTAGAACACCATGGGTTCGTTGCAGATTTTGCGGCCCAGCGGCCGGTCGGTCAGTTCATCGGCCGAGCAGGCGACATACCAGGTGTTCTTGGGAAACATGGGGCGGTCTCCGGAGTGCTTGTGATGCGGAAAACCGCATTGTCATTCATTATGCTGAATGACGCCATCCCCGGGCTCATTCAAGTGAACGAACTTGCGCAGCAGCCGGACGAATTCTTCGCGTTCCTGAGGCTCCAGCGCTTCCAGCAGCGCCTGGTTCATGGGCTCCACCCGGGGCAGCATGCTGACCAGAATGGCGTGGCCCTCTGCCGTCAGCTCCAGGCTACGCTGGCGCCGCGCCAGCAGGTGGCGGGCTATCCAGCCTTTGGCTTCCAGCCGCGCGGCGATGTCGGCGGTGGTGGAGGTGTCCAGCGCCACACGCTGTGCCAGCGTCACCTGGTCTATGCCAGGGCTGTGTTCCAGCGCGCGCAATATGGCGTACTGCACCGGCGTCACCTGGCGGCCGTGGGTGTCGTGGAAGGTGGCCACTGCCAGCTGGTGGGCACGGCGTATCAGGTGGCCAGGCTCGGCGTACAGGCCGGGGTGGCGGGAAGTGTCCATGGGGTGGCTTCCTTCAGTCTTCCTGTATCACGATGCCCAGCCGTTCCGCGCGCTTGGCCCAGAGCTGGCGGGCCAGCTGCTGCATGTCTTCCACCTTGTCCCCTTCGTCCAGAATTTCTATGCCCAGCAGGGTCTCCACCACATCCTCCAGCGTCACGATGCCCTTGGTCTCGCCGTACTCGCCCACCACCACCGCAATGTGCTGGCGTTGCTCCAAAAGCAGCTCCAGAAGGCGCGACAACAGCGTGGTGGACAGGATGGAAATGATGTCGCGGCGGAACGCCGAAATCTTCTCCTCGCCGCGCCCCTGATTCAGCGCCACCAGCAGGTCCTCGCGCAGCACGAAACCCACGATGGTGTCCAGGCTGCTTTCGTACACGGGCATGCGCGAGAACGGCATCTTGTCGGGCGAGGTCACGGCCTCGTGCACTGTCATGTCTTTCTGCAGCG
>Ga0209278_1001785_pt1 | contig 12645 bp, 11 predicted proteins | sample JI81BgreenDNA_FD_187504 | JGI IMG/M metagenome (GOLD analysis project Ga0209278, IMG submission 187504) | Wastewater effluent complex algal communities from Wisconsin, to seasonally profile nutrient transformation and Carbon sequestration -... | ecosystem: Engineered > WWTP > Effluent > Algae... | reverse complement strand
ACATCGTCCGATGCCTCGCCAAAGGGGCTGTCGATGCGGATGGATTGCGCGTCCTCCAACCCGTCAATCGCATACAGGCCCGATCCGCCGATCACGCCAATGGTCCATTCGCTCATGCTGGTCTGCCCCTAGAACGCCGATTTCGCCCCTCTGCTAAACCAGGCGCGGGCAGGCGCAAGCCCCAATCTTGGACGCTAGTCCTGGGGGAGCGCGGAAATCCATTGGCGGATGAGCGCGACACCCTCTTCATGCACCATCGATCGCCCGACTTCGGGCATGGCGACGCCCGGCTCGGTCGAGGCCATGCGGTAGATCATGATCGACTGGTCGGGATGCCCCGGCGCGATCGCGAAATCGCGCCCGCCGCTGCCACGGCCCGCTGCCACCGGCCGTTTGTAGATACCCGTCGCAGCACGATCTGACGCAGCGGAATAGGACAGGAACAGGCCCGAATTGCTCGCCGATCCCTGCGGATTATGACAATGCGCGCAATTGACCATCAGATAGGCCCGCGCCCGTGCATCGAGCGATCCGGTAGCGGGGTCGTTCCACACCGGGCCGTCGCCCAGGTTCGGCTTGCCCGCCCAGTCGATCCGCGCCCGGAACGGCTTGGCCGATGCTGGCGCGATATTCAGATTGGCGGCCAGTGGGCCGATCGGCACCACTTCGCCCGCGGATGAATGGCATTCCTTGCACTGGTTCTTGTTCGGCACGGCATAGCTGATGGCGATGCTCTGGCCATCGGGCCGGGTCACCGTAACCGGAAGACGCGTGCCCGCAACCTTCAGATCGGCATCGCTGAGATCCGCGTTCCAGACATAGGGCAGCGCTTCCCATCCGCCAGCGCGGCGCAGCAGCACCCGCGTTTCGATGGGACGAAAGTCCGCGCCCGTGCCGTATCCGAATGTCTTGATCAGCGCGCTGCCGACGGGAAATGCGAGCCGCCCCGTAGAATCCGCACTCACCCGTGCGCCTGCCGGCAGATAGATGAAGCGCTGCTTTTCGGCATAGTCGGAAAACAGCGGAGTGTTCAGGCTGTAGGCGGTCAGCACCGGCGACGGCCGCGCCACGCCTGGCCCGCTGAAAAAGCCGAATTCAGAGAGCTTTTTCGGAAGGCCCGGCGCGGTGATCACCCTGTCGTTGACCGACAATGGCGCAGGCGCAGCGCTTGTCAGCAGCGCGGCGGCCGCCAGCGCAACAGGGACGCCCCAGCGTTTCACCGGATTGCCGCTTCCATCGCTTCGGGCATCACGATCTTGGGCAGCCTGGGCGCGGCATCGCCCATCAGCTTGGCGAGCGACGGCTGCGCCGTCTCGATCGGCTGATCGGATTTGGTCATGCCCAGGTTGAGCACCGGCACTTCGTCGCTGCAGAAGACCTGCGCCTCTGCGCCGCCGACACCATCCCAAATGATCGGCGGGACGCTGCCGCCAAAGGCTGCGGCCAGCATGTCGCCACCCGCAAATTTCGGTGCAAAGCCGGTCTTGCCATGCGCATTGTCGCTGATGCGGACATTGCGCACCATCGGCTGGTACTTCGCGTCCTCGAACTTCTGACGATAACCGATGATCATGATGTTCGAAGACCCGTTGCCCTCGAACACATTGTCGAAAATCTCGATGTCGCGATTGGCCATCACCATCACGCCCGTACCCGCGGGCACGCTGGCGACAATATTGCCCTTGGGCGCAAAATTGGGCGTGTCGTTCTCGACCACGACATTGTCGAACACGCGCACATTGTGCCCGCCCTGTTGCGGCAGGTTGGGCAGGTCGAAGACCAGGATGCCGCCGGTGTTCTTGGTCGCGACATTGTCATGCACATCGGCGTTGAAGCTGTTCTCGATCTCGATCCCGGCAACGTTGAAGCGGGCCACGGAATCGCGCACGACGATGTTCCGTGACTGGCCGACATAGATTCCGGCATCCGATGCGCCGATGACGAGCACCGAATCGATCAGAACATTTTCGGACTCGACCGGATAGATGCCATAGGCACCATTGGTCTCCTTGGGGCCGCCGGTCCATTCGACGCGGATATTGTGATAGACGATATTGTCGGCACCCTTGGACTTGATCGCATCGCCCTTGCTGTCCTCGACCGCGAAATCGCGCAGCACCACATTGTCGGACGTGACCAGCAGCCCCTCGCCTGCCGCCATCTGCCGCGCAAAGCTCAGCACGGACTTGTCGGGCCCTGCTCCCTTGACCGTGACGCCCGCAACGTCGAGCGACAGCCCGTCGGTCAAATCGAAACGGCCTTCGCCCAGGATCACAACATCGCCGGGCTGGGCGAGGATCAGCGCCTCCTGCAACCGCTCCTGCGCGCCGTCACCCGGCGCCACGGCGATATCCTTGGCGGCCAGCGGCGTTGCCATGGCCATTGCGACCAGTGATGCCAGACCTGCAAATTTCCGCTTCATGCTCGTCCCTCCCCGCGTTATCAACGGCGCGAACCGCCGCTTCACCCCCGTCTAGGGCGGGGCAGGCAGACAGGCTAATCGCAAGCTGAATGGAGAACAATATGCGCATGTCGGCTTTCGCCGCAATTTTGGGGGCAAGCCTGCTTGCGACCGCCATGCCTGCCCATGCATCAGAGGCCATTCAGGGCCAATGGTACACAAAGGGCAAGCGCGCCGTCGTCACGATCGCTCCGTGTGGGAAGAACATGTGCGGACGGCTGACCCGGTTTATCGAGCAGCCCAAGAACGGCGTGACGACTGATGTCAACAATCCCGATGCCAATCTGCGCAAGCGCAAGCTGGTCGGGCTGCCGATCCTCACCGGCTTCGTTGCCGATGGCAAGAAATGGCGCGGCAAGATTTATGATCCGGAAAGTGGCAAGACCTATCGATCGATCGTGACCGCGGGCAAGAATGGCACGCTGAGCGTCGAGGGCTGTATCGCCATGTTCTGCCAGGCGCAGACCTGGACGATGGCGAAGTAAAGCGTCACGGTGTATTGAAGCGTTACATTTTGGCACAACCTGTGCCATAAAACTGTAACATTGCCCATTGTAACGCGATGGTGGGCCGGCGCAGGACTTGCCTCAAAGCCGCAACCGGCCCACCGCTTCATCCCTGCATCCGTTGCGACCCGGCAGGTTTGAAGAATAGAATTTTCGTCGATCAGACCGCGAGCGTCATTCGCCCTTCGCCCTGTTCAGTGCCATTTCGCTGACATAGCGGTCGGCTTGCCACAGCAGCGACACGGTTGCCCGCAAGCCATGCTTGTCGGTGCGCCAATAGCCAGCATCGCGCAGCCTTACTGCAAGCTCGCGCAGCCGCTGCCGTGCAACCGCGATATCATCATGCGTACGCCCCGATGCAGCCTGATCAAGCGCAAGCGTCAACCGCTCGCTCGCCTCGATAAAGGCTTGCTCATCGATTGCAGAAATGGTGCGAGAAGAACCATCCTGCGCACTGGTCAGACCAGTTGCGTCTGCAGGGAATCGGGCAGCAGATTTCGTCATTCCCCTCGTTTAAGAAAAATTACCCAAACGAGCAAGTTTATTGCCGTGATCCGAACGTATGTAACCTTTGGGCGATCGGAACGTCACGGTTAACCGGTGTCAGGTTCCGGATTTTGCGACGAGCAGGCCTGGCATGATGATGTCGAGCGTATGGTCGGCATAATCGTCGCGCATCTGCTCGGTCAGTTCGCTGAGGCCGAAGCAATGATGCAATACCAATCGGGCAGAGAAGAACCGATCGGCCGCTCCGGTGACGGTGAAATAGAAAAGCTGCGGGTCGATCGGGCGGAACAGCCCCTTCTGGACACCTTCGTCAATCAACCGGCTATAGGCATTGGATATGGGGACCAGATAGTCATCGGCGATCTTGCGCGACACCTCGGGCGCCGCATCGCGCACCATGCGCATCAACAGCCGGTTGAGATAGGGGAAGCGGAAATAGGTGCCAATCACCGCGCGGATATGCACCCGCAGCTTCTCGTCCGGCGCAAAATCCTTGGCCAGCAACGCATCAAGGCTGTTGACGATGTTGCGCATGTCACGCTCGAGCAGCGCGAGCATCAGCCCCTGCTTGTTGCCGAAATAATATTTGACCAGCGCGCTGTTCAACCCTGACCGCAGCGAGAGTTCGCTGAGCGACAGATCGACCTGATCGCCATCGCGCATGATCTGGCTGGCCGCTTCGATCAACTGGTCCCGCGCATTGAGTTCACCCTCGGCGGTGTTGTCATTCATATCCTGGTTCATCCCACCATGGATAGAAAACCGGCATGTCCGATGCAACCCGATCGGGATAGTTCGCCGCACGCTTCTCGAGGAAGCTGGAAATGCCCTCAGCAGCATCGCCCGAGCGCGACCGGGTATAGATAGCCCGGCTGTCGACCCGGTGCGCGTGCATCGGGTGCGGTGCCGAAGGCAGACGCCAGAGCATCGCGCGGGTGAGCGCGACCGAGACAGGGGCGGTATTGTCGATGATCTCACGCGCCAGTGCCGTGGCAGCGGGGATCAGGTCCTCGGGTTCGTGCACCGATCGCACCAGCCCGCCTGCCAGGGCTTCATCCGCCCCGAACACGCGTCCGGTCATGCACCATTCGAGCGCACGCTGCTGGCCGACGAGGCGCGGCAGGAACCAGGACGAGGCTGCCTCGGGCACGATCCCGCGCCGGGCGAAAACGAACCCGAACCGGGCATTGGTCGATGCCAGCCGCATGTCCATCGGCAATTGCATGGTGACGCCGATGCCCACGGCAGCGCCGTTGATCGCGCCGATCACCGGCTTCTTGCACTGGAAGATCCGCAGCGTCAGCAGACCGCCGCCATCACGCACCCGCGCATCGGAAAAGTCGGTCACCGGATCGTCGCTGGAAAAAGGCCCGCCGCCGCCATCGGGCGTAAGGTCTGCCCCTGCACAAAAGGCCCTGCCCTCCCCCGTCATGATGACCGCACGGACAGCATCATCCGCATCCACCGCGTCGAATGCGTGGATCAGTTCGGCCATCATCGTGTTGGTGAAGGCATTCATCTTTTCCGGGCGGCTCAGCGTGATAGTCGCAATGCCATCGGCCACGTCGTAGCGGATTGCGGTATAGTCCATGCGGTCGCCTCCAGGAAAAGCCGTGGCCCCGCCAGGCATTGCGCCTGGCAGGGCCAGATCGCGATCAGCGCGGTGCCATGCGGATGCCGCCGTCAAGACGGACATCTTCACCGTTGAAATAGCCGCACTCGATCATGGTCATGGCGAGCTGCGCATATTCCTCGGGATTGCCGAGGCGCTTGGGGAACGGCACCGATGCACCCAGCGCATCCTTGACCGGCTGCGGCGCGGCGGCCAGCAGCGGGGTGTTGAAGATGCCGGGCAGGATGGTGTTGACGCGGATCGCCTCGCTGGAGAGGTCACGCGCAATCGGGAGGGTCATGCCGACAACGCCGCCCTTCGAAGCCGAATAGGCTGCCTGGCCGATCTGACCGTCTTCTGCCGCCACCGATGCGGTGTTGACGATCGCGCCGCGGTCGCCATCGGGAAGCGGATCGAGCGTCATCATGCCGGCAGCCGACTTGGCGATGCAGCGGAAGGTGCCGACCAGGTTGATCTGGACGATCCAGTTGAACGCATCGAGCGGGAAGTGCTTGATGCTGCCGTCTTCCTTCGAGCGGCTGGCGGTCTTGATCGCATTGCCGGTCCCGGCGCAGTTCACCAGGATACGCTCCTGGCCGATAGCAGCGCGGGCCTTGGCAAAGCCGGCATCGACGCTGGCATCGTCGGTCACGTTCACTTCACAGAACACGCCGCCGATTTCATTGGCGAGAGCGGTGCCCTTTTCTTCCTGCAGGTCGAAAATGGCAACCTTGACGCCCTTGGCGGCAAGCGCGCGGGCGGTCGCGGCACCCAGGCCGGACGCGCCACCGGTGACGACGGCAGAGATGGAGGAATCGAGTTTCATGATTAAGCCCCGTTTGGATGGTGGTGATTGAGGTAGCTGGCCCTCCCTGCGGGGGGAGGCTTCAGCCCAGAGGACGGATGAAGGGGGAGCGAAACCGGCGCCATAAGATCATCGCCGCACCGGCGCGCTGCCCCTCCACCGCTTTGCGGTTCCCCTCCCCGTTCAGGAGAGGGGGGTAAATGCAGGTCAGCTCAGGCGTTCGATGATCGTGACGTTGGCCTGGCCGCCGCCTTCGCACATCGTCTGCAGGCCGTATTTGCCGCCGCGCTTCTCCAGCGCATTGAGCAGGGTGGACATCAGCTTGGTGCCCGAAGCGCCGAGCGGATGGCCCAGCGCGATCGCGCCGCCATTGACGTTCAGCCGGTCATGGTGCGCACCGAGATACGAAAGCCAGGCCAGCGGCACCGGCGCAAACGCTTCGTTGACTTCATAGAGATCGATATCGTCGATCTTCATGCCTGCCCGCTTCAGTGCGCGCTCGGTGGCGAACAGCGGCTCTTCGAGCATGATCACCGGATCGCCAGCGGTCACCGACACATGGTGGATGCGTGCGCGCGGGGTCAGGCCATGATCCTTGAGCGCCTGTTCCGAGACGATCAGCACTGCCGAGGCACCGTCGCAAATCTGGCTGGCATTGGCAGCCGACAGCACGCCCGCATCGGAAATCGGCTTGACGCCGGCAATGCCTTCGAGCGTGGCATCGAAGCGGATGCCCTCATCGATCTTGTGCCATTCCTTGCCTTCGGGCGTCTCGATCTCGACCGGCACGATCTCGTTGTCGAATGCGCCTGCCTGGGTGGCAGCTGCTGCACGACGATGGCTTTCGAGCGAATAGGCGTCGAGCTGCTCCTTGGTCTGGCCATGCTTCTTGACAATCATTTCCGCGCCATCGAACTGGCTGAACATCACGCCCGGAAAGGCTTCCTCAAGCCGCGCCGACTTGTAGTTGCCCATGCCGGCCTTCATGTACAGCACTGCGGTCGAGCCCATCGGCACGCGGGTCATGCTTTCGATGCCGCTGGCCAGAACTATGTCCTGCGTGCCGCTCATCACCGCCTGCGCTGCAAACTGCATCGACTGCTGCGACGATCCGCACTGGCGGTCGATGGTGACGGCAGGGATGCTGTCGGGCAGCTTGGACGCCAGGATCGCGTTGCGACCCAGGTCCATGGTCTGCTCGCCGCCCTGCATCACGCAGCCGGTGATGACGTCGTCAATTGCCTTGGGATCGAAATCATTGCGCGCGGCAATGGCGTCGAACACGGCCGCGCCGAGATCGACCGGGTGAACACCGGCAAGACGGCCGCCACGACGGCCACCAGCAGTGCGGACTGCGTCTACGATATAAGCATGAGCCATCAGGCCTCTCCTTGCAGATGACGCGGGGCGGCACTGATCCTGGCCGACTCCGCGATGGATTTAATCGCACGGTTAAACCGCGTCGAGACTTACGTCAACGGAAAGAAAAATCCTCCTGCAGCTTGCCAGGAGAGGGGGCCGCGACGCGAAGCTTGGGGTGGAGGGGGAGAAAGCAAAATCAGGCATGATCTTGCTTCCCCTCCACCACCCTTCGGATGGTCCCCCTCCCCGAGACAGGCTCGAGGAGGATCTTGTTCAGGCCAGCGCCTTTTCGCGCTTCACCGTGATGACCTGCGGATAGGTGAACTCGAGCAGGCCTTCCTTGCCATATTCCGCACCAAAGCCCGACTGCTTGTGGCCGGCGAACGGCGCGAACGGCGAGAGGTGGAGATATTCGTTGACCCACACCGTGCCTGTTTCCAGCTGCTCGGCAACCTTGACGCCTTCTTCCGGGTTGCCGGTCCAGACCGCACCGGCCAAGCCGTAATCGGACGCATTCGCGCGCTGGATCGCTTCCTCGACGGTCGCAAACTTCATCAGTGGCATGACCGGGCCGAACTGCTCTTCGGCAACGATGCGCGCATCTTCGGGCGGATTGTCGAGGATGGTGATCGGCACGTAATAGCCGGGGATCGAGGGATCGTGATCGCCGCCCACCAGGAACTTGTAGCCATTGTCCTTGGCATCCTGGATCAGATCGAGCACGCGCTCATACTGCTTCTTGTTCTGGATAGGCCCGACGGCCGTGCCCTGTTCGGCACCATCGCCCACCTTCACATGACGGGCATATTCGGCGATCGCGGCGGACAGCTCGTCATAGATATCCTCGTGGATATAGATGCGCTTTGCCGCCACGCAGATCTGCCCGGCATTGGTGAAGCTCGACCAGAACAGCTGCTCGGCCACCTTCTTGACGTCGGCATCGGGCAGCACGATCGAGGCATCATTGCCGCCGAGTTCCAGCGTGATGCGCTTGAGGTCCTTCGAGGCCGATTCCATCACGCGCTTGCCGGTGGCGGTCGATCCGGTGAAGGTGATCTTGTCGATATCGGGGTGCGAAGTGATCAGCGGCCCCAGATCATCGCCGCCGGTGATGACATTGAGCACGCCTGCGGGCACTTCGTCCGCGATCAGCTCGATGATCCGCAGCGTGGCGAGCGGGGTGAAGGGCGAAGGCTTGAGCACCATCGTGCAGCCCGAAAGCAGCGCGGGGACGATCTTCTGCACCGCCATCATCACCGGGAAGTTCCACGGCACGATGCCGCCGACCACGCCCACGGGCACGCGGCGGGTGCGCGACAGCCGGGTGTCGCTATCCTCATTGATCTCGTCTTCCAGGCTGAGCGTCGATTGCGCCGCGGACATGGCGGCGGCACCGTGGATTTCGCCTGCTGCCTGGGCATGGGGCTTGCCCTGCTCGCTGGTCAGCAACCGCATCAGTTCGTCGGCATTGGCCTTGATTGCCGAGGAAATCTTCATGATGACCGCGCGACGTTCCTCAATGGGCACATGCTTCCAGGTCTTGAACGCAGCGCGCGCCGCCGCGACGGCGCGGTCCAGCTCTTCCTGCCCGCAATCGGGAACCTGGCCAATTACCTGCTCGTTGGCGGGGTTGACGACATCGATCCATTTGCCGGGCTTTTCCAGCTTGCCGTTGATGAGGACGCTGTACTGCTGAACCATCGCAACATTCCTTTCCTGTGAAGCGTACCCGGTGCCAGCGGCCCGGGCTGTTATCATATAAGGTCGAGCGATAGGCTATACCGAGCGCCTGCCGCAAACCACTATCATTTCGTCCTGCACCTCATGCCGCGACAAAACGGATCGGCAGGGTCTTGGGCCCGCCGACAAACGTGCTGCTGGCACGCTGCGGTGTTCCGGCCAGCTCGACGCTGTCGATCCGGTCGAGCAGCTCGTCGAACAGGATGCGCATTTCCAGCCGCGCCAGATGCAGGCCCAGGCATTGGTGGACGCCCGCCCCAAAGGCGACATGGCGATTGGGGCTGCGCGAGGCATCGAACCGGTCGGGATCGGGGAATACCCGCTCGTCATGATTGCCCGAGACATAGCAGAGCATCAGCCAGTCATCCTTGGCGATGCGCTGTCCGCCGATCTCGCAATCCTCTGCCGCGGTGCGCATGAAATGCTGTACCGGCGTGGTCCAGCGGATCGCCTCTTCGATCAGGCCGGGCAGCAGGCTGCGATCGGCCTTGATCCGGGCGAACTGTTCCGGGTCCTTGGCCAGCGCCCACATTGCCCCTGCGGTCGAGGCCGAGGTGGTATCATGGCCGGCGGCTGCAACGATGATATAATAGCCGGCAGCATTGCGATCGCTGATCGGTTCGCCATCGACCACCGCATTGGCGATGACGGTGGCGACATCGTCCTGCGGACTGGCGCGGCGATCGGCCGCCAGCTTCATGAAATATCCCTCGAAGTCGCGCACCGCTTCGATGACGAACTGGGTGACCTGTTCGGGCGTCAGCTCGACCGACCGGGCGCGGTTGAGATCAGGGTCCTCGCCGCCGAACATCTCCTGCGTCAGCTTGAGCATCAGCGGCTCGTCCTCGTGCGGAACGCCGAGAATCTGCATCACGACGTGCAGCGGGTAGAGCGCCGACACCTGATGGACGAAATCGCACGATCCGCCGGTGGCCAGCATCGCATCGACCGAGGTCCGCGCGATGCCGCGGATTTTCTCTTCGATGCTGCCCAGGTTCTTGGGCATGAACCAGCTCTGCGTCAGCTTGCGGTAATCCATGTGCTCGGGCGCATCCATGGTCACCAGCGAGCGCACCAGATGCGGGCTGCCGCCGGTGATCATATGGGTCAGCATCTGAACCGCGACCGGGCCGAGCACCACCGATTTGGGCGCATTGAGGAACCGGGCATTGTCCTTGCTGACCGTCATGATGTCTTCATGCCGGGTGATCGCCCAGAAGGGCATGAAGCCCTCCGCCTGAACAAGACCGACGGGCATGTTGTCGCGCGCCCAGCGGAATTTTTCCTTGATGCCATTCCACTCGCCATACGCGACCGGGTTGACGATGGCCGAGGAAATCTCTGGCGGCAGCACGGAGGATGCGATGGTCGCCATAGGTCAGGCTCCTGCCACAGCTTCGGCCGCTTTGGCCTGAGCCCAATATTCGTCGCGCAGCAGCCGCTTGTAGAGCTTGCCCGTGGCGTGCCGGGGCAGTTCGTCGCGGAAATCGATCTGGCGTGGCATCTTCACGCCGGATAGCGACCCGCGCAGATAGGTGGATAGCTCTGCGGCCAGATCGTCACCGGCATCGGCCAGATCGAGCGGCTGGACGATCGCCACCACGCGCTCGCCCATGTCGGGGCATGGCGCCCCGATAACGGCGGCATCGGCAACCTTCGGGTGGCTGACGAGCAGATTCTCGATCTCCTGCGGGTAGATATTCACCCCGCCCGAGATGATCATGAAGCTCTTGCGATCGGTGAGGTAGAGAAAGCCCTCTTCGTCCACCCAGCCCACATCGCCCAAGGTCGTCCAGCCCTGCGGATGCGTCGCTTCCTTGGTCTTACTGGCATCATTGTGATATTCGAACTTGCCGCCGCCCTCAAAAAACACGGTGCCTTCGGTCCGCGCGGGCACTTCCCTGCCCTCTTCGTCGCAGATGCGGATCGTGCCGAGCAGCGCGCGGCCGACCGAACCCTGGTGTGTCAGCCAGTCCTCGCTCGAGACAAAGGTGAAGCCATTGCCTTCGGTGCCGGCATAATATTCCTTCAGCACAGGCCCCCACCAGTCGATCATCGCCTGCTTGACCGGAACCGGACAGGGCGCAGCGGCATGGACGGCAGACCTGAGGCTCGACACATCATATCGGCTACGCACCGCTTCGGGCAGCTTGAGCATCCGGGTGAAATGCGTCGGCACCCATTGGCTGACATTCACCTTGTACTTCTCGATCAGCGCCAGGGCATTTTCGGGGTCGAACTTTTCCATCACGATCACGGTGCCGCCCAGCTTGTGCACCGTCATGCACCAGCGCAGCGGCGCAGCGTGATAGAGCGGCGCGGGTGACAGATAGATGCTGTCGGGGCCAAAGCCGAACGCACCCTGGGCCAGCATGACCAGCGTATTGCTGGCGGCAATGTCGCCATCTTCGGGAAGCGGCAGCCGCACGCCCTTGGGGCGGCCGGTTGTGCCGGACGAATAGAGCATGTCCGATCCTGCGCGCTGATCGGCAATGGGTGTGGCGGGCATCGCGCTGATCGCGGCGACCGCATCGGCATTGTCCAGATTGGCCACCGGAACATCGGGACAGGCAGTGGCGATCGCATCGAGCTGCGCACCAAGATAGTTGGACGTGAACAGCAGCTTCGCGCCGCTGTCCTGCAGGATATAGCTGATCTCGTCCGCCGTCAGCCGGTTGGAAATCGCAACGAAAATCAGGCCCGCCCGCTGCGCGCCCCAGACGATATCGAAATATTCGGCGCGATTTTCGAGGCACAGGGCCACGGTATCCCCGATGCCGATGCCCTGCTGGCGCAGATAGTGAGCGACCTGGTTCGAGCGGCGGTCGAGCTGAGCATAGCTGACCTGCTGCCCCGAGCCCGCCATGATCACCGCAGGTTTTTCACCCTGGCTCTGGGCATGGACCGATGGATGCATTGCGACATTCCCTCCTGATCAACGGAATGGTCTGGCCCGCCATTCGGCGCGTTCCGTAACGATTCCCGATAATGGAGAGCATCATTGTTTAATCGCGCGATTAAAGCAATGGGAAAGCGCCGAGCGCCGCGCGCACAAACAAAAAGCGCCGGACAAACCGGCGCTTGATGTCAACAAATGTGAAAAACCGGAGCGATTATTCGGCGGGGCCGCCCTGGGCAACCTTGCCGCCATCCTGCATCGCCAGCAGGTAATCGCGCGAAGAGATGAAGGGCATCGGGTTCACCGAGTTTCCGGCGATGCGCACTTCATAGTGCAGGTGGCTGCCGGTGGAGCGGCCGGTCGATCCCATCAGACCGATGACCTGGCCCTTGGTGACGCGCTGGTTGGGCTGCACCAGGATCTGCGACAGGTGGCCGTAGCGCGTCTGGATTTCGCCGCCATGGTTCAGTTCGACATACTGGCCGTAGCCACCGACCCATTGTGCGCGACCGACAACGCCGTCGGCGGTGGCGTAGATCGGCGTACCGATCGGGCCTGCCATGTCGAGACCCTTGTGGCGGGCGCGGCGTCCGGCGAACGGATCGGCGCGGAAGCCGTACTGGCTGGTCAGCTTGAAGGTATCAACCGGCTTGCGCGAAGGGATGGAGACCCGGCCGGTTTCGCGATTTTCGAGGGATTTCCAGTCAGCGAAGAGAGCGCGAAATTCTGTGTCCTGGGCGCCAAGTGCGTTTT
>Ga0209278_1001783_pt1 | contig 12653 bp, 10 predicted proteins | sample JI81BgreenDNA_FD_187504 | JGI IMG/M metagenome (GOLD analysis project Ga0209278, IMG submission 187504) | Wastewater effluent complex algal communities from Wisconsin, to seasonally profile nutrient transformation and Carbon sequestration -... | ecosystem: Engineered > WWTP > Effluent > Algae... | reverse complement strand
CGACGGCAGCAGCGCCACCACGGCCGTTGCCCAGGGCCTGCTGGCAGCGCGCCTGCAGCCGGCGTGGCCGGCCGAACACGCCGAGGCCGCCGGCGCGCACGCCGCCGGCCTGCCCACGGGCCGGCTGCTGGTGCTGGGCGGCGACCTCGCCTACCCCGGCGCCAGCCCCGAGCACTACCAGGCGCGGCTGGTGGAGCCCTTCGAGCTGGCGCGGTCCGCCGAGGCCTTCGACGAGCAGAAGATCGTCGTCGCCATCCCGCAGAACCACGACTGGATGGACAGCCTCTCCACCTTCTGCCGCTACTTCGTCAACGGCCAGCGCGCCGGCCTTCTGCAGGCCCAGGCACCGCAGGGCCGCAGCTACTTCGCGCTGCGCCTGCCCCACGGCTGGACGCTGCTGGGCCTGGACTTCGCGCTCGGCGGCGACATCGACCGCGCGCAGTTCGAGGGCTTCAAGCAACTGATCGACCGCGACGTCATCAAACCCGGTTCGTCGGTGGCGCTGCTGGTGCCCGAGCCCTACTGGACACGGCCGCTGGGCGACGGCAGCGCACCCGGCTACCCGCGGCGCTATCAGCGGCTGGAGGCGCTGCTCATGAACCGCGGCTGCGCCATTCAGCTGCGCCTGGCCGGTGACCTGCACCACTACGTGCGCGAGTCCATGCCGCGCGCTTGCCTGGGCCACGACAGCGCCCTCGTCACCTGCGGCAGCGGCGGCGCCTTCGGCCACCCCACGCACTCGCGCGCGGTGCAGCAGACCAAGCGGCTGCTGCGCAGCGTGGACCCGCAGGCCGCGCAGGACGACCTGCGCGAGCGTGTGTTCGTGGGCCGCCCCGACGACGACGTGATGCGGAACCTTGAAAGGGGCGACACGCTGCCGGCCTTTGACAAAGAGCGCAAGTGCTGGCCCGATGAGCCGATCAGCCGCCGCCGGGCCTGGGGCAACGTCTGGGCCCTGCTGCACTGGCGGCACCGCGGCTTCACGGGCACGATCGCCGCGCTCATGGCCCTGGCCACCGCCCTGCCCGGCCCGTGGTGGCCGCTGCTCCTGGGCAGCCTGCCCGGTGCCGTGGCCGCGCTCACCGTGGGCACCGACAACGACCCGCGCCGCGCACGCTGGGACGACTGGCTGCTCGTGCTGCCCCTGGTGGCCGGCGTGGTGCTGCTCATGCACGGCCTCACGCTGCTGCAGCCCTGGTGGTGGCGGCCGGCCGCCGCGTGGCTGGGCGTGGGCCTGCTGTTCGGCAGCTACCTGGCGCTGATGAGCGCCGTGCTGGGCCGCGTGCCCAACAACGCGGCCAGCGCGCTGCAGGGCGAACGCGAGAAGGGCTTCCTGCGGCTGCGCGTGCACGCCGGCGGCCTGGAGGTCTTCATGCTGGGCATCGACGAGGCGCCACGCCGCTGGCAGCTCAACCCCGCGGGCTGGCCACGCTGGCGGCCCGTGGGCGCCCCGCTGGCCTGGAAGGTGATCGACCGTTTCGAGCTGCGCCGCTGAAGGCGCGCGCCGCTCAGGCCAGGGCCGCCTGCCGCTGCGCGGCCACAGGAGCCCCGAACAAGGCCTCGGCGGCCACCGGCCGGCCGAGCAGGAAACCCTGGCCGCAGTCGCAGCCCAGCCCGCGCAGGTGCTCGCGCTGCGCGGGTGTCTCGATGCCTTCGGCGATGACGCGGCAGTCCAGCGCGTGCGCCATGCCGATGATGGCGCGCACGATGGCGTCGGCCCGCGCGTCGCCACCCAGCGCGCTGACCAGCGAACGGTCGACCTTCAGGATGTCCAGCGGCAGGCGCGAGAGCTGCGACAGGTTGGAGAAGCCGATGCCGAAGTCGTCGAGCGCCACCATCACGCCGGCCTCGCGCAGGCGCGCCAGGCGCGCCGCGGTGGCCTCGAAGTCGGTCATGGCCATCGACTCGGTGATCTCGATGGACAGCAGGCCCGTCGGCAGGCCCGCGGCCGCGATGGCGCCGAGCACGTCGTCGCAGAACGCGGGGTCGCTGAACTGCGAGGGCGAGACGTTGACCGCCACGTTGAGCGCGCGCCCCTCGTCGTGCCAGGTCCGGGCCTGGCGCAGCGCCATGGCCAGCACCTGGCGGCCGAGCTCGGCCATGAGGCCGGCGCGCTCGGCGATGTCGATGAACGTCCCGGGCAGCAGCAGCCCGCGCTGCGGGTGCACCCAGCGCACCAGCGCCTCGACGCCGCTGAGCTGGCCGCTGCCCAGGTGGTGCTTGGGCTGGAAGTGCAGGCACAGCTGGCCCTGGGCCAGCGCCGTGCGCAGGTCGGCCTCGGTGCGCGCGGTGTCCAGCAGGGCCTGGCGCGCCTGCTGGTCAAAGAACTGGTACCGCGCCTTGCCCGCCTGCTTGGAGCCGTACATGGCCAGGTCGGCGAAGGCGAGCAGCTCCTGGGGGTCGACGGTGTCGTCGGGCGTGACCGCGATGCCCAGGCTGGCGCTGATCGTCACCTCCTGCCCCTGGATGCGGAATGGCGCCGCCAGCGAGCGCACCAGCCGCTCGCCGACGGCGGCCAGCTCTTCGCGGTCGGTGCAGCCGGGCAGGATGGCCACGAACTCGTCGCCCGCAAAGCGCGCGAAGACCACATCGCGCGGCAGGCGCTCGCAGGGCATGCCAAAGGCGTCGAGGCAGGTGTCGATGGTCTGCAGGGTGCGCTGAAGGCCCTGCACCAGCAGGCGCTCGGCCGCCTGGGCCAGCAGGGTGTCGCCGCCGGCGTGGCCCAGGGTGTCGTTGACGCGCTTGAAGCCGTCGAGGTCGATGAAGACGATGGCGGCGCGGAAGGCATCGCGCCGCTCGGGGGCCAGCGCGTAGTCGAGCAGGCGGTCGATCACGCTGCGGTTGGGCAGGCCGGTGATGGCGTCGGTGTAGGCCAGCAGGTTGATGCGCAGCACGTTGTCGTTGAGCCGTGTGCGCATGCGGCGGAAGCTGTTGGCCAGGCCGCCGATCTCGCAGGCGCAGTCCACCTCCACCGGCGCGGCAAAGTCGCCGGCCGCGATGGCGTCGGTGCTGCGGCGCAGCGCATCGACGAGGTTGGTCAGGCGGCTGGCCATGGCGTGGATGGCGGCGCCCACGGCCACACTGGCCAGCACGATGGCCAGCCACACCGGCCCGGGCTCCAGGGCCTGCGCACCCAACGAGCCGACCACAGCCACGCAGGCTGCCCCGCCCAGCAGGCCACCGGCCAGGGCGAAGCGCCAGCGGATGCTGTTCAGGCCCTGGCCAGGGTCGAACAGGCCCATCGCTGGCCCAGGGCGTCGCCGACGGCACGGCGGCACCCAGTCGGGTTGCTACAACTTGTCATGCAAGGGGTATCGGCCGGGCCGCGCCGAACTTGAGCCCGCGACCACACGATGCCTGGCGAACACCGCTCAACCGGCCGCGGGCACCAGGGGACGCAGCCGCCGGGTTCTGCAGAACGGGGCGCCACAAAGACCAACGGATTAAGAGTCCCGCACGCAGGATTCGCTACGTCATTGATTTGAAAGCAAACCCTGGCCAAGGCGTCTATTGCCTTAGCCCAGTCTCGCTGTGGCGGTTGCCTCTGAAGAGGCCTGCGATTTTTTGACCGGTCTTTCAGTGCCATCTGGTTGAAACGGCACCTAGAGCACAGCTTCGGCAGGCAGGCTGCTAGCGGCAGCGATCGACCCCTCCGCAGCGGTTGCAGCCGGTGGCCATCGGTGGGCGTACTCACGCTCAGTGACACCAAGCGGTCGCTGGGCCTGGCAAGCGCAGGCGGCGTGAAGGTCAGCTGTACGGGAACAGCAGCCGCAAGCCTCGCGCGAGCTGCGCAGCTCCACGCCACTGACTGCTTCGGTCGGACGCGACGGTTCACTGCCGACCCAGAGCGGTCTCACGGAGTGCTCGGAAGCCGCGCGACGGGGCAACGAGTGCCCTCCACGCTGTGCCGCTCCACGGCTGACGTTCGCGTATTCCGATCACGCTGCGGCAATACGCCCAAGCTCTAGTGCGACTTGGCCTCGCTCGGTTGCCCGAACGGTCTCTCGACCCTACACTTCGAACATGGGTTTCAAAGTTCTTCCGCGCGTTTTCGCCGCCGCACCATGCCAAGCGGCATGCCGTGCCGCCGCGTCGATGTGCCTGCCGCAGCAGCGTGCCGGCGCGGGAACACACACCCGTCAGCCGGCCGCACATCCTTAAGCCCGGCGATCACTTCCACCATCTTTCGCGTCAACTTCAGATCGCCGGGCACCTCACCCGCGCGCAGTCGTGTGCCCGCCATTGGCGGCATGCGGTCTCACACTGAAGGAACGCTTCGTGGAAGTCATCACCCCTGAGCGCACGCTCACCGAACTAGACCACGTCCGCCTGCTGAATCTGCTGCGTCGCAATGCGAGCGGTGACAGCCCACCTGAACACCTCCGTGTCATCGAGGATGTCCTGGACGCCTCGTCGCTCGTCCCATCGCGCCAGGTACCGCCGGACGTGGTGACCATGTACTCACAGGTCCTGTTGCAGGACCTCGAGACAGGCCAGCAGAGCAAGCTGACCTTGTGCTATCCCGCGGACGCCGAACCGGCCACCGGGTTCATCTCGGTGCTGTCCCCCGTCGGGTGCGCGCTGCTCGGCTTGCGGGTCGGCGGGGTTGCACGCTGGTCCACCCCGGCGGGCGGACAGAAGACATCCGAGATTCTGGCGATCCTCTTCCAGCCCGAGTCCAGCGGCGACTACTCGATGTAGACGCCCGTGTGCAGCCTCATGGGGCTGCGCCGCTCGATGGCGGCAACGGTCCTGGGGATCACCTTCGGGCGCGATGCACATCGCGCCCTGACCCTGCTCGTCTGCCTGCCAATCCGACAACGATCGTTCTTGGGGGACATCCGAATGCGTTCCATCCATTCCATTCTCGTGGCCACCGACCTCTCGGTCGATGCGAGCCACGCCGTGCGCCGAGCGGCACTGCTGGCGTACGCAAACAGCGCCAAGCTGCACATCCTGCACGTCATCGACCCCGCAGGCTCCAAACCGATGCGCCCCGGTTCTCTGCGGAGCCCGGACGTCGACAGCAGGGCAACCCAGGCGCGCGAGGCCCTGCGCTGCCTGACCCTCGAGGTATCCGCCACCTTCGACCTGACGGCCAGTGTCGAGGTTGCCACCGGCGACCCGTTCGAGACGCTGATGCGGGCCGCCGAGTCTGCCGACCTCGTGGTCTTGGGGCAGCGCGGTCGCCGTCGCCTCAAGGGCTGGCGCGAGGGCAGGACCGTGGATCGCATGCTGCGGACTTGTCGCCGCCCGGTGCTTGTCGTGAAGACGCCTGCGCAGGCACCCTACAGGCGCGTCCTCGTGCCGATCGACTTCACGCCAAGCTCAGACGCAGCCGTCCGCGTGGCCGACCGCGTGCGTGGCGAAAGCGATCTGCATGTGTTCCACGCGCCCCAGTCCAATCGCGAGGCGGTGCTGCGCGATGCAGACGTCCCGGAACCTGTCATCCGTGAGAGCCGCCTGATGGAGGTAGGGGCGCTCAATGCCCGCATGCGTCGCAGCGTCACCGGACTTGGCGTGGACAGCACGACAACGCGCTTCGCGCTGGCCTACGGGCCGGCGGAACGCTCGACGCTGCGCCATGCCCAGGGACTGGGGGCGGACCTCATCGTCGTCGGGCGGCAGGGGCGCTCCGCCTTGGCGGGCTTCCTGCTGGGAAGTGTCAGCCGGCGCATCCTGTCCGAAGCCAGCTGCGACGTGTTGATCGTTCCCCGGCCGCGAGAGACGCCTTGCCCCCAGGTCGCCGAGACCGACGCGCCTGATCTGCGCACGCGGTCCACTCGGCACAGGACCTCCCCGAACGGAGGAATGGCAGAGCATGTCGACGCACCCCCGACAGGCCATTGGGTCCACAACAAGGCGCGCTTCGTGTCGAGGAGAACGTCATGAGCCCGCGCAACGGCATCAGGACGACTTCCATGGCCCCTCGGTCGCAGCGCTTGCCCCACTGCGCGCCCGCGAGCTGGGAGGCGCAGCCATGAAGATTTCTTCGACTGCACTCAGGGCCAAGCGGTCGTGCGCAAGCGGCTACCGCTGGTTCGCGCGCCGGTTCGACACCCCGGCGGAGTACCAGGCCGTCATCGATGCACTCGTGGCCGATGGGCGTGTCGACGACGCCTGGTGGCTGCTGGACCAGTTCGGGCCGATTCAGGCGGTGCTGGAGGTGGATGCCATCTCAGCAGAGGCCTTCGTGTACGCCGGCTCGGTGCGGGTGCGTGGCGACGTCGATGTGGCCACGTCCGTCCGCACTGGCGGCTCGCTGCACGCCGACGGCAGCATCCGGACGGGAGGCGCCATCTCGGTGGGGGACGACCTGCGCTCGGGTTCGGGACTTCGCACCGTCGGCCCTGTGCGCACGGGCAGCCATCTGGTCTCGGCGTGGAGCGCCGAGGTGCATGGTGCGCTGACCTGCGGCGGCGACCTTCGCGTGCGAGGCGACTTGCGCTGCGCCGCCGCGTTGCGGGTCGACGGCTCGGCCGCTGTGGAGCAAGAGCTGGACGTCCACGGCGTGATTGCTTGTACCAAAAGCCTTCGGGTGGGCGGCGATGTGGCGTGCGGCGAAAGCCTGCGGGTCGGCCACGGCATCCAAGCCGGACAGTCTATCCGCAGCGGGATGCACATCGATGCAGGCTGGGGCATCGTCGCGGGATCGGACATCACCAGCGAAGGGGCCGTCCGCGCGGGCGAGAGCATCCTCAGCGGTGGCGCCATCCGCACAGGCAAGGGCTTCGGCCTTTACGCCGGCCTGAACACCCGCCGCGATGCGTGGGCCTCGTGCGGGCGCGTGGTGGCGCGCGAACGCCCTGCAAACCTGCTGAGCGGGGTCTGGAACAGCGATGCAGTCGAGGCGCTGGCATGAGGGGAGGCTCACTGTGGGGCGCTTCCGGTCCGGCCGCGCTTGACCCACCCACGGACCAGGAAGCAAGACAACTGCCCTTCGTCTGGCTGTGCCCGGAGATCACCCGGGCCCACGCGCTGATCCTGATGGACTGGCTGGCCGACGATCGGGTGACGCGCCACCTCAGCGACTCGCCGCACGTCTCCCGCTTCATCGCGCGGACCGTCGAACGCACTGGCTTTCCGGTGCTGACGCCCTTGTTCAACCAGGGCGGCCGTTTCTTCATCGTCTGCGACCGGCACGACAAGCCGGCTGGCTTCGTTCGCCTGGTCAAAACGGGTCCAACCTGCGAGATCGTGCTGGTCATCGGCGACCGGGCGCATTGGGGACAGAGCCTGGGTGCCAGTGCGCTGCGGGCCAGCATGAAGCTGGCGTTCTTCGACATGCGCGTGCACAGCGTCGTGGCGAACATCCATCCAGGGAACGCACGCTCGCTCGGCTTGTTCCGGCGCTGCGGCTTCCAGTTTGAACGCCGGACGCCCACGCTGGAGTCCTATGTCCTGCCTGTGCACCGCTACCTCCGTCTGTTGCGCGAGGACAGTTCGCTCTCGGATGGCGCCATCCGCCTCACGCAACTGGATGAGGAGCGGCTCAGACACCTCGTCATGTTCGAACCGGCAGCGAGCATCTACGAACTGGAGCACGAGATCGAGCGGGCGAGCGTCGTCCGTCCCCGGGACGTGCCCCACGACGTCGTCACGATGAACTCCAGAGCCTTGCTCAGAGTGGACGGCGCTGACCTCGAAGCGGCGTTGGTGTACCCGGAGCATGCGGACGACACCGCCGGGCGGTTCTCGGTCGACTCCGCGTTGGGGACGGCGATCCTCGGTTGCCGGGAAGGCGATGCCATCGACTGGCGGATCCGGGATCTGACATGCCGCGTTCAGATCGCCAGGATGTTGTACCAGCCGGAAGCAGCAGGCGTCTTCGACCTTTAGGCTGTGCGGGCCGGCGATGGCTCCTGCTTGGGTCAAGCCGGCGAGCGGCCCTCAAACTCGCCGCCGTAAAGCGGTCGTCCACCAACTCGCCCCGGGTTGAACTTCGAGCGCAGAGCGACCGGCCGCCAGTGGCCGGGTAGGGCCGACCATGAGGCGAGCCTCGGCGCTGTAAAGCTGTCCTTCAAGGCCTCTACGCAGTCGAACTGAGAGCGCAGGGCGGCGGAAGCTTCTGGCCGAGTCGGGCCGGCGGGCGGCCCAGATGCATCGCCACAAAGCGGTCCTACAGGGCATCGTCAGGGGCTGATCTTTGGACTAGCGATCGACCGGCCGCTGATGGCCGGTCTGAGCCGGTCGCGGTCCAGCCAGGAAGCAGTCACAGGGTCCGAAGAGCCGGTAGGTCAAGGACTGCTTACGGTGGCAGGCCCAGCCGTCTCAGTTCGGCCACAAGCGGGCAGCGCCAGGCCTGTGCTGCGCCAAGCCCCGTCAGGCACGATCGACCGACTTTGTCGGGCCCAGGCTCTGCAAGTCCTGGCCGGCCACGAGGCTGTTCGCATCGGCCATCGGGTTCACCATCCACAACGGCAAGCTCAGGCGCACACGCAGCCCGCCGCTCAGCGCGTCTGCCAGATGCAGGGTGCCGCCGCCCAGACGCACCAGCTCATCGGCGATGGCCAGGCCCAGCCCGCTGCCCGGTTGCGTCTCGTCCAGCCGGCGGCCGCGCTGCAGGGCCTCCTCTCGTCGCGCCTCGGGAATGCCGGGCCCGTCGTCATCGATGTCCAGGCGCAGCCGCTGCGCAGCCCCGTCCACCCGCAAGGCCACGCGCACCTCGGTTCGCGCCCAGCGGAAGGCGTTGTCGAGCAGGTTGCCGAGCAGCTCGTGCAGCACGTCGGAATCCACGGCGACCGTGATGGGCTCGGAGTCCCCCACCCGCACCGCGGCGATTCCGCGTTCGGCATGCAGTTGCTGCAGCGTGCGCAGCAGGCTGTCGACCACGGCAGCGGCATCAGCGCGGCGATCGACATCCCGCGCGGTCAGGGTGCCTGCCGCGGTGGCGCGGGCGCGGGCCAGCTGCAGCTCGACCTGGCGGTGGATGTGTGCCAGTTGCGCGCGCAGCCGTTCGCCCTCATCGCCCTGCCATCCCGCCGAGGCGTTGCCCAGCACGGCCAGCGGTGTCTTCAGGGCGTGCGCCAGGTTGCCGGTCTGCTCTCGCGCCTGCCGGACCAACCTATCGTTGTCGTCGAGCAGGGCATTCAGCTCGTTGACCAGGGGCTGAACCTCGTCCGGGAACCGTCCCTGCAGCTGGCTCGATCGGCCTGCACGCAGGCCGGCCAGTGCCTGCTGCAAGCGCCGCATCGGCGCCAGGCCCAGCTGCACCTGCCACCATGAGGCCGCCCAGAGCGCCAGGGCCAGGGCCCCGAGCGCCCACGCCACGGTGCGTGCAAAGTCACGCGTGATGCCCCGCAGCCGCGTGGTGTCGTAGGCCACCGCCACCACGAGCGGCCGTTCCCAGTCTGCCAGCTCGACGCGCCGTGCCCACACGATGAGGGGTTGCGCCTGCGGGCCTGTGGCCTCGAAGCGGCCGACGCGCGCGTCGACCAACCCGCTGAATTCGGCCGCCAGCTCGGGGGGTGGTGCCGCGTCCCACCAGGATCGCGATCGCAGCGGCGTGGACTGGCCATCACCGACCCACCAGTACGCGCCACCATAGGGACGCTTGAAGGCTTCATCGGAGGGTTGCTCGGCCAAACTCAAGCGGGGAGCACCATCGCCGCTCGAAGGCAGGGATGGCGTCACGGCCAAGGCTGCGGCCAGCGTGTCGAGCGGGCCTGATGCCCGCACGGCCAGTTCCTGCTCCGCGTGTTGGCGGAACAGCAGCACCAGCAGCACGCCCACCAGCAGCAGCGCCAGCGTGATCCAGACGGCCGCCGCAGCCAGCAGGCGACGGCGCAGCGAGCCCGGCGTGGCCGTGGCCTCGCTCAAGCCGCGGCCCCGTCGATGCGCCAGCCCAGGCCCCGCACGGTGACGATGAAGTCGGGTGGCAGCTTGCGGCGCAAGCGGGCCACAAAGACATCGAGCGTGTTGCTGTCACGGTCGCTGTCCTGGCTGTAGACGTGCTCGGCCAGCTCCATACGCTCCACCGTCCGGCCGGCGTGGTGCATCAGGAAGGCCAGCACGCGGTACTCATGGCCGGTCAGGGGCACGCGCTGGCCGTCCACCGTCAGAGCGCAGGCCCGGGTGTCCAGTGCCACCGGGCCCTGGCGCAACACCGCGCTGGCCAGACCGGCACTGCGGCGAATCAGCGCGCGCAGGCGCGACACCAGTTCCTCCATCTGGAAGGGCTTGGCCAGATAGTCGTCGGCCCCGGCGTCGATGCCACGCACCTTTTCCTGCCAGCTGGCCCGGGCCGTGAGCAGCAGCACCGGCCGGTCCATGCCCTGGCGGCGCCAGGCTGCCAGCACGGCCAGCCCGTCGCGCCGCGGCAGGCCGATGTCCAGCACGATGGCGGCATAGGGTTCGACCGAGCCCAGGTGCTCGGCGTCGACACCGTTGTCGGCCAGGTCGACCGCAAAGCCGGCACCCTGCAGCGCGGATTGCAGCTGCTGGGCCAACTGGGCCTCGTCCTCGACCACCAGCACCCTCATCGCAGGCCCCCCCGTCCGGCTGCGTCATCCGAGGAGCGGCCCGCCGCTGGCTTGAACGCGGTCTCCAGTCGGGGGCCCTTGAGCTTGAGCCAGCGACCGTCACGCGCATCCAGCTCGATCTCCAGCCTGCGGCCGTCGGCCAGCTGCCAGCGCAGCTCGTAGACCAGCAGCCCGTCGTCGTCGTCGAGTTCAGCTTCCAGCAGCCGCCCGGGCACCACCTGGGCCACCTGGGCGATCAGCCGTTCCAAGGGCACTATGCGGCCCTGTTCGCGCGCCGCGCGCACCTGCTGGCCGTCGTCACGCCCGGCGTTTGCCGCGGGCCAGGCCAGGCCAAGACCACCGCACAGCGCCCACACCAGGCTGGTGGCCACGCGCCTGCGCAGGCCAGGATCGGGCCCGACGAGGCCTTGCGAGGGATGCACCATCGAACCAAAGCATGCCCGCTGCCGCATGAACGGCTCGTGAACAAGACGCGGTGCGCCGTTCATGGATCGTTCACACCAGGCTTGGCACCATGGCTTCCGTTCGCAACCCACTTCAAGCAACTGCCATGCATCGATCCATCACCTCGTCCCTGCGCCCGGTCCTCGCTGCGCTGGTGCTGACAACCGCCACCGCGGCCGCCGTCGCCCAGACCCCAGCCGCGCCACCCGCGGCGATGAACTTCCAGCAGGTCGTCGAACGCGTGGTGGCCCAAGGCTACAACGACGTGCGCGAGGTCGAGCGCAAGAGCGACAAGCTGTACGAGATCAAGGCCCGCAATGGCCAGGGCCGCTGGGTTGAGCTTTACGTCGACGCCCGCAGCGGCGAGATCCTGCGCGAGGAGGCCAAGCGATGACGCGGACGCTGCGCCTGGCGGTGATCGCCAGCATCGTGGTGCTGGCCGGCCTGTGGACGCTGGCGGCGGTGGGCGCCGGGTGGCTGCTGCAGGCCGGCGCCTCGGCGCTCGAGGCCCAGCCGGCCGACGTCAGTCTGCAGGCGGTCATGGCCTGGACGGAGCGCCCCTGGGTCCGCCACGGGCTGGATCCCCACGATATCGACGCGCTGCGTGACGGCGTCACCTGGCTGCTGGGTGTTGGCGGCGGCCCTGCGGTGTGGATGGGCTCGGCACTGGTGCTGCTGGGCATCGCGCTCGTCCTCGTGTGGGCGGGCGGGCTACTGCTCGGCCTGGCCGCGCTGGCGGCGACGTGGTTCGTCGCGAGCAGGGCGGTGGCCTGGTGGCGGTCTGGAGCGCGCGGGCCCTGGTCGGCGCGGCCACACACGCCGGCGGTGGCTGAAGCGGGGCCCGCTCACTGACCTGGGCCACCGGCCGTAGCTCCCCGGGCGTCGGCTGGGGGGCAGGCTGGTCCGGTGCGCGATGGTCTGCTATGGGTCGGCAGTGACAGTTCGCGGCCGGTCACAGCGGTCGTTCGGCCGCCGCCGCGACCGGCGCCTTGCGGCTGACCGGTTACGGCGCCGGAGCGGTCATCGGAAGAGCCGATCCGCGCAAGACTGCTTCCGGCCAGAGCAGCCGCTCAGGCACTGAGCCCGAGGGGCTGCACCCAGTCTTGAGCGGGCATAGGTGTGGGCCGTTCTCCACTTCCGCGCAACTGACCAGCGGGACCGGGATCAGCACAGCGGACAGAATGGCTGTTCGTGCAGGTTAGCGCGGGCCCGTTGCCCGGCGGACTGAGAAACACCAGCGCTGCCCCCGCTGTAGCGCTTGGCTCACAGCCCCGAACTCGACCGCCCATACCGGCGTCTTGATCCACCTCAACAAGCAGCCGCCCGCGGCTCCCCTCTAGTTCTTCAGAACTAGCCCCGCCGACCCCGACTACACCTTCTGCCGCAGCCCGCCAGTGCCGCTGGCGGATGGTGGGCCGGGCGCGCGAGGCTGACAGTGACGGCATTCCAGCCCGGAGCCCGTCATGGCCGCCGTCACCACCTCACCCTCGCCCAACGTTCCCTCGCGGAGCAGCAGCGCCACCACCTCTTCCAAGGCCTGGAGCGTGCTCATCGTCAGCACCCTGGCCTTCACCGTGTGCTTCATGGTGTGGATGATGTTTGGCGTCATCGGCATCCCACTGAAGAAGCAGCTGGGCCTGAACGCCACTGAGTTCGGCCTGCTCACGGCCACGCCGGTGCTCACGGGCTCGCTGATCCGCGTGCCGCTGGGCATCTGGACCGACCGCT
>Ga0209278_1001781_pt1 | contig 12674 bp, 10 predicted proteins | sample JI81BgreenDNA_FD_187504 | JGI IMG/M metagenome (GOLD analysis project Ga0209278, IMG submission 187504) | Wastewater effluent complex algal communities from Wisconsin, to seasonally profile nutrient transformation and Carbon sequestration -... | ecosystem: Engineered > WWTP > Effluent > Algae... | reverse complement strand
AGCAGTTTTAGAAGAAAATAAAATAGAAGAAAATCCAAAATTAAAACTCTTTGAACAACAAAAAAAGATTTTTTCGGCTGAAACTTCTGCGTTAAAATCAAAACGGTTACCCGAAATTATTATGGGTTACAATAATAATAGTTTCAAAGGAATTGGTCTTGATGATGCAAAACGTTTTCATTCTTTACAAGTTGGTTTAGGCATTCCATTATTTGGCGGAAGCCAAAAAGCTAAAATCAATGCTTCTAAACTTGCCGAAAAATTGGCTGAAGCCAATTATCAAACTCAAGTTTTAAATCTAAAAAATGAATACAACAAATTAATGGCACAACACAAAGCCAATCTTGAAATTGTAAACTATTTCGAAATGTCAAACAACAAAAATTCCAAAACAATTACTGATGTTGCCAATAAGCAATTTATAAATGGAGAAATTAATTATCTAGATTATGTAATTTTAATCAACCAATCTATTGCTGTTCAAAGTTCTTACATAGAAGCAGTTAAAGCATTAAATCAAACTGTTGTTTCAATTAATTACCTCAATTCTAATAATCAATAAAATGAAAAATATACTCATTATACTTTTATCCACTTTAATAATAAGTTGTAAAAAAGAAACCATAGAAACAAAATCGGTTACCAATCTAAATGAAAATGAAGTTTCTTTAACCGATGCTCAATTTAAAAACGCCGATATTAAAACCATTACATTGTCGGACAAAAGCATATCGTCGGTTTTAAAACTTAACGGAAAAATTGATGTGCCTCCACAAAATTTAGTTTCAGTATCATTACCATTGGGTGGCTATTTGCGAAGCACTAAATTGCTTCCAGGAATGCATGTAAAAAAAGGAGAGGTAATTGCAGTAGTCGAAGATCAACAATACATTCAGTTACAACAAGATTATTTAGTTGCTAAAGCCAAACTTGTTTATGCAGAAAAAGAAGTATCACGCCAAAATGATTTAAACCAAAGCCAAGCCAGTAGTGATAAAGTAACTCAAATGGCGCAAGCCGAAGTTTCAAGTCTAAGAGCTATAACAAACGCATTAGCAGAAAAACTAAAGCTTGTAAACATCAATCCAAACACTATTTCAGCATCCAAAATAACACAAAAGATTAATGTTTATGCTACTATAGACGGTTATGTTTCCAAAGTAAATGTAAACATTGGCAAATACATTTCGCCATCCGAAGTTTTGTTTGAATTAATTAACCCAACAGACATTCATTTAAACATTAAAGTCTATGAAAAAGATGTTGCCAAACTAAAATTAGGTCAAAGCGTAATTACCTATACTAATTCAGAACCCAATATAAAACACCAAACCAAAATAATCTTGATTAGTAAAGATGTGTCAATAGAGGGAACTTCCGAAGTACATTGTCATTTCGAAAAATATGATAAAACCCTATTACCAGGAATGTATATGAATGCCGAAGTTGAGGTACAATCCATTAATTCCAATGCTTTGCCCGAAGAAAGTATTGTTAGCTACGAAGGAAAAAATTACATCTATATAGAGGTTGCCAAACAAAAATATCAAATGCAAGAAGTTCAAATTGGCGATACCGAAAACAATTTTGTGCAGATAATAAATGCTGATAAACTTAAAAACAAAAAAGTTGTCAGTAAAGGCGCTTACACGCTGTTGATGAAAATGAAAAACACTGAAGAATAAAATTTAAAAAGACAAAACATGTTTACAATAAATAAACTTTCAAAACGATATTCTCTACTAACAATATTTGTACTATGGTTTTTAATAACCTCACAAATAGTAAGAATTATATTTTTTGCATGGCAATATAACGAAGCTTCACTAAATATTTTTACATTTTTAGGCACTTTGTTAACAGGATTATTTTTTGATATAGGAACAATAAGTTACATCGTTTTTCCAGCAATTGTGTACTATTTTATTTTACCAAACAAATGGATTGGTTCTTGGTTTGATAGAATAATCGTGTGGTTTTTTACAACACTAGTAACCTTTGTATTAGTATTTACTTTTTTTGCAGAAATCACCTTTTGGGACGAATTCAAAACTCGATTTAATTTTATCGCTGTCGATTATTTAATCTATACCCACGAAGTTGTAAATAACATTAAACAATCCTATCCACTACCATTATTAATTATTGGAGTATCATTAACCGTATTTTTAGTCCTATTCTTTTTCCACAAAAAAAAGGCTTTTAAAAACACTTTTTCACAGTCAGTACCTTTAAAACAAAAAGTACTTGTTCTAACACTAGGCTTAATTTCTTGTTTGTTTTTTACATCGTTTATAACAAACAATCATGCAGAATGGTCAACAAATCGCTATAATGCAGAAATATCAAAATCAGGAATTTACTCCTTCTTTTCCGCTTTAAGAAACAATCAGTTAGCTTATAATGAGTTTTATACCACTATAAATGAAAAAGAAGCTTTTACTATAGTTAGAAATAAACTAAAAGAAAATAACACCAGCTTCCAATCAAACGGTTTATCCATCCACAGAAAAGTATTGAATACATCAAATTCAGAACCACTCAAAAAAAATGTAGTCATTATACTTGTAGAAAGTCTAAGTGCTAGTTTTATGAAAGAGTTTGGTAATCAAAAAAACATAACCCCTTTTTTAGACAGTCTAGCACAAAAAAGCATATTTTTCAATAATCTATACGCTACCGGTACAAGAACAGTTCGCGGTATGGAAGCAATGTCGCTTTGCATTCCACCAACACCTGGTCAAAGTATCATAAAAAGACCAGAAAATCAAAACCTATTTACGGTTTCAAATGTTTTCAGTTCCAAAGGCTATAATTCAAACTTTTTTTATGGTGGCGATGGATATTTTGACAACATGAATGCTTTTTTTGGCGGAAATGGCTTTACAATATATGATAGAGGTAGAGGTAGCGTTCTAAGTGATGAAATAAAAACAACTCGAAACAATATAGACGATACTGAAGTAACCTTTGAAAACGCTTGGGGAATTTGCGATGAAGACATTTATTCTAAAATGATTAAAGTTGCCGACCAACAGTATAAAAACAAAACACCATTCTTTAATTTTGTTATGACAACCTCTAACCATAGACCATATACCTATCCAAGCAATGCTATCGATATTCCATCAGGTACCAGTAGAGAAGGAGCAGTTAAATACACCGATTACGCCATTAAAAAACTGTTCCAAAAAGCAAAAAACAAACCATGGTACAACAATACAGTTTTTATCATCATCGCCGACCATTGTGCTAGTAGCGCAGGCAAAGATGAAATAGACGTAGCCAATTACCACATACCCGCTTTTATTGTAAATCTGCCAAAAGAAATCAATCAAAAAATAGAAAAACAATGCTCTCAAATAGATGTTTTTCCAACACTATTTTCAATCATGAATTGGAATTATGAGACCAACTTTTTTGGCAAAAACGTTCTCAATCCTAACTTTGAAGAAAGAGCATTAATTGGAACTTACAGAAAGTTAGCCTTATTGAAAGATAAAAAAGTAATGATACTATCCGATCAAAAAAAACAATCTTTTTATATTTGGAATAAATTAAATAATAGTTTAAAACCTTTACCAATAGACAAATCATTTCTTAACGAAACAATCTCTTGGTATCAAACCGCTGATTATCTTTTTACCAATAAATTACTTCAATAAGCAAATCAAAAAGCTTAAAAAAATGGAGAAATAATAATTTAAAAATTAAAAATAATGACAATAGACAATTATTTAGACAACCATTACATACACCGAAGTAATTGGTTAAGAGCAGCAGTTTTAGGTGCTAATGATGGCATTATTTCAATCTCAAGTCTTGCAATAGGTGTTGCAGCCGCTAGTAATACTAGAGAACCTATAATTTTAGCAACAGTTGCTGGTCTTGTAGCAGGAGCATTATCAATGGCAGCTGGCGAATATGTTTCAGTAAGTTCTCAAACAGATACTGAAAAAGCAGACATCCAAAGAGAAATTATAGAACTACAAGAAAACCCCGAAGAAGAACTCAATATTTTAGCCCAAATCTATGAAAAACGTGGGCTAAAAAAAGAAACAGCTATGCAAGTTGCTAAAGAACTTACCGAAAAAGATGCACTAGCAACCCACATCAGAGATGAATTAGGAATTAATGAAATAAGCCAAGCAAACCCAATCCAAGCAGCATTAGCCTCAGGAGCTTCTTTTACAGTAGGCGGAATATTACCGCTTTTAGTTATCCTTTTTGCTCCTCTAAAAGGAATGGAATATTGGCTTTACGGTTTTACAATCATATTTCTAATTATTCTTGGAGCAACATCGGCTAAAACAGGTGGTTCAAGCATTTCAAAAGCAATCTTGCGAATTACAATTTGGGGAACAATAGCAATGGTACTTTCTGCATTAGTAGGTTATCTATTTGGAGTAAATGTTTAATTTCAAAATACAAAGTTTAAAACCCTGTCAGAGTTTAAAACCCTGACAGGGTTAATAAACAGCACTTACTATAAAGATAACCCAAATTCAAAACCCACTCCAAAAACTACTTCAAAATCCCGTAGGGATGATATCTCGGTAGGGATGTATTTCAATGCATCCCAAAAAAATCAGTAAAAATCCGTGCAATCCGTGGCAAAAAAACATTACACCACATAATATAAACACTCACAACCAAATTAATTTGTGAAAATTTGTGTAATTCGTGGCAAAAAAAAAGAACAAGCAAAGCGCACAACTTAAATGCTCTTAAACACCTTATATGGTTAAAAAAAGTACAAAGCGCAAAAAAAAAAAATGTGAAACACAGTAGGGATGTATATTAATGCATCCTCCAAAAATGATTAATTTATCAAAAAAAACACCAAATCTTTAAGTAATCAATAAAATTACCTACATAATAAATAGTCAAAACAATAGCATTATCAATTTTAAGCTATGTTAAATCAATGATTACTATAGTAAAACAATTCGGGCTATAGTAAAGCCATTCGGGACTATAGAGAAGTCATTCGGGACTATAGAGAAGCCATTCGGGACTATAGAGCATCAATTGACGACTATAGAGCATTAATTGACAGCTATAGTACATCAATTGACGACTATAGAGCATCAATTGACAGCTATAGAGCATCAATTGACAGCTATGGTGCATCAATTGACGACTATAGAGCATCAATTGACAGCTATAGTAAATCAATGACAGCTATAGTAAATTAATTGACAGCTATAGTAAATCAATGACAGCTATAGCACACTAATTGACAGCTATAGCACATCAATTGACGACTATAGCACATTAATTGACGACTATAGCACACTAATTGACAGCTATAGCAAATCAATGACAGCTATAGCAAATCAATGACAACTATAGTAAACTAAGTTAAAAACTCATACAAAGTTAAAAAGTAGCATTTTGTATCATTATAAAAACACATTCAATAAATATTTACAAAATCTCATTTTAAGCAACTTTATTTTATAAAATATTCAATTACTATAATATAAAATTGAGTATAATACAATTTTGTGCTATAAATTGAATTAATTGTGCTATTTCAAAATCAGCGGTAAAGTTAACTTTGGATAAACCAAAAAATAAAAACTTATGAGTACACTAGTTCAAAGACCACCGCTAAAAGAAAAGTATGATAATTACATCAACGGAAAATGGGTAGCACCATCCACAGGACAATATTTTGAAGTGCTATCACCCGTAGATGGAAAACCAATGGCAAAAGCCGCTCATTCTGCTAAAATGGATACCGAAATGGCTGTTGATGCTGCTTATGAAGCTTTTAAAACCTACAGTCAAACCTCGGCAACTGAAAGAAGCATTATGCTTAATAAAATAGCCGACAGGATAGAAGAAAACCTAAACTTTATTGCTGCCGTAGAAACGCTAGATAACGGTAAAGCCATTAGAGAAACTATGGCTGCCGATATTCCTTTAGCCATAGACCATTTTAGATATTTTGCCAGTGTTATCCGTGCCGAAGAAGGCTCAATAACAGAACTTGATAAAGATACCGTTTCTATTATCATGCACGAACCTATTGGAGTAGTTGCTCAAATTATTCCATGGAATTTCCCAATCTTAATGGCAGTTTGGAAACTTGCTCCAGCACTAGCCGCAGGAAATTGTGTAGTACTAAAACCAGCAGAAAGCACTCCAATCTCCATTATGGTTTTAATGGAATTAATTGGCGATTTAATCCCAGCAGGAGTAGTTAATGTTGTCAACGGTTTTGGTGCTGAATTGGGTAGAACATTAGTAACTAATCCTAAAGTGTCTAAAGCTGCTTTTACAGGTTCAACCGCTACAGGTAGAATGGTAATGCAATATGCTACAGAAAATATAATTCCAGTAACGCTAGAGTTGGGTGGAAAATCACCAAACATTTTCTTCCCATCAGTTATGGATGCTGACGATGAGTTTCTAGACAAAGCACTCGAAGGTGTAGCTCTTTTTGCTTTAAACCAAGGCGAAGTTTGCACCTGTCCATCTCGTCTTTTAATTCACGAATCAATTTATGACCGATTTATAGAAAAAGTGTTGGCTAGAGTAAATGCTATCAAAATGGGAAATCCACTTGATACAACCGTTATGATGGGTGCACAAGCCTCTCAAATTCAAAAAGATAAAATTCTATCTTATATAAAATTAGGAAAACAAGAAGGAGCAGAGCTATTATGTGGTGGCGATGTAAACCATCTTGGCGGCGATTTAGAAGGTGGTTATTACATTCAACCAACCTTGTTTAAAGGACATAACAAAATGCGCATTTTCCAAGAAGAAATCTTTGGACCTGTGCTAGCTGTAACCACGTTTAAAACTACCGAAGAGGCAATCGAAATTGCAAACGATACCATGTATGGATTAGGAGCAGGTGTTTGGACACGCGATGCTCATGAGTTATACCAAGTACCAAGAGCTATCCATGCAGGCCGTGTTTGGGTAAATCAATATCATGCTTATCCGGCTGGTGCACCTTTTGGTGGGTATAAACAATCGGGTATTGGAAGAGAAAATCACAAGATGATGTTAGACCACTACCGTCAGACTAAAAACATGTTGATTTCTTACAACAAAAATAAGTTAGGTTTCTTTTAATAGTTAGTAAATCAATTGATAACCGCAAACTCGCAAGCAGATTGTAGAATTTGCGGTTATTTTTACTTTTATAATCATGGAAAAAATAAAACGTTTAGCGGCAACCCAAAAAGCATTAGATTTAATTGATTTTTTAGTTGAAAAGTTTGGCGATGTAATGTTTTATCAAGCTGGAGGATGTTGTGAAGGTACACAACCACAATGTTTTGAAAAAGGTGGCTTTTATCTAAGATATGGCGATGTTTGCATAGGAACCATCAAAGGATTTGAGTTTTGGCTTGACAAAGATTTATTCGAATATTGGAAACATGCTCATTTCACTCTAGACGTTACCGACGGAATAGGAGCAGGAGGTTTCTCCTTAGAAACGCCTTATGGCAAAACATTTAAAGTAAATTATAGATTATTTACTGAAGAGGAAAGTCAAAATTTAGAGCAAATTAGATTGAATGAGTAAACCATTCACTAATCATTAATCACTATTTTACCCATTATAATTCATCAATTGATATTGCTTAGGCGTAACACCTTCATATTTCTTGAATAATCTAATGAAGTAATTACAATCTTCAAATCCAGTGGCATAAGAAACTTCGTTTACATAAACATTTGGATTACTAAGAAGTTTTTTGGCAAACTTTATCTTTTCATTCAAGATAAACTCAATTGGGCTCATACCCAATTCCCTTTTAAAATAACGATAAAACGAAGTGGTACTCATACAAGCTTTGTCGCTCAGGTCTTTTAAATTGATAGTTTCTCTTATATTATTTTTGATATACTCTATAGCAGGCGCTATTGGACTATTACTATCAATAAAGTTATTTTCTTCAAAGCGTTTTGTTGTTTGCGTTTGAATAATTCTAATGATTAATTCCTGTAGTGTTAAATCGGCCAGCGCATCTTTTGTTATAGAAGTTCCCATGCATTCTTTAATCAGTTTATTGATAGTACCAGCAAGGTCAACATTGTTGTAGAAAAAATAATTCTCATGGTCTAGTTTCCAGTGGTTGGCTTTTCCTTCCTTTGGATATTTTTCATTTAAAAAATCTAAAGTGTTCGTTATAATATTATGATCAATGGCTAAAGCGATACACTGGGTAGGATTGTCTTTTGAAGCCTCAGGAAAATCAATTTTCATTTCTACATTGGAAGGTACGATTACGGTTTCACCGGGTAAATATTCAAATTGAGGTTCATCAAAAAGATGCATAATCTTTTTACCACGCAACATGCTAGTAACTACTAAATCATTGAACTTTAATGGAACCAAATCCGACTTTTGATACGTTTCAAAAATATTCAATTCACAGTGTTCCAATGAAAAGATGGTTCGGTTTTCTACCAAAGTTTTCAATGACTTTTCATCTGTTAATGCAGGAGATAGAGGTGATACTTTAATTGCCATAGTGTTAATTGAAATACTAATGTACAAGTTTTTTTTAAAATACTACTGTTTTCTAATCTTTTTAGAATAGTGTTTTAAAATGTAGTAGAGTAGCAATTTCTCAATGTATTCCATAAATTTTTGTTAAAAACAATACTTTGGCACAACAATTGGAATGTACTTTATATCATTAATCATTAAATTTACAAATTATGAAAAGAATTACTTTAGTTTTAGCCTTTATCGGGATGATAACGCTAAATGGATGTACGGTTAACGAAGATAATGGAAGCAATATAGACAACGACACTATCAGTGAAGTGTTTCGATATAATGGTGTAAATTTTGCACCTAATAGTTATAGTGTTATACTAGAATTTCCTTATGCCATTTATGAATCAGATATGGCTTTAGTATATCGGTTAACTCAAGATGTAGATGGTACAATGGTATGGAAATTACTACCTGAAGCTTATTATTTTGACGACGGAACATTAAGTTATAGATATGATTTTAATTTCACCAGAGTTGATGCTCGTGTTTACATGGAAGGATATAATTTATGGGAACTTTCTTCAAGTGAACGTTTAAATCAATCTCTTCGAGTGGTAATTATCCCTGGTTTTTTTGCTAATAGAATGGCGAAACCAGTTGATTTTTCAGATTATAATGCTGTAATTAAACATTATAATATTGATGATAGCAAAGAAATAGTTGTAAAATAGTTTAACTTTTTATCATAAAAAAAACCATTCGCTTAGCGAATGGTTTTTTGTTTGTTTTATTTCTGATTACGAAACATCAACAGTAGTTTCGGCAGCAATTTTTTTATACGTTCCGTTTTCTAATTTTTCACGGATAGCTTCAAAGGCTGTCAACGTTTCATTTATATCTTCAATAGTATGTGAAGCTGTTGGTATCATTCTCAATAAGATAATTCCTTTTGGAATAACTGGATAAACCACGATGGAAAGGAAAATTCCATAGTTTTCTCTCAAGTCGTTTACCATAACCATAGCTTCTGGAATGGAACCTTCAAGATAAACAGGAGTTACACAAGTATTGGTATCGCCAATGTTAAATCCTTTTTCTTTTAATCCGTTTTGTAACGCATTTACGTTTTCCCAAAGTTTATCTTTCAACTCCGGCATGGTGCGAAGCATCTGTAAACGTTTTAATGAACCAATAGTTTGTATCATTGGTAACGCTTTAGCGAACATTTGCGAACGTAAGTTGTATTTTAAGTAATCAATAATGTCTTTATCAGCAGCAACAAATGCACCAATATTTGCCATCGATTTTGCAAACGTAGAGAAGTAAACGTCAATTCCGTCTTGGCAACCTTGTTCTTCGCCAGCACCAGCGCCAGTTTTTCCTAGCGTTCCAAATCCGTGAGCATCATCAACCAAAAGACGGAAATTGTACTTTTCTTTCATCGCTACAATTTCTTTCAATTTTCCTTGTTGACCACGCATTCCAAAAACTCCTTCGGTAATGAAAAGAATTCCACCGCCAGTTTCTTCGGCCATTTTAGTAGCACGTTGAAGGTTTTTCTCCATGCTTTCTAGATCATTATGTTTGTAAGTGAAACGTTTTCCCATGTGTAAACGAACACCGTCAATGATACAAGCGTGAGAATCTACATCGTATACAATAATATCATTTTTTGTAACCAAAGCATCGATGATAGAAACCATTCCTTGGTAACCAAAGTTCAATAAATAAGCTGATTCTTTCATCACGAATTCAGCTAATTCTTTTTCTAATTGTTCGTGGAAATTAGTATGACCGCTCATCATTCTTGCACCCATTGGATACGCTGCGCCATATTGTGTAGCGGCATCAATATCTGCTTGACGAACTTCGGGATGATTGGCTAATCCTAAATAATCATTGATAGACCAGTTTAATATTTGTTTTCCGTGAAATTGCATTCTTGGTCCAAGTTCACCTTCTAACTTTGGAAATACATAATATCCTTCTGCCTGTGAAGCCCATTTTCCTAACGGACCTTTATTGTTTTGTATTCTTTCGAATAAATCTTTTACCATAATAACTTTGTATTTAGTCTTGGCAAAAGTAATTATAAATTTAGTTTACTCCTAATCATTATAATTAGAATGTTTCAACTAAATACTGTTGAAAACAGTAAATATGCATTTCACTGAATTGCGACATTATCAACTAATAATATTTGAATTTTGTTTATAAGTTTTTACAGATTTATTCAATCAAATATTGATGATTAGCTTGTGTTACTATTTAGTTTTTTTGAAGTTTATTTTGAAGCTTTTTTTAATACAATATAACCTAAAATTCCTCCAATTAATGAAGCTGTGAAAATACCTATTTTAGACTGTACCATATATTCTTCATGAGTAAAAGCTAATGAAGTTATAAAAAGTGACATTGTAAATCCAATAGAAGCTAATAAACCTAAACCAAATAAGTTTTTTAGGTTCATTCCAGATGGAAAAGGAGCAATGTTTAATTTAACCATTCCAAAAGTAAAACCAACAACTCCAAGGACTTTACCCACAAGTAATCCTAATGCAACACCTATGGCAATATTGTTACTAAACAGCAGTTCAGTATCTATATCGAGAGAAACACCAGCATTAGCAATAGCAAAAATGGGTATGATAACAAAGGTTACAAACGGATGCATAGCGTGTTCTAAACGTTGTAAAGGCGGAATTACTTTATTAGTTGCCTGTTTGGCTTTGTCAAGAATGTGAAGTTGATTGTGAGTTAAAGTTGGAATAGAATTGTTTGGATCAATGTTATTAAACTCGTTCAAATATCTTTGAATTTTTAAAGAATATTCACTTTCTTTTAAACGAATATCAGCAGGAATAGTAAATGCAGCTAAAACTGCTGCAATAGTAGCGTGAACTCCTGAAAGCAGGAAAGCGGTCCAAACACCTGCAATACCAATTATGGCATAAAAAAAGATACTTCTAACTCCTAATTTATTGCCAAGATACATCACGGCAATAAAACTTAAACCTAGTGAAAGACTAAATAAAGAAATATCGGAAGTGTAGAAAAAAGCAATAACCAAAACAGCACCTAAGTCATCAACTATAGCTAATGCTGTTAAAAAAACTTTTAAACTCGTTGGGATTCTACTACCTAAGAGATATAAAACTCCCAACGCAAAAGCAATATCAGTAGCCATAGGAATTCCCCAACCACTATGAACTTCTCCAGAAGGGTTAAAGGACAAATAGATTAAAGCAGGAACGAGCATTCCTCCTAAAGCAGCTCCAATAGGTAATAGAGCTTTTCTTGGATTAGATAGTTCTCCACCAACAATTTCTCTTTTTAACTCTAATCCTACAACAAAGAAAAATATCGACATTAATCCATCATTAATCCAGTGATGAATGGAATATTCTAAAAAAGGTTTTCCATCAAATTGAAATCCTAATTTGTGTTCTAAAAAATGATGATACTCATGAGACAAAGAAGAATTTGCCAAAACTATAGCAACGATTACACTGATCCCAAGTACAATTCCTCCTGCTTTTTCCTCTTCCATAAATTTTCTTATTGGATAAGTAACGCGGTCAATAGGGTAGTGTTTTTGCTCAGTCATCAATATATGTTTTGGAATTAAAATTTATTTTACAAAGTTACCATTTTGAGCAATAGATTACAAAATATAAATTTCATTCTTTCTCAAGATTACGGGTTTTAAATCTTTATTTAGTTCAAGTATGACTTAATAAAAACAAAAAACCACGATGCAAAAAAGTGAATCGTGGTTTTTCTCTAAATTAAATCCCAATTATTTAATTTTTCCATTTACTAAAGCTACTGCTGCACCAACTCCTGCACCAATTATGATTGAAATAACAACGTCAATAATAAAGTTTTGAGTATCCAAAGGTCTATTGGAATACATGAAGAAATTGGTAGAAAGACCGTACAGAAAACCTATACTTGCACCAGCAGTTAAGCCAGTAATAGGGTTTTTAATTCCAGCCCATTTGATAAAAATATAGGACATTAGTAGTCCAAAAGTAATGCAACCTAAAAAGATAAATTCCAGTTTGATGTCTAGTGTTTCAGGATAACTGTCTTTAAAAATTATCCCATAGAAAAGAAACCCAAGTAGAAAATCTACTAAACCACCAACAATTCCTGCTATTAAAAAGTTTTTTACATTCATAGTTTATTGTTTTAT
>Ga0209278_1001779_pt1 | contig 12689 bp, 14 predicted proteins | sample JI81BgreenDNA_FD_187504 | JGI IMG/M metagenome (GOLD analysis project Ga0209278, IMG submission 187504) | Wastewater effluent complex algal communities from Wisconsin, to seasonally profile nutrient transformation and Carbon sequestration -... | ecosystem: Engineered > WWTP > Effluent > Algae... | reverse complement strand
CGGGCGAAAAGCACCAGGCGCCGTGCGTCACCGCCAGGTCATAGGCGCGCGCATCGCGGCACGAGAAATAGAAGTCGATCAGCCCGCTAACGGTATCGCCCAGCATCAGCACATTGTCCGGGAAAAGATCGGCATGAATGACCGATTGGGGCAGGTCCTGCGGCCAGTGCGCAGACAGGAAGGCGAGTTCGCCTTCAACCAGCGCCTCCAGCGCAGGGTCGATCTGCTGCCATTGGCCGGCGCATTTGGCGGCGAGATCGTGCCAGCTTTCCAGCCCCATGCTGTTGGGCCGCGCGCCATCGAAATCGGCGACCGCATGGTGCATCCTGGCCAGCGCTTCGCCAGCGGCATGCGCCTGCGCCGGGCTGGGGTTGCTCAGCGAGATGCCTTCGAGAAACTCTATCAGGCAGGCAGGCCGCCCGGCCAGCTCGCGGATTTGCACGCCCTGGCGATCGGCGATCGCGCGCGGAACGCGGCAACCGCGCATCGCCAGATGGTCGAGCAGCGCCATGAAAAACGGCAGATCCTCAGGCGCAACCCGCTTTTCGTAAAGGGTCAGGATGAAGCGATGGCCATCGGCCCCGCCGCGTGTTTCGACCAGAAAGTTGCTGTTCTCGACACCTTCGGCAATCCCCTTGAAGCTGATCAGCTCGCCGGTGTCATAATCGTCCAGAAACCGCGCCATCATCTCGGCGCTGACATGCGTATAGACAGCCATCAGGCAGCATCGGCCTCTGCGGCGAGTGCGCGGGGCAGCTTGAAGGTGATGCGCTCATCGACCGTCTTCACGCGCTCCTCGGTCACGTTGAAATGCCGTCCGAGCATGTCGACCACTTCGCGGACCAGGATTTCCGGCGCGCTGGCACCGGCGGTCAGGCCCAGGGTCTTGACCCCCTCGAACCAGCGCAGCTCGATCTCGACCGCACGCTGGATCAGCTTGGCGCGGGTACCTTCGCGTTCGGCGACTTCGACCAGGCGCAGCGAATTGGAGCTGTTGGGCGCACCGATCACCAGAACGAGGTCGCAATCCTCCGCCATCACCTTGACCGCCGCCTGGCGGTTGCTGGTGGCATAGCAGATATCCTCTGCCTTGGGCCCGACGATCGCGGGGAAGCGCGCGCGCAGCGCGGCGATGATCTCTGCGGTATCGTCGACCGACAAGGTGGTCTGGGTGAGGAACGAGAGCTTGTTCTCGTCCTCGAACCGCAGGTTCGCGACATCCTCGACCGTCTCGACCAGCGTCATATGGCCGGGTTCGACCTGGCCGAAGGTGCCGACCACTTCGGGATGGCCCTTGTGGCCGACAAAGATGATGTGCCTGCCTGCCTCGACCTGGCGTTCGGCCTGGCGGTGGACCTTGGAGACCAGCGGGCAAGTGGCATCGAGATAGTTGAGCCCGCGCTCTGCGGCCTTGTGCGGAACCGCCTTGGGCACGCCATGCGCGGAAAATACGACCGGCACGCCATCGGGCACCTCGTCCAGCTCTTCCACAAAGACGGCGCCCTTCGCCTTGAGGCTGTCGACGACGAACTTGTTGTGGACGATCTCGTGCCGGACATAGACCGGCGCGCCGTATTTGTGCAGCGACAGCTCCACAATCTCGATGGCGCGGTCCACCCCGGCGCAGAAGCCGCGCGGCGAGGCAATCTTGACGAGAAGCGGAGGCTGTGCGGTTTCGCTCATGTTCAGAAAGGCTTTCGTAGTTCGATCCCTGTCTTAGGCGATGCGGGCCTTGCTGGGAAGCCCGTCCCGGCGAACCTGCCAGTATCGCGGCGCAACCGACCTGAATCGGTCCCGGAATCTGGTCGTTGCGCTGAAGGGCGTCGGCAGATAAGGAGCGATGCACTGTGGCCTCGAAGGATTTTTGTTTGCATATGCCCATTCTGCCCATGAAACCGACCATCGCCATTATGGGTGCGGGGCTTGCGTTGCTCGGCCTTTCGGGCTGCGCGGAAAAGAACCAGCTCGTGGTGGACTCGGGCGTTGGCGTCACGTCTACCCTGTCGGCCTGCCCCAACACCTCCATTCCGCAGCACACCGGCGATGTCACCGTGTTCAATCCGCCGAGCAGCCGCGATGCCGCCGCGATCGATGTGGTCGCGACGATCACCAATGTCCGCCCGGCCTGCGACGAGACCGGCGCGGAAATCTATGCGACCGCCACCTTTGACGTGCTGGCGCGGCGCAGCGACAATCGTGGGGCACGGACCGTGACCTTGCCCTATTTCTCGACCGTCATGCGCGGCGGCAACACCGTGGTCGCCAAGCGGCTCGGCTCGGTGACGCTCAACTTTGCCGATGGATCGTATCGTGCGCAGGCCCAGGCGAGCGGCGCAGGCTATATCAACAAGGCGGCGGCAACGCTGCCCGAGGACATTCGCGAGCGCATCACGCGCAAGCGCAAGTCGGGTGACCCCGATGCGGCGATCGATCCGCTGTCGATCCCCGAAGTGCGCAGCGCGCTGCAGCGGACGAGCTTCGAGCTGCTGGTCGGCTTTCAGCTGACGCAGGATCAGCTGCAGTACAACGCGACCCGATGAAGCTGCCTTTCCCTCTCCCGTTGCGGGAGAGGGACAGCTTCACGCAGTGAAGCAGGGAGAGGGCGGGGAGCACGACCAGTGCATGGCCTTGCCCCTCTCCAACTCCGCCTAGGCAGACAAGCTGCCAAGGCTTCGTATCCTCTCCCGTGAAGGGAGAGGAGTGATGCGAACAAGGCCAACATCATGACACTCTACACGCTTTTCACCCAGCATCTGCACGACGCACTCAACGCGCTGGAGGCGGCAGGCACGCTGCCCGCCGGGCTCGACCGCGCCGCCATCACCGTCGAGCCGCCACGCGATCCTTCGCATGGTGACCTCGCCACCAATGCCGCGATGGTGCTGGCCAAGCCCGCCGCCACCAATCCGCGCGCGCTGGCCGAATCGATTGCCGCCGAACTGCGCAAGATCGACGCGGTGACCGCGGTCGACATTGCCGGACCGGGTTTCCTCAACCTGCGGCTGGCACCGTCGGTCTGGAGCGACGAGCTCAACGCCATTGCCCGGCTGGGCACCGATTACGGCCGGTCTGACCTGGGCAAGGGCAAGACCGTGAACATCGAATATGTTTCCGCCAACCCGACGGGCCCGATGCACATGGGCCATTGCCGCGGCGCGGTGGTGGGCGATGCGCTGGCGACGCTGCTCGAATATTCGGGCCACAAGGTCATCCGCGAATATTATATCAACGATGCCGGCGGCCAGGTCGATGTGCTCGCCCGCTCGGTGCACTGGCGCTATCGCGAGGCTCTGGGGCTGGAAAGCGGCGAGATGCCCGAAGGCCTGTATCCCGGCGACTATCTGGTGCCGCTGGCCAGGGAGCTGGCGGCCGAACTCGGCGATGCCGAGGCAAATGCGCCCGAAAGCGACTGGCTCGTCCCCTTCCGCAAGCGCGCCGTCGCCGCGATGATGGACATGATTCGCGCCGACCTGGCGCTGCTCGGCATCCATCATGACGTGTTCGCGTCCGAGGCGGAGCTGCAGGCAGCGGGCAAGCCCGAGGCTGCCGAAGCGGTGCTGCGGGCCAAGGATCTGGTCTATGACGGCGTGCTCGAAGCGCCCAAGGGCAAGGTGGCAGAGGACTGGGAGCCGGTCGAGCTGCCACTGTTCCGCTCGACCGCGTTCGGCGACGATCAGGATCGGCCGATCCGCAAGTCGAATGGCAGCTGGACCTATTTCGGCGCGGACCTGGCCTATCATTTCCAGAAGCTGCAGGCTGCCGACGAGCTGATCGACATCTGGGGCGCGGACCATGCCGGCACCGTCAAGCGGATCAAGGCGGCAGTTGCCGCGCTGACCGACAATGCCGCGCGTTTCGACGTCAAGCTGGTGCAGATGGTCAAGCTGATGCGCGGCGGCGAGCCGCTGAAAATGTCCAAGCGCGCGGGCAATTTCGTGACGCTGGCCGATGTCGTGCAAGAGGTCGGCAAGGATGTCGTTCGCTTCACCATGCTCACCCGCAAGGCCGATGCGCAGATGGAATTCGACTTCGAAAAGGTGGTCGAGGCGTCGAAGGACAATCCGGTCTTTTACGTGCAATATGCCCATGCGCGGATCCATTCGATCATGCGCAAGGCGGCGGGCGAAGGGCTTGAGCCTTCGGCCGAGCATCTCGACCAGCTGGGTGTCGAGGAGCATGCGCTGATCGCGCTCGCGGCGCAGTTCCCGCGCATCGTCGAGGCTGCCGCGCTGAACCGCGAGCCGCATCGCATCGCCTTCTACCTCGGCGATCTGGCGGCGGCCTTCCATGCGTTCTTCAACCTTGGCAATGACCGGACCGACAAGCGTATCGTTCTGGCGCATGACCCGCAGACCAGCGGCGCAAGGCTTTTCATGGCGGCAAATATCGGGCAGGTAATCGCGAACGGCCTGGCGCTGATGGCGGTGGAGGCGGCGACGCAGATGTGATGTCGCTGCCCTGCCCGGCGGGGTGGCTGCGCGAATATGGGGCGGATGGATGAGCAATCGGCACGACGACGGGGTGGATGACGGGCTGCAGGACCAGTCGCTGGGGCTGGACACCGATGACGACCGGCTGCCCTGGCTGGAATCGGTGGATGATGCGCCGTCGAACGATGGCAGCGCGGGCAAGATCCTCGGCTTCATCCTGATGGGGCTGGTGGGCCTGTCGATCGTGCTGGCCGCGATCTACTGGCTGGGCGGTTCGGGCGCCGCGCCCGAAGGCGATGGCAGCCTGATCGCCGCGCCCAAGGGCGATTACAAGGTGCGCCCCAAGGACAGCCAGGAACAGAAGGTCGAAGGCACCGGCGATGCAAGCTTCGCGGTCAGCCAGGGCGAGCAGCCGACCGGTCAGCTCGCCGATGCAGCCGGGGCACCGCCGCCGGCGGGCAGTGCGCTGGTGCAACTGGGCGCCTATACCGACGAGGCAAGCGCGCTCGACGGCTGGGGCAAGCTGACCCAGCGGCACGAAGTGCTGTCGGGCCTCAACCGCCGCATCGTCCAGGCCACGGTCGATGGCGGCACCGTGTTCCGGCTGAGCGTGGTGCTCGATACCCCCGCCAGAGCGAACCAGGTTTGCGACCAGCTCAAGAAAGCTGGGCAAAACTGCCTCGTCGTGCGTTGATTTCGGGGTCGCTCTGGCCCTAAACCTTCGGGCATGAAGCCCGTGATCTTCGGCCTTGCCGGCCATGACCTGTCGCCCGATGAAGCCGCCTTTTTCAGGGATAGCGTACCTGCGGGCTATATCCTGTTCGGACGCAACATCGACACGCGCGAACAGGTGCGGGCGCTGACCGATAGTTTGCGCGACCTGCACGGCGATGACCGGCTGCCGATCCTGATCGATCAGGAAGGCGGGCGGGTGAGCCGCATGAAGCCGCCGCACTGGCTCGCCTTTCCGCCCGGCGGTGCATTCGACCGGCTGTATGATGTCGCCCCGGCAAGCGCGATCGAAGCCGCGCGGATCAATGCCGAGGCGCTGGCGCTCGATCTGGCCGAGGTCGGCATCACGGTCGATTGTCTCCCCTTGCTCGATGTCGCCATTCCCGGCGGCACGCCTGCCATCGGCGATCGCGCGCTGGGGCAGGAGCCGCTACGCGTCGCCGCGCTGGGCCGCGCGGTGCTGGATGGGCTGCGCCGGGGCGGGGTGCTGGGCACGATCAAGCATATGCCGGGTCATGGTCGCGCGATGGTCGACAGCCATATGGAATTGCCCCGCGTGACCGCGAACGAGGAAGAGCTCGAACAGGACATCGCCCCGTTCCGCGCGCTGAACCAGGCCGAAATCGGCATGACCGGCCATATCCTGTTCGAGGCATGGGACAAGCAGCGCTGCGCCACCCATTCGCCCTGGATCATCGAGAACATCATTCGCCAGCGCATCGGTTTCGATGGTCTGCTGCTCAGCGATGATCTCGACATGAAGGCGCTGGCCGGAGAGGTGCCCGATCGCGCGGCGCGCGCGGTCGAGGCGGGCTGTGACATCGCGCTCAACTGCTGGGCGCGGATGGACGAGATGGTCGGGATCGCAGGCGCGCTGCCTGATATCTCGGACGCTTCGCGCGCGCGGCTGGACCGGGCGCGGGCAGCGATCAACCCGGTCACCGACTGGTCGCATCAGGCCGATCTGATCGCCCGGCGCGACGCGCTGCTGGCGCTGGCGTGAACGAAGCCGACCTCATCACCGGCGCGCCGCCATCGGCGCTCGACCCGTCCGGCGGTGACTATATCTTCTTTCGCGAACCCGTGCCCGCCGCCACCGCCGCTGCCGAAGCCCTGCTGATCGATGTCGATGGCTGGGAAGGCCCGCTCGACCTGCTGCTCGATCTGGCGCGGCGGCAGAAGGTCGACCTGCGCCAGATCTCGATCCTCGAACTGACCAACCAGTATCTCGGCTTTATCGAGAGCGCGACCAGCCTGAAGCTGGAGCTGGCCGCCGATTATCTGGTGATGGCCGCCTGGCTCGCCTATCTCAAATCTGCGCTGCTGCTGCCCGGCGATCGCGAAGTGGAGCCTTCACCCGAAGAGCTCGCACTGCGGCTGCAATTGCGGCTTCAGCGGCTGTCGGCGATGCGCGAGGCGGCGGCGCGGCTGCTGGGGCGCGACCGGCTGGGCCGCGATGTGTTCGCGCATGGCCAGGCCGAAGGGCTGCGACTGCTCACCCGCACCCGGCACGATTGCTCGCTGTTCGATCTGCTGAGCGCCTATGGCCGGGTCAAGCTGCGCAGCCAGCCGGTGGTGCACATGGTCAAGTCGCGCCGGGTGATGACGCTGGAGGATGCACTGGCGCGGCTGTCGTTCATGCTCGGCACGGCGCTCGACTGGACCGAGCTCAGCGCCTTTCTGCCCGAGACGGCCGATCCGCAGCTTCGGCGCTCGGCCAAGGCCTCGACCTTTCTGGCGCTGCTCGAGCTCGCGCGGCAGGGGCGGGTCGAGCTGGCGCAGGAAGAAGCGTTTGCGCCGCTGCAGGTGCGCAAGGCCGGATGACCGGGCCCGATGCTACCGTCCGCGCGGTGGAGGCGGCGCTGTTCGCGGCGACCGAGCCGCAGACGCTGGAGCAGCTACGCGCGCAGATTGGCGAGGAGGCGGATATTCCCGGCGCGCTCGAACGGCTGGTGACCGATTATACCGGGCGCGGGGTCGAGCTGGTCGAACGCGGTGGGCGCTGGCACTTCCAGACCGCGCCGGATCTCGCCTGGCTGCTGCGGCGCGAGACCGAACAGACGCGCAAGCTATCGCGCGCCGCGACCGAGACGCTGGCCATCATAGCCTATCACGAACCTGTCAGCCGCGCCGAGATAGAGGCGATTCGCGGGGTGCAGGTCAGCAAGGGTACGCTCGATGTGCTGATGGAGGAGGGCTGGGTCGCGCCGACTGGTCGCCGCGAAGTGCCCGGACGGCCGCTCATCTATGCCACCACGCCCGAATTCCTCACCCATTTCGGCCTTGGCAGCAGGCGCGATCTGCCCGGGCTGGAGGACCTCAAGGCCGCAGGCCTGCTTGATCCGGTCGATCTGGCGCTCGAAGGTGCACTGGCGACCGACGATGGCGATGGCGAGGATGACCGTTCGTCGGACGAATCCGATTCATTGCTGGAAAAGCCGGGCGAGGGGGACTAGATAGCCGCCAGGCTTTCAGGAGATTTGCCATGGGATCCTTCTCCCTGATGCACTGGGTAATTGTGCTGATCATCATCGTCCTGCTGTTCGGCGGCGGACGGATTTCCTCGATCATGGGTGACGTTGCCAAGGGCATCAAGAGCTTCAAGAAGGGCATGGCCGACGATGAGGACGAGCCCGTTCAGCCCAAGCGCCCGGTCGCACAGATCGAGGCACCCCCGGCGCGCACCATCGATGGCACCGCGACCAGCACCGAAGAGCGCAAGCCGGGCTGATCCGATTCGCCGGGTCGCCACCCGCTGCATGAAGGCGTGACCATGTCATGATGGACATCGGATCGACCGAATTGCTGATGATCATTATCGTGGCGATCGTGGTGATCGGCCCGAAGGACTTGCCGCGCGCGCTCTACAAGGTGGGGCAGGTGATCGGCAAGGCCAAGGGCATGGCGCGCCATTTCCGCAGCGGCATCGACGCGATGGTGCGCGAGGTCGAGCTGGAGGAAATGGAGAAGAAGTGGAAGGCGGATAACGAGCGCATCATGCGCGAATATGCCGCCGCCAATCCAGCCGCCGCTCCCGCGCCGCCGCCGGCGGCTTCGCCTGCGCCTGCGATGGAACCGCTGCCAGATGCCACGGCCGTGCCTGCCGCTGCGCTTCCCGCAGCTGCGGCCCCGGCCCAGCCTGCCACCGAGGGTGAGCGATGAGCACGCCCGAAGACGAAATCGATTCCTCGCGCGCGCCGCTGCTCGATCACCTGATCGAGCTGCGCCAGCGGCTGGTCCGCTGCGTCATCGCGCTGCTGATCTCCTTCGGCATCTGCTTCTATTTTTCCGAGCACATCTTCTCGTTCCTGGTCGTTCCGCTGAAGGAAGCCTTTGGCGATGGCGGCGGGCGGCTGGTCTATACCAAGCTGTACGAAGCCTTTTTCGTCCAGGTGAAGGTGGCGATCTTTGCGGCCTTCTGCCTGTCGTTTCCGGTGATCATGAACCAGCTCTGGGCGTTCGTCGCGCCCGGATTGTACCGGCAGGAAAAGCGCGCGCTGCTGCCCTTCCTGCTGGCAACGCCGGTGCTGTTTACCGCAGGCGCGTCGCTGGCTTATTATGTCGTGATGCCCACGGCCTTCCATTTCTTCCTGCAATTCCAGGGGGAATCTGGCGGGCTTTCGGTCGAGGCCCTGCCCAGCACCGATGCGTATCTGTCGCTGGTGATGCAGTTCATCCTCGCCTTCGGGATCAGCTTCCTGCTGCCGGTGCTGCTGATGCTGCTCAACCGTGCGGGCATCGTCTCGCGCGCACAGCTGATCAGCGTGCGGCGCTACATGATCGTCGCCGCGTTCATCGTCGCCGCCGTGCTGACCCCGCCCGATGTCGTCTCGCAGCTGATGCTCGCGATCCCACTGATCCTGCTGTACGAGCTCAGCATCTTCGCGATCTGGTTCACCGATCGCAAGGCGGCCAAGGACAAGCCCGCCGAAGAAGCCGAAGCGCCCGCTGCCGTGCAGTCTGAACCTGCCGAATAGCCTGATCCTCGTTCGCTTTTGATGAGATCAAGAGCGCGGCCCAGGCCTTAGTCTTGCCGTGATTTCCGAGCCGTGAAATGGCCCATTTCACGCGAAATCACTCTATTTGCGCAGCGCGTCCACACAGGCGGCGCGATCGACCGACTGGCCATCCTTGCGCCGGGCATCGACATAGGTGGCGATCTGCGCGCCGCCCGAACCTTCGGGATACAGGAAAACGTCCAGCACGCAGGCATTGCCCACGAACTGCAGCTTGCGGGCATCGAACTCGCGAATGTCGAGCCGGGGCTGGCCGAACAGCTTTTCCAGGTCGCGCTGGCCCTTGCCCAGCACCGCCTCCAGCCCCTTGACGTTGAGCGTGGTGCTGCGCGCTGGCAGGGTAGGTCGCACCGGGGCGACCGTCTTTTGCGGGGCCGCGCAGGCGGCCAGCCCGGCGCTGAGCGCGAGCAGGACAGGATAACGCATCAGGCCTTCCCCCCGGCCGCGCGCTGGTGAAAAAGATGCGTGGCCATCGCGGCGGCTATAATCGGCGCGAGCAGATTGACCAAGGGCACCAGCAGCAGCAGGTTGGCACACAGCCCGAGAATGAAACGGCTGGTCCGGGAAGTCTGTGCCAGCGGCAGATGCGGGTGCCGTGCGGCGACCATCTCGTCGAGATCGCGCCCCACCAGCGCCGCGTTGACCGCCAGGAACAGCATCGGTGCGCCGACCCCGGTGAACAGCAGGATCAGCGCAAAGGGCAGCGCGATGGCGTTGTAGAGCAGCGCCCGGCCAAGGCTGCGCAGCGCCATGGCGATGGAGGGCCCCAGCGGCAGATCGCGCGCGCTGGCCGCCGCATCGGGATAGTGCCTGCGCTCGACGGCAATGACGATGCGATCGGCGAACAGCTGCAGCACCGCGATGGCCACGACGCGCCACCAGAACCAGAAGGCGATGATCGTCGCGATCGCGGCAAGCACGCCTGTCCATGCGGCATAGTCCGAAAGCGGGCCGCCATATTCGGCCGTCGCCCAGGCCAGCCCCTGCCACAGCGCCCACCCGGTCGCGGCAAAGATCAGCAGCGCAAGCAGGATCGTCCAGAACAGGGCGCCCAGGATCGCGCGGTCGCCCAGCTGGCCCAGGCTCTTGAAAAAGGCGTTCAGCATCATGGCCGATGTCGGACAATTCACCCGCCCGGTCAATCGCGCAGCATTCGGGCTTGAACCCGTGGCCCCGAGTCGATAGGCGCGCGGGCAGTCTTCTTCCCGCCAGATGTGAAAGTGCTTGCCCGATGACCAGCCCCCGTTTTGACGTCCTCGCCATCGGCAATGCCATTGTCGACGTGATGGCCCCTGCCGACGATGCCCTGCTGACGCGCGAAGGCCTGGCCAAGGGCGGCATGATGCTGATCGACGCCGACCGCGCGACCTCGCTCTACCAGGCGATGGGTCCGGCGCAGGAAATCAGCGGCGGTTCGGCGGCGAACACGCTGGCCGGCATGGCGGCCATGGGTTGCAAGTGCGCGTTCATCGGCCAGGTCGCCGACGATCAGCTCGGCGAAGTGTTCGCCCATGATGTGCGCGCGCTCGGCATCGATTATGCCACCCCGGTGCGTGCCGGTGAAGACGTGCCGACTGCGCGCTGCCTGATCCTGGTGACGCCCGATGGCCAGCGCACGATGAACACCTTCCTCGGCGCATCGCAGTTCCTGCCCGCCAGCGCGCTCGATGCGACGATGATCCAGGATGCGGCAGTGCTGTATCTCGAAGGCTATCTGTGGGACCCCGAAGAGCCCCGCGCCGCCATGCGCGCCGCTATCGACGCGGCTCGTTCCGCAGGTCGCAAGGTCGCCTTCACGCTGTCCGACGCGTTCGTGATCGACCGCCACCGCGCCGATTTCCTCGATCTGCTCGACAAGGGCCAGATCGACATCCTGTTCTCGAACGAGGCGGAAATCTGCTCGCTGGCTGAAGTCGACGATTTCGAAGCAGCAGTCGCCACCGTCTCGGCCAAGCTGCCGACCCTGGTCGTCACCCGCAGCGAGAACGGCGCGATCGCGATCCACGAGGGCCAGCGCTATACCATCGCCGCCGAGCCGATCGACAAGGTCGTCGACACCACCGGCGCGGGCGACCTGTTCGCCGCCGGTTTCCTGGCCGGACAGGCGCAGGGCCGCGATGTCGAAACGTCGCTGCGCATGGGTGCCATCGCCGCTGCCGAGATCATCTCGCACTTCGGCGCACGCTCGTCGGCGGACCTGAAGGCCCTGATCGCGCAGAAGCTGGGTTGAGGGGGCTGCGGGTCCGGCGGTGATCGCCGGACCTCTGACGATTATGGAATGCCAGCCGGAAGCCGCAGCGCTCTGCGGCCTCTGGTCATGTCTGCGTTCGGCGAGCTGTACTGATTGAACCAATGACAGAAGCTGGGCGGGAATGCGACGAACTCCCCAAGCGGGTTGCGACAAGCGTCCGCAGCGCGCGTTTTATACAATGCCTTTAAGCAGGAAAGCTGAGCCAACAGCCAGTAAGAAGATATTGAAAATCGTCGCAAACCAAAAGAGGGTTGGACTCTTTGAGCGTGAATAACTCGCGTAAGGTACACCAGCTGCATCCATTGTGCCTGTCAGCAAGCCATGCAGCGTGGTCCACCCAACCAACGGAATACAAACCAACAGTAGCGCGATAACTGCTGCATCTGCCATCTGATTTCTCCTGGCAAATTTTCCCAAAAGCCGTTGGAAGAACGACCACGATCCCAAGCATGCACTCGTGGCTATTTTTCTGAATATCTGCAACGGGTTCGTTTCCCGAATGGCAGGTTCTTTCCTCAATGTCGCAAAAGCAATCACCACATCCGCTCAGCCTGAGCTTGTCGAAGGCCCCGCGATACGGCCTGCGTGGGCGCGGGTCCTTTGACGACGCGGGCTATAGCCCTCCGCTCAGGGCCTGCCCTGAACTCGTTTCAGGGATAAGCGGAGGTGGTTAAGGGTGATTTGGCGCGCAAGGATTCGTTGCTGCGTGTTCCCCTCACTTCAAGGGAGGAGTTAGGGGTGGGTCGGCGTCTGGATGCGATCTTGCTGGCGCGCTGCGCGCACCTACCCACCCCCAGCCCTCCCTTGCAGGAAGGGGAGTTATGGTGCGCGGGTTTGGGGCCTCGGATGGTCCAAACTGTCATCGTCACTCCGGCGGACGCGGGAATGACGCTTTTCTGCGGCCGCTAAAGATAGAAGTGAGACCCCTGCCTTCGCGGGGGTGACGGATAATAGCTGGGGGGAAAAACCCGGCGGAGCATGATGCTTCCACGCTCGGGGCAACCATGAAATGAGAGGGGCCGCCGGGAGTCACAGCCCCCTGCACGGCCCATCACATGGTCAGCGGCCGGAAGTGCCGCCTTCGAAGTGTATGTCGCGCTTGTTCAAGCGCCTGCCCTGACCAAAGGGCAGAAGGCTATCAGCCGCGAACACTCCGAATGGACTTGACCGACCCTCTTGCTGAACCATGAGACATCGGATCACCTCCTTTCGCTATGTTGAAACCAAGTGAAGGGCCATTCGCAAAAACCCGGTTTTACT
>Ga0209278_1001778_pt1 | contig 12690 bp, 11 predicted proteins | sample JI81BgreenDNA_FD_187504 | JGI IMG/M metagenome (GOLD analysis project Ga0209278, IMG submission 187504) | Wastewater effluent complex algal communities from Wisconsin, to seasonally profile nutrient transformation and Carbon sequestration -... | ecosystem: Engineered > WWTP > Effluent > Algae... | reverse complement strand
TGCTGACGCCGCATGAAGGCGAGTTTTCGCAACTGTTTGGTCCGGTTGGCGATGATCGGCTGGGGGCGGTGCAGGCGGCGGCGCGCACAAGTGATGCCGTGGTGCTGTTGAAGGGCGCCGCCACCATCATCGCGGCGCCCGATGGCCGCACGGCGATCAATGCCCATGCCGGCCCGTTTCTGGCCACGGCCGGTTCAGGCGATGTGCTGGCCGGGATGATCGCGGCGCTGATCGCACAAGGGCTGCCCTTGTTCGAAGCGGCGCAGGCGGCGGCCTGGCTGCATGGCGAAGCCGGCTTGCGGCTGGGGCCGGGCGGCATTGCCGATGATCTGGTCGCCAGCCTGCCGGCCGTGCTGGGCAGCCTGTGAACGATGTTCGCCCCATCGTGCGGCTCGCGGCGCGGGGGGATGGCGTTAGCGATGATGGCCGCTTCGTGCCGCTGGCGGCGGTGGGCGACAGCGTGGATTTCAGCAGCAATCCGCCGCGCATCATCGCCGGCCCGCACCATGCCGCGCCGGCCTGCGCCCATTATCCGGCCTGCGGCGGCTGCCAGATGCAGCATATGGATGAAGCGGCGTATCGCGATTTCGTGATCGACCGCTTGAGCCGGGTGGTGGCGCTGCCCGATGATGTGCGCCCGATTGCGCTGTCTCCACCGCGCAGCCGGCGCCGGGCCAGCCTGAAGGCGCTGAAGCGCGGCGGGAAGCTGGTGCTTGGCTTTCACAGCGAGGGCACCCACGCGCTGGTGGACATCGCCGATTGCCCGGTGCTGGCGCCGGAACTGATGGGACTGCTTGGCCCGCTCAGGCTGCTGCTGCGGGCGCGCCTGAAGGATGGGCAGGGGGCCGGGATTGCGCTCACGCTGTCGGATGCCGGGGTGGACGTGCTGCTCGCCAATGTTTCGGCTGAAGGACTGGCGGCCATCGAGGCGCTGACGGATTTTGCCGAAAAACATGATCTGGCGCGGCTGAGCGTGGAAGGGCCGGGCGGCATCGACACGCTGGTGGAGCGGCGGCAGCCGGTGCTGACCATGGGCGGGATCGCGGTGCCGTTGCCAGTGGCGCCGTTCCTGCAGGCAACGCGCGAGGGCGAGGCGGCGCTGGTCGGGGCTGTGAGCGAAGCGGTGGGCGATGCAGCACGGGTGGCCGATCTGTTCTGCGGCTTGGGCACCTTTGCGTTGCCGCTTTCGCGAAATGCCGTTGTGCTGGCGGTGGATGCGGCTGGGCCGGCGGTGATGGCGTTGGGTGTTGCCGCACGGCAAGCCGGCCGCCGGGTGGAAGTGCAGCACCGTGATCTGTTCCGCCGGCCGCTGGTGGACAAGGAATTGGCCGGGCTGGGCGCGGTCGTCTTCGATCCGCCGCGGGCCGGGGCGGAGGCGCAGGCGAAGGCGCTGGCTGCCAGCCAAGTGCCTGTTGTCGTGGCCATTTCCTGCAATCCCAACAGTTTCGGGCGCGATGCGAAGATATTGGTGGAAGGCGGTTATCGCCTCACCACGCTGTGGCCGGTGGCGCAGTTCCGCTGGTCATCCCATGTCGAACTGGTGGCGCGTTTCGAACGGGGATAGACTGGCCGGCAGGGGAGGACTTGCCATGCCGCAGGATCCGCGCGTCAGCGCCTATATCGAAGCCGCCCAGCCGTTTGCCCAGCCGATTCTGCACCAGGTGCGCGCCGCCGTACACGCCGCCGTACCGGATGCGGCAGAAGCAATGAAGTGGAGCATGCCTTTCTTCACCCTGCACGGCCGCGACATCGCCATGATGGCGGCGTTCAAGGTGCATGCCGGAGTGGGGATTTTCGACGGTAGTCCGATGACCGGCAAGGACGGCATGGGCAATCTGGGCAAGCTGGCCAGCGTCGACGATCTACCGGCCGATCTTGCCGCCCGGCTGGTGACAGCGGCGGCGCTGGCGGTGGAGGGCAAGCCGGCGCGCATGGCGGTGCGCACGGCGCCAAAGCCGGAGATCGCAATCCCCGATGATCTGGCGGTGGCACTGGCAGCGCATCCGGCGGCCGAGGCGCAGTTCATGGCCTTCCCGCCCGGCGCGCGACGCGAGTATCTGGAGTGGGTGACCAGTGCCAAGCAGCCGGCCACACGCACAAAGCGCATCGAAACCACCGTGGCGCAGGCCGCCGAAGGCAAGCGGCTCAACTGGAAGTACGAGAAGTGCTGACGGCTGAGGTGGCGCCCCCTCCGTCGCCCTGCGGGCACCACCTCCCCCAGAGGGGGAGGAACTGAATGATTCTCCCCCTCTGGGGGAGGTGCCGAGCGGCGCGAGGCGGAGGGGGCGGCGGCTTATGCCGAAGCGATGCTGAGCGCCACCAGCACAAGGCCCACCAGGCACAACGAGGCCAGCGCGAACACCAGGAACCGCACGACAACGCGGTTGGAGAGGATCTGCACCAGGCTGTGGACGATCCGCAGGCCAGCGTAACCCCAGGCCAGGTTCACGGCCAGGCTGCCGCCTTCGCCCATCACCGCCAGTGCCAGCGCGGTGGCATAGAAAATGGTCGGCTGTTCCATCAGGTGGTTGTAGTTGTCGGCCACCCAGCTGGCGCGGTGCTCGCCGGCGGCGACCAGATCATCACGCAGGGATTTGCCGGTGGAGCCGACCATCTTAGCGCCATCGATGCCGGCGCGGCCCATGGCGGGCAGGCGCGTGGCATACATCCATACCCAGATGAGCATCGTCCAGCCGGCCAGCACCAGCATCGGCAGCAAGATTGCCTTGTTCATATAAAAACCCTCCCCGTTTGTGGCGGGGAGGGTTCTTTGGTTTGGTTCGGTTTGTCAAATCCAACCCTCTCCCCCTGTGGGAGAGGGTCGACTCGGCGCAGCCGAGCGGGGAGAGGGGTTGCATACTGGCTGTATACCCCTCTCCCGGGCCTCGCTTCGCTCGTCTCTCGACCTCTCCCACAGGGGGAGAGGTAAGGGGCTTACGCGAACAGCTTGCCCCAGGCGCGCTTAGCGCGGGCTTTCCAGTGGCCGCGGTGATAGGCGTCGCTGGCGAGCAGCGGCATCACGCTGCCGGCTTCGGCGAACACCATCTGTTCGATGCCGGTGTTGACCTTGCCCCACGAGGCGGCTTCCTGCAGCGTGGAGGACGAGCAGGCGCCATCGCGCACGTCGGCCACGGTGATCTGCACGGCATATTTGTGCACTTCCACATCGTGGTGGCCGAGGATTTCGGCGCAAACCACCGTGTCCTGAATGAAGTTCTTCGGCACGCCGCCGCCGATCATGAGGAGCCCGGTGGTGCCGGCCTTGATCTTGATCTCGGTCAGTTCGCGGAAATCGGCGATGGCATCCAGCATCATGTAGGGCTGGCCGGCCTTGGCGCGATCAACCTGATGCTTGACGAGGCCGAAACCGGCCGAGCTGTCGACGAAGGCCGGGCAGAAGATCGGCACGTCATGCTCATAGGCGAGCTTGACGAGGCTGTTGTCCTTCTTGCCGTGCTCCACGAGATATTTGCCCATCTCGCGGATGAACTCGCGGCTGGAATAACCGCGCGGTTCCAGCGTGTTGGCGATCTCGCCGATGGTGTGATCGGTCTGCTGCAGGGATTCTTCGTCGATATAGGTATCGTAGATGCGATCGATCAGCAGCGAGCGCAGCGTGTCGTCATCCGGCACTTCCAGCGCCTGATAATGTTTGTGGCCAAGGCCTTCGAAGAAATCCATGTCAACAATGCTGGCGCCGGTGGCGACGATGCCATCGACCATGTTGTTGCGCACCAGTTCGGCATAGAGATCCATGCAGCCGCCAGCCGAGGTGGAGCCGGCGATGACCAGGAAGATGGTGCAATCGGGATCGGCCAGCATCTGGTTGTAGATGGCGGTGGCACGGGCCAGATCGCGGCTGGTGAAGCTCATCTTGGCCATGCCGTCGATGATCGGGCGGGCATCAAAGCTGGTGATGTCGATATGTTCGACAAGCGTCGACAGCAGCTCGGCCTTGCGTTGGCGCTCGGCGGGGGTGAGCTCGGTAACGACGTGATTCAATGTATCGGTCATGGATTGCTCCCGTGTTCAGACGATGGCCCGGCGCGTGAGCGCCGCCCGCGGCCGGGGGAGTCCGGCGCCGAGCGGGGAAAGCGGCCCCCGCCGGCAAAAGCGGGGGCCTGAAGACTTACTTCGTGCGCAGCTGGATAATCTTGTCTGGCGACTCTTCCGTGATAGCATAAAGCGTGTCCATCGGTTCATCGGTCACGATCACCGTTTCGCCGGCCGTGAAGCCATTGAAACCGGTGCGCATGGCAGCGCCATAGGCGCCGAGCATGCCGATCTCGATATAGTCACCGGCCGCGATATCGGCGGGCAGGGCGAACGGGCCGCGCATGTAATCCATGTCGTCGCAGGTCGGGCCCCAGAAGCTGAACTCCATGTCGCGTGCGCGGCTTGGCGTTGCCCGCACGTGCTGCACCGGGAAGCGCCAATCGATATGCGCGGCATCGAACAGGGCGCCATAGGCACCATCGTTGATGTAGAGCACATCGCCCTTGCGGGCTTCGACACGGACCAGCACCGAACTGTACTCGGCGCACAGCGCGCGGCCCGGCTCACACCACAGCTCGGCCGAATAGGAAATCGGCAGGGCTTCGAAAGCGCGGTGGATCACCTCGAAATAGGATTCCAGCCGGCCCGGCTCCATGCCCGGATAGACCGACGGGAAGCCGCCGCCAACATCGACGATGTCAACGGTGACGCCGGCGCCAACGATCGCGGCACGCACCTGGGCCATGGCGTCGCCATAGGCCTGCGGGCTCATCGCCTGGCTGCCAACGTGGAAGCAGATCCCCAGCGCATCGGCGACCTGGCGGGCGGCCATCAGCACCGGGGCAGCTTCATCGGCATGGACGCCGAACTTCGACGCCAGGCTGAGCTTGGAGTGCGAGGAGGAGACGCGCAGACGCACGCACAGGGTAAGGTCCGTCGCCGGCACCCCGTCCTTCGAGGTTGCAGCCACGATCTTGTCCAGCTCGTCGATGCTATCGAGGCTGAACACCCGCACGCCATGCTGGTGATAGGCTTCGGCAATGGCTTCTGGCGGCTTGATCGGGTGCATGAAGCACAAGGTGGCATTGGGGGCCACCTCGCGCACCAGGCGCACTTCGGCGATGGAGGCGACGTCATAATGCGTCAGCCCCGCATCCCACAGGGTGCGGATCAGATCAGCGGATGGGTTCGCCTTGACCGCATACATCGACGTGCCCGGAAACTTCGACAGGAAGAACCGAGCCGCGCGGCGAGCGGCGTGAGGGCGGACAAGGGTAACGGGCTGCGTTGGACGCAGGAGCCGCGCTACCGACAGCGCTTCGTTTTGCTTGAGCAACTCAAGGGACCTCCGGGTGGGCAAAGTATGTCGCCGCTGCGCGCTTGACCGGTTGACCCTTGAAAGGGCCGACCGGGCTATCGCCGGCATTGACACCAAAGCTGCCTTGCGGTGGAAGTCCCATGGGGCAGCGGCGCGCTACCTATGGTCTCTGCCCGCCTGTGTAAAGAAGAAAATTGTTACAATGCAGGCTGTGCAAAAAACCTGATTTTGGCTAGGCCTTTCAAAGGGTTGCCTTGGGGCTTATACAGGCTGTGACAATCTGCCAGAAGGGCGCTTTTTCAATGACTTCCCCTGTCGTTCATTCCGATGTTCTGGCCGCAGCCGAGCGGCTGGGCAACTGGCCGGTGCGCACACCCCTTTTGAACAATCCGGCGCTGGATGCACTCTGCGGTGGTCGCATCTGGTTCAAGGCGGAGAATCTGCAGCACACCGGCAGCTTCAAGTTCCGCGGCGCCATGAATCGCCTGCTGGCGATTCCGCCTGAAGGCCGGCGCGGCGGAGTGGTGGCCTATTCATCGGGCAATCACGCGCAAGGCGTGGCACGGGCGGCCAGGCTGTTGGGCATGCCGGCGGTGATCGTGATGCCGAGCGATGCGCCGAAATTGAAGATGGAGCGCACGCGGGCCGATGGCGCTGAGGTGGTGTTCTATGACCGGCTGACCGAAGCCCGCGAGACCATCGCCGCCAGGCTGGCCGAAACCCGCGGCGCATTGATCGTGCCGCCGTTTGCCGATCCGCTGATCATCGCAGGCCAAGGCACCGCCGGGCTGGAAGCCGTGCAGGATCTGGCGGCCAAGGGCGAGACGGCGAACATGGTGCTGACCTGCTGTGGCGGTGGCGGGCTTTCGGGTGGATTCGCAGCCGGCAGCCAGTTGCCGATCGTGGTGGTGGAACCGGAAGGCTATGACGATGTGTGTCGCAGCCTGGCCTCGGCACGCATCCTGCCGGTGGAAAACCCCGGCCCCACCCGCTGCGACGCGCTGCAGACGCTGGTGATGGCGGAGATCACGTTTGCAACGCTGCGCCACCATGGCGCCACCGGCTTGGCCGTGAGCGAAGCCGAAGTCGCCCGCGCCGTCGCCTTTGCCTTCCGTGAGCTGAAACTGGTGGTTGAACCGGGTGGCTGCGTGACGCTGGCCGCGCTGCTGGCCGGCAAGCTGGACGTGAAGGGCAAGACGGTGATCGCCACGCTGTCGGGCGGCAACATTGATGCCGAAGTGCTGGTGTCGTGTCTGCAGGAGGCTGGGGCGCTCTAGATTCTCCGGAGCTTGAACTGACCCGTTCATGCCGAGCTTGTCGAGGCACGCACCACGGTCAGCGCGTGCCTCGACAAGCTCGGCATGAGCGGTTTTGTCCAGGGACAGAAGGGTTCAGGCCACTACCCGGCGATACAGGTGCCAGGTGGCGTGGCCGAACACCGGCAGCACCACCAGCAGGCCCAGAAACGCTGGGATCATCGCGATGAACAGGGCCGCCGCGATCAGCACGGCCCAGCCCAGCAGGATCGCGCCATTGTCGCGCACGCTGGCGATGCTGGCGATGATTGCCGTCATGAAATCGACATCGCGATCAACCAGCATCGGCAGGCTGACCACGGTGACGGCATAGAAGCCCAGCGCCAGCAGCGCACCCACGGCGCTGCCGAACGCCAGCATTGCGAGGCCGGTGCAGGTAGCCAGGAAGGCAAAACTGTCTGTCCCGCTGCCCGATTGGAAAATGGCGAAAATGGCATGGGCGATCATCAGCCAGAAGCCGAAGGCGACGAAGATGATGACGCCCATCGAGAGGATCTGATCATCGCCGCGGCCCCTCAGCGCGCCGAGCACCCCGCCCCAGCGCAGCGGTTGCAGCGCTTCGCGGCAGCGGCTGACTTCATAGAGGCCAACCGCGCAGAACGGCGCCAGCAGCGGAAATCCGGCGGCGACGGGAACGAGCCAGGCCACGGCGCTTTGCGTGGCCAGGGCCCAGGCCAGCGCCAGCCCGGCCGCGACATAGATGCCGGCAAAGAACAGGCCGAACTGCGGCGCGGCGCGATAATCGGCCCAGCCGGCAGCGAGCGCGGCACTGAGATCCGACCACGCCAGCCGGTTCCTGATCGTGACAGGCACGGCCTTTGCTTGCCCCGCCGGCATCATCCATCCCCCAAGTGCGGCGATTTCCGCCGGCCATTGGGCTGGATGCTGCCCCAGCTGCGGATCAGCAGCAATTAGGGATCAATGCTGAACTGGCCGGCGGAGTGAGCAACCGCAACGCAGCAGCGCCGGCAATGGCAACAGACAGTTGCTGCCAATGCCGGCGCGGCCAGCGTGGTCTGCCGTCAGAGCGGCAGCGTGCTCAGGCGGCGGTCGCCGTTGCCCGGCGGCGCATGGTGGCACCCACCAGGCCAAAGCCGGTGAGCAGCATGGCCCACGTGGCCGGTTCCGGAATCGCGCCACCCACCGCTTGTGAATTGAGCGCGCCGACCAGCGATGTGGACGCGGTGGTGCCATCATTGAAGAAGCTCAGCCGCAGCGAGGAGACGGTGCCGCCACTGGCAATGCCAAACGCTGACAGATCGAGCCCGCAGGCATTGAGCGCGAAGCCACCAGCATTGAAGCCAGTACCGGCAGATTGGCACTCGCTGGAAATGCCATTGATCGTCACGAGCCAGCGATCGGGGACACCGGTTTCGAAGAGCACGATGTCGTTGCCGGCGCCGTTGACTGCCACGTTGTCGGTGAAACCCAGATCAAGGAAGGCGCCTTGCGTGAACGAGAAGGCGAAAGTCCCGGGATCGGTGTCGGTCACCACGCTGGCAAGTGGGTTGCCGCCCGACGTCGAGAAGCTGCCTGACGAACTGTTGAGCGCGTCGACAAAGGCGTTATCGTCGAACGAGAAGCCGCCAACCGAAACGGCAGCATTGGCCATTTGCGGCACCGCCAGGGCTGCAGCGGCACACAGGATTCGAATCAACTTGGACATGATCATTCCCCTCGATTGCCCATCCCACCGATGAACAAGAAATTGACATGCAATTAACATGCCAGCCAAGGCCGCCTGAAAAAAGCGCGACAGATCAGACCGATGTTGCGGATCACCTTTTTAAGGTTTTAATGAAGTGTAAAATATTCCGACAGAATCGAGGGGCGATGCACGGCAGCGGCCTTGGCGCATTCGCTATTCTGTGTGCTTGGCCGATTGGAAAATGCCAGGCCGGCTGGTCGCCGCGCCAGCGCAATCCCGGTGGTTTCAATCAACCCCGGGACGGGCGAAACGGTGCCCGGCGGGGATTTCGCGCACATCGGCGGGCGTTTCGCCGAACCAGCGGGCGACTTCGGCTTGCGCGGCGGCATCAAGGTGCAAACCCAGCTTGGTGCGGCGCCACAGCACGTCGGCGCTGGACTGTGCCCATTCATGGGTCTTGAAATAATCCAGTTCGGCTTCGAACACGCCGCCCAGATTGCGGCCCAGGCCGCCCGCCAGCAGATCGGCCGCCGGGGCACCGATGGTCATGGCCAGGCGCTTGATCAGCCTGGGATCATAATTGGCTTCGTGCGCCTGCAGATGATCGAGCCAGCGTTTGAAGGCGGCCTGGCCATGTTCGCCTTTCGCGCGGTCAATCGCGCCGCCGGGCAGGGGGGCGCTGCCGGTCCAGCTTTTCGATTTGGGTGCGATGCGGGCCATCACGTCTTCGGCGAGCACGCGATAGGTGGTGATCTTGCCGCCGACGATGGTCATGGCGTCGAGCCCGGCGTGTTCGACCAGGCGATAATCGCGGGTGGTTTCCTTGTCGTCCTTGCCGCTTTCCAGGATCAGCGGGCGCACGCCAACGAAACGGTGCACCACGTCATCCGGCGTCAGCGGGCGGGCAAGATAGCGATTGGCGGCAGAGAGGAGATACTCCACCTCCGCGTCGCTCACCTTGGCATCCTCGGGCCGCTGCACATCACCTTCGGTGGTACCGATCAGCGAATAATCCTGTTCGTAGGGGATGATGAAGATGATGCGGCCATCGGGCTGCTGCAGCATGAAGGCATCGCGGCCCAGATGCACGCGACGGGTGACGATGTGGCTGCCCTGCACCAGCCGCAGCGGCGGCGCGTCGTTCAGGCCCATCACCTGCCGAGCCACGGTTTCAGCCCACGGCCCGGCGGCGTTGATCAAGCGGTGGGCGGCGATGCTGCGGCCATCGGAAAGGCTGAGCTGCCATAGCCCATCCACCCGTTCCGCCCGCGCCACTGGCGTACGCGGCAGCACCGTGGCACCGCGCGCGGCGGCGTCTTTCAGATTTTCGACCACCAGCCGGGCATCGTCCACCCAGCCATCCCAATAGCGGAAGGCGGTGCGATAGCGCGTATCGAGCGCGCGGCCGGCGCGTTCGCTGCGCAGATCGATGCGCGCCGAACCCGGCACCACCTCACGCCGGGCGAGATGATCGTACAGGAAGGTGCCCAGCCGCAGCATCCACACCGGGCGCATCCCTTGCGCATGCGGCAGCACGAACGGCTGCGGCCAGGTGATGTGCGGCGCGATATCCAGCAGCACTTCGCGTTCGGCCAGCGCCTTTCGCACCAGGCCAAAGGCGTAATATTCAAGATAGCGCAGGCCGCCGTGGATCAGCTTGGTGGAGGCTGAGGAGGTGGCGCCGCCCACATCACTGGCATCGATAATCGCCACGGAAAGCCCGCGCCCGGCCGCATCGCGGGCAATGCCGGCGCCGTTGATGCCGGCGCCAATGATGGCAAGATCGAAAGGCTGGGAGGGGAGATTCACGAGAGCTTCCCTAACGGCGTTTGCCGCCATAGAAAAGGCGACATGACGAACCAACAGACTCCTGGCCAGCTCATTCTCGTGCTCGATGCCGGCACCACCTCCACAAGGGCGATTGCCTTCACGCAGACTGGCGAGATCGTTGCAAGCGCCGGGCGCCCGATGACCCAGCATTACCCGGCCAGTGGCTGGGTGGAGCATGACCCGGCCGAGATTCGCGACCTGTCGCAGGCCTGCCTGGAAGAAGTTGCAGCGCAGGTGGGCGCGGAACGCATCGCCGCCATCGGCATCACCAACCAGCGCGAAACCATCTGTTTCTGGGATCGCACCACCGGCGAACCACTGGCCCGCGCCATCGTCTGGCAGGACAGGCGGACCGCCGATTATTGCGCCGGGCTGAAGGCCGCTGATCCGGGCCTGGAAGCCAAGGTGCAGGCCAAGACCGGGCTGCTGCTCGATCCCTATTTTTCCGGCACCAAGTTCCGTTGGGCGCTGGATAACTGGCCGATGGTGGCCGATGCCGCGCGCGGCGGCCGGCTGGCCGTGGGCACGGTGGAAAGCTGGCTGATCTGGAACCTGTCGGGCGGCAAGGTCCACGTGACTGACGCCACCAATGCCAGCCGCACGCTGCTGATGGATCTGGCGACGTGCGAATGGGATGATGAGCTGATCGCCATGCTGGATGTGCCGAAAGCGGCGCTGCCGGCGATTGTCGATTGTGCCGGCGCACTGGCCGAAACGACCTTGCTGGGCCGCACCATACCGATCACCGGCGCGGCGGGCGATCAGCAGGCGGCGGCCATCGGCCAGGCCTGCCTGAGCGCGGGCATGCTCAAGGCGACTTATGGGACCGGCTGTTTCCTGCTTGCCCATGCCGGCGCAGAGCCGCCGGTGTCGCGCAATCGCCTGCTGGCCACCGTGGCATGGCGGCTGGACGGCAAACCGGCCTATGCATTGGAAGGTGCGATTTTCGTGGCGGGTTCGGCGGTGCAATGGCTGCGCGACGGGTTGGGGATCATCGCCACCAGTGCGGAATCGGAAACGCTGGCGCAAAGCGTCCCCGACAATGGCGGTGTCAGCTTTGTGCCGGCGCTGGCCGGGCTGGGCGCGCCTTACTGGAATCCGGATGCGCGCGGGGTGATCTGCGGGCTTTCGGGTGGCTCCACCCGCGCCCACGTGGTGCGCGCTGCGCTGGAAGCACAAGGCCAGCAGACCGCCGATCTGGTTGACGCGCTGGCGGCCGATGGTGTGCCGGCCGCGATGCTGCGGGTGGATGGCGGCATGGTCGCCAACAACTGGCTGTGCCAGGATCTGGCCGATAGCCTGGGCGTGGTGGTGGAACGCCCGCGCGTGATCGAAACCACGGCGATGGGCGCAGCGATGCTGGCGGGTGTGGGGGCAGGCCTGTTTGCCGATCTGGCGGCAGCCGCCGATGCCATGGCCGCGGCAGACGTGCGCTTTCACCCCGCCACCGATGGCGCCACCCGCAGTGCGCGCCGGGCACAATGGCAGGCCGCCATCGCCAAGGTGCTGGCTTGAGCCCCATCACCGGGCTGGCGCTGGCGGCGGCGCTGGCGCTGGTGCTGGGTGGGTTGTGGCTGCTGAAGCAACCCGGCGGCAACCGCACCAAGGCCATATTGATGATGGTGGCCGGCGCAGTGGTGGCCTTCAACGCCTGGGTCGTTTCGCTGCCGGTGCCCGCCTGACACGCCTGCGACAATCAACGGTTTGCGCTTTGCCTTCCATGCCATAGTCTGCCAGCACATTCTGGGGAGGATGATGATGAAGCGTTTGGCGATGAGGCGTTTAGGGGCGGCAGCGGTGCTGCTTTCGGGATCGATGCTGATGGCGGGGCTGGCCGTGTCGGGCGGCCCGGGAACCGGCGTGCGCGGCGTGGATGCGCAGCGGTTGATGAACGCCCGCAGCGAACCGGGCAACTGGATGACGCACGGCGGCACCTATGCCGAGCAGCGCTTTGCCGATCTCAACCAGATCAATGCCGATAACGTGAAGCAACTGGGCCTCGCCTGGTATGCCGATCTGCCCACCAATCGCGGCCAGGAAGCCACGCCGATCGTGGTGGATGGCACCATGTACACCACCACATCATGGTCGAACGTGATGGCGCTGGATGCCGTCACCGGCAAGGTGAAGTGGCATTATGATCCCAAGGTGGACAAGGCGCGCGGGCACAGTGCCTGCTGCGACGTCGTCAATCGCGGTGTCGCGGTGTGGGGTGGGCTGGTGTATGTCGCCGCGCTGGATGGCCGGCTGATCGCGCTGGATGCGGGCACCGGCAAGGTGAAATGGTCCACGCAAACCTTCACCGACAGTGCCAAGCCCTACACCATCACCGGCGCACCGCGCGTGATGAAGGGGCTGGTGGTGATTGGCAACGGCGGCGGCGAACTGGGCGTGCGCGGCTATGTGACCGCCTATGACGCGATGACCGGCAAGAAGAAGTGGCGCTTCTTCACCGTGCCGGGCAATCCCGCCAACGGCCCCGATGGCGAAGTGTCGGACAGCGTGCTGGCCGGCAAGGCCGCGCCGACCTGGTTTGGCGATTATTGGAAGGGCGGCGCCGGCGGCACCGCCTGGGATGCCAT